>Ga0256829_1001571_pt1 | contig 18483 bp, 16 predicted proteins | sample 131447metaG_FD_185979 | JGI IMG/M metagenome (GOLD analysis project Ga0256829, IMG submission 185979) | Hydrothermal vent microbial communities from Lau Basin, Pacific Ocean - 131-447 | ecosystem: Environmental > Aquatic > Marine > Hydrothermal vents | place: Pacific Ocean: Lau Basin | collected...
GGGTGGGTCACGGTGGCCGCCCCGCGCGAGCAGTCTTCCGGCGCCGGCCGCAGTATGCCGGTGACTTCCAGCGGCATCATCACCGAAGAAACCATCACCGTGCACGGCCAGCGCTGGACGGTGTATGCAGTAAGCGGCACCCCTGCTCAGGCGGTACAGCACGGCGTGATGGAAATTATGCCCCAGCCGCCCGACCTGGTGGTGGCAGGCATCAACTACGGCGAGAACCTCGCCACCGGCATCACAATTTCCGGCACCGTCGGGGCAGCGCTGGAAGGCGCCGCGCTGGGCTTCCCCGCGCTGGCGGTTTCGCTGGAAACGCCCAAGGATTACCACCTTTCCTATTCCCCTGATGTGGATTTCAGCGCCGCGGCCCATTTTACCCGCTATTTTGCCCGCCGCATGCTGCATACCCCTTTGCCCGACGACGTTTATGTGCTTAAGGTGGATGTGCCCTGGCACGGCAGGCCGGAAACCCCCTGGCGGGTGACGCGCCTGGCGCGCAAGCGCTATTACCGCACCGTGCCGCCCAAACGCCGCAATTGGCAGGAGCCCGGCACCATGGGCTACGGCCCCGGCGACCCGCCGGAAACCTTTGACCCCCGCAGCGATGTGTATGCCGTGCGGGTGGATAAGGTGGTTTCCGTGACCCCCTTGAGCCTGGACCTGACCTCGCGGGTGGACCTGGACGCTTTGGAAAGGCTGCTGAAAGGTGGGTAACACTTTGCCCCGGCCGACGGCATACCGCCGAGGGGCGCCGTGTTGTTGTGGAGTTTACCCCCCAGGCACCCATTGGAGGTGCGCCCAGCCAAAGTGGAAGGCCGCGGCGTACACCGCGGCGGCATACAGCAGCCAGGCCAGCACAAAGGCCACATCGCCGCGGCGGATGGCCATTTGCCGGTAGTAGGTGCGCTGCGGCAGCGCACCAAAGGCTTTTGCATCCATGGCCAGGGCGGTGCGCTCCGACTTCCGCACCGCGGCTGCCAGCAGGGGGATGGCATAGCGGCGGGTTCTTTCCACCCACCCTCTCAGCCCGCGGCCTTCGCCCACCCCGCGCACCCGATGCGCCAGCCGGATGGTCTCGTATTCCCGCCGCAGCAGCGGCAAAAAGCGGTAAGACACCAGCACGCCGTAGCCGAAACGAGGCGGAATTTTCAGGTTTTGCACCAGGCTGAGGGCGAAATCGGTCGGGTCGGTGGTGGCGATGAACAGCAGGGAAGCCGCCACGAACACCGCCACCCGCAGACCCATCCCCAGCCCGGCCCGCAGCCCTTCGGTGCTCAGCGTCCAGAGGCCCCAATGCCAGAGAATGTGCGGGTGGGCGTAGCGGCTGAGGTCGGTGTAGAGGGCATTGAAGAGGGCAATGGGGAGGGGCAGCAGTGCGAGGGGCACGCTCCAGCGGAGCATTTGGGGGAAGGGCACGCGCCCCAGCCGCCAGGCGGTGAGCCACAGCGCCAGCAGCAGCATGGCGGGGATGAAAGGGTCAAAGGCTGCCGTGGCGGCCAGAGCCACCCCCGCGATGGCGGCGAGTTTCATGGCCGGGTTCAGCCGGTGCAAAGGGGAAGCGTGGGCGAGGTAGGTAAACATGGGGGAAAGTCAGATAGTCGGGCGGTCTGATAGTCAGATAGTCGGAGTGTTGGCGTTATGGGCGGTGTTTTTCCTGGCGGGCTTCGGCTTCCATTTCCAGCAGCACCCGCACCACTTCTTCCAGCGCCACGCGCTGCTTGCGGTAGAAATTGGCTTCCGAAAGCGCCAGCCGTTGGGCGACTTCCCGCACTTTGCGCCCCTGAAGGAATTTCATCTCCAGGATGTTGTAGAGCAGCCATTCGGTGGTAAAGCGGCGCTCGCCTTCCGGGCGCAGGCGTTCCACGGCGTCGCGCAGCACCGCGCGCACGGCCTGTGAGGCGTCTTCGTGACCCTCTTCCATCGCCTGCTGAATGACTTGCAGGCGGGTGAGGGGGCTGCGGGAGAGTTTGGGGCCGCCCCAGTAGTGGCTGAGGGCGTCTTTCACCCACTGGGCGAGTTCGGCAGAGGGGGGCAGTTCCTCGGGCGCGGCGAGCACTTTCTGCTGGTCGTAGCGCGCCACGGCCCGCAACCGGGGGATGAAGTCATCGGGGCGGGTCAGGGTTTCCAAAGCATGGGCGGCGGCGCGTCCGCGGGCGTGGTAGGTCAGCGCCAGCGTGGCCCGCTCGGCCAGGGCGCGCAGGGTGGCGCGGGCTTCGGTGCTCAGGCTGGCGTCGCCGGGGAAGCCCAGCACACCCAGCAGCGCACCGTTTTCCTGCCTGCGCAGCGGCATCAGCAGGTAGCCATCCCAGCGCAGCAGCCCCCGCTGGGATGCTGCCGTGGTCAAAAGATGGGGCGGTGTTTCGGGCAGCGGAGCGCCCTCGCCCACGGCCACCAGCAGGCTCAGCTGCCCTTCTTCCACCGCGGCAATGAATGCGGTGGGGATGCGTAACTGGTCGCACAGCGCGGCCAGCACGGCTTCCAGAAACTGGGCTACATCTTCGCGGGTGAACAGCCGGTCTTCCAGGCGGTGCAGGGTGATGAGCAGGTCGTTGCGGCCCCAGCCGCCTATCAGCGGTTCCCACAGGGGGGCGGTGGCGCCGATCAGGTGCTCTATCAGCAGGAACCCCAGCGCCCCGGTGAGGGGCACGAGCACGGTGTAGGGCTGGCCGAGGTAGCGCGCGCCCAGCCGCCGGACGGCGGTGGTCAGGGTGAGGGTTGTGGAAACCGCCACCGGCCCCCGCAGCAGCCAGTGCACCAGCCGCACCCGCACCACCCGGTCTGGCCAGGCCACGCCGAAAAAGGCCACGGCGTAGGCCATAAGCACGAGCAGCACGGTGGTAAACAGGTTGCTCAGGGTGGCAAGCAGCCAGAAAAAATGCGGGGCGCTGGCCGTCAGGCCGCCCAGGAAGGAGGGGTAAGGGAAAGCCCCAAGAGTGGGCGCGAGGGCGCCCAACAGCAGGTAGGCCATGCGGCGGCGGCTGGCGCGCACCACCGTGCGACGGTAGGCGCGCAAAAAATTGACCCATGCCCAGGCCATTGCCCCGAGGTAGTAGCCGGCAAAAAGCACCGTCCAGCGGGTGAGCAGGTGATAGGGCAAGGGGGTGTGAGCCACGAAAGGCCCCAGCAGCCGGTTGCCGGCCAGCAGCACGGCAAAGCCTGCCGCGAGGGCATAGAGCAACTGCACGCTCAGCCGCCGCCGGCCGCGCGAAGGCCTCCCGGTGGTCGCCAGCAGGGCATCGGCAAAATGGACATAAGCGGCCGGCAGCAAAATGGCTCCCAGCCATTGCAGCCGATACCACAGGTCGGCCAGGGCGGCGCTGGCCGAAGCGCTGCCCAGCGATTCTCCCCCGAAAGTCAGCGCCACGGCAAGCAGCACCACCGAGTAGGCAAATGTAACCCGATTGCGCAGGTTGAACGTCAGGGCATAGAGCCACAGAGAGAGCGCCGTGATGCCAATCCCCGCGGCCAGCACCTGATTGAGGGCGCGCAGGAACGCTGTAATCGTCATCGGAGACCTATGTCAGGGGGGCACTGTTCAACGGTTCAGCCTCGGCCGGGAAAAACCACCGATTTCGTCATGGCCTACCCAGATCGCGACGATGGCAACCCTGGGCAAGTGTTTCCACCGCGTTTTTCTTTGGCGCCGCCGCCTGCGTTGACCCCACCCCCACCCCCATCCCCTCCCCGCATGCGGGGAGAGGAGCAAGGGGAGGGGTATGGCAAAAGCACAGCGCATCAAGATGCATGGAGGGCACCCCAGCGCAGGCAGTTACGGGCTGTTTCCGTGTGGCTGAAGGGTTACGTCAGCGGAAGGGTGAAAAACAGGGCAACATCGCCGTTGGGGTAGTAGCCGTACTGGAAGCCGCTGAAGGTGAAGCCGAGGTGCTGGGCGAAGGTGATGGCCGGGCCGTTGCGGAAAGAGGCTTCCAGCACCATTTGACGCAGGCCGCGTTCGCTGCCCCATTCCCCGGCGGTGAGCACCAGGGCGGTGCCGATGCCTTTGCGCCGCCAGGGAGGATGCACCACGATGTCGGTCAGCCAAAGGCCGTGTTGCAGCCGTCCGGCTTCGGCGGCCAGGTAGCCGATGGGCAGGCCGTCGTGCACGGCCACCAGCAGCAGGCTGCGCCGCTGCCAGGTATCTACCAGGTTTTGCGGGTCGTGAGGATAGGCCAGTTTGAGCGGGCGCGGCAGCGGCGCGGGCCGGAAGGTCGCACCCAGCCCGCCGTTTCCGGCCCAGGTCATTTTCCAGACCGTTTCCGAAATGCTGTGATGGCCGATTTTGGGCAGGTAAGGAATGTCGGTGGCCAGCGCCGTGCGGATTTCAATTTGAGGCATGGTCGGGGGGCTTTACGAGGGCGGGGCAATGTGAATGCGAATGCGGCAGGGCGCCAGTGCTTTGCCCTGATTGTCTACGACGACCAGTTGCAAAACATAGTCGCCGGGGGGAATGGTCGCGGTATCCCATTTGGCCACCAGGGCGTTTTCTTTGACCGGCGTGTGGCTGGCAAAAATGGTGAGAAAAAGCGCCTGGTTCACGGGGGCAATATCTACTTTGTAGAAGCCAAAGTTGGGGATGAGCGCCGAGCCTTCAATGTTGACTTCACCGCTGATGGTTTTGCCGTTTTGGGGCTGGGTGATTTCTACTTTGCCGGGCACGCAGCCTTTGGGGTTGATGGTCGGCGGCGGGATGGGGGTGGGGGTTTCCTGTGGCAAGAGGGTGGCCTGGAGGGTGCCGGTGCCTGGGGTGGCCAGCACGTTGGCCGTGGGCGTCGGCAGCAGCACCGCGCTGCGGTAGGGGGCCACGTAAGTGACCAGCGAAAACACGACCAGCGCGGCCAGAAAGGCCAGCCCCATGCCCCACACATTGCGCCGAAAGCGCTGTTCGGCGTGCTGCCTTTCCAGCCCGAAAATGGCGTCTTGCAGCCGCCGGTAAGCCTGGGCGCTTCGCAGGGCATAGAGAAGAAAGGCCACCCCCAGAAAAATGTAGATCAGCGTTTCATAGGTTTGCAGGAAGCCCAAAAGGGATTGCATGACGCCTCGGCAGAGAGCGGGAGGAGACCTTTAGAGTGCTTGCAGCACGCCGCGCAGCAGCGTCAGCAGTTTGGGAACGATGATGCGGCCGGCTTCCAGCACTTCTTCGTGGGTGGTGATGGTGCTGCCATCCAGGTTGGCTTTGTTGCTGATGCCGGAGATGCCGAGCACGCGAGTGCCGCCGTGGCGGGCGACGATCACTTCCGGCACGGTGGACATCCCCACGGCGTCCACGCCGGCCCCTCGCAGGAAGCGCAAATCGGCCGGGGTTTCAAAAGAAGGCCCCGCCAGCGAGGCGTACACGCCTTCCCGCAGCAGAATGCCTGCCTGGCGCGCCACCTGTTTTGCCAGGGCTTGCAGTTTCCGGTCGTAGGCCTGGCTCATATCGGGGAAGCGGGGGCCGAGGGCATCCAGGTTGGGGCCGCGCAGGGGGTTCAGGCCGGCCATGCCGATCAGGTTGAGGTGGTCGGTAATCAGCATCAGGTCGCCGGGGGCAAATTCGGGGTTGACGGCTCCGGCGGCGTTGGTCACGATGAGCGTTTCCACGCCCAGGCGCTGCATGACCCGCACCGGCAGGCCCACCTGCGCCATGGTGTAGCCTTCGTAGTAGTGCACCCGCCCCTGCAAAATCATCACCGGCTGCGAGGCCAGGGTGCCTAACACCAGCCTTCCGGCGTGCCCCGGCACGGTAGAAACCGGCCAGTCGGGAATTTCACGGGTGGGGATGACGGCTGCGGCTTCGGCTTCTTCGGCCAGCGTGCCCAGGCCGGAGCCCAAAATCAGCCCCAGGCGCGGCCGGAAGCCCCGGGCGCGGCGGCGGATGATTTCGGCGATGGCGTCAATGTCTTCCAGAGAGAAGTAATCGGGTTTGTGAAGCATGGAGAACCTCGGGGAGGAGAGGGGGTCAATTTTCGGGAAGTGCAAGGTCCGGAAGTTCGGCGGGGGGCGTTTTGTCGCAGGAAGTGTGCAGGCGGCGGATGAGCAGGCTGGTAGAAAGGGGGTTGGTGTGCCCCAGCGCCAGGCCAATGGTTTTCGGCGGCAGGCCGCGGGCGAGCATCCGGTGGGCTGCCGTGGCGCGCAGCACCCGCGGCGTAAGCGGCAATTCCAGCCCGGCGCGCTGCCCCCACTGGCGCAGGCTGTGCCACACGCTTTGGCGGGAAAGGGGTTTCCCCTGCTGGCTGATGAAAAGGTGGGTTTCGCCCGCTTTGGGGGAAAGCCCGGCGCGGCCTTGTGCCATGTAGCGCGCCAGAGGGGCGAACGAACCGTGGAGTTCCCAGGGCATCATGGTTCCGGAAAGGCTGGGCAGCCAGAGCCTGTGTTGGGCTTCGTCAACATGGTGCAGGCGCAGGGCCAGCAAGGCCCGCACCGGAAAGCCCCACTCGGCCAGCAGGGCCATCAGGGCGAGGTCGCGCAGCGCCTGGCGTTTTGGCGAGGCGGTGAGGGTTTCCCACAGGCGCTGCAGGTCTTCGCTTTGCAGGCAGGCCGTGAGCCGCGGCGGGCGGCTTTGGTTCAGCGCTTCTTCCAGCAACGGCTCGGCGGGCATGAAAGGCTTGTCTATGCGGTGGGTCATCAGCAGGCAGCGTTCCAGCACCCGCAGCGAGGCCGTGCGGCGCTGTACGGTGGCGCGGCTGCGGCCTGTGGCGGCTTCGTGCTGCAGGAAGCCCACCACGTCTTCGGCGCTCAGGCTGGCCGGAGGTATGGCTTTGCCCTGCTGCGCCAGGTAGGCCAGAAAACGGCGGATGTCGCTGGCGTAGGCGGTTGCCGTGGTGGGGCTGTAGCCCAGCAGCCGCTGGACTTCGTCGGTGAAATGGGGAAGCCAGGTTTCCATAACACATACTCCTTGTTGGCCGGCGAACTCGCGACGGTGCCTTTGGTGCCGCTGCCGGAAAGCCTTTCGGCGGGGTTTGGCCGGGCAAGCCGGGAAATTTGTGACCGCGCAGCCCCCCGCGGCTGCGCCGTGGCCGTTTTCTGGGGCGTCTCGGCGCCTTTTGACCCCTCCCCTGGCTCCCCTTCCGCGTGCGGGGAGGGGATGGGGGGCAACCCAGCGCCGGCCGGCTGTGCAAGCGGCGGATGCCTGTTCCGCGGAATCTGTGGTTTCTCCTTGCCGAGGCTGAACCGATCCCGAAAAAATTTTAAAAGCAGGCCTGCGGCGTCATTGTATTCCATCTTTTGGAAAGATGACAGGTTTTTCGGGGGAAGCCGGCGCCGCGCCTGGTCAGAGGGACGTGAGGCTTCCGGCCTCAGGCCTGCTCTTCTACCAGCGAACGCAGCGACGCCACCGCGGCGGGTTCGGCCACCAGGGTGAGCCGGTCGCCGGGGAGCAGCAGGGTGTCGCCATGGGGGATGATCAGGCGGTGGCCGCGCTGCACCCGCACCAGCACTGCGCCTTCCGGCCAGAGGGTTTCGGCCACGGTTTTGCCCGCCACAGGGGCGCCTTCTGCCACGGTCATTTCCAGCACCGGCGCTTCGGTGATGGCTTCCAGCCGCACCTGCTCTCCGCGGTGCGCCAGCGATGCCCGCCGGGCGAGTGCCAGTTCGTAGGCGCGGATGATGGACGCGCGGTTGATCCAGCCCAGCAGCCGGTTGGGGTGAGCAGGGTCTACCACCGGCAAACGGCCGATTTCGTGCACGCTCATGCGGTGCAGGGCTTCCTTGATGCTCTCTTCGGGGTGCACCACCACAAGGCGGCGCCGGCATACGTCACCTGCGGTGCGGTGGATGTTTTCCGGGTCTTCGGCCAGTGCCCGTTGCAGGTCTTGCAGGGTGATGATGCCGATCAGGTGTCCCTCGCCGTCCACAACCGGCAGGCCGTGGGTGTGGAGCTGGTCAAACATGGCGCTGATGGTGAGCAGCGGCATATCGGCATGAATGGTGGCCGGGTGCTTTTCCATGACTTCTTTGACTTTGATAGATTCCAAAACGTCTACGTCGCGGCCGCGCTGCAACCGCAGGCCATCGCGCACCAGCCCCAGCGTGTACACCGATTCGGGCTGAAAATACTGGCTGACCAAAATGCTCACCGTGACGGCGAACATCAGCGGCAGCACAATGTGATAATCATCGGTCATTTCAAAAAGCAGCATAATGGCCGTGATGGGCGCGCGTACCGTGCCTGCCAGCACGGCGGCCATGCCCACCAGGGCAAATGCCGAAGGCACCAGGTGGATGGTGGGGAAAAGGCGTTCCATCGCCAGCCCGTATGCGCCGCCCAAAGCCGCACCGAGGAAAAGGGAAGGCGCAAAAACGCCTCCGATGAACCCGGCCCCCAGGCTGATCGCCGTGAAGAGGATTTTCAGGAAGACCAGCAGCACCAGCACGCCCAAGACGATTTCGCGCCCGTTGAGGATGTTGCCCACGGCTTCGTAACTGTCGCCCAGAATTTGGGGGTAATAAAGCCCCACCGCGCCGATGAGCACGCCGATGAGGGTAGGGGCAAGCCATTTGGGGGTGTGGGCGTTGTGGAAGAAATCGTGTGCCCAATAGATGGCCTGAATGTAAAGCAAGGCTACCGGCGCCGCCAGCAGCCCCAGGCCGAGGTAGAAGGGCAGGTCCAGCGGGCCGTGATAAGCGTAAAGGGGGATGGGAAACGCCGGCTGCGGCCCGACCAGGGCGCGGGTGAGCACGGCGGCCATGACGGCGCTGAGCACAATCATCCCGAAGGAAGCCACGAAGAACTCGCCCGAGATGATTTCTACGGCAAAGAAAACGCCGGCGATGGGCGCGTTGAAGGCCGTAGCAATGCCCGCCGCCACGCCCGCCCCCACGAAGAGCCGGGTGCGCTGGTCGGACATGTGTAGTTTTTGCCCGAAAAAGGAGCCGATGCTGGCGCCAATTTGCACGCTGGGGTCTTCCGGGCCTACCGATGCGCCGCTGCCTAACGAAATCGCCGCGACCAGGGCCTTGAGCGGCGTTTCTTTATACCTCAGGCGGCCTCCCGCCAGAGCCACGGCTTCCATGACCGATGCGACGCCGTGGTGGCGCTCTTCGCTCAGCCACCACGTGCGCACCAGCCCGACGATCAGGCCGCCCACGGCCGGAACGAACAGCAGCACCCACCGGCCGGTATGCGGCACGACCAGGGCGGCGCCGTCTTCCCAGAGCAGGGCGTGAATCCAGTGGATCGTTTGTTTGAAAAACAGCACACCCGCAGCGCTCAACAGGCCGATGATGGTTGCCCCTAATGCCTGTGAGAGGTCGGTATAGGTTGCGGGCAGGGTCCAAAACTCTCGCCATTTTTTGACTTTGAAACTCACGACGCGTTGCCTCGCAGCATGGAATGAGTGCAAAAAATGCAGTGAGATGGAACGGTTCAGGCTCGGCAAGGAGAAACCGCAGATGACGCAGATTCCGCAGAAAAATATCCACCGATTTCGTAATCACCTGCGCTATGGTGCTCTCCGTGCCTTTTGAGGGGCTGCACTTTTGGCGTACCCCTCTCCCCTGGCTCCACACCTCGCCTGCGGAGCGGGGATGGGGGGCAGCGCAGCGCCGGGCGGTGTCAAAGAAAAACGCTGCGTGAACCCATGCCGGGGATTGCCGCCGCCGCGATCTGGGTAGGTAATTACAGGTTTTTGTAATTACCTACGTGGTGGCAAACGCCTCTGGCGGCAGTTTTTCTTTGGCGTGCGGCGACGAGTCGCCGCTTTCCAAAGCGGTGCCCAGGCACCGCACTCCAAAAAGCGCTTCACAGGGAAATACGCTCCCCGTGTTCTCTGTGTGAGCATTTACAGACACGGGGCTACCCGCAGCGCTTCTGGGTAGGCAATTACAGGTTTTCTGTGCTCACTTGTGAAATCTGCGGTTTCTCCTTGCCAGGGCTGAACGGTTGCGGTTAGATTATACCGCCTTTGGACATAAATCGTTGTATAATGGTAACTGTTCAGCCCTATGAGTTCACAAGCAGTTAGCGGTTGGCCCACTCTCACCTGTTTTCTAGAGCCTTGCCCATAGCGGGCTGGTATTGATTTTCTGGTGTCTTTGCCCCCTTGGCATCCTCTTTGCGTCCTTTGCCTCCTTTGCGGCCTTTGCGTTAACTTTTTGGCGACCTTAGCGTCATCTTGGCGACCCTGGCGACACAAAAATCGGCGTCTGTCCGTTTTATCCGCGTGATCCGCGGCCTATGCTCTCAAGGCTGAGCAGTTACATACCAGGAGTGCCGGCTTCGGGATGGGGCCAAAGCGCCAGGAGGTTGCCGCAAAGACGCGGTGAAGGCCGGGAGCGCAAAGAACATTTCAGGGCCTTCCGTGGCGGTCTGTGAAGTCTGTGCTTCTCCCTACCCAGGTTGAACAGTGGCCTCTGGCCGTTGTGCTTTGCCCCGAAAGAAAGCCCGGCGATTGGCCCGGGGCAGGGGGGCTTCCCCCACAAAATTTTGGCCTCAAGGAGTGCGTTTTGCAAGAAATTCCTTCATCTCCTTATTACTTTTTCTGGGAGCGGGTGCTTGATCGGGTCCACGCTTCGGGCACGGCGGCCTGGCTGTTGCTGGCGGCTTTTATTGGGGGCGGGACGGCGCTGGGGGCAGTATTTTTCATAGAATTGATTGCCTGGGTTGAAAAAGGGCTGTTTTTTCACTTGCCCAAAGTGTGGCCCGGGCTGGGGCGAGGGTGGTACATTGTCGCGCCGGTGATCGGCGGTCTGATTGCGGGGCCGATCATTGCCTTCTTTTCACCGGAAGCCAAAGGCCACGGCGTGCCGGAAGTGATGGAGGCCATTGCTTTGCGGGGGGCGCGCATTCGTCCGCGGGTGGTGGTGGCCAAAGTGGCCGCCTCGGCTGCCTGCATCGGGTCGGGCGGTTCGGCAGGGCGCGAAGGGCCCATTGTGCAGGTGGGGGCGGCTTTCGGGTCGACGCTGGCGCAATGGTTCCGTTTTTCGGAAAGCCGCACCCGCAACCTGGTGGCCGCCGGGGCCGCGGCAGGCATCGCAGCCACTTTCAACGCCCCCATCGCCGGGGTGTTATTTGCGATTGAGGTGATTTTGGGCGAACTCACCCTGCGCGACCTGAGCAGCGTGGTGCTTTCTGCCGTGACGGCCAGCACCATTGCCCGCAGCCTGTTGGGCGACCGCCCGGCTTTTGGCATTCCCTTTTATGCTACCCGCAGCGGGTGGGAAATCCTCATCTACCTGCTGCTGGGGGTGTTGGGGGCTTTGATCGGGGTGGCGTTTATCCGCGCCCTTTACTTTACGGAAGACCTGTTCGACCACTGGAAATTCCCTGCCTGGCTCAAGCCCGCCGTGGGGGGGCTGCTTTTGGGCGCGATGGGCTTCCTGTACCCCGAGATTTTGGGCCTGGGCTTTGTGCCTGCCGATGAACTGCGGCTGGGGGTGCCGCTTCACCAGGGGCTGCCGCATGTCTTTGGTTCGGGGTTCCCCGTGATTGAAGACGCCTTGCTGGGGAATCTTTCGCTGACGCTTATGGTGGCATTGGTGCTGCTTAAACTGGCAGCCACCTCGCTGACCCTCGGCGCGGGGAATTCCGGCGGCGTGTTCGCCCCGGCCCTGTTCATGGGGGCCATGACCGGCGGCACCTTTGGCTGGGCGGTGCACAAGATGCTTCCCACCATTGCTGCGCCGGCCGGCTCTTACGCCACGGTGGGCATGGCCGCCGTGTTTGCCGCCGCGGCCCGCGCCCCCTTGACGGCCATTATGATCGTATTTGAACTGACCGACGACTACCGCATTCTGCTCCCCCTCATGGCTGCCGTGGTGGTGAGCGTGGTCATTGCCGAGCGGATGGAGCCGGAATCCATCTATACCCTCAAACTCGTGCGGCGGGGCATCCGCCTGTTCCGCGGGCGCGATATGGATGTGCTGGCCTCGGTCAAAGTCTCCGAAGTGATGAACGCCAACCCGGTCACGGTTTCCCCCGATATTCCGGCGGCCAGCCTGGGCGGGCTTTTCCTGCAAACTAACAGCCACGGCTTTCCGGTGGTAGATGCCAACGGCAACCTGTGGGGCATTGTCTCGCTGACCGATTACCGCCGGGCCCTGGAAGGCCGCCGAGGCAACGACCCCAGCCTGAAGGTCGGCGATATTGCCGTCCGCACGGTGGTGGTGGCTTACCCCGATGAAACCCTGCGCGATGTAGCCCAGCGGATGGCGCCGCGCGACCTTTCGCGCTTGCCGGTGGTGGACCGCAAGAACCCGCGCAAATTGCTCGGCGTGATTCGCCGCAACGATATTGTGCACGCTTACGAACTCGGCGTGGTGCGGCGCGGCTTTGCCGTGGGGGAACTCCCCGGCGCGCCGCCGGGCACGGCCGAAGCCCGCTTCGTCATCCCCCCGCATTCGCCGCTGGTCGGCAAAACCCTGGCCGAAATGCACCTGCCGGAAACCTTCCTCCTCATTCACATTGACCGCGGCGGGCAGGCCGTTTTGCCGCACGGCGACACGCGCCTGCAAAGCGGCGATATTCTCACCCTGCTGGCGCGGGAAGGCGACGCCGAGGCGCTGGAACGCCTTTGGGAAAAACTCAATGCCCCTCCGCCGCCTCCGCCGGAAACCCCGCCGCCGGTCAGATAGCGCCTTGATACTCCCCGGCGCGGGTTCCTGCCCCTGTTTTTCCCCGTCTTGGGATAGAATAGAGGCAACACCGCCCCGAAGCCCCGAGAGCACGGGCGGCGGGCGCAGCGCGAAGCAAGCATTTTCAGGCAGGTGCTCCCGAGGTGTGTATGGCGTCTTCTCCTTACATTCAAGACTATTACCCCGACGACCTGGCGTGGTGCTACGGCTGCGGGCGCTACAATGCCCACGGCCACCATTTTCAGACCATGTGGGATGGCGATGAGACCGTCACCCGCTTTACCCCGGAACCGTTTCACATTGCCATTCCGGGTTTTGTGTATGGCGGGCTGCTGGCCTCGTTGATAGACTGCCACAGCACCGGCAGTGCAGCCCTGGCGGCGTACCGCGCTGCAGGCCACGAGCCGGGCGACGATGCCCCCGTGCCGCGCTTTGTTACGGCGGCGCTGCAAGTCAATTACCTCAAGCCCACCCCGCTGGGGGTTCCGCTGGAAGCCCGCGGGCGCATCAAAGAGGTCAGGCCCCGCAAGGTGGTGGTTGAAACGACCGTCTATGCCAATGGCGAAGCCTGCGTTCGCGGCGAAGCCGTGCTGGTGAAAATGCCCGAAAATATGGTGCCCGGAAACCTTCCCGCGCCTTCCCCCCCGTAACCCCGCGCGCCCCTCGGGGCGCGTTTGTTTTTTCCCGTGGTCAAAGCCTTCCCTTCCTCAGGCCGCTGAGCGGCGCTTGCATCCGGGGAGGGGACGCCAAAGGCACCACGCATCAAGACGCATAGAGAGCACCACAGCGTAGGCAGTGACTATTTTTTACCCTTGACCAGGAGGACGTGATGGATTTTGCCCTTTCCCCCGAACTGAAAATGTGGCGCGAAGCCGTGCACAATTTCGTTGCCCGCGAAATCAGGCCGGTGGCAGCCGAATATAACGAGCGGGAAGAAACCATGTGGCCCGCGCTGCAAAAAGGCGGCGAGCAGCTGGGGCTGATGGGCATGAGCGTGCCCGAAGCCTATGGCGGCAGCGCCGTGGACCCGCTGGCTTTCGCCATTGCCATTGAAGAACTCGGCTGGGGCGATGGCGGCACGGCGTTGGTTGTGGCAGCCCATAACGGCCTGGGCTGCGCGCCGATTGTGATGTTCGGCAACGAAGAACAGAAAAAGCGCTTCCTGCCGCGGGTGGTCGGCGGCCGGCCCGGGCGCCTGGCTTCGCTGGCGCTGACGGAACCGGATGCCGGTTCGGACCTCAAAGGGATCAAAACCCGTGCCGAACTGGAAGGCGACCACTGGGTCATCAACGGCAGCAAAATGTGGATTACCAACTCCGGCGACGCCGATTACATCGTGACCCTGGTGCGCACTTCGCCGGAACGCAGCAGCCACAGTCTGAGCCTGATTGTGGTGCCCACCGGCACGCCGGGGCTGCACGTGGGGCCTCCGGAAAAGAAGATGGGGCTGGGCACCACCCACAGTCATGCTATCACCTACGAAAACGTCCGCGTGCCGCGCGAAAACCTGCTGGGCGAAGCCGGGCAGGGAATGTACCAGACCCTGCAGGTGCTGGACGGCGGCCGCATCAGCATCGGCGCGTTGGCCCTGGGCATTGCCCAGGCAGCCTTTGAAGAAGCCGTGGCCTACGCCAAACAGCGCATGGCCTTCGGGAAGCCCCTGGCCGCCCGCCAGGCCATCCAGTTCATGCTGGCCGATATGGCCACGGAAATCCACGCCGCCCGCCTGATGGTGTACCACGCGGCCTGGCTCAAGCAACAGGGCAGGCCGTTTACTCACGCAGCCGCCATGGCCAAACTTTACGCTTCGGAAATGGCCGAGCGCGTCACCCGCAACGCCATCCAGATTCACGGCGGTTACGGCTACAGCCGGGAATATCCGGTGGAGCGGATGTATCGTGATACCCGCCTGATGACCATCGGTGAAGGCACCAGCGAAATCCAGCGGCTGGTGATCGCCCGCCGCGTTTTGAGCAGCATGGCGCCCTTGCTTTGATGCGTTTTCCTCAAAAAAGCGCACCGGCCTGCCTTCTGTTTTTGAGGCAGGCCGGTTGTTTTCAAAAAGCCGCTACTTGCGCGAAAGATACCATTTGTAGAGGTAATACCACACCACCGCCAGCACGGCGCCCAGCCCCCAGATGGGGAACCCGGCCTTGATGGCCAGCCACCAGTTGCGGTTGCTGAAAATGCCGATATAGGCCGTGACGGCGGCAAACACAATGACGAAAGTGCCAAACAACCAGAAACGCATCAGGTTAAGCAGTTTTTCTTTGTCATCCATCGTTTGCTCCTTTCATGAAAGGACAGGGTAGAAAATTGGCGGCTTCTACAGTTTAGCATATTTTGGCGTATCTATTCAGCCTCAACCAAGAAAAACCGCAGATTCCGCAGAAAAACATCCACCGATTTCACAGATTGACACAGATTGGGTGAAAAACGCGGAAAAACGCCGCACTTACTTCCGTTTCTTGGCGGCCTAAAATCCGCGCCATCCGCGGCCCGTTGTTCCAAGGCTGAACAGTTACCCCTGCGCATTATTTGGGCGGCTGGGGTTTGCCGTTCTGCGCCAGCGCCAGCGCCCGTTCATAGGCTGCCCACACGGCGCGCGAAATGGCCGTGCGGAAGCCTGCTTTTTCCAGGTAGTAGAGCGCCGAAGCCGAAGTGCCGCCCGGCGAAGTAACCTGGTTGCGCAGGTGCGCCAGGTGCACTTCGCCCTGCTGCCGTTCGTAATAGGCCGCCGAGCCTTTCACCGTTTGCACAACCAGCTGCTCGGCCACCCTCCGCGGGAAACCGAGATGCACCCCCGCGTCGGCCAGGGCTTCCATAAAAAGGAAAACATACGCCGGGCCGGTGCCGGAAAGGGCGGTGGCCATATCCAGATACACCTCGTCTTCCATGAAAATTTCGTCGCCCAGGGCGCTTAGCACGCCGCGCGCGGTTTCCCGCTGGGAGGGGCTGACCGCGGCCGAGGCCGTCCACACCGTAATCCCCATGCCGATTTGCGCGGGGGTATTGGGCATGGCGCGCACCACGGCAGCGTGTCTCAGCCCGCGGCTCAGCCGCTCAAGGGTGGCGCCCGCCACGATGGAAAGCACCAGCGCCTCGGGGCGGATTTTCCCTTGCAGTTCGGGCAGCACTTTGCGCAGCACCTGGGGCTTGACCGAGAGCACAACCACGTCGGCTGCCTCGGCTGCGGCGGGGTTTTCGCGTGCGGTGCGGATGCCGTGGCGCTGTGCCAGCTGTTCCAGCCGCTGCTGCCGCGGCCCGGCCGCCACGATGCGTTCCGGCGGCGCGACGCCTTCCCGCAGCAGCCCGGTGATCATCGCTTCGGCCATCGTGCCCGGACCGATGAAGGCAATGGTGGCGTTGTGTAGAGGAGCGGCCATGCTATTTGCGGGTGTTTTCTTCAATGTCTACCATGATTTCCAGGAAGTAGGCAATGCCTTCCATGACCACCACGGCCATGATCAGCGAGATGAAGGCCAGGTATTGCATCAGCAGGTTGCTCCAGGCGCTCTGGCCGGTCATGGAAGCGTTGTGGATGACCTGGTAGGTAACATAGCCCAGCCCTACGACGACGAGCGCGAGGATGATGCGGGCGGTGACGCGGGCAATGACGGCAAAGCGGAGCACTTTGGCGGGGTCGTGCCAGGTAGCCGGCGTTTCGTCTTCGGCTTCGGGGGCCACGACTTCGCTTTCGGTAAGGGTGGTGCTTTCTTCGGGCATGATACAACTCCAAAAAGGGGGAATTAGCGGCTCAGAGATTGAAGCGCCAGCCGCAGGCGCGTTTCCACATCGGGGGGGGCATCGCCCGGCAGGGACTGGATGGCGGTTTGGGCTTCCACCACGCTGTAGCCCAGGGCGATGAGGGCTTCCAGCACTTCGCCGTCGGCATCGGGCAGGGCGGCCACGGCGGTGAGGGTATCTTCGGGGCGCAGGCGGTCTTGCAGGTGCAGCACGATTTTCTGGGCGGTTTTCTTGCCCACGCCGGGCACCCGCCGGAAGACGTCGGCCTGTTCCTGGAAAACGGCGCGCCGCAGCGCTGCCGGGGTGAGCGCCGAAAGGATGGCCAGCGCCAGCCGCGGCCCCACGCCGTTGACGCCCAGCAGCAGGATGAAGAGGTCGCGCGCTTCGGCGGTTTCAAAGCCGTAGAGGGTGAGGGCGTCTTCCCGCACCACCAGGTGCGTGTGCAATGCCACGGGCTGCCCCACCGCCAGGCGCTCGGCCAGGGGGCGGGGCACGAACACCCACAGCCCCACCGCGCCGCTCTGCACGGTCAGGCGGTCTTCGTGGCGGGCGGCGAGGGTGCCTTCCAGGAAGGCAATCATGGCTGCCTCTGGGCAAGGTGGGTTTGCCAGCGGAGGTGCTGGGCGTGGCAGAGGGCGACGGCCAGGGCGTCGGCGGCGTCGTCGGGGCGGGGCAGGCTTTCCAGCCCGAGCAGCATTTGCACCATGCGCTGCATTTGGGCTTTTCCGGCGCTGCCGTAGCCGGTCACGGCTTCTTTGATTTCGTTGGGTGTGTATTCGGCTACGGCCAGCCCGGCCTGGGCGAGCGCCAGCAGCAGCACGCCCCGCGCCTGCCCCACGCTCATGGCCGTGGTGACGTTTTTCTGAAAGAACAGTTTTTCAACCGCTGCGCCGTCGGGGTGGTGGCGCTCCAGCAGGGCCTGCAGCCGCTCATAAAGCATTTGCAGGCGCTCGGCGAGGGGTGTTTTGGCGGGGGTGAGGATAACCCCGTAGTCTATGGCCGTCATGGCGCCGTCGGCGGCGGCTTTTACCAGGCCGTAGCCGGTGGTGGCGGTGCCGGGGTCGAGGCCGAGAACGAGCACAGGCTGCACCTATGAAAAGACCACCGAGGCCATCGCCGCTGTGCGGCTTCCCCCTTGCCGCACGCAGCGCCCCGGCGGCCAGGAAAGCGCTCCCGCATGGCCGCGCTCAGGCGGCTTCCATCTTCGCGAGGGCTTCTTCGCTGATGTTGAGGTTGGAATACACTTCCTGGACGTCGTCCAGTTCTTCCAGGGCTTCAATGACTTTGAGCACCTGCACGGTTTCGTCGGGTGAAAGTTCCATTTCCTGCTTGGGGATCATTTTCAGCCCGGCTTCGTCGGGCCGGATGCCTGCCTGGCGCAGCTGGTCGCCGATGGTTTTGAAAGCGTCCACGGGCCCAAAGATTTCTATGAGGTCATCGTCAAACTTGACGTCATCGGCGCCGCCTTCCACGGCCAGTTCAAAGATGGTGTCCGGGTCTTGCCCTTCGGCGGGGATGGCGAAGTAGGCCATCCGCTCGAACTGCCACGCCACCGAGCCGCCCTCGCCCATGCTGCCGCCGTAGCGGCTGAGGATGTGCCGGACGTCGGAGACGGTGCGGTTGCGGTTGTCGGTCACGCAGTAAATCATCAGCGCGACGCCGTGGGGGGCATAGCCCTCGTAGTAGATTTCCTCAAAGGTGCCGCTGTCTTTGTCTTCGCCGGTGCCGCGTTTGATGGCGCGCTCAATGTTGTCTTTGGGCATGTTGGCGGCTTTGGCGCGCTCAATCGCCAGCCGCAGGCGGACGTTGGCTTCCGGGTCGCCGCCGCCTTCCCGCGCCGCCAGGGTGATTTCCCGCGCCAGGCGGGTGAAAATTTTGCCGCGCTTGGCGTCTTCGGCTGCCTTTTTGCGCTTGATGGTTGACCATTTGGAATGTCCGGACATACAAAAACTCCTCTTCACGAAATCGCAGCGCGGGAAACCGCGCGCGCTCGGCTTGCTGCCAGGCTGTGTTTTTCATTATACCATTCCCTGCCCGAATGCGTGTGCGGCAGCGCACGTGTCCAGTCAAATGAAAATGTTACCGGAAGGGAAATAACCGCCAAATGATAATGTTACCGGAGCAAAGTGACCGCCAAATGATAATGTTACCGGGACGGGGGTGGTATCTGGCGGGGTCAGAAAT
>Ga0256829_1001572_pt1 | contig 18476 bp, 15 predicted proteins | sample 131447metaG_FD_185979 | JGI IMG/M metagenome (GOLD analysis project Ga0256829, IMG submission 185979) | Hydrothermal vent microbial communities from Lau Basin, Pacific Ocean - 131-447 | ecosystem: Environmental > Aquatic > Marine > Hydrothermal vents | place: Pacific Ocean: Lau Basin | collected...
CATTGAGAACATAAGCGCGGCCATTGCATATGCCAAAACAGGCTGATTTTTTGACAAACCGGCAAGATCCTTAATGTTTTCAACTGCGATGCCGTCTCTTCTCATGCACATAACGATTGCAAAAGAACCTGCCGTCATAATCATATAAATCATAAGAAAGACGATGACCGAAGACACACCGAGTTCCGTCCCGGCAACCAGGCCGATCAAAGCGTAGCCGATGTTACCAATAGAACTATATGCTAGTAATCGTTTTATATTTTCCTGGGCAATGGCGGCAAATGAGCCAAACAATAAGGACATTACCGAAACAAAATAAAGGATCTGCGTCCATTGATCCTGCGCCGCCGCAAACGGTCCATATAAAAGGCGCATCAATAGTGCCATGGCGGCAATTTTGGGCACAAGAGCGAAAAAGGCAGTCACACTGGTGGGCGCGCCTTGATACACATCAGGGGTCCACATATGAAACGGTGCAGCAGATATTTTGAAGACCAGAGCAACCAGAATAAATACCATTCCGATTGTAAATCCTGGCGGGATTGCATCTATAGACTTAAGTGTTTCGCCTATTGTTACGAAATCAAGAGAGCCTGTGTAGCCGTATACTAAGGATGTACCAAAAAGAAGCATCCCTGAAGATAACACGCCAAGTATGAAGTATTTTGCTGCGGCCTCACCTGATCGCATTGAATTTCTGTGGAACGCCGCAAGCACATATAAGCTTAGTGATTGAAGTTCTAATGCCATATACAAACTAAGCAGGTTGTTTGCAGAAACCATAAGCATCATGCCCACCCCTGCAAACATGACCAAAACAGGGTATTCAAAACGCGCTATTCGTTCTTGATAAAGATACTGGATAGAAAGGCCCAATGAGGCGATAATCCCTATTAAGATTATCAACTTCATGATGGATGAGAATTCATCACTTATGATCATATTATTAAGTGCATATTGCGTTTCCCAATCACCGCGCAAAATTATCAAAGCCGCGATAGTACAGCTTAATGCGGCCATCCAGCATAATGCGTCGGTAGATTTATTTCCCTGGAAAACACCAACCATCAGAAAACCCATCGCAGTAATTGCGAGGAATATCTCAGGCAAAATCAACATTACATTTAGGGTATTGGTCATTGTATGTTCTCCCCTGCCTTAAAGTCGATTTGAATAAGGTCTTCTCCGCCCTCAACAACATCTCCGGCAGAATCTCGGTCTTGGTAAAGGGTGACGATATTCTCTGTGGCTGGTGCAAGCTTATCCAAGACAACTGTTGGAAAGACACCCAGATACAAAACCAAAACAACGAGAGGTGCTAATATACCTTTTTCAAGAGAGTTTAAATCTTTCATATTGGCCGCATCTCTGTTGTCTTGTGGTCCGAAAACAACGCGTCGATATAAAACCAACATATAAGCAGCGCCCAGAATGACACCTGTTGTTGCAAAGAATGCAATGAGTGTGTTTGCTTTAAATGCGCCGAGTAAACTTAAAAACTCGCCGACAAATCCACTGGTACCCGGCAATCCAACAGAGCCAAGCATGAAGATCATAAATACCGTTGCATAGGCAGGCATATTTTTGACAATACCGCCATAACGGCCGATTTCACGTGTGTGAAGGCGGTCATACACAACCCCCACACAAAGGAATAGCGCGGCAGAAATAACACCGTGACTGATCATCTGAAACACAGCGCCCTCAATACCTTGTTGCGTGAAGCTAAAAATACCTAAAGTCACAAATCCCATATGCGCGACGGAAGAGTAAGCGATAAGCTTTTTCATATCTTCCTGAACGAGCGCGACCAGTGATGTGTAAATAATGGCAATCACACTTAGCCATAAAACAAACGGAGCGAAGTAAAGGCTGGCATCCGGAAGCATGGGAAGTGAGAATCTAAGGAAACCATAGCCACCCATTTTCAAGAGTACACCCGCCAAAATCACAGAGCCCGCAGTTGGTGCCTCAACGTGTGCGTCGGGCAGCCACGTATGAACAGGCCACATAGGCATCTTAACTGCGAAGCTGGCAAAGAAAGCAAGCCAAAGCCATTTCTGAAGACCAATATCAACAGGGTTGGCAATTAATGTTGGTATATCTGTTGTACCGACCGTTGCAAACAAAGTCAGGAGCGCAAGCAGTAAGAGTACAGAGCCTGCAAGTGTGTATAAAAAGAACTTGTATGCAGCGTAAACGCGCCGAGGGCCACCCCACACGCCGATGATAAGGAACATCGGGATAAGAACACCTTCAAAGAATATATAGAATAAAACAGAGTCGAGCGCAGCAAAGGTTCCAATCATGAAGCTTTCAAGAACCAAGAACGCGATCATGTATTCCTTTACACGCGTCTTAACAGAGTTCCAGCTGGCAAGGATACAAATAGGCGTCAAAAACACTGAGAGCAGGATAAAGTATATTGATATACCGTCGACACCAAGGTGATAGTTAATGCCTGCTTCGCCAAGCCATGCATAATTTTCTACGAATTGGAAATCAGACACAGCAGTATCATATTTGCTGTACATGAATAACCCGAAAGCAAATACGAATATTGAGCTAAAGAGGGAAAGATGCTTCACATTTTTTTCGACAATCTCTTCATCACCCTTTTCCCCGCGCACAAGGGCAACCATCGCCGCGCAGATTAGTGGTAAAAAGATCATAATGGAGAGAACGGGAGGGAAATTCATTCTGCATCTCCTTCAATCTCAACTTCTGTAGGTGTCGGTATTTGTTCTGTCATAGTGTCCGTCACAGATTCTACTGGGATTACTAAGTCTGTTTTCATATCTGATGGCATATAAAATGATCCGTCCGCACGCAAAACAAACCAAGATATTATGCAGATTAGAGAGATAATCATGATAAGAGCGTATTGGTAAACATAGCCCGATTGAAATTTAGAAAGGTTTTTCGCAAAACGGTGCGAGAAGCCGGCAACGCCGTCTGGCCCTGCTCTGTCAATAACTTGTTTATCCCCTTGCCAGAATAGCTTTCCTAACCAAATTGATGTCTTAACAAACAGCACATTATAGATTTGATCAAAGAACCATTTGTTAAAGAACAATGTGTGAAGTGGCTTGAAAATACGAACGATAGTCGTCGATGTACCGGGTTTAAACATATAGATTATGTAAGCACAGAGTATACCAAGTAACCCAACCCCTAGCGGAAGCTTTTTAACCCAGAAAGGTGCTGAGTGTGCTGCTTCTATTGTATCGTTTTCCGGAAGAACGAAAATAGAGTCATGCCAGAAATAGTCACGGGACCATAGGTTTATCATAGGCTTTATTTTATGTGCGTGATCTCCGTCTGTTTCATGATGTTCTTCATCTTCATCATGATGCTCATTCTCAGCCAACTTTATGTGTGTGTCAGACGTTTGAGCCGAACTGTGATGTGCGCCGCCATGGGAATCATATGCAGAGCCGACGAACCCACCATAGAACAAGCCACCTGCCATAATTGCGCCTATGGCAAGAACAAGTAATGGCATGACCATAACCGGTGGTGATTCATGTACATGGCTCATCACTTTTTCACTCGCGCGTGGCTTTCCATGGAATGTCATTATGATGAGACGCCAGCTATAGAACGCGGTCATGAACGCAGCCGCAATACCCATCCAGTACGCATAATCACCAAACCAAGTGTGATCTGCCCATGCGGCTTCAAGCACGATATCTTTTGAGAAATACCCTGCAAACGGCCACACACCGGCAAGAGCCAAGGATCCTATCCACATCATTGCATAGGTAACAGGTGTTTTTTTCCAAATGCCGCCCATATTGCGCATGTCTTGCTCATCAGACATGGCATGAATTACCGAACCAGCGCCTAAGAATAATAAGGCTTTAAAGAATGCATGTGTCATGAGGTGGAAAATCGCAGCAGCATATGCGGAAACGCCAAGTGCAAAGAACATATATCCGAGCTGGCTCATGGTAGAGTATGCAATAACACGTTTAATATCATATTGTGTCATACCAATTGTTGCCGCCACAAATGCGGTTGTTGCACCGAAGACGGTAACAACCATTAATGCAACAGGTGCAAATTCAAACACCGGAGAGAAACGCGCAACTAGAAAAACACCTGCCGTTACCATCGTTGCCGCGTGAATAAGTGCAGAAACAGGTGTTGGCCCTTCCATCGCATCCGGCAGCCATGTATGCAAACCTAATTGCGCGGATTTACCAACGGCCCCTGTGAACAGTAATAAACAAATCACCGTGAGTGCATGGAATTGGAAGCCAAGGAAATTTAATTGTGTATCTGCGTATTGTTCTGCCGCACCATCAACCAAAATTTCGCTAAATTCAATTGTGCCGAAAACCACAAAAGTAGCCATAATACCAAGCGTCAAGCCAAAGTCACCAACGCGGTTTACTATGAACGCTTTTTGCGCAGCTGCATTCGCAGAGTGCTTGTGATTCCAAAAGCCTATGAGAAGATAGGATGCAACGCCAACCCCTTCCCAACCAAAGAATAGTTGCAGAAGGTTATCTGATGTCACAAGCATGAGCATGGCAAATGTAAACAAGCTCAGATAAGACATAAAGCGTGCTTTATGTTCATCGTGGGACATGTATCCAACAGAGTATACGTGCACACAGGCCGACACAATATTTACGACACACATCATCACAACACTAAGCTGGTCTACTCTTAAAGACCATTGGACTTTAAAATCTCCGGATGCAATCCAAGTTGAAAGAACTGTAATCACCTCTCCATCGACCATATTCGGTGTCAAAATCACACTGAAGAATAGGTTTATAGAGGCGAAAGCCGCCAAAATGACAGCGCCACATGTAATAAATTGTGTGCCCTTATCACCGATTTGTTTTCCAAACAGACCGGTAATTACAAAAGCAAAAAGAGGTGAAAAGACGGCTAGTAATTCCATTTATCGCTATCCCTTCATTTCTGAAATGTCTTCAACCGCAATAGAGCCCTTATTCCTAAAAAAGACAACAAGGATCGCAAGGCCGATCGCTGCCTCAGCGGCCGCAACGGTTAATGTGAAGAGAACAAAAACCTGCCCTACTAAGTCATTTAAATAGGCAGAGAATGTCACAAAGTTAATATTAACCGCTAATAACATAAGCTCAATTGACATGAGGATAACAATGACATTTTTGCGGTTTAGAAATATGCCGAATACACCAATAGTAAATAATACCCCTGCGAGTATTAGAAAATGTTCCATACCGATGATGCTTAGATTGTCCATTATTAAATTCCTGTTCCTGAAGTTACTTTTTTGATTTCAAGAACATCTTTAGGTTTTCTTGTTTGCTGATCCGATATTTTCTGTTTGCGAACGCCCGGGCGTGTGCGGTGCGTTAACACGATAGCGCCGACCATTGCGACAAATAAAACCAACCCGGCCATTTGGAATGCAAATACGTAATCGGTGTAAATAACCATCCCCAATGCATGTGTGTTTGTGACATCTAAAGCGTCAGATGCAATCGCAATATTTTCCCCAACATTAGGGGCAAACTGCCAGTAGGAATAGATAGCAATTAATTCGAACATTAATATGGCACCGATAATAATACCTAGCGGAACATAATGCATTGCCCCCTGTCTTAGGTTTGAGAAATTGATATCAAGCATCATGACAACAAACAGGAACAGTACGGCAACGGCACCTACATATACGATGACCATAATCATTGCGATAAACTCTGCACCCAGTAAGACAAATAATCCTGCAGATGTGAAGAATGACAATATTAAGAACAGCACAGAGTGCACGGGGTTACGCGCTGTAATTACCATTAAAGCACTGAGAACTAAAATACCCGCAAATAGATAAAAGGCGAATGCCTGAACGATCATGATTATCTCTATCGTTAATTTGTATCTTTTCTAATATTTTCTGTTACATACCGCAAGCCGTGAATTGAAAAAACAACGAATTATTTTTGTGTCTGTGCGTAATATGCCACGCAAGAAGTTTCTAATGCCGTTAAGTCTAGACCATTGTTACAAAAAACTATAGCGCATTTATGGGCGAAGGCTTTTTGAAGTTAAGGTTTTGCGCGTTTTGCGCTACCGGCCCTTAATAACAGTGGGCTTTGTTAATTATTTCATTATCTAAAGTGAGGTAATACAATTACGATCGTAGGGTTTTATTATTACAGGGTCAGCTTATTTAAACGCCCAGTTCATATGCATATGAAATTTGACAGTAATTTTTCACTCAATTATGTTGCAAGAATAGAGTTAAACGGGAGTGGTACTAATGCCTGATGGCGAATTTTTTAATTTTGATAAAGGGTATGTTTTTTCAAAAGAAGATAGTGGGATAACATTGTCAGATGACACAGAGAATGGGTACGTATTCGATGTGGCTTTTGTTAAAAACGGGCAACCCAATCGAGTTTTCACTGAGGATCAATTAGATTCTTTAGAACGAAACCCATTTGATACATGGGCTGTTTTCCAGATTTCTGAAGACGAACTTTCAAAAGCCAGAAACTATATTGAGGAGCGGTACACGGCAGATAGCGATCATTTGTTAGATGCTCCGCCTGTTGATGAGCTTAGTATGTAGGTTATTGCAGTATAGTTATCTTTTCTACATAGAATAATTCACATGCGCCGTTGCCGGTATCTGCACGGGTTGTGGAACTATTCCAATGCCAACCGTTCCTTCCGTTGGCATTCACCAGATATCCGGACATTTCTATGACAGACCCTTTCTTGACCTTCTTTAGGTTGTTTTTAACCTGAGAGTTTGCGGGAATGATGTGCATGTTGGCACTGTTTAATTCTATCTGCCTGTGGGCGATAGGAGGTGTTTCGTAGTAACGAAAATAATAAAATCTATTCCGCTGACTTATATTTATAAGCTTTAGTGGCGCAGGGTTAGACATAGGCCCCCACCCTAACGCAAGGTCAACGGGCGACAGGTTACTTTCAGTATCAAGGCTGTAATTTCTTTTTGAGAGAACCAGAGCTTTGATTTTAAAACTGTGATGTAAGGTGAGTGTATATCCGTTCAGGCGTTTTGTATGATGCCCTTTGATTGGTTTTTGTTCAGGAGCGGACGGAGCATAGCGTTTAGCATCTAAATGATTGAGGGAGCCACTAAATGATGGAAAGCCGCCTACTCCCCCTTGCCAATAAATAACACCGGCAAGCAGACATATTAAAATTAACAACCTCATGATGTTTAGCGATAAGGTGCTTCGGCGACTATATTGGCAGCAAGCTGCGCTTCCCACATATCACCATTGGCCAGAAGCTTGTCTTTGTTATAATACAACTCTTCTCTTGTCTCTGTTGAAAACTCAAAATTAGGGCCTTCTACAATGGCGTCTACGGGGCAAGCTTCTTGGCATAAACCGCAATAAATGCACTTGGTCATGTCAATGTCATATTTGGTTGTGCGGCGTGATCCGTCTTCGCGCGGTTCTGCCTCGATAGTGATGGCAAGCGCCGGACATATCGCTTCGCATAATTTACACGCGATACAACGTTCCTCACCATTTGGGTAACGTCTTAATGCGTGTTCACCACGAAAACGTGGCGAAATAGGCCCTTTTTCATATGGGTAATTAATCGTAACACGAGGTACGAAGAACATGTATTTCAGGGTTAAAAGAAACCCTTTAACAATCTCGGTTAGGAAAAATGCGCGTGCTAGACCATCCATTTATTCTTGCTCTTCCTGTTTCGGTTTGTTCTCTAAAAGCTTTTCTATAACTTGTTCTGCTTTTTGTTCTGTTTCAATAACAGTTTTTTCAATTACTTGTGCGGCGTCTTTTAGCGGGTTGTCCGCAGCTTTTTGTCCCGGCAAAGCGTTGAACGTCATAAGTGTGCCAGCCATGAATACAAGCCATACTAATGTGAATGGTAGGAATACTTTCCATCCTAATCTCATAAGCTGGTCATAGCGGAAACGCGGTAATGTCGCGCGTGCCCAAATAAAGAAGAAGAGCACCAAAGCGGTTTTTACAGCAAACCAAATAATGCCCGGTATAAATGCCAGTGCACTAATACCAAATGGGGGTAGCCAGCCGCCAAGGAAAAGAACGGTTGTCATCGCGCTCATCAAAATCATATTGGCATATTCACCTAAGAAGAATAGCGCAAAAGTCATTGCAGAATATTCAACCATAAAGCCACCGGTGATTTCTGATTCACCTTCCGGTAAGTCAAAAGGCGCACGGTTTGTTTCAGCCAAAATGGATATTAAAAAGACAATAAACATCGGAAACAGTAAGGCTTGTATCCAGATCGGGCGTGGTGCAAGAACGATTTCCTGAAGGTTAAGTGAGCCGGTAACCAGAAGAACACAAACAATGATCAGTCCCATTGAAACTTCGTATGAAACCATCTGAGAGGCAGAGCGTAATCCGCCAAGGAAAGCATAGCGAGAGTTCGAAGCCCAGCCGGCCATGATAACGCCGTATACGCCCATAGATGAAATCGCAAACAGATATAGAATACCGACATTTAAATTCGCCAGAACCCAGCCTTTGTCAAAGGGAATAACAACCCATGCAACCAAAGACAGCGTGAATAGCAGCATGGGCGCCATAAGGAAAACAACGCGGTGTGCCTGCGCAGGAATGATCGTTTCTTTTGAAAAGAGTTTAACGCCATCTGCAATTGGTTGTAGCAATCCGAACGGGCCAACAGTCATTGGGCCTTGGCGGCGTTGCATCGCACCCATAACCTTGCGTTCTGCATATGTTAGATAAGCAACCGCGAGCAACAGACCCACAATAACAATTACGGTATAAACGACCGTTCTGAAAATCCAGAAGCTCCAAGGGTTTGATATAAATTCGTATAGCATATCCATTAGGCAGCATCCTTATCATGTTTTACGAATTGTTTCATGTCAGGCTTAAAGTAATCAGGGCCTTTTAACACTTTGCCGTCACTTTCGCGGCGTATGGGTTTTCCGTCTGCCCCAAGTTTACTCATATTAGAGCGGTGCACTTCGTTAAACGCAGTGTCTTTAACACCCTGTAAGCCAAAGGAGAGGAATGCACCGTCAAGCACATATTGCAGATCGATTAAGGCATCCAAAGTCTCAACAAGGTCGCCCTGCTCCAGCGCTTCTTTTAATTCATCTAATTCTTCAGCCAACAGGTTAATGCGAAGTGCATTTGTTTTTGGGTCGGAAATATCAGGCTTGGTCAAAACAGGTAAGCCATAGGTTTCATGAAATTCCTGTACCTGTTCTATCGTAGACTTATTGCTCATTTTATTCAGCCGCCTCCTGAAAGTCTTGAACGTCGCCGAATGCTTCTACGCATTTTTGCATTGTTTCAGATGCACGGCAAATTGGGTTTTTATAGTAATAATTATAATTACAAGGCGCGAAAGCATCTTTTGTGGTTTTGGCTTTATTCGAATATTTGGCCCATTTAGAAGGTGTAATCTCACCAATATTTTTGAAAACAGACCATTCTTTTTGAATGCGCGCTCTTAGTTCGGCTGCTGTATTATACGGCAAAGGCTTATCACTGATATGCGCTGAGAGTGCGCGTAGGATTGACCAGTCTTCACGTGCATCACCGGGCGGTGTAACTGCTCGTTTGGCCATTTGCGGACGTCCTTCTGTATTAACATACAAACCGTCTTTTTCTGTGTAGGCAGCAGATGGCAAGATAACGTCTGCACGTTCTGCCCCATGATCACCATGGTGCCCTTGATAAATCACAAATGTTTGCCAACCGATATTAACGCGGGCGTTAAATTCGTCTGCACCCATCAGATATACCGCCTTAATAGAGCCGTCCTTTGTTCCGGCCATGATATCGGCGAATCCTTTACCATCTTTTTGTGGCAAGAAGTCTATATCAAGCCCACCGACACGTGATGCGGCATTGTGCAGAATGTTAAATCCGTTCCAGTCTTTCTTGATCATACCCAGATCTTCTGCTGCTTTGTGCAACATTGCATGTACTGCAAGCGCATCATCGCGCTGGAATACACGGGAACTAACGATCATCATGGGTTTCTCTGATTGAACCTTACCTGCATACTCCTTGACCATTTTCTCTAGGTCCTTAGGGCTTGCGCCACTATGAACATAAGGATAAGTCAAATCGACCTCTGGCCCGATAAGTGATATAGGGATGCGTTTTTCCAGCCAATTCTTACGAATGCGCGCATTCACAAGTGTTGCCTCATGACGCGGGTTTACACCGACAAGCAAGATTGCATCTGCTTCATCAATGCCAGCAATTGTCGAGTTGAACAAATATGATCCACGGTTTGCCGTGCTGAATACAGAGCCGTCCGTGCGACAATCCAAATTCGGACTGCCCAGTGACGTCATAAGATCTTTCAGGGCGGTCATGGCTTCAACGTCAACCATGTCGCCGGCTAATGCAGCAATTTCAGATCCTTTTAGTCCGGATAGCTTTTCTTTTATAAAAGAGAATGCTTCTTCCCAACTGGCTTCTCTTAACTTTCCGCTTTCTTCATCACGAATATAAGGACGATCAAGGCGCGCCTTACCGAGGCCATCGTAAGAAAAACGAGTTCTGTCGTCGATCCATTCTTCGTTAATGTCTTCATTTAAACGAGGGAGAACACGCAGAACTTCACGGCCTCGCGAATCGACACGGATGTTACAGCCTAATGCGTCATGCACATCAACTGTCTCGGTTTTTTTAAGTTCCCAACTTCTGGCTTTAAATTTATACGGCTTAGACGTCAGAGCACCTACCGGACAGATATCAACAAGGTTACCTGAGAGCTCAGTGCTAACCACATCATCGATAAATGTACCGATTTCCGCGTCTTCACCACGGTTAAACTGTCCCAGAATCGGTGTTCCTGCAATTTCTTCCGCGAATCGGACACAGCGTGTGCAGTTAATACAGCGTGTCATGATTGTGCCGACCAATGGGCCAAGCTCTTTGTCTTTTACTGCGCGTTTATTCTCATGGAAACGAGAGCGGTCAAATCCATAAGCAACGGCTTGATCCTGTAAGTCACACTCACCGCCCTGATCGCAAATCGGACAATCCAGTGGGTGATTGATAAGAAGCATTTCCATCACGCCTTTGCGCGCTTTTTTCACCATGTCTGATTCGGTTTTAACAACCATACCCTCACCACATGCCATCGCACATGATGCAACAGGTTTCGGCGGGCCGCCTTCAACCTCTACCAAGCACATTCGGCAGTTGGCAGGTACAGAAAGTTTATCGTGATAGCAAAAACGCGGGATCTCAACGCCTAATTGCTCAGCAGCCTGTAGGATGCTGGTGCCTGGTTCGACGTCAATTTCCATGTCATTGATGGTTAATTTTGGCATTTATTTAATTTTCTTCCGCTTTAGGGGCGTTTCACTCTAATTAGAGTATTGAAATATATCTCGGACTACTATTTAATCTGCGCGTGAACGAAGATCAATAGCGACTTGAAAATTATATGCCTACACGAATAGAAATTCTAGCCCATAAAGATGATGGGCGTTCTCATAAAATAGAAAAAATCCTTGAATCTATGGGGGTGAGCGCGACTGTAAGAGCAGTTGATGTTTATTCATCAGAAAGTGTGGATGCACAGACAGATGAATTTGCAAATAGTCTTGCCAATCCTGTTACTCAAAAAATCAATCAAACGCCTGATGATTTCGATTGGGCGCTTGAAATCGGTTTTTTACCCGGGGTTACTGATAATGTAGGAAGTACGACGTCTGAATTATTAGAGTTGTCATCGAATGATAATGACGGCCAAGCCTGTTATTCATCGCGCCTGTACCTCATAAAGGGCGACACGACACGCGATGATATAGAGCGCCTGTCCCGTCAGATCTCTAATAAGCTAATTCAGCGCATTTCTATTAAGACGATTGATGAATATAAGCGCGATGGCGGCATGGACGTTGTTATCCCAAAAGTTGTTTTGGATAATAAAGGTGCTGTGGCAGATAAGGTAGACCTTAATATATCTGATGATGAGCTTGTTGAGATTGGCACAAAGGGGATTGCCAACCCTGATGGGTCACGCCGTGGCCCCCTTGGTCTTTCACTTTTATATATGAAAGCCATACAAGAGTATTTCAAAAAAGAAGGACGCGAAGCGACAGATATTGAAATCGAAACATTGGCACAGACATGGTCAGAACATTGTAAGCATACGATTTTCGCCTCACCAATCGATGATGTTACTGATGGCCTTTATAAGCACTATATTAAACGTGCAACAAAAGAGATTCGTGAAGAGCGCGGCGCAGACGATATTTGCGTGTCTGTTTTTTCTGATAATGCAGGCGGCATTATTTTTGATGATAATTATTTGATCACAGACAAAGTTGAAACGCATAACTCCCCTTCTGCTCTTGATCCCTTTGGTGGTGCGATTACAGGTATTGTTGGTGTGAACCGCGACTGTATCGGCTTTGGTCAGGGTGCGAAACCTGTCGTAAACCGCTATGGTTTTTGTTTGGCTGACCCAAGGTCACGTCCGAATTATTTCCGAGATAAAGCGTGTACGGATGCTCTGTTACCACCGAAAAATATTATGAATGGTGTTGTCGCAGGCGTAGAGGCTGGCGGTAATTGTTCAGGTATTCCAACGCCTGCAGGGTTTGTGTATTTCGATCCGCGCTTTGCAGGTAAGCCCCTTGTGTTCGTGGGAACAATCGGTTTGATTCCTAGGGAAGTGAACGGTAAGCCCGGGCATGAGAAAAAAGCCAATCCCGGAGATAAAATTGTTATGGCCGGTGGCCGTGTAGGCGCCGATGGTATTCATGGCGCGACGTTCTCTTCTGTGGCGCTGGATGAAGGGTCTCCTGCAACGGCGGTACAAATCGGTGACCCGATTACGCAAAAGAAAATGTCCGATGCGATCATTAAAGAAGTTCGCGATAAGGGCTGGTATTCTGCCATCACAGATAATGGCGCAGGTGGCCTGTCTTCATCCGTAGGGGAAATGGCTGAACAATCCGGTGGTTTCCACTTAGAGCTTGAAAAAGTGCCTCTGAAGTACCCGGGATTATCGCCTTGGGAAATATGGATCTCGGAAAGCCAAGAGCGTATGACGATGGCTGTTCCGCCTGAAAACACAGAAAAGCTTATCGCGTTCTTTGCGAAACGCGGTGTTGAGGCAACTGTTGTCGGGACATACACTGATTCAGGGCGCGCGGAAATTACATGGCATGATGAAAATATCATGGATATTGAGATGGATTTCCTTCATGACGGTAACCCTGAAACGCCATTAGAAACATCATTCACACGTGGTGGAGACGCTGAGCCTGATCTGGTAGAGCCGGAAAATTATGAACAGACATTGATTGATATGATGGGGCGTTTGAATATCTGTTCAAAGGAATTCATCGCGACGCAATATGATCATAACGTGCAGGGATCGGCTGTTTTAGGCCCGCTGCAAGGTAAAGGGCGCGTTTATGCCGAGGCAAGCGTGTCACGCCCTGTTCTTGATTCGCCGAAGGGTGTCGTGCTCTCGCAAGGGCTGTTCCCGCGTTACAGTGATATCGATACAGGGGCAATGGCCGCGGCTGGTCTTGATATGGCCGTGCGTAATGCCGTTGCGGCAGGCGTTGATTTCAATCAGCTAGCTTTGCTTGATAATTTCTGCTGGTGTTCTTCGGATGAGCCTGAGCGTTTAGGCCAGCTTAAGCGCGCTGTTAAAACCATTTATGATATGGCGGTGAAATATCAGACGCCTTTCATTTCGGGTAAAGACAGTATGTTTAACGACTTTAAGGGGTATGATGAAAACGGCGAGGCGATCAAAGTGTCTGCGCCCCCTACTTTGCTGGTCTCCAGCATTGGTGTCATTCCACATGTTGAGCGTTCAATCTCTATTGCGCCAAAGGCAACAGGTGATTTGGTTTACCTTCTTGGCGGCACGCGTGATGAGCTTGGGGCATCTGAATATTATGATCAGCTCGGCCATGTCGGTAATAACGTACCCGAAACTGATTCGCATCAGAATTTACGCCTATATAAACTCTACTCTCGCGCCAGCCGTGACCGTTTAATCGCCTCTGCTATGGCTGTTGGTTATGGTGGTTTGGGTGTGACTTTGGCGAAAAAAGCGATAGCAGGTCAATTTGGTTTGGATATTGATTTATCAAACTTTGATTTGCGTACGGATAAAATGCTTTTCTCTGAAAGTACGGGACGTATTGTCGTAACGGTTGCCCCACAGAACAAGAAGGCATTTGAAAAGAATTTCAAAGGCTTTGAAGAGTGTCACTATATTGGCTCTGTTGCCCATAGTGAGAATTTATTCATTCGTGAGACGTTGAAAATAAAAGTGGCGGAGCTTGAAAAAGCGTATAAAGAGACGCTAAAGGATTATTAGTTATGACAGCAAAAGTAATTGTTCTAAGTGGTTATGGTCTAAATTGTGAGGAGGAAACACTTTTCGCGTTTAAACATAGTGGCCTTGACGGTGATATTGTTCACATTAACGATTTGATTGAAACACCAAGCATGCTCGATAATTACCAAGTGTTGGCAATTCCGGGTGGCTTTTCTTACGGTGATGATACAGGCTCAGGTAACGCGTTTGCACAGAAAATGAAGCTTGCGCTGTGGGCTGATCTGAAAAAGTTCGTTGAGCGTGACACTCTGACAATCGGTATTTGTAATGGATGTCAAATTTTGGTCAATCTAGGCCTCGTCCCTGCATTAAATGCATATGGAGAGCGCGATGTAGCAGTTACCTATAATGCCTCTGCACGTTATCAATGCCGATGGATTGATGTGAAAATTGAAAATGATTCACCGTGGTTGGATGGTATTGAAAAACTTCATATCCCTGTGGCACATGGTGAAGGGCGTTTTATGATGGAAGATGAGACATTGTCATCTCTTAAAGATAATGGGCAGATTGCCGCACGTTACGTTAAGAATGATGGGTCATATGCAGATGGTGAATTTCCGTTTAACCCGAATGGTTCAGGATTTGATATCGCCGCAATGACAGATACGTCAGGCCGCGTTCTTGCCATGATGCCCCATCCTGAACGCGGTATGTTCACATGGCAGCGTGATGATTATGCGGAGCTTAAAGACGCTGCGCAGCGTGAAGGCGTAGAATTATCAGATGATTCTGATGGTATTCAGATCTTCAAGAACGCTGCGAAATATTTTGAAGTTGCTATGAAAAAGAGCGCTTAATCAGATACAGGAACAGACTTTGTTTTCAGCTTAACGGCTGTTCCTGTCACGGTGACCATCATCATTCCGTTTGATCCGATCACTTCGCTATCGATGCTAATACCGACAATTGCATCGGCGCCAAGGCGTTTGCCCTCTTCTTCGATTTCTCTCAAGGCCGTATCTTTTGATTCTTTCATCGTCTTTTCATAGGCCTTTGATCGACCGCCGACAATATCACGAACCGATGCAAACAGATCCTTGAAAAGATGGGCACCAATAATGGCCTCACCCGAAACAATGCCCAGATAGTCTGTGATCTCTTTACCGTCTATCGAATTTGTTGTCGTAACAATCATTTTTTATGCTGCTGCCTTGCGGTATTCCATGATGCGTTTTTCCATTTCAGGACGGAAATGCTTGATAAGACCTTGTACGGGCCATGCCGCCGCATCACCGAGAGCACAAATTGTATGGCCTTCAACTTCTTTTGTTACTTCAAAGAGTTGATCGATTTCTTCAACCGTTGCATTTCCCTGAACCATACGTTTCATCATGCGCCAAATCCAGCCCGTACCCTCACGACATGGTGTGCACTGGCCACAACTTTCATGCATATAGAATTGTGATAAACGACAGATTGCTTGAATAACATCTGTTGATTTATCCATAACGATAACGCCGGCCGTACCAAGCCCTGTCCCTACTTCGCGTAATGAGTCGAAGTCCATATGTATGGTATCGCATTGCTCTTTCGTCAGAAGCGGTGTTGATGAGCCGCCCGGAATAACAGCAAGAAGATTGTTCCAACCACCACGAACACCGCCGCAATGTTTTTCGATAAGATCTTTTAGCGGAATGCCCATTTCTTCTTCAACGTTACATGGGTTTTCAACATGCCCGGAAATGCAGAAGAGTTTCGTTCCTGCGTTTTTCTCATCACGGCCAAGGCCGGAGAACCATTTTGCCCCGCGGCGCATAATTGTTGGTACAACGGCGATGGTTTCAACATTATTAACCGTCGTCGGACATGAATAAAGTCCGGCCATTGCGGGGAATGGAGGTTTATTTCTTGGCTGGCCTTTTTTACCCTCGATCGATTCGATCAACGCGGTTTCCTCACCGCAAATATAGGCCCCTGCCCCGCGGTGAACAACAATATCAAAATCCCATCCGGATTTCGCGGCGTTTTTACCAAGTAAGCCTGCATCATAGGCTTCGTGGATTGCTTTCCATAGGCTTGAACTCTCATTATAGAATTCACCACGAACATAGATGTATGCCGCATTCGCACCCATTGCAAAGCCGGCTATTAAAGCACCTTCAATAAGCTTGTGCGGCTCATTACGAAGGATATCACGGTCTTTACATGTGCCCGGCTCAGATTCATCAGCATTAATCACAAGATAATGCGGGCGGCCGTCAGATTCTTTTGGCATGAAAGACCATTTTAATCCTGTTGGGAAACCCGCACCGCCACGACCACGCAGGCCTGAGGCTTTCATTTCCTCGATAATACCATCGCGTCCTTTTTTGATGATAGAGGCTGTTTTATCCCAGTCACCACGCTTTTTGGCATCTTTAAGGGTATAGCTTTCCCAGCCGTATAAATTGGTGAATATGCGATCCTTATCACTAAGCATTACACCACCTTCGCTTTCTTGGCTTGATCTTTTAATGTTGTTGGGCCTGCCACAGACATAGAGGCTTTGCGGCCTGTTTGTGAACCGACAGTTGGTTGCATGTCTTCTGAAAGAATGTTCAAAAGCTCGCGCATATTATCGGGGGTTAGGTCCTCGTAATAATCATCATTAATTTGCACCATTGGCGCATTCACACACGCGCCAAGACACTCAACTTCCATAAGGCTGAATTTACCGTCTTCTGTTGTTTCGTTCATGCCAATGCCAAGCTGTTCAGTGGCGGCGTTTACAATATCACTTGAACCACATAGCCAGCACGGTGTTGTTGTACAGAATTGAACCAGATATTTACCAACGGGTGCGGTGTTGTACATGGAATAGAAGCTGGCAACCTCGTACACTTTAACTTTTGGCATGCTCAGCATCTCTGCGATATGATCCATTGCCGCGCGTGGGATCCAACCGCCAAAAGGTGGTGTTGCTTTTTCCCCTTCCTGGGCCATCTGTCTTTGTGCCAAATCAAGAAGCGGCATAACAGCGGATTGCTGTCTGCCTGGTGGGTACAGCTCTATAATATCTTGCGCATGCTTCTGATACACTTTGGTGAATTCAAAATGCTCAGGCTGGTAATCTGCATGTAAATCAAACGGCTTTTTCATTATTATTTCCTAGCGGTCAATTTCCCCGAAGACGATATCCAATGAACCGATAATCGATACTGTATCGGCCAGTTGGTGTCCTTTGCTCATAAAGTCCAATGCTTGTAGGTGTGCAAAGCCCGGAGCACGAATACGGCAACGGTAAGGTTTGTTTGTGCCATCACTTACTAAGTACACACCGAATTCACCTTTTGGTGCTTCTACTGCGGTATATGTTTCACCGGCAGGAACGTGAAACCCTTCGGTAAAGAGTTTAAAGTGGTGGATTAAGGCCTCCATAGAGTTTTTCATCTCCGCACGCGGCGGTGGTGAAACCTTGTAATCGTTAACCTTCACGTATCCTTCGGGCATGTTCTCGATGCATTGTTTCATGATTTTGATTGATTCATACATCTCGGCAACACGTACCAGATATCTTGCATAACAATCACCTGTTTTACCGACAGGGATGTCAAAGTCCAGTTCGTCATAAACCTCATAAGGCTGACTTTTGCGTAAGTCCCAAGCAAGACCTGAACCACGCAACATAGGGCCGGAGAATCCCCAATCCTGGGCTTCTTCGGCGGTAACAACGCCGATATCGACTGTGCGTTGTTTAAAGATACGGTTTTCTGTCAAAAGGCTTTCAAGGTCTGAAATGAACTTAGGAAGCTCCTCACACCATTGATAAATATCCTCTGCCAATCCGTCAGGCATGTCTTGAGCGACACCACCGGGGCGGAAGTAATTTGCATGAAGACGCGCACCACAGACACGTTCATAAAATTCCATACCTTTTTCACGTTCCTCAAAGCCCCACAGCGCAGGTGTAAGTGCACCAACGTCGAGGGCAAAGGTCGTGATGTTTAGAATGTGGTTCAGGACGCGGCCCAATTCACAATACAGGACGCGAATATATTGTCCGCGTTTAGGTACGGTGATGCCAAGTAATTTTTCAGTAGCAAGCGTGAAGGCGTGCTCTTGGTTCATCGGTGCGACATAATCTAGCCTGTCAAAATACGGAACCGCCTGCGTATATGTTTTATACTCAATAAGCTTTT
>Ga0256829_1001573_pt1 | contig 18474 bp, 17 predicted proteins | sample 131447metaG_FD_185979 | JGI IMG/M metagenome (GOLD analysis project Ga0256829, IMG submission 185979) | Hydrothermal vent microbial communities from Lau Basin, Pacific Ocean - 131-447 | ecosystem: Environmental > Aquatic > Marine > Hydrothermal vents | place: Pacific Ocean: Lau Basin | collected...
CATCAAACCCGGAAAGACCATCAAGAGACACCTTGATGGTATACTGGATTCCACAGGATAAGAATAAATTCTGCTGTTGTTGAAGGCCTCAACAACTATATCCGAAAACATTCAAACGTTCCTATGGCTTCAAGTCTGAGAGATACAGAGACACAATCATCTATCTGGTTGCAGGAGGATTGAAGTTACCCACAATAAACTGATGAGATCCACTTTTTTCATAGAAGAAGAAAAGGACAAGATATCGTCAAAGGAACATTTTTCATAGAAGCATTCAAACTGTCCTATGGCTTCAAGTCTGAGAGGTATAGGGATACAATCATATGTCTGATTGCAGGAGGACTTAAGCTACCGACAATAAACTGATGGATCCACAGTTGTTGAACCGCCTACCTAATCCTAACGGGGATCCTGCCTCTGAAAAAAACACCATTCTCATCAGTATGGAATCTGAGCGCGTGAGCTTCCACTCCAGCGTGAAGAGCCCTTTCGAGATTTGACGCAAAGGTGGGATCAGTATCCCAGTTGGGCTTGAAAACCGTGGCGCTGTCAGAAAAAACGAGAACAAGAATTGAGGCGCAGAAACCTTCTTCTCTTAGGTGCATGAGTTCCAGCAGGTGCCTGGAAGCTCTCTTGCTGGGTGAATCGGGGAATCTGGCGATGTTATCACTTACAAGCGTGCATCCCTTCACCTCAACGAAACATCCTCCGATCCTGAAGTCTATTCTGCTTTTTCCCACACGAACCTCGCTCTCGAACTCGCGCGGAAAAAATGAGCTAGCTATCTTACTGTGGAATCTGGAATCTGTGAGCACCCACTCTTCTACACGCCGGGAGGCCGTGATGGAACAGTCAGTTACCGCACCGGTTGTGTCTCTTATGAGGACCCTGTTTCCCGGATATATGAGCTCCGTCAATCTTCCCGGGTCATGGAGATGGCACATTCTCCTGGAGCCGGTCCCGTCCCTGACCGACACCACGAATCTATTTACCCTCTCAATCACGGTCGCTTGCTCAACCGGAAAGGAGAAAGTCAGGATGCGGGCATTCCAGCCCGGATCCAGCAACTGAAGCATTTAGGATATTATTCCAAGGGAACGCCCGGCTTTCCTGAACGCCTCTGTTGCGATGCTGATGTCATCTGGGCTGTGAGCAGCGGACGGCATTAACCTTATCCTGGCAGTTCCTCTGGGAACGGTTGGATACACGATGGGCGAGGCGAATATTTTGTATTCCTTATAGAGAAGCTGGCTGAGCTCCAGGGTTTTCTTCTCACTGCCTATCATCACCGGCGTTATGGGTGTCTTGCTTTTTCCAGTATCGAAACCAAAATCAGCAAGTTCATTCTTGAGCTTTTCAGCATTGCTCCAGAGCCTTTTGAGGGGAGTATCATCGTGCTCCAGGATGCTTATGGCTTTCATGACAGCAGCTGTGTCTCCGGCATTGAGGGCACTGCTGAAGAGAAATGGCCTGGAACGCTGTTTCATAAGGTCCATAAGGCTGGAACTTCCCGAGACAAAGCCACCCATGGAACCCAATGCCTTTGAGAACGTACCCATTTCAACGTCTACCCTATCCGAGAGATGGAAATGGTCAACGATTCCCCTGCCATGGTCCCCAAGAACTCCTTCTCCATGGGCATCATCAACGTAGACCATGGCATCATACCTTTCGCCGAGCTCGGTTATCTCCTTCAAAGGGGTAATGTCACCGTCCATGCTGAAGACACCATCACTAATTATGAGTGCTTTTTTTCCTTCTCTCCTGTGCTCCTTCAGGTTTCTCTCGAGATCATCCATATCCATGTGTTTGTAGACATATTTCCTTGCGGAGCTGAGGCGAACGGCATCTATTATGCTGGCGTGGTTGAGTTCCTCACTGAACACAACATCCTGTTTGTTAACCAATACCGGAACAGCCGCAATGTTTGCAAGCAGTCCACCCTGATAAACCACGGCACCCTCCATATGCTTGAATTCCGCTACCTTCTCCTCAAGCTGTCTGTGGAGATCGATTGTTCCGGCTATAGATCTCACCGCACCTGCCCCAACACCGTACTTCTCAATGGCCTCTATGGCCGCTCTTCTTATGTCGGGGTGATTTGCGAATCCGAGATAGTTATTGGAGCACATGTTGAGGTATGTATCGGATTCAATTCTTACATACGGCCCCTGAGGGCTTCCTATGGTTCTTATGGGAATATACCTTCCCTCCTGTTTCAGACTCTCTATCTCATCCTTTGCCCAGTCAGTTCTCTTCATGTGAATCACATATTGTATGAAATCGGAATTAATAAATCGATCACATGAAAATGAGGAATCCTGCTTCAATGAGAATATTTTGTCCTTCTGCATATTCCATAGGGAGATCAGGGTGGCGCCAGAGCATCCAGCGTGCATGTGGATGTGATTTAACCATGAGCAGCAAAGAGAAGAGGTAATAATTTAACGGTTCCTGAGATATGGTTAGGTCATGACAATCATGGTTACAGGTTCATTTGGACAGGTCGGTACAGAACTCCTCGAGAGCCTCGTACAGATTCAGGGCCATTCAGAAGTTCTGGCCACCGATATCAGAATCCCCGATGGTGATTACGAATTTGAAACAGAGGTCCTGGATGTGACAGATCAGGAGCGGATCAGGTACCTGATGAAGAAGCATTCCGTGACGTCCATTTTCCATCTTGCCGCCATTCTATCTGCTCTGGGGGAAAGGATGCCAGATAGGGCATTTGATGTGAACCTGACAGGTACCTTCAACATTCTGAAGGCAGCCAGAGACCTCGGGGTCGAAAAGGTCATAATTCCGAGCACAATAGGTGTTTTTGGAAGTGAGACGCCCAGGGAGAATGTGCCCGCAGTTACCGTGGAGAGGCCGGAGACGATGTACGGCATAACGAAGGTTGCTGCAGAACTTCTATCATCCTATTTCAGGAGATCTTTTTCACTTGATGTCAGGGGTGTTCGGTATCCAGGACTCATCAGCTACAAGACACTTCCAAGTGCTGGAACAACGGATTATGCGGTTGATATGATTCGATATGCAGTTGCAGGAAAAGATTATGTCTGTTATCTCAAACCAGATACGGTGCTGCCAATGATGTATATGCCGGATGCCATAAAAGCGCTCCTGAATGTGTGGTTGGCTGATGGTGAAAAACTGCGTTATGCGCTGGAGTACAACATTCAGGCCTTCAGTTTCTCTCCGGCTATGCTTGAGAAGGAACTCAGGGCCCACTTTCCAGATTTCCGCGTCGATTACAGGCCTGATTATAGGCAGGGAATTGCAGATTCCTGGCCATCGAGCCTTGATGTGACAGATGCGGTTCGAGACTGGGGGTTCAGCTGCGATTACGATTTTAAAACAATGGTAAGTGATATGATTGAGCACCTTGAAGGAAAGCAAACCCATGGTGAAAAATGATGGAAGGTTTAGGTGTGCCCTTCTGAAGTATGCGCACTCGGATCCCCTGTCCCTTATGCTCGGGAATCTCTGCACTCAGGTTCGATCATCGCCCGCCTCCAACCTCCACAATGTTTTGGATGGCCACGTCGATGTAGCGATGGTCTCGGTCCTGTCGTACTTTGATAACAGGGATACGCTAAAGATCCTGCACGGCCCCACGATCCACTCCCTTTACACCACAGGATCGACGCTTCTCATATCCAATGGTGCCCCAATGGAGAGGACAATGAGGATAGCGAAGACCCCGGAGACGCGAACCACCGAGGCGTATCTCTCTATTATCCTGAAGTCAATGGGGATAGAGTTCACCTTCACAGATGCCGGATTTCCAGATGCAGACTCACTCCTCGAAAATTCAAGCCATGCCCTTATAATGGGTGATGAGGCCCTGAAGGTATATGGTAGCAGGCACAGGATCTTGCTTGATGTGGGATATGAACTTCAAAAACTCTTTCACATATCCCCGCTGTATGCGGTAACCGTTGCCAGAAGTGATCTTGAGGCTGATGTTTCATTTCTCACCCAGGGAGCCATTTCTACCCGTGAAAGAAATTTGAGGAAAACCTGTGCTGAAGGCTCATCGCGGAGGCTCGGTGTACCGTACCATATCCTCAGATGGTACTATGATCTTATCAAATACAGCTTTGATTCAAGGGTGATGAAGAGCCTTGAATTTATTGAATCAAGACTTCAAGAAGATAACTGAGCACTCACTCAAGGGGCGTCTCTGAAAACTTAAATATAGTAAAATAACCTTACTTCCGCATGTTTGTAGAGAAGTTTCAGACCATTTCGAATGGGTTCACCTTTGATGATGTTCTCATACTGCCGTCCAAGACTTCGATCGAACCCCGGATGGCGGATGTTTCATCGCGGGTCACGAGAAACATCCAGTTGAATATTCCAATAGTGAGTTCTCCCATGGATACCGTTACCGAGGTGGCCATGGCGGTTGCCATGGCCAGAAATGGAGGAATAGGGATAATTCACAGAAACCTGTCGATGAACAGTCAGATGTCGATGGTTTCCGAGGTCAAGAGAGAGGAGTCCCTTAAAATAAGGGATGTTCTAACCGTTGATCCCGATACTACCATTGAGGAGGCCAGGGTTATAATGTCCTCCAGGCACATTGCAGGTCTGCCGGTTGTTTCAGGCGAAAAGCTCGTCGGGATCGTGACAAAAAGGGATCTTCTTTTTGCCGGAGCTGGGAAGAAGAAGGTCAGGGACATAATGGTTTCAGATGTTGTTTATGCTGAAGATAGCATTGAGATCGACAGGGCCATCAGCATTCTCTACGAACACAGGATAGAGAAACTTCCCCTCGTTGATTCAAAGGGAAGGGTCATTGGTCTCATAACCGCTAAAGATATTGTCACCCGACAGCAGTTTCCAGATGCCACGAGGGATGAGGATGGACAGCTGATGGTGGGTGCCGCTGTGGGCCCTTTCGACATAGAGCGGGCGGTGAATCTGGAGAAGTCTGGGGCCGACATCATAGTTGTTGATACAGCACATTCACACAATGAAAATGTCATGTCATCTTTGAAGAAGATGAGATCCAGGATCTCCGTTGATATGATCATCGGTAACATAGCAACCAAGGCTGCCGCAGAGGATATGATCTCTCTCGGTGCAGACGGTCTTCGGGTTGGAATAGGTCCCGGATCCATATGCACAACAAGAATAGTGGCCGGGGTCGGTGTGCCGCAACTCACAGCCATTGCAGACGTTGCAGATGTGGCGAAGGAGCACGGCGTTCCGGTCATCGCTGATGGTGGCATCCGTTACTCTGGTGACATTGTGAAGGCAGTTGCAGCTGGAGCCGATGTTGTTATGCTGGGTTCGCTCCTAGCTGGCACCGAGGAGAGCCCGGGCGCAGAAATAATCCTCAACGGAAGGAAGTACAAAACCTACAGGGGAATGGGGTCTCTGGGAGCCATACAGGTTGGGATCTCCGATAGGTATGGCAAAATAGGCCAGTCAAAGTACGTCGCAGAGGGTGTTGAGGGGGCTGTTCCCTACAAAGGGAAAGTATCTGAAGCACTCTTCCAGCTTATAGGCGGGCTCAAATCGGGTATGGGTTACACCGGATCAGCCACAATAAAGGATCTTCAGGAAAAGAGCAGATTCATAAAGATCACCACCAGTGGCCTGAAAGAGAGCCATCCCCACGACATAAGGATAATGGCAGAACCACCTAACTACCAGCTGTTTCAGGTCTGAGATCTGGGCCCGAGCTCTCTGAGAATGCGGGACACCGAGAGGAAGTTGAGCTTGAACGATTCCATCTTCTTGGGGTTCCGGAGAATGGCGGCCGGGTGATACTGGGGCACCACCTCATATCCCTGCACGCGAATTCTCTTCCCCGCTATTTCTGATATTTTTGGAAACCTCTGGTTGAGAACTAAACCAAGAGCACGCAGAGCTGAGTTACCCATGGGCACTATTATCCGGGGCCTCACCATCTCAATCTCCTGGCGAAGGTAGGGGGAGCACTTTCTGATCTCAACAATTCTTGGAGAGGCACCATTTTTCGGTCTGCACTTCACAGCATTTGTTATGTAAATCTCCTCTCTGCCGATACCTGCATCTCGCAACACTGAATCGATGAGCTTTCCGCTTCTTCCCACGAAGGGTGAACCCTCCATCTCCTCTGTTCTCCCGGGAGCCTCACCGATGAACAGCAGATCTGACTCTGGAGACCCGTGACCGCAAACCGCCCTTCTCCTGTAGAGGTGCAGGTCACAATCCTTGCATATAAGGATCCTGTCACACATTTCTGCAAAGGGAATCATTGCCAACCGATTAGCTTTTCAGACTATTTATTGGTTCCTCAACACTGCCACCATTTTTCAAATCTTCAAAGGGTTTATCCGCTTCGCAATAACAGGATGCAAAGAACCATAACTTACGAAGTCTCATTTGAAAAAAGTTTTTCCACCAACCATTCAGGCGAGAAAGGAATGAGGTCATCTGGAGTCTGCCCTACGCCGATGTAGTATATGGGCTTCTTCAGTTGATGTATAATGCTTATCACAGAACCACCCCTGGCATCCGTATCAAGTTTGGTGAGGATAACTCCATCGTATGTGATCTCCTCCAGAAACGTCTTTGCCTGTTCTATGGCGTCCTGGCCCGTGAGTGCATCGAGAACCAGAATGGTAAGATCCGGTTTTGCGACCCTCTTTATTTTCTTCATCTCCTGGATGAGGTTCTTGTTGGTCTGCATCCTTCCGGCGGAATCTACCAGAACGAAATCAAATCCCCGGGCCCTTGCCCTGTTTACAGCATCGAAGGCCACTGCGGCGGGATCGGCTCCCTGCTTCTGCTTTACAACATCGGCACCAACCTTATCTCCGAGCATCTGGATCTGCTCGATGGCTCCAGCCCTGAAGGTGTCAGATGCCGAGATAACCACCCTCCCCCCTCTCTTCCGCAGGAGATGGGCGATCTTTGAGATGGTTGTGGTTTTACCGCCTCCGTTCACACCAAGAAAGAGTACAACGAATGGTTTCTTTTCTTCACGGAACGGATCGGACGGATCCACGTATTCTGCCATGAGTTCCAGCAGCGATTTTTTCAGGGCATTGCGGTAGTCCTCAACTCTTATCTTCCTTCCGAGGGATGAGAGATTCTTCTCCATCAGATCCGCTACGTAATCGGCCGTTTCCACATCCACGTCATTTTCGGCCAGAGCGGTGAACACATGATCTCTAAGCTCACGGATTTTCAGAAAACCTTCCGAACCTCTCGAAACAACATCCCTGAGCCTCTTTCTCAGGCGATCAAGCATCTTTTCCCTTGCCCTCTGCTGTGGCGGCCCTCTGCAGGAACATTAACAGAGCCTCATATCTGTTAACCAGCTCTTTCCTTCTTGCATAGAGATTCTTTATGGTGGAGGTGATCTGTTCAAGACTTGCCTCAACGTGCTTCCTGGCCTTTTCAACATCCTCCTCCACGAACACGTCTGAACCTATTGGCACTATGATCCTTTCGGGTTCCTCTATCCTCACCGGAATGAATATTCCGGATCCGATGGACATCTTCTGATCGTAGGATTTGAATATCTCAGGGTCCGAGAGAATGGATATTGTTGTGTTTACCTCAGCCGAAAGAGTTTCAAGGCTTTTGATCTGATTCTCAGTAGAGTCTATCAACTTCCTGTAGTAACTGAGTTCCTCCGTGATATCCTTTTGCTGTTTCTCCTCCATCTTACTAACTCCCGTATATTTTCTTGCTTTCTGCCAGTGCCTCTAACACGGGCATGCTGTCTCCCGATAAATAGCTTATCAGTGCGCCTCCACCTGTCGATACGTGGGAGATGTACTTCGTGAGCCCCATCTTATTCAGGGCGCCTATCGTGTGACCGCCACCCACAACCGTGTGGGCATTTGAGTTGGCAACGGCATAGAAAATGGATTCTGTACCGGCTGCATAAGGCTCGAATTCATACATACCCAGGGGGCCGTTAAGGAAGATGGCATCTGCCTTCTCTATTATTGAGGAGAAGGTTGCTATGGAATCGATTCCGATGTCTGCGATGGTTTCGTCATCCGGAACGGTTTCCCCGGCCTGAATATGTCTCTGTGATGGCATCAGTATGAAGTCAGAGGGCAGCACTATCCTATCTCCATATCTGCTGAGAAGATCCCTGCAAGCCTCAATGAGATCATCCGATTTCTTGTTGTTCTTCACGATGAACTCTCTGTTTTTCTTTCCTATATCTATTCCCTTTGCCCAGAGGAAGGCGTTTGCAACAACACCGCCTGTTATGATGGTATCTGTAATGGAATTTTTAAGGAACTTACCGGCCACGTTTATGCTATCACTTATTTTAGCACCCGCCAGAATGGCGATCTTGTTGTTTCCGTTGCCAGACTTGAATTTCTGAAGCGCTTCAACCTCCTTTTCGATCAGTTTGCCGGCAATATTGGGCAGGACAGATCTGAAACCTATGAGTGTGGTCTGTGGTCTATGTATGGCCGGAAATGCATCGATGATGTAATAGTCCATCAGATCTGAAAGACCTTTCACGATGTTGGAGTTTCTCATAGCCCTGGCATCGTCTCTGTTGATGAGAAGCTCTTCTGAGTAGAACCTGGTGTTTTCAAGCATGATGATGTCATCGGGCTCCATGCTCGAGACATCCTTCCTGACCTGACCTCCAAAGAGCTGATCTATGAATTTTACCTCCCTGCCCAGAATCCTAGAAAAGGCCCTGGCATGGCCTCTTAGGGACATGAAATCTGCCTTTCCAGGTCGGCTCTGGTGGGCCAGCAGCACGATTTTTGATCCCTCCAGAGACTCTATGGTCTCAACGTGAGAATAAAATCGCTCGAAGCTGAGAATTTCGCCCGTCTGGGGATTAACCGGAGAATTCACATCAAGCCTCACAAAAACTGTCTTGCCCCTGAAATCAAAATCATCCATGGTGAGGAAGTCAACAGACTTAAGGCTCATACACAGTTATTACAACAGTGTAATATTTATTTTCGCCAGTTGCCCATCGGAGAGAAAATAAATCTCCATCCGAATGGTTCTGGTATGGGCTTTAAAGGCATTCACCGGTAAACAGGAGAAACCACCAGATATGTAATGCGAACCGATGTGACTGTGGATAAAATCGCCTCATACATTCTGTTTAAATAAATGCTGGGATTAACCAGTATGCAACTCCTTATAACTGCTGCCGGCTCGGGGACGCGGTCAGGGCTCGATGGCCATCTGAGGAAGGAGATACTTCCCATATACGATTGCAGGGAGGGTCGCCTCGTTCTACGCCCCATCATAGATGTGATCATTAACCGCTATAACAACCTCGGAATAAGGAATACGGTGGTTGTCCTTGCACGTGGAGACCAAAGGACGGAAAGCTATCTCAGGGAGTACTTCCCCGACGTGGAGATCGTGTATCAGGAGAGAAGGCACGGTTTTGGTGACGCTGTGTTGAGTGCATCTGATTATATCAGCGGTGATTTCATCCTGAACGCAGGAGACGGGCTGATATTCAACGATGCCCTGCTCAGGGATTTTGTGCAAATGTCATTTTCAAAAAGAGGAAGTATAAGCCTGGCCCTGATGGAGGTTGACGATCCGCGTAGATACGGCGTTGCGACTGTTGAGGGAAAAGCCCCCATATACACCGTGCTGGGTCTGGAGGAGAAACCTCAGAATCCCAGATCAAACCTCGCTCTGATGGCAGTGTACAGACTTTCTCCGGAAATATTCGGCGAGCTCAGGGCTGTCCGCTCAAATAATGTTGAGTTAACTCCTTCCATAAACAGCCTTATAGAGAAAGGTACTCCGGCCAATGGTATGGTATTCAGCAGGAAAGAGTGGTTGAGTGTGGGTGTGGCAGAAAGATATGTGGACGTTCTCCAGAACACATTGGAGAAATCATCTCCGTGCCTTTAGCATATCAAGGCCAGAACTCTTTCTCCATGATGTTTTTGGCATAATAACGTGACGCAACCGATCAAGCCTTCTCCTGTGCCTGTTTATGTCACTAAGGATTATGGAAAGCTCATCCTCAAGCGTTCTTACTGTTCTGTACCCGAGTTCAAAAAGCTTTTTATGCTCAGGGTTGTAGTAATGCTCCTCCATCTCGACCCTCGGATTGGGCACGTGCTCAATGGTAACATCTCCACCGTACAGCTTTCTGTATATTTTTGAAACCTTGTTCGCCAGATCAAGGACGGAGTAATGTTCGTAGAACTGGTTGAAAACCCTGTACTCGCCGTTTTCCGGAGGATTTTCTATTCCAATGGTGAGACATTGAATACTGTCCTCCAGTGACAGGAAACCTCGAGTTTGTCCTCCTTTTCCGTAGGGTGTTACAGGCATTTTCGCAATAGCCTGTGCGCAGAACCGGTTGAGTGCGGTACCCCAGACCTCATCAATGTCGAACCTCGTGTAGGCGCCCGTTTCGGTTATCTCCCTCGTCCGCGTTCCGTAGACAACCCCCTGCATAACATCCGTTATCTTCGTTTTCCACAGCTTGTTGGCGAACATTAGGTTGTTGGAATCGTGGACCTTTGTCCAGTGGTACCAGGAACCGGCGAATTTCGGGAATGGAAGATAATCTCTGCGGCCGTGGTACTCAACTTCAAAGAAACCTTCCGGTATATCAATGTTCGGCGTTCCGTATTCGCCCATTGTTCCCAGTTTAACGATATGAGCATCCGGTTTGATATCCTTCACCGCATACAGAAGGCTCATGGTGCTCTGAATATTCCCGTGCATGGTGCTAAGTGCATGCTTCAGATCGATCATAGAATAGGGAGCGGATCTCTGCTCAGCAAGATGAACTATGGCATCGGGTTTGTAGCGCTTTATCACATCGTAGATCACCTTCGGATCACTGGCATCGCCTCTCGTGAATTCTATGCCTTTGCCATAAGTATCCTTAACTCTCTCCACTCTCTTGGAAAAGCTCAGGAGGGGAAGGAGGGAATCCGACCCAACCTCTTTTACCCTTCGTCTCGTGATGAAGTTATCGAGACCGTAGACATCATGGCCTCTTGAGATCAGTCTTAGGGCGAGGGACCACCCGATGTAGCCATCTATCCCGAGTATCAGTACTTTCATGATAACGTATCATGCAGTATGATATTAAACCAACGGAAAGCAAGTGAGCCACTGCCATTAGAACCGTAGCAGGCATCAGAAGATCGAAGGGTAGCGAACGCAGAATGGTATTATACCACCGGGACATGACCCTCCGTGTCACTCGAGTTTCTGTCAGTGTTTATACCCATGTTCGTGGTTATCGATCCCTTCGGCTCTCTGGTACTCTTCTCGGGGTTGACGCACAATCTGCCAGAAAAAAACCGTCGTGTCATCATACGTGACGCCACCATATATGGATTCTTTATACTCCTGTTTTTTATAATATTTGGCAATATAATACTTGATTTCTTTGGAATATCCATTGAGGCTCTCGAGGTTGCCGGTGGAATAATTCTTCTCCTGATGGGAATTCAGATGGTGCGTGGCATTGAAAAACCCGTTTCCTCGAGCTCATCTGATCCCTCGGAGGTCCAGGATTTTGGCATAGTACCTCTCGCAACCCCTATGCTTGCTGGACCCGGTGCAATATCTCTTGTGATAATACTGTCCAATGGGGGTTTCATGACCCAGGTCATGACGATCATCTCCGCCATAATACTCTTCGCTCTTGTTTACGTTTTCTTCAGTTTTTCAAGCAGGTTGATGGAGCTCATAGGGAGCAAAACGATGAAGGCCACGACACGGGTTTTCGGGCTTCTCGTAGCGGCCTTTGCGATACAGTACTTCATCAACGCAATGATCTCTCTGAAGCTGATAAAATAGTCAGGGAGACATTGTTGTTATAACCCTGTCAACCATCTCGTAAAATTCACTGCTTCGTGTGTTTCTGGGCCTCGGGAGGTCGATGGAGATCTCACCTATCACCCTTCCCGGTCTGTGACTCAGAATGACTATCCTATCACTCATCTGAACTGCCTCATCGACGTTGTGAGTAACCATAAGAACCGTTTTTGGGGGGAGTTCTGGATTTTCCCAGAGATCCAGAAGCTCCTCCCTGAGCGCCTGAGCAGAAAAGACATCCAGACCCACAAATGGCTCGTCCATAAGTAAAATATCCTCCGCAACCGAGAGAGATCTGGCGATAGAGACCCTCTGCTTCATTCCACCAGAGAGTTCCCTGGGATATGCCTTTTCAAACCCGTCAAGCCCCACCATCTTCAGGTACTTTTTTGCGATGCTCTCCCGTTCCTTCTTATCGCGGACGAACGATTCAAGAACCACCTCAATGTTTTTGATTACGTTGAGCCAGGGAAAGAGGGCGTGGAACTGAAACACCATCCCAATATGGGGATTCGCATCCCTGAGAGGTTTACCCTCAAATAGGAGTTCACCAGATACTGGAGTGATCAGGCCGAGGATCATCTTCAGGATGGTGGACTTACCACATCCCGAGGGTCCTATGAGTGTTACAAATTCCCCTCTGTTTACGGTAAAACTGACATCCTGGACCGTTACTACCTCCTTTGTTTTGTATTTGAACGACATCTTCACATCGTTGACTTCAAGTAGAGGGGAAACCACGAACCTAAAATGTCTGTTCATTAATCTTTTTTGTTATCCTCTTGAAAATCAAGACCGTGTGAGAACCAGATAATGATACATTTTTCTGGTTTAGATAACCGCACACACCCTTAACCCCGAGCCCGTTAAATTGGGGACATAATGCAAAAGATTTTTAAAACTACGGCAATGATCTTCCACCTGAAAAGTGGTGTTTGTATGTTCAGAAGGAAAAAGGAGGGTGCAGATGATGATCTGGATGATACCGAGTTCAGGGCATATCCAGATTATCCACTGAAGATGTGTCCTCTCTGTTCCAGAAGCTATGATGACGGATCATCTTTCTGCAGATATGATGGCCAGAAGCTCGTTATAGTTGATGTGAAAACCATATCAGGAACACGGAAAGAGATTAAATGCCCCTACTGTGAGAATACCGTCGTACCCGTGGATCACGGTATCTGTCCCATATGCAGAAACGTCATAGTACCCTCGTCTTCCGGTAGAGGTATGAGGATCCGTCTCAGAGTGGAGGGTCTCTATCCCATTGATATAGATGAGTTTCCATACCGTTTTGGCAGGAAGGATATCTCCAGGCTTCCGCACTCTGAGTACATCAATCCGTATCATCTGGAGTTTTCAGTTGTGGATAACCGCATAATGATCAAGGATCACAGGTCTCTGAACGGCACGAAGCTTAACGAGACGGTTATAGGAGGTCAGAATAAGAGTTACGGTTATTTTGCGGTTCGTGATGGTGATACAATAGAGCTTGGTCTCAATGAAGATAAAAAGGGATTGATTAAAATGAAGGTATCTCTTTATGAGTGGTAGGCCTGGTTTCATCAGCACAGTCATTGGGAGATTGTTCTGAATGGATTACGCGGCTGTGAGAAAGGCACTGTTTTACGTTGAATACGGATCCATACTCGTATTTGCACTTCTGCTTCTTTCAGGTTCTTCCATAGGTTACGATCCCCTTACCCTTTACTTTTCAAGTGGGCAGATAGAGACTTTTATAGTGATATTCATAGGGGTTGTGTGGGCCATACTCATTGCCATGGGTAAGGCCGGCCTTGACACAGACTCAAAATCACATCTCAGCAGGGTGTCAAGCGCGGTACTTCTTTTCTTTATGTTCTTCTCTACCTTCTTCTCCTGGAATTTCCTGTACGAAAGTGTACCGGCTTACTATCAGATGATCCTGGTGGTTTCATTCATCCCTCTCTATACCTTTCAGGATCTGAGGAAGAAGAAGCCACAATCCAGCGAATCACCCACCCATCTTGGCCGAAACATTGCAGTTTTTCTCTCTGTTATTTTCTCTGAGTATCTGATTCTGTTCGGGTTCATCCAGATTGAGCTCATAGCACTCTTCTCCCTCATTTTCACCCTCCTGTCTTTGGGTGGAAAAACCGCTTACTCAGAGAGGATATTCCTCTCTGTGAGGATAATCCTACCAGTATCAATCTCATTTGTTCTTTTTGAGTACTACGGCCTGTACGGGATTCTCAGGTCGAATGGAGTCATTGCATATGCCCTTCTTGGTCTGGCAGCTATTCTCATATCGGTGGGGCTGGTATACTTCAGGGGAAGAAAAGTGATATTCATCTCCTCGATGGTTGTGTTGTTTATATCTGGAATATTTGGCACAGAGGAGCTTTTCCATTTTTACAATAATTACGCCACACTCCTGTTAATTGCGACGATCGTTACGGGCTGGTTTATCTGGCTTTCTGGAAAGGCAACACTTGAGGATAACAGGAACATTGGGGATTCATTCAAGATCGTGAGATCCGGAAGGCTATATTTTGCACTGGTTCTTGCCATTGCCGCTTATGGATACTTTCGGCTCTTCAATTACCAGTTACTCGATGTTGCGTCTGTCTCCTTACCCGTTCTTGAGGGCACATTCGTCAACACTCTGAATTACATACTGAACAACACCACCGGTATTACCTCTATCATAATCATTGGTGTGATGGGTATTGCTGTTGCCATCGGTTCCAGAAAGATAAATGTCATCCTATTTTCCATCCTGATTATTTTGTTTTTCGCCGGGCTCCACGACATCGCAACTATCAGGATTAAGGGGGTGTGGGACTTACCATATGATCTTGGTAGCATTGTTGCGATAATCGTAACCATTCTGGTTTTCTACGAACCCACCTTCAGGTTCCTGCGTTCCTATACATCTAGGATACCAAGAAAATTCTCTCTTAGTTTTCAGATAGGTTCCGCCTCATATCTGTACGGCCGTTTCGATGTTGATACTCGCATTGACAAGAAGAACAATAAGGATTTTCTTGGGGCCGGTGGGTTTGCTTACGTTTTTCGGGGTAGGGATATGCTCACCGGCCGGAACGTGGTCTTAAAAATGCCCAGGGTGTTTGACGAGGAATCGAAATCGGAGAAGGAGAAAAAATTCCTGCTTCAGGAATCAATGCGACAGCTCTATGAGGAAAGCAAAATACTTTCCAAGGTGAATTATCCCGGTATAGTAAAGTTCGTGGGCTACCTGCGCGACGGAGATCGCCATTTTCTGGCTGAGGAATATGTGGATGGAAAGAACATGTCACGTCTTCTGGGGGATCGGCAGAAAAGGGGAGTGGTGTTCGACGAGCAGGAAACTATCGAGATAGCACTGAACCTTCTCTTTTCTCTGAACTATCTTCATCTTCACGATATATACCATCGTGATCTCAATCCAGGAAACATCGTACTCACAAAATCCGGACCGGTGATAATTGATTTCGGGACTTCAAAGAGTTTCGCAAACAGGACCTCCACAGCCTTCTTTACCCACAGCCAGAGAATCGGCGTTCCCTGTTACCACCCCCCTGAACTGGATCTGATAGATAAAATCAGCATATCTCCGGCTTACGATACCTTCTCCATCGGTGCGTTGATGTGCTCAATGCTAACCGGAGAATTCCTGGATGCAAGTGAGATGAAGAAGAGGTATGGTTATGAATTCATTACTCAGGAGTACCTCCAGATGGAGATAAGGCCGAAGTGTTCTGACTGGCTTTTTGGGATAATATCCAGATCGCTTTCCTATAAACCCGAGGAGAGATACCAGAGCGCATTTGAGATGATAGCTGATCTACTTGGCGTATACGGAAACTTCCTCGTAACAGATCTTGGAATTATATATCCTCTTGAGATAAACTATGTGTATGATGTTATAATATCACCACACGTGAAGGCTCCAGAACCTTCAAAAAGTGTTATTCGGAGCAAACAGATCAAGGTGCTTGGAAAAGGAAAAAATTCAGAGGTTAAAGTTGGCGAGATCTCCTATTCTAAAAGCACTGGATGGTTCAGATACAATTCAAAGAGCAAAGTGGCAATATATGCGAAGGAGACGGGCTCACTCGCGGAGAAGAGGAACTCTATTTCGCTGATCCCGAGGAAAATATACTCATTCACGCCGGATCTGAAGTTCGGTTCCTTCTCGGTTTACACTGTAAGGGGTCATTGAATGGATATTGGAACTGTTAGTATAAAGGGAAAGGTTAGGGAAAGGGACGAGGATGCTATCCTGGTTATTCTCAACGAATCGCTGTATGAGGGGAAATCAAGAGAGGTGTGTTTCTGTGCTCTCGCTGATGGCATGGGAGGTTTGCACGGAGGAGATGTTGCAAGCAGAATCGCCATCAGAACCATGGAAAGTATAGGGAACAAGTTGATTTCTCAGAACATAACCGATACCGATATGATTTTTTCAGAAATCTCCGATGGTTTTGAGAGAGCGAACAGGAACATAGTTGAATTCTCTCGGGAAAAAGGTATTGAAAGCATGGGCACAACGATGATTGTGGCATACTACACCGATGGGTTCTACTATGTGGGTAATCTGGGGGACAGCAGGGCTTTTCTGTTCAACAACCGTAAAGTCTCCACCCGCACGGTGGATCACTCTCTTGTCCAGACAATGGTTCTGTCCGGTGAACTTTCTGAAGAGGAGATGTCGACTCATCCACGGAGAAATGAACTTACCAGGGCGCTTGGGATTGGTTTCAACAAACCGGATCTCTACAAATGGCGTGCCTTCAACGGGGATGCTCTCCTTCTCTGCTGTGATGGGCTATGGGAATCCCTCGATCGAGAGACCCTCGCTCTGTCTGCAAATTCCAAAATGAGTGCGCAAGAAACGATTCTTCAACTCTCAGAACTGGCCAACGAATTTGATGGAAGTGACAATATATCTGCTATATTGTTCAGGCCACGGATCAGACGATCAATGGAGAAGTACAGTAAGAAACCAACCAGAAGGATAACGAGCCAGTGATTATGTCGTTGTGTTCAATGTGATTTTTCCTCCAGGATGCGTGTGCAAGGGAAGGTGTTACGATTAGTAATTCTCATCACGGCAATGTTAACGTATTGAAGTTATAAATAGAAAGATAAAAAATTTATAATACACAAAAAATTTAGAAAAGATTGATCTGCTGCGTGAGCAGGCTGTTAAGCCCGGATGTTGAAACCAGCGAGGTTCCAGAGTACTGAATTAGTATGAAATAGCTCTTGAAGTGGGCCACAACAGTCTGAGTGTAGATCATCTTATGGAATTCCATTGACGAATGGCTCCCTGTGACAATTATGACCATGGCACCACTCACGTTCTGCTCAACCGTGGCATTGTGATCAGAACTGAGCATGGTGAGTAAATCCGTGAAGAGTGTGTAGGGCATATTCGAATTCTTGAATTTAACAAATGATATGACAGTCTTGTTCAGGTGACCGGAAGAGTATCCCATTACCGCCACCTGCGACAGATTTCCGAAAGTCTGGTTGATAAGCATCCTGACTGTGGAGGTTTGCCCCTTAAGGCTCGGAGAGAACTCGTTGATAATTCCCTGTGGATTCTTAATCTCGACATTGATGCCAAAAACGCTGTTCCACGATCCTCCTATGGAGGTACTCAGATCGTTTGTAGAAACGAAGATGCTATTAACACTGGGAGTTGATTGCGATGACAGTAGTGACAGTTGCTGACCGTACAGTGCGGTGAAATTGGACATTGGTATATTTATTGGGGTCATGTATAAAATTACAATTATGCTGCTTCCCTTGTAACCCATCAGCATTGAGATATACTGGTGTGATGGATCAATATGCGAGGAGTTATGGTAGGTCCACAGGTAGATGTAGGGCGCAGAGGAGAGCGTCCCCTTGTAGACCTTCATGGTGTTGTTCACGAACACATCAGGGATTTTTGAATTCACGTAGGTAAAGGTTGCGTTGGCATCAGCGCTATTCCTGTAGTTCGCTATACCCACAGAAGCGAATCCATGGTATTTGGTTGGAGAAAAGATGGAGAACTGGAATGAGGAGATGTTCCCGTAGACGCTCTGGCTGGGAGCTGGGATCTGCGAATAGGGCGTGTACATATAATTGTTGCTTCCAGAGGGGAACATAGAAGGACCGCTCATATCACCCATGAATGAGGAGAGATTCCCGGCAGTACCATACCCAGAACTTGCTCGGTTCCACTTCCCACCCAGTGATTTATTAACAGCCGATGAACTCACCACATTTGGAGCGAACTTATTAGCGGTGGTGCTGGAACCGGGTAGTTTTAGGGATCCGCCCATGTATGCCATACCGACTACTATTCCTATTATAACCAATATTACTACAATCGCTACACCTGCTTTCTTCATCACTTTATCAACGAAATTGTATATAAAAATATTTGGGTATGGTGGCATTGCGTGTATTGGCGACAGCTTACGTAATGTTCCAAATGTGTTTCGTAGCGGCCCAAGTTTTGTGTATTTATAACGGATACCTCTCTTAAATTTCAAAGTCACTTGCATTTTTGCATCCCAGTTAATGATATAAATCGAGTCAGTTGGTGAGCATCCTATTATGTTTCAGGTCAAAAATAGTGTTTGTGTAAATCATGGTTACACACAAACATCATACATCGTA
>Ga0256829_1001574_pt1 | contig 18461 bp, 19 predicted proteins | sample 131447metaG_FD_185979 | JGI IMG/M metagenome (GOLD analysis project Ga0256829, IMG submission 185979) | Hydrothermal vent microbial communities from Lau Basin, Pacific Ocean - 131-447 | ecosystem: Environmental > Aquatic > Marine > Hydrothermal vents | place: Pacific Ocean: Lau Basin | collected...
GCTACTATGTCAATGATCCTGAGCGTTATGGTGTAGCAGAGTTCAATGGAGATGGTACAGTTGTCTCTATAGAGGAGAAGCCTAAAGTTCCAAAGAGTAACTACGCCGTTGTAGGGCTCTACTTCTACCCAAATGATGTTGTGCAAAAAGCGAAAGAGGTGAAGCCAAGTGATAGAGGAGAGTTGGAGATAACTACGCTCAATCAAATGTACCTTGATGAACAACGCTTAAGAGTAAAAACAATGGGACGTGGCTTTGCATGGCTTGACACCGGAACACATGAGTCACTCCTTGAAGCTTCGCAGTTCATTCAGACCATAGAGAAGAGACAGTCGCTTAAAGTAGCCTGTATAGAAGAGATAGCCTATGAGATGGGATACATCTCTAGTGAAGAGTTGTTAGCACTGGCAGAGCCACTCAAGAAAAATCAATATGGCCAGTACCTCATAAAACGCGCTAAACAACCAAGAGGGATGGGAAGATAATGAACTTTATAAGAACAGAAATTTCAGATGTAGTTATTTGTGAGCCTACAGTCCATGGTGATGAGAGAGGCTACTTTGTAGAAACATTTCGTGCAGATAAACTAGAGGAATTTTTGGGGTATAAAATAGACTTCTGTCAAGACAATGAAAGTAAAAGTTCACGAGGTGTTCTTCGTGGACTGCACTACCAACTTCATCCTGCTGCACAAACTAAACTTGTTCGTGTTATTCAAGGAAGAGTACTCGATGTGGCCGTGGACATTAGAAAGGGAAGTCCTACTTTTGGAAAACATGTGAGTGTAGAGCTGAGTGGTGAGAACAAACGCCAACTTTTAGTGCCTCGTGGATTTGCACATGGCTTTGTGGTACTTGAAGATGATACTATCTTCGCTTACAAAGTAGATAACTACTATTCGCCGGAAAATGACAGAGGCATACTTTTTAGCGATGAAGCATTAGCAATTGACTGGCAAATTTCACACAATGAGCTTAAACTCTCTGCAAAAGATCAGGTACAGCCTAAACTAAAAGAAGCTACCGATCTTTTTGACTTTGGGTCCAACTACTATGCATAAAAGCGATTATCTGTACAACCAATGGAATGAAGAGAAAAAATCTGTTTCAAAAATAGATATTCCAATAAAATTTCAGCAATATCACATCATTTTTATGAAAATGGGGATAAATGTCGGTTTTGAGCAGGATGGCAAAGGTAAAGAGTTTTTACGACCAGTGCTTGTGTATAAAAAATTCAACAATCGTGTGTTTCTAGGTATTCCACTTACCTCAAAACCGAAAAATGACAAGTTTCATTTTCAGTTTGAGTACAAAAAAGGGAAAAAAAGTTTCGCAATACTCAGTCAAATACGACTTTTTGATATTAAAAGAGCGAAATATTATGATGGAAAAATCTCGAAAAAGTATTTTGAAAAATTGCAAGAGAAGTTGTTAGAACTGATAGTTACCCCACTTCCAAAGAAGGGGGAGTGCACGAAGGCAATTTGTGACGACATTATAGCAAAAAAAAGTCTAAATGTCAAAAGAGACATTTTAGTAACTGGTTCAAACGGGCAGTTAGGTTCAGAACTGCAAGCACTCGCAAATGATTACGACTATAACTTTTATTTTACAGACAGAGACTCTTTAGATATTACAGATAAAGAGCATCTAGAAGCGTTTGCAAATGCCAACAATATTGATGTCATTATCAATGCCGCAGCCTATACAGCAGTAGATAAAGCAGAAGAAGATGAAGTAAATGCAGATAAAGTCAATCATCTTGCGGTAAAAAACTTGGCAGAGGTTGCAAAAGAGCACGATATCAAACTCATTCACATCTCAACTGACTATGTCTTTGATGGAAAGAATTATAAGCCATATAACGAAGATGATGCAACAAACCCAAATGGAGTTTATGGCGCCACAAAACTTGCAGGTGAACAGGCGATGCAGACAATCAACCCAAATAACTCCATAATTATTAGAACTTCATGGGTTTACAGCAGTTTTGGAGCAAACTTTGTAAAAACTATGCTGCGTTTAGGAAAAGAAAGAGATGAACTTGGGGTAATTTTTGATCAAGTGGGAACACCAACATACGCCAAAGATTTAGCTCAAGTAATTTTTGCTATAATTCCAACAGTAAATAATAAAAATGTAGAGATTTATCACTATGCCAATGAAGGCATGCTTAGCTGGTATGATTTTGCCAAAGAGATTATGCGAATGGCAAAGCTTGATTGTCAGATTAATCCAATAGAGACAGAAGAGTATCCGACACCGGCAAAAAGACCACACTACTCTTTGCTCAACAAAGCAAAGATAAAAAAAGAGTTTGGCATAAAGATTCCATACTGGAAAGATTCGCTTGATGAATGCTTAAAAATAATGGGAGAAAGAAGATGACTAAAAAATTCATTCTTAATTTTTTAAAAGAGCATCAAAGAGTATTAGAAAAAGAATTTGGTGTTGTAAAGATTGGTCTCTTTGGTAGCTATGCAAGAGATGAAGCAAATAAAAATAGTGATATTGACATAGCAGTAGAAATAAAAAGTCAAAATAGTTTTAGAAGTTTTTTTTCTCTTTTGTATTTTCTAGAAAATGGTTTACAAGGAAAAGTGGATTTAGGAATTGAACACTCTTTGAAGCCGGTAGTAAAAGAAAGTGTATTGAAAGAGATAATATATGTCTAAAAGAGACAATTTGCTATATATTAACGATATTTTAGAATCGATATATGCTATAGAACTATATATTGAAAATGTTAGCTACGAAATATTTTGTCAAGATAGGAAAACTTATTCTGCAACTATCCGGGAATTTATAGTTATTGGAGAGGCAATTTCAAAAATCACTACAACCCTTGAAGCAAAATCACCAAATTATCCATGGAGAATATTAAAAGACTTTAGAAATTTCATAGTTCATGAATACTTTGGAGTAAATCCACAGATAGTTTATGATGCAGCAACTCTAGAGCTTGCAGAACTAAAGCATATTATCGAAACTATAAGGAAAGAGGAAAATGAATAAAACCATTTTAGTAACAGGCTGTGCAGGCTTCATAGGTAGTAACTTTGTGCCATACTTCATAGAAAAATATGAAAACTACAACATTGTTAATCTCGACCTTCTTACATATGCCGGTAATTTAGAAAACCTTAAAGAGATAGAAAATCACCCAAGATACAAGTTCATCCAAGGCGATATCTGTAACCGTGAACTTGTGGAGTTTATCTTTAACGAATACGACATCCAAGGGGTTATCCACTTCGCAGCAGAATCTCACGTAGATAACTCCATAAAAAATCCTGGAGTATTCATTGAGACAAATGTCAATGGTACTTTTACTCTGCTTGATGTAGCAAAGAAAAAGTGGATGGAGAAGCCATTTACTTATAAAGATGAGTATAAAAACTGTAGATTTCATCATATAAGTACTGATGAAGTTTATGGAACGCTGGGTGAGACTGATCTTTTTACAGAAGAAACACCTTATGCACCTAACTCTCCATACTCAGCTTCTAAAGCAAGTTCAGATATGATAGTGCGAAGTTACCAAGAGACGTATGGACTTAATACGGTCATAACAAACTGCTCAAACAACTATGGCCCTAAACAGCATGATGAGAAACTTATTCCGACTATCATAAGAAAATGTTTAGTAGGAGAGCCAATCCCTATCTATGGAGATGGAAAAAACATTCGAGACTGGCTCTATGTGCTTGACCATTGTAAAGGTATAGACTTAGTCTACCATAAAGGCAAAGAGGGAAATGTTTACAACATAGGTGGAAGAAATGAGAGAACAAACCTTCAAATAGTAGATGCTATTACAACCATACTCGATGAAAAGGTTCCACGAAAAAACAGTCAAAGCTACAAAGAGCTTATAACTTTCGTAGAAGACAGAGCAGGACATGATAGACGCTATGCAATTGATGCCACAAAACTGGAAAATGAGCTTGGCTGGAGAGCTGATGAGAATTTTGATAGTGGGATTATTTTAACTATTGATTGGTATTTGAAAAAGTATAATATAGGAAAATAATTGATCAATCGTATAAAAAGTGTAGCTAATACAGAAGATAAAAAAAGACTATTATCGAACTTTTTTTCTCTTGCTGTATTGCAAGGTGCAAATTATATTTTGCCACTTATTACACTGCCCTATCTGGTAAGAGTCTTAGGTGTAGAATATTTTGGACTTTTAGCTTTTGCTACTGCGTTTATTATGTATTTTCAGATTATTACTGACTATGGGTTTAACCTTACTGCTACTAGAGAGATATCTATTCACAGAAACAATCATACAAAGATTACAGAGATTTTTGGTGCTGTTATGAGCATAAAGATATTACTCATGATAGTGAGTTTTTTACTTATGGCTCTTATAGTTTTCAGTTTTGAAAAATTTGCTAAAGATTGGGAGATCTATTTTCTCACCTTCGGTATGGTAATAGGACAAACACTTTTTCCTATTTGGTTTTTTCAAGGTATAGAGAAGATGAAGTACATTACTTATCTTAATATCTTGGCTAAGTCTATTTTTACTGTAGCTATATTTATATTTGTACAAGAAGAAAGTGATTATTACATCGTGCCTATATTGAACTCTTTAGGGTTTATTATAGCGGGTATTTGGTCACTTTATTTGATACGAAGAGAGTTTAATATTGCTTTTGAGTTTCAAAGCATAGAAAAATTAAAATTTTATTTGGCAGATGGATGGCATGTATTCATCTCTAATATCGCTATTAGTATTTATACAGTTTCCACAACGTTCATCTTGGGCCTTTTTACAAACAATACTCTTGTTGGCTATTTTGCAGCTGCAGATAAAATCATTCAGGCTTTTAAAGGTTTATTAAGCCCTGTTTCACAAGCAATATATCCATATATAACAAATAAAGTAGCTAATTCGAAAGAAAAAGGACTAAATATTATTAGAAAAGTAACTAAGTATATTGCTATATCAACTTTAATAATTAGTAGCTTTATTTTCTTGTTAGCACCTTATATTGTCCCCTTTTTATTAGGAAAAGATTATGATAGATCTATCCTATTGTTACAGGTCATGTCAGTTCTACCTTTTATGATAGGTATGAGTAATATTTTTGGAGTTCAAACAATGCTACCATTCAATCATAAAAAAGCTTTTAGCCGTATACTTATATTTGGTAGTATTTTAAGTATAATACTATCATTGATTTTAGTACCCTTATATCAAGATATTGGATCAGCTGTAACAGTAACGATCGTAGAAACATTTATTACCATAGCAATGTTTATATATTTACAAAAAAGTGGATTAAAAATTATAGGAGAAAATAAACATGTTTGATTACATCATAGCAGGTGCAGGGTATGCAGGAAGTGTTATGGCTGAAAGAATAGCTACACAACTAAATAAAAAAGTTTTGATTATTGAAAAACGTGATCATGTAGCAGGAAACTGTTTTGATTATAAAGATGAAAATAATATTTTGATTCATAAATATGGTCCACACCTTTTTCACACCAACAATAAAGAGGTATTTGAATACCTTTCCAGTTTTACGGAATGGGAAATCTATAACCATAAGGTAGTTGCAGTTATTGATGGTAAAGAAGTCACTATCCCGTTTAACTTCAATACCCTGCATGAAGTATTTCCAAGCACATTGGCCGAGAAACTAGAAAACAAATTACTTGACGCGTTTGATTATAACTCCAAAGTACCTATTTTAGAACTGAAGAAATCTGAGGATAAAGATTTGCAATTTTTGGCAGATTTTGTCTATGAAAAAATATTTGTGCATTACACTGCAAAACAGTGGGGGATGAAACCTGAAGAGATCGATGGAGCAGTAACAGCACGTGTTCCAGTATTTGTGGGTCGAGATGATAGATATTTCAATGACCAATACCAGGTTATTCCTAAAAAAGGTTATAGCAATATCTTTAAAAAGATGTTGAATCATAAAAATATCAAAATTATGCTCAATACAGATTTCAATGAAGTTTGTGAATTAAAAGACAATACATTCTTTTTTTTAGGCCAAAAATTTGAAGGTAGGGTGATCTATACAGGTGCTATCGATGAACTGTTTGCTTATAAGTTTGGTGACTTGCCGTACAGAAGTGTAGATATGAAATTTGAAACAGTTGAAAAAGAGTACTATCAAAAAGTAGCGACAGTAAACTATCCAAACCAGTACGATTTTACTAGAATCACAGAGTTTAAACACATTCATCCAACAAAAAGTGATAAAACAACGATACTCAAAGAGTACCCAAAAGCTTATGATAAAACAAAAGATACACCATACTACCCAATCTTTACAGATGAGAATCAAGAAAAATATAATAAATACTTAGAGCATGCCAAAGCTATCAACAATTTATTGCTTGTTGGCAGATTGGCAGAATACAAGTATTATGATATGGATGATATTATTGAAAGAGCTTTAGAAGTTTTTGAAAAGGAAATTAAATAATGTGTAAGTTCCATGTTAACAAAAATACAAAAATTTATATCGTAGCTCCAGCGAATGTAGCAACAGGCGGACCAGAATTATTACATCAACTAGGATATCATTTAAGAAATGATTTGAGCCTTAATGCATTTATGTATTATGGCAAATCTGATGAAAATTCACTTGTTCATCCCAATTATTTACATTATGACGTTCCTTATGTTGATATTATTGAAGATAGAAAAGAAAATATATTGATAATCCCTGAACTATACTCAAATATTCTAATGTTAAATTCATATAGTAAAGTACAAAAAAGTGTTTGGTGGTTAAGTGTTGATTTTTTTTATAGCAGTAAATTTGAAACTGTTCATCCAGTAAAGTCCTTTTTTCTTAGACTAAATAATTTTATTAATAAAAAACTTGGATTATTCGAACTTATTGATATCCCTAGTTATACGCTTTCACAATGTAATTCTAATCTACAAGATGATGCTATTCTTGATGCGGTAGATCTTCATTTGGTACAGTCAAAGTACGCATTTGAACATTTACAATCTTCTAAATATGAAAATATAGCTTTACTATCTGATTACCTGAATGATGATTTTTTAGATATAACTACAGATACATCAAAAAAGAAAAACATAGTTGCATATAACCCAAAAAAAGGTGCATTATTTACAAAAAAATTAATTGAGTGTGCACCAGATGTTACATTCATTCCTATAGAGAATATGTCACTGAAGCAGGTTATTGAACTACTGCAACAAGCAAAAGTTTACATTGATTTTGGTAATCACCCTGGAAAAGATCGTATTCCAAGAGAAGCTGCTATATTAAAATGTTGTGTTATTACTGGGAAAAGAGGGTCTGCAAAATATTTTGAAGATGTTCCTATTGATAATGAATTCAAATTTGATGATATTGAATCTAATATTGGGGATATAAAAGAAAAAATATATGATATATTTCAAGACTATGAAAATAATATTATTAAATTTGAAGATTACATTAAAACAATAAAGTCTGAAAAAGATATATTTATAAAAGAATGTCGAGATATATTTAAAAATGACAAATAAAGTATACATAATAATTCTCAACTATAACGGTTGGAAAGACACAATAGAGTGTCTTGAAAGTGTTTTAAAAAGTGATTATAATAACTATCAAGTAATAGTTATTGATAATGCCTCGCCTAATAACTCTATGGACTACATTATTAACTGGGCAGAGGGAAAGCAAGATATTATTTATGATGAACATTCACAACTAAAATATTTAAGTCAACCATTTGAAGAAAAACCTCTTGACTATGTATTTTATAGCAAAGAAGAAGCATTAAACGGTGGAGACAAAGAAAAAGAATCAAAGCTAGATAATCCTATAATATTTATTCAAGCAGGAGAGAACGGTGGTTTTGCAGCTGGTAATAATATAGGGATGAAATATGCTCTGAAAAAAGATGATTTTGAATATATATGGTTATTAAATAATGATACTGTAATAGAGAAAGATAGTTTAAATGAATTAATTTTAGGACACAATAATCTTAAAAACATTGGTATTTTAGGTTCTAAGATGATATACTATTTTGAACCCAATATTTTGCAAGGAATAGGTGCTACATATAATAAATATTTAGGTAGTGTAAAAACAATTGGTAATCATACAAGGAACAATGGGCAGTTTGATTCTTTAAAACAAAAAATTGATTTTGTGATTGGGGCATCAATGTTTGTATCTAAAAAATATTTAAAAGATGTTGGTTTATTATGTGAAGAGTACTTTTTATATTACGAAGAGCTAGATTGGACATTAAGAGGAGAAAAATTTAACTATATAACAAAATGTGCTACTAGATCTCTTATTTATCACAAAGAAGGTTCAAGTATTGGATCATCGCATAATTCAAACAAGAAAAGCTTATTTTCTGATTTTTGGCATTTAAAAAATAAAAAAATATTTACAAACAAATTTTATCCATCTTTAAAACTGTCTATATTTATGAGTTATATTTTAATAATATTAAATAGACTTAGAAGAAGTGATTTTAAAGCTGCTTGGCAAGCCTTTGAATTGATGTTTGATTTAAAATCAAATGTTAATGATGAAATCAAATGTATACGACAAATAAAAATTGTAATCATTAGTTTACATAATATTTTATACTTAATCATTCCATTTTTTAAATTCAAAAACATATACTTGAATATATTAAGAAATAAAATAGATAAAAGCTCATCTATTCATTCTCCTGTTAAATTTTATAGTATAAGCAATATCACATTAGGAGAAAATTCTGTTATTAATAGTGGATGTGAACTAGATAACAGAAATAAAATCATTATAGGAAAGAATGTAAGTATCTCTCATGGAGTGAAAATATTTACTTTAGGGCATGATGTACAGGACGCAATGTTTAGTACAAAAGGTGACAATGTAGTTATAGAAGACTATGTTGTAATATTTTCAGGAGCAATGATAATGCCGGGAATAACTATTAGTGAAGGTGCAGTAATCTATCCTGGAAGTATCGTAACGAAGAATGTAGAAGCATATACAATAGTCGGTGGTAATCCAGCAAAAAAAATAGCTACTAGAAATAATAACTTGAAATATACAATAGACTATAACTATTGGTTTGCAACTTAAGGAGAAGTTTTGAAAATATTAATCATTAAATTTGGAGCGTTGGGCGATGTCGTTCGTACTAGCTATGTGTTAAAAGGATTACACGAAAAGTACAAAGATGTAAAAATTGATTGGTTAACGAGCAATAGTGCTTTTGATTTATTAAGATTTAATCCCTATATTAATACATTAGCAACAAAAGATTTTTTGCTTAGTAAAATAAAAAAAACTAGCTATGATTTAGTAATATCTCTCGATGATGAAATGGAAGTTCTAGAAATCTTAAAAGAAATAGATACCAAAAGTATTTTTGGTGCCTATTTGAATGACTCAGGTGATAGAACATATTCAAAAGATAGTGGGTTATGGTTCGATATGGGTTTACTGTCAATCCATGGTAAAGCTAAAGCTGATCAAATGAAAAAAGCAAATCATTTAGAGCATAATGAAATTTTCGAAAGAATGCTAGATATAGAAATAACTTCACCTTGCTTTTATAATTCATCAATACTTGAAAAACAAATAGCTGATAGATTCACACATAATACATTTAAAATAGGGCTCAACAGTAGCTCAGGAGGAAGATGGGAATCTAAAAAACTACCTATTACAGAAACAGTTAAATTAATAAACTTATTGTTAAACATAACGGTGGATGATAAAATCATTGAGGTTTATCTTCTTGGAGGGGAAGATGAAAAAGACAGAAATCAACAAATCATACAAGATGTTAAAAGCAAATCCGTAATAGATACGGGAGCAGATAATTCGCTTTTGGAATTTAGTGCAATTATAAAAAATATGGATTATTTGATAAGTAGTGATAGTTTGGCATTGCATTTAGGTATTGCACAAGGGGTAAAAAATTTGAGTTTTTATGCTCCAACTTCAGCAGCAGAGATTGGTACATTTGGTCTAGGTGTTAAAGTCGTTTCAACTTCTAATGAGTACTGTAACTATCAAAAGGACAGTGATAACAGTTCAATTACAGCAAATAAAATATTTCATACTTTTAAAAATCATATAGGTCTTGATTGATGAAAAAAATGTTATTCATCTCGGCCCATTATCCTTCTCCAAATGCAAAGTTTGCGGGGCATAAAACAGCCTATATGTTTTTAGAACAATATTCGAAAGAATATGTTGTAGACTTAATAGTTTTATGCAATAAAGATGAAATAGATAAAGAAAGTGTTAAAAGGCTAGCGAATGTTAATCTAGTGAACATTGTTGTTTTGGATAAATATCAAAAAATAAAAAATATACTCACAGCAAAAAATATTTTCCCATTAAAAGTAAATAGCAGATTTGATGTTTCCACATTAAATTATTTAAAATTAAATATCTCGATATATGACACTCTCTATTTTGAATTTACACATGCAGCAGTTTTCTTGCCTAAACTACAACCGTACATTAATAAAAAGCAAAATGTCATCATAAGCAGTCATGATGTTTTGTTTCAAAATAGCTACAGAAGTTTTGATAAATCAAATTCACTCCTATCTCTTTTTGATTCTCGTGCAACATATCTATACGAAAAAGCTATTTATAACATAGCAAATGAAATAATTGTGCAATCACCAAAAGATAAAAGCTTAGTAGAGCTTTTATATGATCTAAAAGAAAAAAAGGTCACAGTAAAATCTCCCGCTTTATCATCATTCGTTTATAGCGTAAAGAGAAGAAGGGAAGAAGAGCTCATTGAAAAAAAATCTCTTTTATTTTGGGGGGCAATGAATCGAGAAGAAAATGAAACTGCTGTTTTAGAGTTTTTAAAGTTATACCATAATGTAATCATTGAAAAAGATTATAAGTTATATATTGTTGGAAATAAGCCTAGCCAAAAACTTTTACAATTACAATCAAAAAATATAATAGTAACAGGCTTTGTAGAAGACCCATCAGAGTATTTTATAAAAGCTGAATTAGGAATAGTTCCACTTATAAGTGGTGCAGGAATTAAGGTTAAAACCCTTGAAATGTTAGAATGTGGTTTAAATGTAATATCCACTCCAATTGGAGCAGAGGGCATTGAACACAACAAGTTAAAAGTAACTAGTCTAGATAAATTTGGAGAAATCCTGAAATGATTATCAGTATAAAAAATATATTTTTTACTTTTTTTTGGATTTTCTTAGCTTTTTTAACATTTAAATATTTAATTTCATTAAACCTTGGTGTAAGTATTCGTATCCCACATCTGATTGCTAGTATCTCATTCTTTTGTTATGGATTTTTCCTAATAATACACAAAAATCTAATATTATCGTTTAAAGAGCTTTTCTTTTTTTTCTTTTTAATTCTTTTTGTTTCTATTTTAAATCATAGTTTCACTTCGTTGTACTTCTACTACTTTATGTTTATGTACATTTCTATGTATATGCTATTCTATATATTGAAATATTATCAAATAACTCCAAAACAAATTGCACTTTTTAGTGTTATACTTATCATACCTCATGTTATACTATCTTACACTACGCTTCATCGTGAATGGTATGGTGGATTTCAGATCGTCTCTTATTCAGACTTTAACACTTTTTTTGCAATGCAATTAGCAATTGTTTTTCCTTTTTTAACGTATATAAAAAATACTTTTCTTAAAGGTTTTCTAGTAGGCTTATTTCTAATCACCTTGTTACTATTAGGTTCAAGAGGCGCTTTATTGTCTATTCTTATTATGTATACCTATGTTTTATTTCGAAAAAAAGGTATCAAGTTTTTATTTATTGCTTCTATATTATTTATGCTGTTGTTTTTAGTTGTTTATATTGTTAATCCCGAAATCATAAACTTTTACTTAATAAAAATTAATCCATTTTCTAACAATTATGATAATAATTCTGATATGAATCGATTACATTTTATAATTGCCACTTTAACACATTTACCTCACTGGTGGTCTATTTTAATTGGAAATGGTATCAAAGAAAATGCCAATATAATTGCGCAATATATGAGTAATTTATCTGATGTCAATTTCAATGTTGAAATTGGGGCTACAGTACATAATCTTTTTTTGGAGCTATATTCAGATTATGGAATTGTTATAATGTTATTTTTAATTATTGTATTATTACGTTACTTTTTTAAATTACAAAAATATTCAAAAGTCGATAAAGCATATACGCCGCTTTATGTATCCTGTGGTATATTTTTTATAAATTATAATTTAGAACCAAATTACATACATTATTTCTTTCTATTTTTTCTATTTTTTTATGCTTATACATACGACTATGTTAGAGTTACACAAAAAATAAAAAGGAACAAAAATGCAACAAACAATCAAAACTGAATTCAACTCACATTTGGAAACTATCCAAATGGTCATAAACACAATGCAAAAATATTTAGAAGAGGCCTCTAAGTTAATCATTGATACCTTAAAAGCAGGCAACAAAATACTTTTATGTGGAAATGGTGGAAGTGCAGCAGATGCACAGCATATAGCTGCTGAACTTACTGGGCGATATAAAACGGAAAGAAAAGGCTTGGCAGGTATAGCACTAACAACAGACACAAGCGCTTTAACTGCCATAGGTAATGATTATGGGTATGAGAGAATTTTTGACAGACAAGTTGAGAGCTTGGCAAGAGAAGGTGATCTGATTATCGGGATTAGTACTAGCGGCAATTCTAAAAATGTTATCAACGCACTAAAATTAGGAAAAAATCTTGGCTGTAGAACAGTTGGTTTCAGTGGTAGGGATGGTGGAGAAATGAATACAGTTTGTGACATCAATCTAGTTGTTCCTTCAAATAATACACCTAGAATACAAGAAATGCATATATTATTTGGGCATACCATTTGCCAATGTATTGATAATGCTTTTGAAGAGTAGTATGAATATCTCAATAATCATTCCAACTTATAATGCAGAAAAATATTTAGAAACACTTCTTACTACTATTACTAAACAATCTGTTAGAGGCTATGAACTAATCATCATAGACTCTTCGTCAAAAGATAAAACAGTAGAGATAGCAAAAAAATACACAAATAATGTAATAGTCATTCCTCAAAATGAATTTGATCATGGGGGAACACGTGCTAAAGCAGCACAACTTGCCAAAGGTGAGATATTGGTGTTTTTCACACAGGATGCACTTCCATATGATGAATGTACCATAGAAAATATTGTAAAAGTTTTTGAAAATGAAACAATAGGTGCTGCCTATGGCAGACAATTAAGTTATAACGATACGAATCTGTTTGGTAAGCACCTAAGGCAATTTAATTATGGAGAGCAATCATACAATAGAAGCAAAAAAGATATAGAAAAATATGGTTTAAAAACTGCTTTTTTGTCCGACAGTTTTGCTGCATACAGAAAAAGTACATTGGAAAATATTGGCTGGTTTAAAGATGGTTTGATTTTAGGTGAAGACACTTATGCCGGTGCCAAAATGATATTGTCAGATTGTACTCTTGCATATGTAGCAGAAGCCAAAGTATATCACTCACATAGCTATACTGTTTTAGAAGAGTTTAGACGCTATTTTGATATTGGGGTGTTTCATCAACAAGAGCATTGGATACTGGATCAATTTGGAAAAGCTGAGGGCGAGGGTATGCGATACATCAAATCGGAACTAAAATACTTACTTGATAACGGAGGATGGTATTTAATTCCTGAATTTTTTGTTAGAAATGCGATGAAGTATTGTGGCTATAAGTTAGGACAGAGGCATAAAAGTATCCCCAAATTTTTAATCCCTAAACTAAGTATGCACCATAGATGGTGGAGTAATAAACTTGACAACTTGACATATAAATAGATATAATCAATAAAAAAGAATAAGGTGATATAAAATGCAATCAATACAAATAGGGCAATTTAAAGCAGAGTTATCATCCATCTTGGACCAAGTTCAAAATCTTGGAGAAACATTTGTCATAGAGTTTGGTAAAAAGCATAAGAAAGTGGCGATGTTGGTGCCATACGAAGAAAATAAAAAGGTGAGAAAGTTTGGACAATTGGAGGGGAAGATGAATATACCTGAGAATTTTGATGATGAGTCTGAAGAGATTAATGAGATGTTTTATGGCAGCAAGATATGAACATCATCATTGATACCCATATTTTTTTGTGGTTGGCAGCGGATGTCAAAAAAGTAGAGGCAAGATATATGCACTATATTGCAGATACAAGTAACAGTATATATTTAAGCTCTTTAAGTATTGCAGAGATAATGATAAAAAAATCGATTGGTAATTTGGATTTTGATGCAGATATACTTAAGATACTCGATGAGATGGGTATAGAAGTTTTAGATTTTAGTGCAAGCAGTGCTGTACTGTTGGGTACTTTACCTTTCCATCATAGAGATCCATTTGATAGAATGATAATTTCTCAAGCGATTACAAATAAATATAAACTGATTAGCGTAGATAGAAAATTTAAATTATATGATTGTGAGCTATTATGAAACAGATTATTTCCGTTGTTATTTTACTATTGTTAGATGTGTTGGCAATTGCTTTGTCTATTGTTCTTGGGTATGAGCTTCGTATTTCTTTAAATGGTTTTTTATCCATTGAGTTGCATCATAGTTTAAGTCAGTATTTGAGTTTTTCTTTACTCTACGTCATTCCTATTATGATGTTCATATATGAGGGCATATATACTCAAAGACGAGATTTTTGGCAGGAGAGTTACCATGTCATTCGTGCTTTAATTATTGCACTTGTAGTTATTTTTGCCATTTTAGCAATGAGTAAAAATGTTGAATTATTTTCTCGTTTGACTATTGTATTTTCTGTGTTTTTTATGATGCTTTTTATTCCTTCATTTAAAAATATTGGTAAAAAATGGCTTTTTAAAATTGGAGTGTGGAAAAAAAGAGCTCGTGTGTATGGATGTGATATTTTGGTTCGTCAGGAAGTTTTTACTAACCCTTACCTCGGTTATAAAGATGCAAAGAAAAGAGATGCTGAAGTTGTTTTTGTGAATGCGAAAGATATGGGTTTGGATGAGAGAGACTTAATTATTAGTGAAGCATTGTCCGCTAAACATGAAGTTCTTTTTATTCCGACTTTTGATGAATTTGATCTTACTAATTCACATATTGATAAATTGCAAAATACGAGAACAAATTTAGTCTATTTTAAAAATCGTCTTGCTTCGAAAAGTCGAATGTTTGTACAAGTGTGTTTTAATTATATATTAGCGATACTCCTTTTACCAATATTATTGCCTGTAATAGCTATTTTAGCCTTTTTGATAAAAAAAGAGTCTCCAGGACCTGTCTTTTTTGCACACAATCGCATAGGAAAGGATGGAGAAGTTATTCCAACGCTTAAGTTTAGAAGTATGTATAGTGATGCAGCAGAACGTCTTGAAAAACTTTTGGCAGAAAATGTAGAAGTAAAAGCAGAATGGGAAAAAAATTTTAAACTAAAAGAGGATCCTCGTGTTACAAAAATAGGTGCTCTTTTACGAAAAACATCACTCGATGAGCTTCCTCAGATCTTCAACGTCTTAAAAGGGGAGATGAACTTTGTAGGGCCTCGTCCTGTTATTCAGCAAGAAATTGATCAATACTACAAAGAAGATGCAAAATATTACTTCATGGTTAAGCCGGGCATTACAGGGCTTTGGCAAGTAAGTGGAAGAAGTGATACTGACTATGAATATAGAGTAAAAACAGATAAATGGTATGTAATGAACTGGTCCTTATGGCTAGACATAGTCATACTCTTTAAAACAGTAAAAGTGGTGCTCTTTCGTGAGGGTGCATACTAAAATATGAAATTCTAAAAAGGAAAAAAATTGCAAGAAATACAACAGCAATATTATGAACAAGATACAATAGATTTACGAGAGTTATGGGCGGTTTTAAGAAAGAGACAAAGACTCATTTGGCTGATCACAGGAGTTGTTACACTTGTTGCATTAGCTTACGTACTTTTGGTAAAACCTGTTTATGAAGTAAAGGGAGTTGTTGAACTCGCACAAATAGATAAAAAAGCTGTGCAAAATGCAAATGATTTGAGGCAGAAACTTAGTTTTATATATGGAGTAAATGCTAAAGGAAAAAAACGTGAATATCCTATTGTTCAAGCTATTACGCTTCCTAAAAAGTCGAAAAACTTACTTATTGTAACAGCGAGAGGCTACAACAATGCTTCTGCAAAAAAGAAACTTGAAAGTGTTATAGAATATCTTAAAAAAGTACAAAATAGAGAAATTGATATTTATATGCAAACACAGAAAAAGAGTTTAGCTTTGACAGTTGGTGATTTGAAACGTAATCAACAGCTTGTGCCTAAAATTGAAGAAGATTTAAAAAATTATAAGCAAAAGCTTTTGAGTATTTCAAAACAAAGTGCAGCATTGGCAGGAATATATTCCATAGAAATAGGTAAAAAACAGAGCGAACTCAATAATATTGTAAATAAAATTTATGCACTGAAAAATGCTGTAAATAATATAGAACTTTCTATGTCTCCTTTAAAAATTCATAAAACAGTTGTTGTTGGCAGCATAGAAGAACTTGATAAACCGGTGAAACCGAAGAAGACGCTCATAGTAGTTGTTGCATTTATAACTGGATTGATGCTGTCTGTATTTCTTGCGTTTTTTCTGGAATTTATACAAAGTGAAAGAAAAGAGCCGTAAAACTATTTGAAAGTGTTGCTTTAAAGTCAAAGGAGAGTCACCTGCTATGCCTCATAAAAAAATAACAATAATAGGACTAGGCTACGTAGGACTACCCTTAGCCCACGCATTTAGTGAAAAATACGAAGTAGTGGGCTTTGACATTAACAAGCCAAGAATTGATGAACTTAACAGCGGCTTCGACAGAACTTTAGAACTTACAAGTGAGCAGGTACAAGAGTCTTTGAAAAACGGAATGAAATTTACTATGGATGTAGAAGATATTCAAGATAGCAATGTCTACATCGTTACTGTTCCCACTCCTATTGATAATAATAATGAACCAGACTTAACTCCAATAGAAAAATCAACTGAAACTGTGGCTAAAGTACTTAAAAAAGGTGACATCGTCATTTATGAATCTACTGTTTACCCTGGTGTAACTGAGGAGGTTTGTGTGCCTATTTTAGAAGAGGGAAGCGGACTGAAGTTCAATGAAGACTTTTACTGTGGTTACTCTCCTGAACGCATTAACCCGGGAGATAAAGAACACACCGTTACAAAAATTTTAAAAATCACTTCAGGCTCAACTCCAGAGATAGCAAAAGTGGTAGATGATTTGTATAAGTCAATCATTACTGCAGGAACACATTTAGCACCTACCATCAAAGTCGCAGAAGCTGCAAAGGTCATTGAGAACACACAAAGAGATGTAAATATCGCACTGATGAATGAACTTGCAATGATATTTGATACAATGGAGATTAACACAAACGCAGTGCTTGAAGCAGCCGCAACAAAGTGGAACTTCATTAAACTCTCCCCTGGACTTGTGGGTGGACACTGCATTGGTGTGGATCCGTACTACCTCACACATAAAGCACAATCTCTTGGATATACACCAAATTTAATTCTTGGTGCGCGACATATCAATAATGGAATGAGTAAACTTATTGCAAATAAAGCGATTAAATTTATGATAAAAGCTGATAAGCGGCTCAAAGGTGCAAAAGTTCTTCTTCTTGGTGTCACTTTTAAAGAGAACTGTCCTGATATGAGAAATACAAAGGTCGTAGACATCATCTCCGAACTTAAAGAGTATGAGTGTGATGTAGATGTATATGACTACTGGGTAGATAAGAGCGACAGAGAGAGTAAAAAGCTCCCTTTTATAGATGAACTCCCATACAACTCACATAAATATGATGCTATCATTGTAGCAGTAGGACACGATAAGTTCGAAAAGATAACACAAGAAGAGTACGAGGGACTCTCAAAAGGTACACCTATAGTTATAGATGTAAAAGGCATAGTAGAAAAACCAACATGGAGACTGTAAATATGAAAAAGAATTTTGCACTAATAGGAGCAAGTGGATACATTGCTCCAAGACATATGAAAGCGATAAAAGAGACGGGAAATGAACTCGTAGCAGCACTTGATCCATATGATGGCATAGGTATCATGGACTCCAACTTCCCTCAGGCAGATTTCTTTACAGAGTTAGAGAGATTTGAAGACTTCATAGGTAAATGGGATAGAGAACATGATGATAAAATAGAGTATATGAGCATAGCATCTCCTAACTACCTACATAAAAGCCATATCAGACTTGCACTTAAAAGCGGTGCGCATGCGATATGTGAAAAACCGCTTGTACTTAACCCTGCTGATATAGATGAGCTGAAAATTATTGAGCAAGAGACAGGGAAAAAAGTTTATAATATTTTACAACTGCGTCTGCATCAGTCTATAATAGACCTGAAAGAGAGAGT
>Ga0256829_1001575_pt1 | contig 18460 bp, 18 predicted proteins | sample 131447metaG_FD_185979 | JGI IMG/M metagenome (GOLD analysis project Ga0256829, IMG submission 185979) | Hydrothermal vent microbial communities from Lau Basin, Pacific Ocean - 131-447 | ecosystem: Environmental > Aquatic > Marine > Hydrothermal vents | place: Pacific Ocean: Lau Basin | collected...
TCTTAAAAGGCGAGGCAGATATGGTACTAAGTTATACGACTTCACCTGCCTATCATATCATCGATGAAAACAGAACAGATATTAAAGCTGCAGCTTTCAAAGAGGGACACTATGGGCAGATAGAAGTGGTAGCTGTTTTAAAAAGCTCCAAACATCAAGCGTTAGCCAAACAATTCCTCGCTTTTTTACATACCCAAACCTTTGCAGACATCATCCCTACGGCTAATTGGGCTTATCCTGTAGTAAAGAGTACACTGCCTAAGGCATTTGACTCTTTACATAGACCAGAAAAGATGATGCTCATGGATGGGGTAACTGTTGAAGAACAAAGAAAAGCTATCATTAATGAGTGGCTTGAAGCCATACAGAAGTAATAAAACAGACTAAAGTTTATGATATAATAATTTAAAAGATAGAGGAGAACCTATGCTAACATTGCAGATAGACAACCATGAGATAGAAAATATATTTGTAGAAGGTTTTCAAAGCAACAAAGAGAAGTTTTTAACATTTATACAAAGTGCTTACGAAAAAAAAGCATCACTTGAAGCTTACGAAGTAGATAAAGAACGTTTCATGGAGACATACAAAGGTATGAAAGATGGTTCTATGAAGATGTTCTCTCAAGAAGAAGGCAAAAAAGAGATAGATGATTTTTTAGAGACTCTATGACTATCATAGGAACGAAAGACTATTTGGAGTCTCTTAAAAATGTATTGGGTTATATAGCTCAAGACAAAAAGACTGCCGCCATTACTTTTAGAAAAACATTAAATGTAAAGATAAACAATCTCAAAGACTTTCCTTTCATGTATAAAATTTCTATCTACTTTGATGATGAGTATATTAGAGACTTGACACATAAAGGGTATACCATACCTTATGAGGTAGATTTGGAGAAACAAACTATTTCTATCATTGGTATAAGTAAATATAAGAATAGTCTAAAGTAACCAATCCGTTTATGAAAAATTTCCTAAGATTTAAAACCTCACTACTACCAGGTACATTAATTTTCTTAACCCTCCTATCATTCGCATTTTTACTATTTTACACTCTCTATACCTCTCAAGAAGGCACAGTTTTTACGCAAATAGACAGTAGAATTATAGGCTTACTTAAATTCACTCTTTATCAAGCTTTTTTATCTACCGTTCTGTCACTTGTTGTTGGGGTACTGCTTGCATGGGCATTGGCGCATCAGAGTCACTTTAAAGGTAGAGGATTACTCGTAGCTCTTTTTTCTTCTTCTTTGGTATTACCCACTCTCATCGTAGTTTTTGGACTCATTGGTATCTTTGGGCGTAATGGCTATCTTAATCAAGCCAGCCTTTTTCTCTTTGACCATTCTTTTGGCGCTTATATTTATGGGCTTGGAGGCATACTTTTAGCCCATGTCTATCTCAATGCTTCCTTTGCATCGCGTGCTCTGTTGCATAGTTTTGAGTCTATACCCAAAGAAAAATATAAACTTGCAAAGTCTTTGAACTTTTCCGTGTTTGAGAGATTTCTCTATGTGGAGTACCCAGCATTAAAGTCCACATTACTTAGTATAGGTTCAACGATTTTCTTGCTCTGTTTTACTTCTTTTGCCGTAGTACTTCTCTTGGGGGGTAGCCCAAGCTACAACACCTTGGAAGTTGCCATCTATGAAGCAGTAAGACTAGACTTTGACATAGTGATGGCACTGAAACTCGCTCTCATTCAACTAAGCATCTCTGCTGTGCTTGTGGTACTCTCCTCAGGATTCAGAACTGGACTTGCAAACCTAAAGACAAGCCATACGCTCATTCCTTGGAGGGAAACAAAAATTTTACGTGTAGTGCAGTGGTTTATCATAGGCTTATTTACACTCTTCTTTGTCTTGCCTTTGGTTGTCATCGTGGTTGATGGTATAGAGGCAGACTTTGGGCGTATCTTTCAAGCACCGTTGTTTATCAAATCTTTTGTGACTTCACTCTCTTTGGCAACGATCTCTAGTATTTTGACTGTCATCATCGCTGTAGTATTGAGCCATACAAGACGAAACTTTTCTCTTGCCACGCGGTTAGGAGTAAAACCTTTTGCAAAACTCTTAGATGGTATCATTGCTTTCTCTGGAAATCTCTATTTGGCCATACCTTCATTGGTCATGGGACTAGGGTTTTTTCTACTCTATCAAAAGACAGAAGGTTCTGAAGTAGTCTGGGCAACTGCAGCACTGCTTACGGCAAATGTGTTGATGTCACTGCCTTTTGCACTCTCTGTACTTACCCCTGCCATGCATAAAACGGCACAACGCTATGACAAATTGGCTTTTTCACTGGGGCTTACGAAGTTGCAACGATGGATCTATGTTGAGTACCCCTATCTAAAATCTTCTTTAGGCTATGTTTTTGCTTTGGCGTTTTGTTTTTCTCTAGGAGATTTGGGTATCATAGCACTCTTTGGGTCAGATGAATTTAGTACCTTGCCTTGGTACCTGTATCAGTTGATGGGTTCGTATAGGAATGCAGATGCTGCTGGGGTGGCTTTGGTGATGTTGGTTTTGGTGTTGGGTATGTTTATTGTAATTCCCAAATTATTCAAAGGGAAAATGTAGGGGGCGATTGACATCGCACCAATACAAATATGAATGAGATAGAAATTATATAAAAACGTTGTAATTTAAATCGGTGCGATAGCAATCGCCCCCTACGGAGAAAGAATTGTTAAACATTAAAAACCTACAATACCAATATAAAAATGCAGATGACCTCTATACTTATAACTTAGAAGTAAATCCTTCTGAAGTAGTAGCTATCTTGGGGCAGAGTGGAAGTGGTAAGTCTACTTTGTTAGACATCGTAGCAGGGTTTATAGAACCGATGAAGGGTTCTGTGATACTTGATGAGCAAGAACTCTTGGGACTTAGTGTAGAAAAACGTCCTATTACCATCCTCTTTCAAAACCATAACCTTTTTGAACACCTTAGCGTACAAAAAAATATTTTGTTAGGGGTTAATAAAACGTTAAAAGACAGCATAGAAGAGGTAGAAAAAGTCCAAGACATTCTAAAAGAAGTAGGGCTTGAAGCGTACGAACATAAACTAGCCTCCCAACTCTCAGGTGGACAGCAACAGCGTGTAGCTCTAGCACGTGTACTCATGCGAAGAGAGCCTGTACTGTTGCTAGATGAACCCTTCTCTGGCTTAGATGATGCTACACGTATAGAGATGCTCGAACTTGTACAGAAAATAACTCAAGAGCATAAGCTCCATACCATTATGGTCACCCACGACATAGACGATTGCAATCGCATAGCCAACCATATCTACAAAATGCAAAACCATATACTCGTAAAGCAATGATAGAACAACTCAAAAAGCATCCATTTTTTAGTGATAAGACTATAGAGTCTTGCACATTATTGGAACATCAAGGGTATTGTAATGAGAACTATCTGCTTGTGGTGGATGGGGTGAAGTATATTGTCCGTTCCTTTGTTAAAAATGATACCGATAGATTACAAGAATTTGATATACAAAAGCAAGCATCTAACTTTGCTATAGCTCCCGAACCATTACTTTTAAATCTTGAAGATGGCTATATGGTGATGAAATTTATAGAGGGTATACATAAAAAGAAGCTAGATATAGAAATGCTTTATAACTTAGTAGACTGTATTTCTACATTGCATGATAAAGTATCTATAAAAGGTGATATGTTAAATATCAAGGAGGTATTGCATACAAGAAATGAAGAAATTGACGGTGCATTAGATACGTTAGAACTTGATATAAAATATCCATCTGACTTTGTTGTGTCACATAACGATTTGAACCCTATGAATATCTTATGGCAGGGGAGTAAACCTATTTTACTTGATTTTGAGTATGCAAGTGTGAATAGTCACTATTTTGATTTAGGAGCTATAAGTATAGAGTTTTCTTTAGACAAGAAAGAAGAGACTTTAATGTTACGTAGATATTTTGGTTCTTGTTTTTTAAGAGAAAATTTTGATGCGTATAAAGTACTTTATAAAGCTTTGTGTGAGGAGTGGTTTCAAAAGAACCTGTAGGGTGGGTCACACCCACCATATGATTAATCTGCACATAAGTATAATTTGGGTTGAAAAATATGTTATAATATTTGAAGAAATCAAAAAGGATAATCATGTCAGTCGTTGAAGAGATATTTTTAGATGTATCGCCATTGAAATCACTTGACAAGTTGCAGTTGGTAGAAAAGATTTTATCATCACTGAATCCTATAGATAAAAATATAGAGAATATGTGGGCAAATGAAGCAGAAGATAGACTAGAAGCTTACGATAAAGGTTTACTTTCTACTGTAAGTGCCAAAGATGTATTTGAAAAGTATCAAAAATAATCTATGCCTTTAGTAGAGTTTTTAGATTTGGCTCAAAATGAGTTAGATGATACCTTCAAATACTATGAGTTTCAGCAAGAAAATTTGGGTTATAGATTTGTTGAAGAGGTCATGAATAGTCTTGAACTTATAGTAGCTTATCCTGCAGCTTGGACAAAAAGTTCAGTATCTACAAGACGCTGTCTTGTTAAAACATTTCCTTATGGAATCATTTATCAAAAAAGAGACAATCCTATTTTAGTTGTGGCAGTTGCAAATTTACATAAAGAACCTGATTATTGGGTGTCACGACTGTAAATAAAAAATCCATGCAATAGCCACCGTAGGGTGTTGTACCCTTACAACACCATGAATATGAATGATTAGAAAAGAAGGTTTTATTGAGAATTTGAAGTGATTTTGTAGTTTATATTGGAGTATGCATTACCACCGAGGACGGATGGTAACGAGTCACAATTTTTATTTTATTCAACCGTAACACTCTTAGCCAAATTCCTCGGCATATCCACATCATTCCCAAGCCTAACAGAAATTTCAAGAGCTAATAACTGCGTCACCACCATCATTTCAAAGAACTCGACCATAGGGTGAGAGTTGTATTGTGTTTGTACGAAATCATCGGCAAGTTCAAATGGTTCTGGGCTGATGGCTAAGATGGTGGCATCTCTTGCACTTAGCTCTTCTACGTTTGACTTTATCTTGTCGTAGTGCATGGTCTTTGGCATGAGAGCAATGGTAAAGAGTTCGCTGTCTGCTAGGGCGATAGGGCCGTGCTTCATCTCTCCTGCTGGGTAGCCTTCTGCGTGGAGGTAGCTTATCTCTTTGAGTTTGAGAGCACCTTCAAGAGCAAGTGGGAAGAAGATGTCACGTCCTATGAAGAAGAACCCATGTCCATGTAGGTAACGCTTGCTGAGTCTATGTAGTTTAGCGTGTAACTCATCGGTAACTATGAGTGCTTTAGGGGTATGAAGCATCGCATCTATCTCAGTTTTGAGTATTTCTTTGCTTATGGTGTTTCTCTCTTGACCCATGTAGAGTGCGAGCATCCAAAGTACCATGGTCTGTGTGGCAAAAGCTTTGGTACTTGCTACCCCCTTTTCTATGCCTGCACGTGTGAGGATGGCAGCATCACTCTCTCGGACGATGGAGGAGTTGTCTACATTACAGATGCTAAGGCTTTTTAGTCCTGCATGTTTTGCCATCTTAAGTGCTTCTAGGGTGTCAGCCGTCTCACCACTTTGTGAGATAGTAATGAAAAGGGTATCTTTGGTAAGCAATGGCTCTTTATATCGAAACTCAGAGGCTATCTCTATGTCACAACGTACTTTGGCGATACGTTCAAAAAGATACGCTGAGGTAAGGGCAGAGTGGTAACTCGTACCACAAGCACAGATTTTGATAGCTTTGATACCATCAAAGAGACTATTATCTATCTCATCAAAGGCAATGCTATCATCAAGCACTCGTCCCATCATAGTTTCACCCATGACGCGGCTTTGCTCATAAATCTCTTTTTCCATAAAGAAACGGTAGCCATCTTTCTGGGCTAAGACTTTGTCTGCTGTGAGTGCTTGTTTGGTAAAACTTTTTTCACCATTGGCATCAAAAAGTTTAAGTTCACCCTTTTTTGCATACCCATACTCACCATCTTCTAGGTAGTACACCTCTGTAGCCTTACCGATGATAGGTGTATCTGAAGAGGCAAAGAAAATGTCGTCACCATTAAAACCAATAAGCATAGGTGAGCCATGTTTCGCAAAGTAAATTGTATCTGGGTCTGCTTCAGTAATGAGTAGGGTAGCGTAAGCACCCTCAAGTCTGCGGATAGTCTCTTCAAAAGCAGAGAAGACATCTGTATTGGTCTTATGATTCTTTTCAAAAAGATGCACAATCGTCTCAGTATCAGTTTGACTTAAAAAGTTTACACCATCTTTTTGAAGTTCTTCTTTGAGCTCTTGATAGTTTTCTATAATTCCGTTATGTACAACATAAGAGTATGCTCCTATATGTGGGTGTGCATTAAGCTCTGTAGGTTTACCATGTGTTGCCCAGCGTGTATGCCCGATGCTGATACCAAAGCCTTCTGTATGGTAGGCTTTTGTTTTTTCTCTAAGGTTTTCAAGTTTACCTATGGCTTTAAACTGGTTGAGTTTATCTCCCTCTATAACGGCGATACCTGCTGAGTCATATCCACGGTACTCTAACTCTTGAAGCCCATCAAGTAGTATCTCTTTTTTCTCTTCATTCCCTAAATATCCTACGATTCCACACATATCTATTTTTCCCCTGTGAGTTTTTCTACAATTTTGTCAACATTATGACAAAAGTTTCCATTCTTTTCGATGAGAAACATGTCTCGCACTCGGTTTTTCAGTGTATGCACTTTGGCTGTGACGATGTCTATGCCCATAGCATCAAACATACCTATGATGTAGGCAAGTAACCCTTTCTGGTCTTTTGCATTGATGTGCATGATGGCATATGTTTTGGAGTGTTCACAGTCTATGGTTATGTCTTTTCTTTCTATGCTTGCTTGATAAAGATTATCTTTTGCTATAGTCGTAAAAGATTTCTCTATAGTCTCTTCTAAAAAACCTACCTCTTCATTGCTGATAGTCTCACTAAAGTCAATCTTAAAGTATTTGAGTCCATTAAAAAGTTTACAAATATCCATATTTACCACATGAATGTTAGCCAATTTACCGAGTAGATAGCTAAGGTCAAAAGACTCTGTACGTATTATTTCTATGGTTAAATGTGTTTCATTGGAGATAGAACACGTATAACTTTTAGTTGCAAAGGCTTTTTCGGTAATGGCTAGAATACGTTTGGTACTGTAGCGTAAAAAAAGTAAGTTTGAAGGAATGGAAATGATTTTGTTTTGTTTGGTGCGACTAAGTTCTCTGAAGTGTTTGGTACGTTTTAAAGAAGCTATTTTTTTTGTACGTTTCTCAGCTTCGTCTAGCATCTTAGTTTGTCCCAATACTTCAATGGACTGTTTATACAGGGTTCGTATGAGTTTGGCAGAAAAAGAGTTATATATATCATTTCCCACACCAGACATATCGGCATAGGTCAAAATATACATCATATCTAAGAGTTTTTGCGTCTTAAAGTGAGATGCAAACGAAAGAATGACTGTTTCACTATAAAGGTCTTCACGTTGCGCTACTTTTGACATGAGTGTATGCTGTTGTATGAGAAGTTCTCCTGTACTTATAAGTGTGTCATCCATATGTAACCTGTTCGCAAATACTTTAAACAACGAAGCCCCCACATAGTGGTGGTCTCGTCTTCTACCCTTTCCCGCATCATGTAAAAAAACAACCATTTTGAGCATGGCTTTTTCATCTTCATCGAGGGCAAGCCAAAGTGCTTCTATAAAGTCATCATCTATATGTTCCAAATGATAGACACAACGAAGAGAATGTCTATCTACTGCATACTCATGGTAGCCATCAAACTGAGGTAAGTTGACGACTTTTTTTATGGGTGGTATGGTGTATTTAAGTAGTTTTGCATACGAAAGGGCTGCTAAAACAGAGTAAGTATAGGGTTTGTAAAAAAGTTTAGCAATGATGTCATAGAGTGTGTCATCAAGCCGTTCAGGTTTTTCTATGGTGATAAGTTGTTGTAAAAGTGTTGGGTGTGCCGTAAAAGGTTTTGTCGCGTTATTGCTAAGTTGGGTAAGTACTTCATAAAAATATTTATTTGACTGCACAGGGAGTAAATAGTTTTTATTAGCATCTTCCACTTTGTAGTCATGCGTGAGCGCATCTAGCCATATCATGCTGTAGAGTCTGATGGTTTTTAGACTTCCTATCACTTTTGAGGCAAAGCGCATATGGTCTTTTTTATCCATTTTGTACCCCAAAAGTAGTGCAGTGTCAGGTAAAAGGTCAAGTCTAAGCTTGTCTTCTTTTTTCTTCGCCACCAAATGCAAAGCAGAGCGCACACGAAATAAAAACTCCAAGGCTACTCTAAAGCGTTTATACTCTTGCTCTTCCACTATAGTCGAAGAGAGTGATTTGATATTGTCTGTATTGTAAAGTACCTTACCTACCCAATAGACAAGGTTGGCATCTCTAAAACCACCTGCGCCATCTTTGAGGTTTGGTTCCATAGTTATGGGAAATCTATGATGCTTTTTTTCTTGTTCATCAAGTTTTAAACGGATAAACCCCTGCACATCGTCATGCCGTATCTGTGTAATGGCATTTTGCGTCTCTGTCCAGATGAAGTGAGAACCTTCTATAAATCTAGACTCAAGAAGTGCTGTCTTGATGGTGATATCTGTTTTTGAAACATCAAGTAGCTCTTCCACTGTATGTACACGATGACCCAATTTAAGCCCTGTATCCCAAAGAATGTAAAGGATTTTTTCTATCATCTCTTTTTCGTTGTATCCAGGGATGTCTTTGTAGACTATCATCAAGTCAATGTCTGAATGAACACAAAGCTGCTCCCGTCCGTAAGAACCTAAAGCTACAAGTGCCAAAGGAATGGAGTTTTTCATAGGGGCATAGTCTCCGAACATCTCACGCTGTGCCACTTTAAAAATAAGTTTTAAGATACTATCTATTTTTTTTGTATGTTTGACGAGGAAGTCTTTACCTCCAGAAGTTGCAAAGGTCTCTTCGAGGGTGTCAAAATAGGTTTTTATCTCTTGTTTTAAAACTTTTGCTATCTCAAAATCAGCTGCATTCTCATACAAAAGTTCTTCTATCTGTGCTTTTACTTTCTCCACTATACTCTCCATAATCTTATATTGGTATAATAGCGAAAATAACTAATGACAGGTGATAATTGATGGATTTAATTCAAAAGGTACGTGATAGAGTGAGACTTAGCCAAGAAGAAGGTGAAGCACTTTATGATTTGGACTTGTACACACTAGGTGAACTTGCCGATGAAATCCGTAGAGAAAAGTTTGGAAAGAAGTCATACTTCAACATCAACCGTCACATCAACCCGACTAATGTCTGTGCAGATGTCTGTAAGTTCTGTGCTTACTCAGCCACACGTAAAAACCCTCATCAATATACATTAACCCATGAACAAATACTCGACATCGCCACCAACTCCATAGAAAAAGGTGCCAAAGAACTACACATCGTCTCTGCACACAACCCTAAAGATGGTGTAGAGTGGTACATGGGAGCCTTTAGAAAGATACGTGCGAAGTTCCCTGACGTACACATTAAGTCTATGACAGCAGCTGAGATAGACTTTATCACTCGTGAGTATGGACACTCTTATGATGAAGTCATAGATATGATGATAGAAAATGGTGTAGACTCTATGCCTGGTGGTGGTGCTGAGATCTTTAATGAAGAGGTACGTGAGTATCTCTGCAAAGGTAAAGTAACCTCCGAACAATGGCTTGAGATACACGAAAAGTGGCATAACAGAGGCAAAGAGTCAAATGCCACCATGCTTTTTGGGCATGTAGAGACACGTGCACACCGGATAGACCACATGATACGCTTACGTGATTTGCAAGACAGGACAGGTGGGTTTAATGCCTTCATCCCATTGGTCTACCAAAAAGAAAATAATTACCTTAAAAACTGTAACTTTCCATCTGGACAAGAGGTGCTTAAAACCTATGCGATAGCTAGAATATTGTTAGACAATATCCCTAACATTAAAGCCTACTGGGCAACAAGCACCATAAACCTAGCCCTCATAGCCCAAGAGTTCGGAGCCAATGACCTAGACGGTACCATAGAAAAAGAGGCTATCCAGTCTGCAGCAGGAGCAAATAGTGCTAATGGGTTGGAGCTAGATGACTTTATAGCACTCATTAAAAATTCTGGATTTACTCCAGTGGAACGTGATAGTCTTTACAATGAATTGAAGGTTTATTCCTAGAAATTTTCATGTTAACTCAAGATGTAGGCTCTGTTAACTCAAGATATGAGACGATAAAAAGATGAAAATATTGTAAAAAAGAATATAAATGAATAAAATTTACTATCCATACAAAGAGTACAAGCAAGACCTAAAAACCCTCATCAGTAAAATAGACCAACCCTTTGACAGCATACTCTGCATAGCAAGAGGTGGTTTGTCTATGGCTCAAATGTTAGGAGAGTACTATGACCTACGTGAAGTGTATGCCATCAACACAATAGGCTATGATGACACAGAGAAAAAAGCATCTGTTGAGGTGTTTAATGTTCCTAATTTGAAATCAGCTAAACAGGTGCTAATAGTAGATGATATTGTAGATAGCGGAGATACATTGGTAGGGGTATTAGCTGTGTTGAATGAAAAATATCCAGAAGTTACTTTTTTAACGGCTTCCATCTTTTATAAAAAAACGGCGTGTATAAAACCTACTTGGTATGTGAAAGAGCCAAAAGGTTGGGTGGAGTTTTTTTGGTCTGAGGATTTGAAAGCGTAGTTTTTGATATAAAATTGGCATTTTTTGGTTATACTTCTCTGAGTAAATAAGAATAAGGTAAATCAATTGAATCAACAAAATACTACTACTACTTTTAAAGATTCTACCAATATTACTAAATGGACAAAGTGGTTTCTCTATCTCAATATAATTATTGCGGTCGTGTCTATAGCTGCAACAAGCTTTGAATATAAGTTCCTTTTCGATATAAAAACTGGAGCTTATGTTTCATCAGAATTAATTCTTTCAGATAGTGCATTTAGTGCATTTAATGATACCCTTCAAAGTTTAATCACGATAGTTCAGATTTTAGTATTCGTAGTATCAGGAATTTTAATATTGAGGTGGATATATATTTCTAGCCAGAATGCACATACACTAAGTAAATCAACAATGAAATTTACCCCAGGTTGGTCAATTGGTTGGTATTTTATACCTGTCTTTAACCTGTGGAAACCTTATCAGGTCATGAAAGAGATATGGAGAGTAAGTGAAACACATACAGATTTGGAAAAGCAGCAAGTACCTTCTATATTAAAATGGTGGTGGTTTTTTTGGATTTTTGATGGTTTTATTTCAAAAGTTTCTTTTCAAGTTGAAATCAGGTCTAACGGGATAAATGAGTTAATGAAGTCTGATTTAATAAATATAGTTTCTGATTCTATATTTATTATTTTGTCCTTTTTCTTACTTGCAGTAGTAGATAAGATTTATAAGATGCAAATCTCTAATAGTAAACTTAATTTTATAGGCGGAAACTATGAAAATAAGGAATTCAATGAGGAAGATGTCAATATAGCAATAGTATTTTCAGCAACCAATAATAGTAGGTGGGAATTATTACATGCTAATCTTCATAAATCAAAACAATATTTAGATAATAGTGGTTGGATAAAAAAAGATGATTATTTATATGTTGTATCTGAGGCAAATGATGATGGCTTGTATCAGTATGTACAACTGGGTTGTGATAGTAATGACTTTCCAGTTTTAAGGGCTGGTTTTATGTCTTATAGTGAAATATTAGATGATAGCCCAAAACCACTTGATTCGCTTATGATTAATTTTAATGATGAAATTGCATTTAATAATATTATGCAATCGATAACAGAATCATTAGAAAAAATAATTATAGGTCGTAGTGAGCTTGCATTAGAATTTATACTCTATGAATTAGGAGGACTTGTTCTTGATGATAAATTTGGTAAGAGTTTTGTTGAAAATAGTGGATTCAAAACAAATGATTATGTAGGGTATTCTACGAATTCTGATGAAGCAGAAGTTTTATTTGATGTTTTTATACAAGAGCGTTCACTTGTCTCTAAGCCAGCTTCTGAATTATTTATCAGACTATCAATTTCTATTTTAGATAATTTGATGCAAAAATATTTACTGGGAAAATATAAACCTGCTGATATGAAAGAAAATATTTTATTTTTTTTGAAATCAAAAGGCATAGATAGTTTCTATCATTTTACAGATATTGATAATTTGGAATCTATTGTTGAGGAAGGAGGATTATATAGCTGGAGAGGATTGGAGGATAAATATATTAAGGCATCATTGTCATCAAATGAATTATCAAGACAACTAGATATAGAAAGAAACCTTCAAAACTACATTCGTTTATCTTTTACTGATTATCATCCCATGAGTACTAAAGTAGAAATAAAAGATGGCAAAAAGTTAGTTTGGTTAGAGATTGATTTGGATGTGGCACTGTGGAAAAGTACTTTATTTTCAGATATAAATGCAACTGATAGCAATGTAATGGTAAAGGGGGATTTTGATTTTTTAAAAACTTTTGATTTTGATATTTTTAAACAGAAATATAATACTTTGGATACTTTAGAAAAAAAGAAATATCAAGCAGAGATACTTGTGAAAGATTTTTTGCCTATTAAATATATTAAAAATATACATACGGTAAATAAGCCTAAATCTAAAAGGCTTTTTGGTTAAGAAAAAAATATTAATTTGGAGTACACATAATGGCAAAAAGACCTATATTTATTTCTATAAATAATTCAAGTATGTTTTTTGAAGAAAAGACAATTGAATTTAAATTTTATAATGGTTTCTCTGTCACGCAAAAATCAAAATCTATTAAATCTTTACATGATAGTGCAAAAGAACAAGGGTATGAAAATATTTTAGAGGTTTCAACAAAGTCAGATTCTAAAATTGGTTGGGAATTAAGTGCATTTAATTTATTGATTGATTTTAACAGTGACCAACAAATAAGTGTAGAGTGTGCTTTTCAAGGAAGTAAAGTATTTGAAAGAAATATACAATTTAAAGACTTGTATGATGTAAAAAGTGTTGAGGCAAAGAAAGATAAACGACTTAAGGAATCTGGCAATATAATTGGTTTTGAATTTGAAGGACAATGGTGGAATAATGAACCTAAAACAGCTTTCTATGATTGGATATATATTAATGCTCTTTATCAAAATAGAAAAGATTTAGTGGAAGAACTTTGCCAATACAATACATTTTCAGATATTGAATTTAATCCACAAAAATCAATTAATTGTCAAGCTCGAACTTGTGCTATCTTGGTTTCATTAGTAAAACAAGATTTAATTGAAGAGGTTCTTTCTTCGACAGAGAAATTTATAGACTTAATATATAAAAAACAATCGATACAGCCGCAATTAGATTTATACTAAATACTTCAGTAGATAAACTCTCAATTTGACTTCCTCTCTATTCTGTACTATAATACGTACAGAATAACGAACAGAAAAGGAAAACCTATGCAAGTAGTCAATTTCACAGAAGCACGTAATAACCTCAAGTCTATCTTTGACGATGTCTATCATAACTCTGAAGCCGTCATAGTAAATAGAAAAAATGCAGAAAATGTAGTCATTATCTCTTTAGATGACTATAACGCGTTGAACGAAACAGAGTATCTGCTTAGGTCAGAAAACAATAGAAAGCAGTTACTAAAGTCTATAGCCAGTGCTAAAGCAGGTAGAGTAGAAGAGCATGAACTTATAGAAGAATGAAACTTACTTTTACAGATGAAGCTTGGGAAGAGTATGTGTATTGGCAAGTTAAAGACAAAAAAATACTTAAAAAGATAAACAACCTTATAAAAGATACAAAAAGAGAACCTTTTGATGGTTTAGGTAAACCTGAACCACTGAAACATGAATTGGCAGGGTATTGGTCAAGGCGTATTAGTCAAGAACATCGTTTGGTTTATGAAGTTTTTAAAGAGAGTATTTTGGTAGTGTCTTGTCGTTATCATTATTGAATCTATAATTCAAGAGGAAGTAAATCCTAAATATATATTTATTCGTGTTATAATACGAATAAATATATTTAAATAGGTGGTTATAGTATGGAGAAGGTAATTTTATCTCAAAATAAACATTGGAATAAACCTTATACTGGATTGTATGATAGGGATATATTTTCTAGTTTGGTAAAGAAACTGGAGCTTAAACATATACAAGTGCTTCAAGGTATAAGAAGAAGTGGTAAATCTACACTCTTTAAGCTTCTGATAAATCATCTCTCTTTAGACATAGACCCACAGGAAATACTGTACGTTAATCTCGATGATCCATTTTTTATCCCCTATGGTGATGATGCTACGAAGCTACATGATATCATACAAACAGCACAAAAACTTACACAGAAGAAAATTACGTATCTGTTTTTAGATGAAGTGCAGGCGATTAACGGTTGGGAAAGATATGTGAAGAGTGTCTACGATAACGAAGCGTTTAAAAAGATATTCATCACGGGTTCAAACTCTTCACTCTTAAATGGTGACTTGGCAACCTTATTAACAGGGCGGTATTTGTCTACCAAAGTGTATCCACTCTCTTTAAAAGAGATATTGAACATAAATGACATCACAACATATATACAGCTTGTGGAGCAATCGCCAAAGGTTCTAAATATAGTAGATAATATGATTAAGTATGGATCTTTTGTGGAAATATATGACAATAAGGAAGAGTTTAAACGAGAGATACTCAGTAGTTATTACGATACGATTTTACTTAAAGACTGTGTCGCCAATAATGCCATTAGAGATGTCAAAAGTTTTAAAGAGTTAAGTTATTATTTACTATCCAATGTAACATCTCTATATTCCTATAATTCACTTGCCAAAGCGATTGATATAAATGATAAAAGTGCTAAAGAGTATGTCTCCTATCTGGAAGACAGTTATTTGATTGATGAGCTTAAACACTACTCTTACTCTCTTAAAGAGCAGAATAATTCCAAGAAAAAAATATATTCCAATGACAATGGTTTCTTGTCTCTTAGTTATAGTTTTTCAGAAAATAGTGGAAAGATGCTTGAAAATTTAGTCTATACTGAGTTGATTAAAGCTGAATATGAAGTCTATTTTTACAATAAGAATTTTGAATGTGATTTTATAGCACTAAAAGAGGGGAAGAGTATAGCCATTCAGGTATGTTATGAACTACATGATAAAAATAGAAAAAGAGAAGTGGGAGGACTTACTAAGCTACCGTTTGAAGTAGACAGTAAATATATCATTACTTATAATCAATCTGATACTTTGGAAAATATTAAAGTCGTTAAGTTTTGGGAATACTTTGGAGTTTAATATGATACAGTTACATGAAGAAAAAAGCAAACATAAAAATAAAGAGATATAATACTCTATTAAGAGAGCAGATAAAGATCAGAAGATAGGAATAGACAAATGGTATTAATGATAGACAACTACGATAGCTTTACTTATAATGTCGTACAGTATTGTAGAGAACTAGGGGCAGACTTAAAAGTGATTCGTAATGATGAACTTACAATTGATGAGATTAAAGTACTCAACCCTGAAAAAATAATCCTTTCTCCTGGACCTTCTACCCCAGATGATGCAGGGGTGACACTTGATGTCATTAAAGAATTTGCAGACACTACACCTATCTTTGGTATCTGTCTTGGGCATCAGAGTATCGCTCAAGCTTTTGGTGGAGATGTCGTTAGAGCAAAACATATGATGCATGGTAAAACATCGCAAGTTGAGGTAGACTGTGAAACCCCTATTTTTAAGGGCTTGCCTGAAGAGTTTAGAGCCACACGTTACCATTCACTGACTGTAAAGAAAGAGACACTACCTGCGTGTATTATCGCAACATCACATAGTAAAGATGATGACGAGATTATGTCTTTACAAATTAAAGATAAACCTATCTATGGTGTGCAGTTTCACCCAGAGTCCATCATGTCTGAGCATGGACATGAGATGTTAGACAACTTTTTGAAACTTTAAAATGACACAAAAACAACTATTCAGTATCGTAGCACTTTATATAAGTGCAGTTTTCTACTTGGCTTCGACGACACCCATTAGTCCACACGAAGCCAATATTTTTTATACCTACTCTGATATAGTATCTACTATGATGCATTGGGGAGACCGTCTTGTTGGTGGTTTCCTTGGCTTGCGTATCTTTTTTCTTTTCTTTGGCTTTTTGAGCGTTATTCTTTTCTATGAGTTAAGTAGACGACACTATAAAAAAAGAGAAGATGCCTATGTGGCTACCACTATTTTCATGCTTCTCCCTGGTATCCTTACAGCAATGACTCTAGCCAATGTAGCTATTATTGTAGTTCCATTGGTACTTTTTTTCGTACTGATGTATGAGCAAAAGCGCTACATTTTTTTACCTTTTGTGATGTTGGCACTTTTTTTTATTCATGAAGCATCTTTTATTTTCTTCGCGGCACTTCTACTCTATGGGGTGGTACATAAAGATAAAAAACTAGCCATAAGTGCTTCAGCTTTTTTAATAGCCTTTTTGTATCTTGCCAAAGGTATTGAAATAGGGGGTATACCCTCTGGGCATTTTGTGGAAATATTTGGTCTTTATGCTACCGTTTTTTCTCCTTTACTATTCCTATACTTCTTTTATGCCATGTACCGTATCTTACTACGTGAGAAAAAAACACTTTTATGGTACATTTCCTTTACTGCGTTGCTATTTTCGTTAGTTTTGTCTATTCGCCAAAGGGTATACATCACAGATTTTGCGCCTTATGTGATGCTTTCAGTACTCTTAATGCTAGATGTCTATAACCACAGCGTAAGAGTACGCCTACCGGAATTTCAAAGACGCTATAAACGTGGATTTAAAGTAGTTATGACAGTACTTTCACTTAGTGTACTTATTATTGTTTTTCACCAATTCTCGTATTATATGATGAAAAATCCTTCAACACATTTTGCCAGCCGTATTTACGCACCTTACGAATTTACAAAAGAACTGAAAAAAGAAGGGGTGAACTGTTATGATGATGTCAGTGGAAGAGTGAAATATCAATTCATTTACTATGGCATTCCTTCTTGTGTAAAATAGTAGCAATACTCGATAAAAACTGTTTCTAAAATACACAATATTTACTTTCTTCTTATAATTTAAATCACCTAAATAAAACTTAAAACTACTTAGTGCTAGACTGTTAGAACTAAACTAAAGGAGAACTCGATGGCTCAAAAAGCGATTAGAGAGTACGATGGCAAAGCAATTTTTGCAAGACATTGGAATGAATATTTTGATGGTTTCCATTATGGATTCAAATCAGTATTGGTTACCAATGGTGATGAACTGAGAGAAAAAGCAAAAGAACATGGTTTTGAATGGTTAAACCAAGAAGCATTGGTTGCAAAGCCAGACATGCTTTTTGGTAAAAGAGGTAAGAATGACCTTGTTTTATTTAGAACAAACAAACCAGGTGATGTTACTTTGGAAGAAGCTGCAAAATGGATTGATGAAAAACAATCACATGATGTAACATTGCTTTCTGGTGAAAAAGGTCACTTGTCACATTTTATTATTGAGCCATTTACAGCGCATACACAAGAGCAAGAGTATTATATTTCAGCAACTACCGTAGGTGAAGATGATGTACTTTATATGTCAGCTGAAGGTGGTATGGAAGTAGAAGAGGGATGGGACGAAAAAGTCAATGAAGTGCATGTTCCTATCAATATGTCAGATGCCGATATGGAAAAAGCAGTGAAAGCGCATATTCCAAAAGATATTCCAGATGCAAACAAAACAGCATTTGCATCTTTTGCGATTCAGTTCTTTAAATTCTATAGAGATATGAATTTTGCCTACCTTGAAATCAATCCTATTGTAATGTTAGATAATGGTGAAATGGCGATTCTTGACCTTGTTGCGCGTCTTGACGATACAGCAGGATTTATGATGACAGAGCAGTGGGGAGATGTAGAGTTCCCAACAGCATTTGGTATGGAAGATCAGTCAGCAGAAGAGAAAGCCATAGCAGAGGCAGATAGCAAATCTGGTGCTTCATTGAAATTGACTATTCTTAACCCACAAGGGCGTATTTGGACGATGGTTGCTGGTGGTGGTGCCTCTGTTGTGTATGCTGATACGATTGCAGACTTTGCAGGTGTTGAAGATTTGGCAAACTATGGTGAGTACTCTGGTGGACCAACAACAGGTGAGACTAAATTCTATGCTGAAACTATCTTTGACCTTATGACAAGATATGATGACCCTAGAGGAAAAGTACTTATTATTGGTGGAGCGATTGCTAACTTTACTGATGTTGCTAAAACATTTACAGGGATTATTCAAGCATTTGAAATTTATGCAGATAAACTCAAAGCACATAAAACAACTATTTATGTAAGACGTGGTGGACCAAACTATGAAAAAGGTCTGAAAGATA
>Ga0256829_1001577_pt1 | contig 18424 bp, 15 predicted proteins | sample 131447metaG_FD_185979 | JGI IMG/M metagenome (GOLD analysis project Ga0256829, IMG submission 185979) | Hydrothermal vent microbial communities from Lau Basin, Pacific Ocean - 131-447 | ecosystem: Environmental > Aquatic > Marine > Hydrothermal vents | place: Pacific Ocean: Lau Basin | collected...
GGCTCCCCTCCCCGCATGCGGGGAGGGGACGGGGGTGGGGTCAACGCAGCGGCAGCGGTGCCAAAGGAAAACGCGGTGTGAAAACACGCCCTGCATTGCCAGCGCTACGATTTGGGTAGGTAATTACAAAACATTGTAACCGCCGGCGCTGTTGTGCTCTCCATGCGTCTTAATGCGCGGTGCTTTTGGCGTCTCCCTCCCCTGGCTTCCTGCCGGGGCTGAACGGCGACACCTCTTTTAAGAAATCCTTCTGCCCCGGCTTAAAATCGGGTATCATAGAGGCATGGCCACTCTGTCCGCAGCACTTGCCCCTTACCTGCTCTGGCTCGCGGCGGCCTTTGCCGCGCTGCTTGGCTTTCTCTTGGGATGGGAAGCGCGCGCCTGGGCGCTGGGAAAGCGCCAGCGCCAGAAAACCCAGCGCTTCCGGCGAGCCGCGCTCAAGCAATGCCGGGCGGAATACCAGCAGCGTTTGGCTTTGTTAGATGACCTCTCTCAAACCCTGACGGCCACCCTGAACTATCAACGGGTGCTGGATCTGGCTCTGGATGTGGCCATGCGGGCGCTCAGCCCCCAAAACGATGCCGCGATTCCGCTGGTGTGCGCCGTGTTGCTGTTCGACGACCGCGGCATTTTGCGGGTGGGGTCGGCGCGCCGCTTCACCCCCGCCGATATGCGCCTCGGGCTGGAAGCCACCCGAGGCGCGCTGGCGCGCACCGTGGAACAGCGCACGCCCGTCCACGTCCACGAGCCTTCCCGCGACGCCGAACTGCGCCAGATTATCGCCCTCCACGCCACCCGCTCCGCGCGGCTCTACCCCCTGACCACCGGCCTTGATGTTTACGGCGTGCTGCTCTATGCCCACCCGGAGCCCGATTTCTTCACCCCCGAACGCGTGGAACTGCTGGATTTTTTGGGTAAACAGGCCACCACCGCCATTCAAAACGCCCGCCTTTACCACGACCTGGAACGGGAAAAGCAGCGCCTGGCCGAAGTAGAAGAAGAAGCCCGAAAAAAACTGGCGCGCGACCTGCACGATGGCCCCACCCAGACCATCGCCGCCATCGCCATGCGCGCCGATTTCGTCCACCGCCTGCTGGAAAAGGACCCCAAAGCAGCCGCCGACGAAATTGCTAAAATTGAAGACCTTGCCCGCCACACCACCAAAGAAATCCGCCACCTGCTGTTCACTTTACGCCCGCTGGTGCTGGAAACCGACGGCCTCGGCGCAGCCCTGCAAGCCATGGCCAACAAAGTCAATCAGATCTACAACCAGAACGTCCTCGTAGAAGCCGACCCCCAGGCCGTGGAAAAACTGGATTCCACCCAGCAAACCACGGTTTTTGCCATTGCAGAAGAAGCCGTCAACAACGCCCGTAAACATGCCAACGCGGCCCACATCTGGGTGCGGCTGAAACTCGTCCGTCCTCAGATTGCCTTGCTGGAAATAGAAGACGACGGGGTGGGCTTTGACCTCGGCTCGGTCAGCACCAACTATGAATACCGCGGCAGCCTGGGCATGCTCAACATGCGCGAGCGCGCCGAAATTATTGACGGCCACGTGGAAATCCACACCGCCCGGGGGAAAGGCACCACCATCCGGCTATGGATTCCCCTCTCTCCCGAAGCGGCCGAACGCCTGCGCCGCGGCGAACTCGGCTGACCTCGGGCGCACCCTGCCGCCGGCTTTCAAAGGAGCGCCTATGCCTCAAGCCGCAAACCTCTACTACACGGAAACCGACCTGCGCCCCGACGCCGCCCGCGCCCCCTACCCCATCGTGCTGGTGCACGGGGCAGGCGGCACCTGCCTGCACTGGCCGCCCCAGGTGCGCCGCCTGCCCGGTTTCCGCACGCTGGCCGTCGATTTGCCCGGCCACGGCCGCACCGAAGGCGTCGGCGAGCAGGAAATTGCCGCTTATGCCCACCGGCTGGCCGCCTGGGCCGACAGCGTGGGCTTCTCCCAGGCGCTCTGGGTAGGGCACAGCATGGGAGGCGCCATCGTGCTCACCCTGGCGCTGACGCACCCCGAAAAAGTGCGCGCCCTCGGGCTGGTGGCCACCGGCGCCCGCCTGCCGGTCAACCCCCGCCTGCTGGAAAGCACCGCCCACGCGGAGACCTTTCCCCTGGCCGTAGAAACCATTATGAAATGGGCTTTCAGCCCCGCCGCCCCCGACCGCCTGCGCGAACTTGCCACCCGCCGAATGCAGGAAATCCGGCACACCGTGGTACACAACGACTTTGCCGCCTGCGACCGCTTTGACGTCAGCAGCCGCCTCGGCGATATCCACGTGCCCACCGTGGTGATCCACGGCACGGCCGACAAAATGACGCCGCACTACTACGGCGAATTCCTCGCCCAGGCCATTCCCGAAGCCCGGTTGGTCACCGTGTCCGACGCCGGCCACATGGTGATGCTGGAACAGCCCGACATCGTGGCTGCGACCCTGCGCGATTTCGCCCGGCAGGTGCTGACCACCGAACCTCCGGCCTGAGCTCCCCGGCCTTGCCGCAACACGGCGCTATCCCGCTCCGGCGGCCAATGCTGCCAACACCTGCCGAATCGCCGCGGCAGCCTTTCCCCGATGGCTGCGGCGGTTTTTCTCTTCCGGCGGCAACTCGGCCATCGTGCGGCGCAAATCCGGCAGCCAGAAAATCGGGTCGTAGCCAAAACCGTGCTCACCGCGCTCGGCGGGGATGATTTCGCCGCGGCAAACGCCTTCGGCAAAGTGCAAAGCGCCCGCGGGGGCAGCCACGGCAATCACACACACAAAACGCGCCCGCCACGGGCGCGGGCGGCCTTCCAGCCGAGAAAGCAAATAGCGCCGCCGCTCGGCATCGGTAGCCTCAGGCCCGGGGCCATAGCGGGCGGAATACAGCCCCGGCGCCCCGCCCAGCGCGGCAACTTCCAGCCCCGAATCATCGGCCAGGGTCAGCAATCCTGTGGCCGCAGCCCACGCCCGCGCTTTCAGGGCGGCGTTTTCGGCATAAGTCCGGCCGGTTTCCGCCACGGTGAGCCCGGCCGCCACCTCTTGCGGAAACCGCAACCGCAGCGGCAGGCCCGCCAGCAACCGGCGGTACTCTTCCTGCTTGCCGCGGTTGCCGGTAGCAATCAGGAGGTCTAAATTATGTCTCATTGTCGTTGACTTCCCCGAGGGGGTGTGTTATACTGTAAATCGCTTTGCGAAAATTCCTGCAGGAGCAGCACCGTGGCTCATGACAACCCCTTCCGGCTCAATGTGGGCTTCATTGCCCATGAGCAGGTGGGCTACAGCCGGGATTTCGTCTTTGACATCCCTGAAGTGTCGTTAGAAGACCTGCTGCTTCGGCGGGTGGAAGGGCACGTGCAGGTCACGCGCACGCCGCAAGGGCTGCTGGTGCAGGCCCATCTGGAAGCCGCCACGCCCGCGAAATGCGTTCGCTGCCTGGAACCGTTTGACCAGCACCTGGAAACCGATTTTACCGAATTATACGCCTTTGGGCGCAAAAACGTGGGGGAATCAGGCCTGCTTTACCCCGAAAGTGGACAAATTGACCTCGCGCCGCTGGTTCGCGAGTACATGTGGTTAGCCTTCCCCATCAAACCGTTGTGTTCGGAAGACTGCAAAGGGCTCTGCCCGGTCTGCGGGGCCAACCTCAACAAGGAAGACTGCGGCCACCGCCCCGAAAGCATCGACCCCCGGCTGGAAATTCTGAAAACCCTTCTTGAGCAATAACGCAAGGAGGCGCGTGCATGTCCGCCATGCCTGAGCCACACGCTGCGCTCAACATGCTGTTAGAGCAGGCAGCCGTGCGGGGGTACCTGACCACCCGTGACATCATGACCTGCTGCCCCGAAACCGGCCGCCAGGCCTTTTCGCAGATGCTGGGCTATTTGCAGCAGCAGGGCGTTGAAGTCATAGACGACGACGCCCCGCCGCCCGTAGCCGCCCACGAAGAGGTGGACACCATAGGGCAATATCTCAGGGAAATGTCGCGCGTGCCCCTGCTGACGGCCGAAGAGGAAATCGGGCTGGCAAAACAAATCGTGCGCGGCCGCAGCGCCGCGGCGCGCCTTGAAGCCCGGCGGCGAGAACTCCCCCCCAATGAGCGCGCCCGCCTGCAGGCCGAAGTGGAAACCGGGCTGGCCGCCCGAGAACACCTCATTCGCGCCAACACGCGCCTGGTGGTCAGCATCGCCAAACGCTATGTCGGCCGGGGCGTGCCTTTTGCCGACCTGATTCAAGAAGGCAACCTGGGTTTGATGAAAGCCGTGGAGAAATTTGACTACCGCCGCGGCTTTCGCTTTTCCACCTACGCCACGTGGTGGATTCGGCAAACCATCAGCCGCGCCATCGCCGACCAGGGGCGCACCATCCGCCTTCCCGTGCACATTCTGGAACGCATCCGCGTCCTCTACCGCGAACGCCAGCGGCTGGAACAGCGCCTCGGCCGCCCGCCGACGGCCGGCGAACTGGCCCGTGCCCTCAACACCACCCCCGACAAAGTGGAATGGATGCTGCGCGTCTCCTGGCATCCGCTTTCCCTGGAAACGCCCATCACCGATGCCGATAACGAAGAAACCGAACTCGGCGCTTTCGTAGAAGACCGCCGCGCCCCGGCCCCGGCCCAACTGGCCTACCAGGAAATTCTGCGGGAGCGCATCCGCACCGTCCTCGACACCCTTCCCCCGCGGGAAGCCCAGGTCATCCGCCTGCGCTACGGCCTGGACGGCAGCCCGCCCCTGACGCTGGAAGAAATTGCGGGGAAATTCGGCCTCACTCGCGAACGCATCCGCCAGATTGAAAACAAGGCCCTGCGTCGCCTGCGCCACCCCAGCCGCACCCGCCAGCTGCGAGATTACCTGGAATAACCCCCTCGCCTATGCGCCTGACCCCCGAAAAACTTCGCCGTTACGCCGAAAAATTCGTCGGCCAGCAAAAGCGCGATCTGCGCCTGTTGGCAGTCTATCTCAGCGGGTCGCTGCTGCGCGGCCAGCCTTTCCTGGGCGGTGCCGCCGACGTAGACCTGGTGCTCATCTACAACGGCGAGCCCGAAGTGGCTCGGGAAAGCCTCTCGTTACCCGGGGAAGCCCATCTGGATATCCGCCGGCACAACCGCAGCCGCTACGAACCGGCGCGCAACCTGCGCGCCGCCCCCTTCCTCGGCCCCACACTGTTTCGCGCCGAAGCCCTTTACGACCCCCAGCACTTTCTGGACTTCGCCCAGGCGGCCGTCCGCAGCCGTTTTCGCGCCCCTGAAAGCGCCGCCGCCCGCGCCCGCGCCCTCGCGCAGGCCGCCCGCGAAGCCTGGTTTACCCTGGACGAAGCCCTTACCCCCTCTGCCTTTGCCGCTTACCTGGAAGCCCTTTTCCGCGCCGCCAACGCCCCCGCCACCCTGCTCGGTTACACCTTCTCGCGGCGGCGGCTGTTGTTAGATTTCCCCCCCGCGGCGCAGCATTGGGGGCACCCTCACCTCACCGGCCTGCTCTTTCAGGCCCTGGGTGCGCCGCAAATCACCGCCGAGCGCCTGCAGGCTGCGCTGCCTGCCTGGGAAGCCGCCCTGGCCGCCGCGGCGGCTTCCCGCCCGCCGGCCGAACTGGCCGCCCCCCGCCAGCCCTACTACCGCCGCGCCGTGGCAGCCTATCTCAGCAGCAGCACCCCCGCCAACGCCCTCTACCCCCTGCTGTTCACCTGGACGCTGGCCGTGCAGCACGCCGACGAAGCCCACCTCGCCCCCTGGCAGCAATTTGTGGAAGCCGCGGGGCTGGCCGCCAACCGGCAAGAAGCATTAGATGCCTATCTGGACGCGCTGGAGGAAGCCCTGGAAACGTGGGCGCGGCAACGAGGCATAGGGTAGCAGCCCGGCAACGCAAGCTTTCCGCGAGGCGGGGGCTCACTTCAGGGGGAATTCCTTCCAAAATGCGTCTATGTTCGTCACCCCCATCTCAAGCGCTTCGGGCGGCAACTTCCCCCAGGCGCGGCGGTAATACCAGCGCCGCAGGGGAGCGCCCAGCCCCAGCACGCCCGCCGCGGCAAAGGCCATGCGGTGGGCTTCCTGCAGGGCGGTGGGGGGGTGCCACAGCAGCGCCCGCAGGTAGCCCGCCAGTGCGGCGCGATAGTGCCCGGCATCCAGCAGGTAGCGGGCGCGGAAGCGATGCGCCGCAGCCCACACCTGCCGTTTCAGGCGGTGGTAAGGTTCACCAAAAGCCGGATCGGTAGCCAGCCAGCGCGCCAGCCGCAGGGCTTCTTCCCCGAACTTCCCGGCCTGGGCGGCATTTTTGGCCTCCGCGTGGTAGCGGGCAAAAGCCCACACCTGCGGCACATGCACCAGGGGGGCACGCACTGCCATTTTTAGCCAGAGACGGTGGTCTAACAGGAAGTGAAAATCGTCATCCAGAAACCCTGCCGCTGCGGCGACTTCGCGGCGCATGAAGACCGCCGGTTGGGTGAGGATGTGGAAGGTCATCAATGCGTCCAGACCCCAGTTTCCGGCGGTGAGGGCGTGAAAAGGCCGCCCCTCGGCATCGCTGGAAAGCGCATTGCCGAAAACCAGCCCGGCTTCGGGGTGTTTTTGGAAGGCTGTTACCGCAGCGCGCACAGCCCCTGGGGCGTAGGCGTCGTCGGAGTTGAGCCAGGCCACGATGTCGCCGCGGGCGCGGCGCAGGCCTTTGTTGATGCCGTCGGCCTGGCCGCGGTCGGGTTCCGAAACCCACCACGCCAGGCGGTCGGCGTAACGGCGAATGATCTCTACGCTGCCGTCGGACGAGCCGCCGTCCACGATGAGGTACTCCAGCCGCGGGTAGTCCTGCCCCAGCACCGAGCGGATGGTGGTTTCCAGATAGTGCGCCTGGTTGAACGAGGGCGTGACTACCGAAACCAGCGGTTCATGAGCCGTCACGCGGTTCCTCCTGGGGCGGGAACTGGGGCAGCGGCTTGAGGGGATGAGCCAGGTCGTACACCGCGTAGCCGGGGCCGCGGGCAATGCACGGATAGTAGTGGGTAAGGATGGTTTTCAACTGCGGTTCGGCATCCAGAAAGCCGTCGGCGGCCACGAGGAAGTAGCGGTAGCCTTTGGTACGCCAGCGGAAGTCGTGCCATACGCTGGCGGGGCGGTCTTGCATACGGGCAACGGCATATTCGCCCGGGGGCGGCCAGTAGCCAATCGGCCGCCAGCCGAAATAGCGAATCCGCATCCCGTAGGTGGGTGTCAGGCCGATGACCGGCCCGTCGGCGGGCATGGCAGCCGCCACCGCTGCCCAGTGAGCCGGCTCGCCCCAATAGGATGCCTTGAGCATACGCACATTGGCGCGCAGGGCTACGCCGACGAACAGCACGCCCAACAGCACCACCGCCGCCATGGCCCACCGCCCTGCTGCCCGTGCCCAGCGCCACACGGTTTCCACGGTGGGGGCTAACGCCGCGGCCACCCAAAACGTGGCAGGCAGGCTGTAGTAATTGTGGCTGATGATGAGGTAAGGCACGCTAAAGCCCAGCAGACCATAGCCTGCCATCCAGCCGAGCAGCAAGAGGCGGCCTTCCTTGCGGGCAAAATATAGCCCTGCAAAGGCAAACAGCACGGCCAGGGGGGTAAACCATTCCAGAAAGTGGAACGCCCAGCGGGTGTAGAAGTGGCGGGTGAACCAGAGTTTGAAAAAGTCCACCATCCAATAAGTGATGTAGCCGCTGGCAGCATGCTCGCCGCGCAACAGCAAGTAAAGCCCCAGGGGGGCGACCATCAGCCCTCCGATGACCCACGTTTGGGCTTGCCGCAGGGCGGGTTTCCAGCCCAAAATGAACAGCGCCCCTGCCATGATGCCTGCAATTTCAAAGACGGCGAAAGATTTGACCAGAATGGCCAGGCCGCCCAGCACGCCGGTCAGCAGCGCCCGCCGCCAGGTGGGGCCGGTAGCCCAACGGTAGGCTGCGTAGGCCGTCCACACGATGAGGGCACTCATCAGCGGGTCGGGCTGGAACGAGCGGCTGGCTTGCACGGCAAAGGGCAGGAAAAGCGGAAACGCGGCTGCTGCCAGCGCACCGGCTTCCCCGGCCAGCAGGCGCGCCAGCAGGAAAACACCCAACACCCCCAGCAGCCAGAACAGGATGCTGTCAACGCGCGCAATCCAGACATGCTCACCGCCGACCACGAGGTAAGTGCCTGCCACAAGGCTTTCCAGCAAAGGGGGCTCGAAGGCCTCAATTTGCCCTGGCGCGGCTGTTTCTTGCGCCAGACGGGCTTTTTCGGGGTCGGGGTGCGGTTGCCAGCGGTAGTACAGGGCGCGAGCGATGATGGCATCCCGCAACTGGCGGGTGGGATGGAAATCCACCGGCGGTTCGGTGAGGTCGATCAGGCGCACGGCGGCTCCCAGGGCCAACAAGAGCAGCAACAGCCAGCGGGTGGGAGCGGAAATCTCCTGCAGCTTCATGGCGCATCCTTCCTGGGGCGGCGCAGGTCGTACAGCACGAAGCCCTGCCCTTCCCGTACCACGGGGTAGTGGGTGGAAAGATAATGCCGCAGCGCCTTCTGGCGGGCAAATTCGGTGAAGTCGGTCACGAGGAAGTAGGCATGGCCGCGAGTGCGCTCGGCGAACAGGCGGGCAAAGGCTTCCGCCGAAAGGTTGAAAACCTGCTGAAAGCGGCTCGTCGGCCAGAAATCCACGGCGCGGTTGCTGTAATACATCAAAGGGTAGCCATAAGCCTGGGTGAGGGCGATCATGGCGCCGTCATCGGGCAGCACCTGGCCCAGTTCGGTGAAGGTCTGGGCTTCCTGACGGCAGGGGCATTGCTTCATCTGCCAGTACGAAATACCGAGGGGGTACACCGCCGCGGCCAGCAGCCCCAACGCGAGCACGCCCTGCGCCATGCGGGGCTGGGTGCGCACGAAGGGAGCGAGGGTTTTGACCGCGGCTGCCAGCCCCAATGCCACCAGCGGCAGCAGCGGCAGGTGGTAGTAGGAATGCGTGGCAATGTGAAAAGGCACCAGGAAGCCATAGGCAGCGTAAGCCGCCCCCCAGCCCGCAGCCAGGGCTTTCCCCGCCGGGGAGGCCAGCACCAGCCCGAACAGCGCCAGCAGCAGGAAGCCGCCGCCCATCGTGGCCGTCATTTGCTGCAGCCAGCCGCCGTACAGTTTGGGCGAAAGCCACAGGGGGAGCATGCGCAGTGTCCAGGTTTGGAGGAAGCCGCCGCCGACAGCCCCCCGAGGCATGAGGAAATACACCCACACCACCGGCGCAGCCAGCCCTGCCAGTCCGCCCCAAAAGGCCGGTTTGCGCCAGAAACCGCCGCGGTAGCGCATCCACGCGGCAGCCACGAAGATGCCCCCGGCAAAAACAAGGCCGTAGGCTTTGACAATTCCGGCTGCCGCCCCCAGCGCCACCGTGAGGCCGAGCAGCAGAGGGCGTTTACGGGAGCGGGGCGGGCTTTCCGCCCACGTCAGCGCTGCCCAGGCCGCCCACACCAAAAGGACGGTCATCAGGGGGTCGGGCTGGAACGAGCGGCTGGCCTGGATGGCGAAAGGCAGCAGCATCCAGTAAGCCACGGCCGCGAGGGCGGCGTCGGCATCGGTCAGGCGGCGCGCCAGCAGGTACAGCCCCCATGCCCCCAGCAACCAGAACAGCAGGTCGTAGAGCCGCGCCACCCAGAGGTGAAACCCAAACCGTCTTCCCGCCCAAAGGCAGGTTTTGGCGACCAAAGCCTCAAAAATCGGGGGCTCGTACCGCGCCATGCGATAGCCGAGGTAGCGCGCCTGCACTTCGGCGGGCGTGATTTTGCCGGGGCGCCATTTAAGATACATCTGGCGGGCGATGAGCGCGCTGTGCATCTGCCGCGTGGGGTGGAAGTCAAGCGGCGGGTCGGTCAGCCGATAGAGGCGAATGGCTGCGCCGGCCAGCAAAAGGAGCACAAGCAGCGCCCGCCGCAGGTGGGGGTTCATGCCAGAGGCTCCTCCGAGAGCACGCTGTGCGCCCAGGCTTCAAAGCGGCCGGCGATGATGGCTTCCCGCATGTCGCGCGCCAGTTGCACCAGCGTGTGCAGGTTGTGGATGGAAAGCAGCGTCGCGGCCAGCATTTCTTTGGCGATGATGAGGTGGCGAATGTAAGCGCGGCTGAAGTGCCGGCAGGTGTAGCAGGTGCAGGTTTCGTCAATGGGGCGGGGGTCGCGGGCAAATTCCTGACGGCGCATGTTCAGCCGCCCGCCGTTTTGCAGCATCGCGGCATGATGGCGGGCAAGGCGGGTGGGCAGCACGCAGTCGAAAATGTCTACCCCGCGGCGCACGCTTTCAATCAAATCCTGCGGCGTGCCCACGCCCATCAGGTAGCGCGGCTTTTCGGGGGGCAGCACCGCGTTAACCACCTCAAGCATGGCATACATTTCGGCTTTGGTTTCACCCACCGAAAGGCCGCCGATGGCATGGCCGGGGAAGCCCAGGGAGGCGATGAATTCCGCCGATTGCTCCCGCAGGTCGGGGAACACGCCGCCCTGCACAATGCCGAAAAGCGCCTGGTCGGGGCGGGTGTGGGCTTTCAGGCTGCGCTCAGCCCAGGCGTGGGTGCGGGCGAGGGCTTCTTCATTGTAGGCGCGGTCGTAGGGTGGCGGGCATTCGTCAAAGGCCATGATGATGTCCGCGCCCAGGTTTTCCTGAATGGCGATGGATTTTTCCGGCGTGAAGCGGTGCACCGAGCCATCCAGATGGCTGCGGAAGGTTACGCCGTCGGCGTCGATTTCCCGAATTTTGGCAAGGGAAAACACCTGGAAGCCGCCGGAGTCGGTCAGCATGGGGTGCGGCCATTGCATGAATTCGTGCAAACCGCCCATTTCGGCCACCAGGTCGTTGCCCGGGCGCAGGTAAAGGTGGTAGGTGTTCGCCAGCACCAGCGAAGCGCCGAGGGCTTCCAGGTGGTCGGGCGTGACGGCTTTCACGGTGGCCTGCGTGCCCACGGGGGCGAAAACCGGCGTCAGCAGGTCGCCGTGGGGGGTGTGGAAAACGCCCGCGCGGGCGTGGCCGTCGGCGGCGATGATGTCAAAGGAAAACATAGGCAACTCGGTCTAAAAGGGAAGATAAGGGCGAGACGGGAACAGCCCTGCATCCTGCAACCTGCATCCTGCCTACCGCTTCCAGACGCCGCCTTGATAATGCCACACCAGCCGCTGGCCGTCGCCGGTTTCGATGATGAAATCCAGAATGCCATCCTTGTTGGGGTCGGCGAGGAAAGGCACCGGCGAGGCAAAGGGTTGGTCGGCGTCTTCCAGCAGGTCACGCAGGCGGCCATCGCGCCAGCCCAGGATGGCGAATTTCTCCATGCAGTGGGCATCGTTGGCGTCACAGTGGGCGACGGAAACCACCAGTTCGGTGCGGCCGTCGGCGTTCATATCCTGGGCAAAGTGGACGATGGGCATCCCCCAGGCGTAGCGGCCGGCGGGTTCCTGAAACACCACAGGCGGGGCGTAACGGCCCTGGTCGCAAAGGTCAATGTAAAGGGCGCCTTGAGGCGGTCGTGCCTGGGGGGAAAGCAGCAATGCCACCACGGCATCTTCCCAATGGTCGCCGTTCATATCCACGGAAAGCACAGCCTGCGGATACCCCCCCAGGCCGGCGCGCTGCAGGGCGCGGTCGAGGTTGGGGAGGGGCATGCCCGCATTGAGCACCTGCAGCAAACCGCCGTGGAGCAATTGGGTGGCGCTCATGTTCAGCGTTTTGCGCTCGGGGTTTTGAGGAACGCAGGGGCGCAGGCTGACTGCCGCCGGGGAAGGTGTGGGCGCAAGCGAAGCGGGAACCGGCGGGCTGGTGGGGGCGGGGAAAGCCGTGGGCGGGGGCGAAGTGGCGGCGGCAGGGGCAAAAGTGGGAGAAGGGGAAGGCAGCAGCGTGGGTGCCACGGGCACGAGGTTTTGGCAGGCTGTCAGCATCAGCAAAAAGCCCCCCGCCAAAAGCGTCAACAAGGTTTTAAGCCTGAACATCGCCGACCTCCCTGGCGCGTGGGCGCCAAAACACAAAAGACGGGCCCACGGCGACCGCGAGAAGCCCGTCTTGCCAGGCTGGGGCGCCTGGACTCGAACCAGGATTAACGGATCCAAAGTCCGCTGTGCTGCCGATTGCACCACGCCCCAACAACGAGGCAATTTTATCATGGTTCTGCGCGGCAAGGCAACGATTTTTACCGCCTGGGGGGCGCGAAAAGAGAGAACGCCCCACCTCACCCCGGCGGTGCGATGCGCCCGGCCGCTCAAACAACAGCCGCGCGGGATCATCCGCGCGGCATGACAGGCTATCGTCCCCGGGAGCGTGCGGCGGGCGTCAGACCGATTGGCGCAAGCGGCGGGCGAGGAAAATGACCACGATGAGCAACGCGGCCACCGCCAGCAGCCCGGGCAGGCCAACCTGGTCGGCAAAGCCTGTTTGCGCCAGTGAAGTCGGCTGCACGCTGGGGGCCGCGGCGGCGCTGGTCAGGGCAATGGAGGTGGCCGTCAGCGCGAAGGCGGTGGCGTTGATGGCCGCCGCTGCCGTAGGCGAGGGCTGGGCAACCACCGGTGTGGGGGTAAGCGTGGCGGGAGGCGGCGTGGTTTTGGCCGGCGTCGGCGTCAGCGTGGGCACAGGGCTGGGGGTAGGGGTCGCCGTCCACTTCGCGGCAGCAGCGGTTGCCGTCAACCCCTGGGCAACGGCCGTGTTTTGCGCGTTGATCTGGGCAACCTGCGTGGCCTGCGCTTTTTTCCGGGAAGGCAGCACAAAGAAGGCATACACCGCCATCAGCGCCATGGCCAGCACCAGGAAGCCGATCAGCCCGGCCACGGCAATGAGGAACGTTTTATTGTCGCCGGGGCCGCCGGGCTCTTCGCCAAAGGGCTCTTCTCCGCCCACATCATCAAACCCCATGCCGCTATCGGTCGGCATGTCGTCTTCGGGAAAGGGCGGAACGGTAGAATCTTCGCCAAAGCTCATGGGCTTACTCCTCCTGGGGTACAAAACAGCAATACGGCTACGATAGGCAAGGTGTGAAAAACAGGCTGCGGATGATGAAAATGAGGCCGGAAATCACCACAACAGAGGCGCAACGCCTACGATTGTATCAAAACTTCCACGTTGGCAACAGGCACGGTGACACGTTCACCGCTTTCCAGCCGAACATCCACAGCCGGGGCACGCACGCCGTTGGCAAAGCGCACCATGCCTTCCGGCAGGGAAACCACCGTGCCCACTGCGCCGAGATACGGCGCCCGAACAATCCGTACGGTGGTGCCTTCCTCAATGGGTGCAGCCGACGGCGGTTCGGGTGGGAAATCGGCGCTCGTGAGCGGCACGGCAATCACCGGCCGCCGTCCTTCGTAGGGGGAAGGCGCTTCGGCCAACACGGCGGCCTGCCGGTTGGCGCTGGTGGTCAGCAGCCGAAATGCACGCGCGTTCATGCCGCCGCTGCCAAAGCCATCGGTAACGAGCACGGCAAACGAAGCCTGCAAGGCCTCGGGGATGAGCGTTGCACGCATGGTGCCCACAATGAGCGCCCGTGCCGGCAGGTCTTCCGCCAGCTTGAGCACGCGGGCGTTGTCCAGCACGCCTCCCACCAGCACCAGGCCGCGCAGTTCCACACTCAGCAGGTCGGGGGTGATGGGCTGGTCGGCGGCTTCGGTCAGGGGATGAATCAGGCCATAGGCGAGTTTCCCGTTGCCCCAGGCGCCGTCAATGACCGTGCCTTTGGTCGTGAGTTCCACGCCGCGTTCGGGAAACACCCGCGTCACTTTGCCCGGCAGCCCGGCGGCCAGTTCCCACGGCTCGCGATATTCCCGCAGCAAGACTTGCCCCTCGCCGGCTACCACCACTTCGCCGTCTACCGGGGAACGGACAATCTGCCGCACCACGCCTTTTTTCTCGGCAAGGGCGTCTCCCTGGTGCACCACTTCGCCGGCGCGGCAGGTGATATATTCATCGGCCCGGCTGCGCGGCACCTTGAGCGCCTGAGCGATATTGACCACCCGATAGTGCGGCTCCAAATGGGCTTCGGCGACCGTCGCGGTGGCGCTGACGGCCTGCCCCTGATTGACCACCACGCGGCCGGGCACCGGCAGCATTCGCGGCTGTTTGATGGTTGCCAGAGGCATCACACGCACGACCGGCCTTTCGATGCTCATCCTCGTCCTCTCATTTCAGCCTTGCAAGAAGCGGGCCTGACCTGCCCGACTCGCGGCGCCGGCAATGCCAGGGGTTGCGTTGACTCCGCCCCCGTTTCTCCCCGCGCAAGCGGCCACAGGGAAGCCAGAGGAGGGGGCAGAGCAAAGCGAACGCATCAAAACCCAGCAGGGGCGCGCCCTCGCAGGCAGTTACAAGAAATGTGCCTATCCGCCCAGGGCTTCCAGCCATTGGCGGTGGAGGGGGCGGCATTTTTCGGCATCTTTGGGCAGGGCAATCGGGCGGCCGCGGCCGTCGAGCACCAGCCCCAGAATGCTGCCGTTGACCACCGCGGAGCCGCGCCGCCCAGGCCCAAAACCGGCATCGCTGCCACGCAGCGGCTGGATTTCAAGGGTGGCCGTTTGCCCCGGCCGCAGGCGCACCACCCGCAACTGCCCGGTTTTCAGTTCCAGTTTGCCTTTTTCGCCGGTGCTGGTTTCAATGCGAAGGCGCAAAATGGGTGCGCCCGTTTTCGCCAGCCGGTGCGCCGCCGTGATGACCGTTGCCAGCGGCACAAAATGGTGGGATTCCAGCACCTGCACGCCGAGCACCGGGTTAAGGTCGGCTGCGGCGCCCAGGGCCGGCAGCAGGTGGTTGTCATCCAGCACAAAAGTGGTGATGCCGCTGGGCTGAATGCCGTCAAGCAGCGTCAGCAAAGCCTGGGCAGGGGTGGCCCCTCGGGTGAGCACGCTGCCGGAAGCCAGCACCGGCTCGAAGTAAGGCAGCCAGGCGCCAAACGCCTGGCGTTGCTGCACAGGGAAGTCGCGCCAGGCCTGCTGCACCGCCGTGCGCAGCACCAATCGCGCCAGCGCCTGCTCAACGGCCAGGTCTTCGTCGGTCAGCGGAATGCTTTCAGGGTGCAGCGATTTGTTGTAGAGGTAATCTACCACATCATCGGGAGGCACCTCAATGGGCAGCCAGCGCGCCAGGCGGGCTGCGGAGACATGGCGCAACAGTGCGGGCAAGCCGCTGCCCATCCCCAGCCCGGCTACCGTTTTCAGCACGCCCTCGCCGCCCCAGGCTGCGGCCACCGTGACCGCTTCTGCGCCCACGTCTACCCCCAGCACCCCTTTGGAAGGGTCGTACACCCGGCTGAGAAAGCGCACCATGCGTCCAAAAGCATACGATGTGGGGTAAAAAGCACTGCGGCCGCGCAAGGGGGCCAGCCAGTCTTGCAGGCCGGGAATCTGACGTTCCCGCACCCGGCGGTAGATTTCCAACAGGGCTTCCTGTGCGGGGCCGAGCTGTTCCTCGCCGAGGGCGGGCTGGACGTTCGGCGCGGTGTAAAAAGGGGCGATGCCCTCCAGCAGTTCTTTGATGCGCTCTTGCAGATGGCTGTTGCCGGCAAAGAGCACTTCCGGCCGCCGCCCTTCGGGAATGAGGTAAGCCGCCAGGCCGACCGCTTCGGCCATTTGCAACACCGCCTGCGAGGCCCCGTTTTCCAGCCCCCCCGCCAAAATCACCGCGTCGGGGCGCGCCCGCACCACCGCGTTGATGCGGCCTTCCATGCCGAGGCGGTCGTTGAGATGCAGCCGGGCCGCAAGGCGGCCGTAGATGGTTTCGGCCAAACGGCGGGCACTGCGCACAGAAACCTGCGGCAGCACCCCGGCCACCACAATGCTCAACGGCTTGCCCGCAGAAAGGGTGATGACCACCTGATCCACGCCGGCGCCTTCCTCCGCCGGCACCACGATTTGCCCATCGTTGCCTGTCAGCCTGCGGCCGGTTACTTCGGCCACCTGCGCCAGCGCCTGCCGGATGCCGACGCGCACATCTTGCCGCGGCGCCCCGGCGGTTGTCGGCGCAACGCCCATGGCCACCAGCCGATAGCGGTCTTCCACCGCGTCAAAGAACATCGCCCGTGTGTGGGTGCTGCCTACGTCAATGGCCAACAGACTGTCGGCGTCCACTAACGAAGTTGCCATCATACCTCAATCAATGGGGAAGCCAGCGGAAAACGAATTGCCACAGGGCGTGTGTGCTGGCAGCCAAAGCCGTGGCTGCTGCCAGATACACCCCCGCGAAAAGGGCGCCAAAGGTTACGGCAATGAACCACTCGCCCACCGCGCCCAATGCGGAAATCCATTTCAACCGCCGGGGAGGGCGGTTTTTGCGCGCATGAGCGCCAAAGTGGAAATAGGCCAGCGTCGTGATGGTGCCCACAAGCATGAAGGTGCCGGTGGTAAGAAATTCGGGCAAACCGATGCCGCGAGCCGCCATCAGGCGGAAATTGAAAGCATCCATCGTCGCCAGGGTTTGGGGCAAAATGGTGCCCTGCACGGCCCCGCCTACGGCCACCGCCGCGCCAACGCCCACAAGGTAAGCCACTGCGAGGTTGCCCCAGCGGCTGATCTTGCCTTCAAAGGCTTTGGTCAGCAGCAGCAATACCAGAAAGAGCGGCACAAGCAGCAGCAATTGCCGGTCAAAAATCAACGGCTGAAAAAGCAACGGCCACAAGACATTGCGGAAAGCCACTGCCCCGGCATAGCCGGCAACCACGCCGATAAAGAGATCCATCACCAGCCGAAACAGCGCCCAGTCGCGGAAAAAGACGTAGCTGAGCACCGTCAGCGTCATGAGAAAACCAACCAGAGCGCCAAGAAGGGACGCCATGCGTTATGCCTCGTCTTCCTCGGAATCGGTGAGATCGGCTTCGGCAGCCATTGCGCGGCGCGAGCGGGCTTCTTTCCAGCCCAAAGCCAGGTTATACAGCCCTGCTGCGGCCACCATCAGCGCCGCCAGCAGCACCACATCGCTGTAACTGCTCCACTGCCCGCTCAGGGAAGCCCCAGGCGACCGCCCGCGGGCGGCATTGTAGGCCAGGCTGCCGGCCATGCCCGTCACCACGCCTGCCACCTGATGAGACGCCGTTTCGTAATACGGCTCGACCATCGGTTCAGCCTGGGCGCTGATCACCGCAATGAGAGGGGTGTGCGCGCCCAGCGCAGGGCGCACCTGCTCTATCCATGCCCGCGCCGTATCGGCATCTTCGGTGATGACCACCACCATCGCGAAATCGCCGACATGGTGAATTTTTTGCAGGAAGGGGGTTTCCCACAAACGGGCATGCCCGGCCGCATGGGCAAACACCAGGCGAGGGTTTTGAGCAAAGGCAAACAGTCCGGCCGTTCCTCCCGGCAAATAGCCGAGGTTAAGGTATTGCTGCCCTTCCTGCAGGCTGCTGTTCACCCCGCGCCGGAAAAGATGCGTTGCCAGCGCCGGGCCGGTGGGCTGGGTGGAAACCACGGTCAGCCGCGCGTTTTTGGCCAGCAGGTCGCGCAGCAAAGGGGCGGCGGCCGTTTCCATTTCGGCGGCAAAAGCAGGGGAGTAATCCACCCCCACAAGCACCGGGGCACCCTGGGGCACGGCGTCAACGGCCTGAATCGCGGCCAGCGCCGCGGGCAAGATGCGCCGGGGCGGCGGGGCCTGCAGCCGCGGCAGCGCCCACGGCAGGAAAGCCGCAGCCAACAGCACCAGCCCGATCAGCCAGCGCAAGGCGCGCTGGCGGCCAATAGCAGGCGGTTTTTCCGGCTCTCGGGGCGCAAACTCTTCGGCCAGCAGCGCCTGCAGGGTCCTGGCCTGCTCTTCCTGGTGGTCGGTGAGGAACAATTTGCCGCCAATGGTCGCCACGCGGCCGGGCCGGACCAGCGCGGGCTCCGGCGGTGCGAGCACGCCCCGCAGCCCTGCCAGCGGCCCCTGGGTTTCAACGGCTTCGTCCTCGGCCACGCTTTCCGCCGGGGTTTCCCCAATCGGCCGCATGGCCTCCAGCCAGGAAGGCAACTCGCCCGCGCTGAGCGCAGCGGAAGGCCCGGCTTCTTCTTCCGTGGCCTCGGTTTCTGCGGCTGTATCCGGCGTTTCCGGAGGCTGTTCTTCTTCCGGCGAGAGAAGCGCAAGCCAATCGGGGGTTTCCTGCAGCAGGTCTTCAGGCAGACCCACATCGGCCACGAAAGGCTGCGCGGCGCCCGCTTCGCTTTCAGGGGGCTCAGAAGGCCCGGCCTCAGACGAGGGGGCTTCTCCGCCCGAAAGCCAGTCGGGCAGGGCGGCTGCTTCTTCCGGCGCGGGCGCGGCTTCGGCCGGGGTTTCTGTTTCGGGCGTCGGGGCTTCTCCGCCCGAAAGCCAGTCGGGCAGGGCGGCTTCCGCTTCCGCCGGTGCGCCCTCGGCCGGGGTTTCCGCTTCGGCCGAAAGCCAGTCGGGCAGGGTGGCTGCTTCTTCCGGCGCGGGTGCGGTTTCGGCCGCCGGGGCTTCTGTTTCGGGCGCCGGGGCTTCTCCGCCCGAAAGCCAGTCGGGCAGGGTGGCTGCT
>Ga0256829_1001578_pt1 | contig 18423 bp, 13 predicted proteins | sample 131447metaG_FD_185979 | JGI IMG/M metagenome (GOLD analysis project Ga0256829, IMG submission 185979) | Hydrothermal vent microbial communities from Lau Basin, Pacific Ocean - 131-447 | ecosystem: Environmental > Aquatic > Marine > Hydrothermal vents | place: Pacific Ocean: Lau Basin | collected...
AATTCCGTTAACGGAATTGAGCGACCTTATCCTAAGAACTTAATAATGACTAAGAAGTCACTAAATTATCGGTCAGAGAGATATTTACACAAATGTGTGGTCTCCCTAGCCTATCTCACAGTTAACCGACTGTGACGCGGAATATGGCGTCCCCTAGGGGATTCGAACCCCTGTTACCGCCGTGAAAGGGCGGTGTCCTAGGCCTCTAGACGAAGGGGACAAAATTTTATCGTCTAACACTTCGTGTTAGAAAATTTTGTCAGAGAGATGTTTACACATATGTGTGGTCTCCCTAGCCTAATTCACAGTTAACCGACTGTGACGCGGAATATGGCGTCCCCTAGGGGATTCGAACCCCTGTTACCGCCGTGAAAGGGCGGTGTCCTAGGCCTCTAGACGAAGGGGACAAAATTTTTGCTAGTGTTGCACTGCAACACTAAAATTTTGTCGGGGATAATTTTCACTGGTGAAAATTACCGGCCTTATAGTTCTTCTTTCGAAAGCTACGCTTTCGAGATTTTTTGTAAGGCGAAATTCCGTTAACGGAATTGAGCGACCTTATCCTAAGAACTTGTCACTGACACTGTAGGTCAGTAAAAATTTTGTCAGGGATAACTCAAACCATGAGCTACCAGCCTAAAATTTGGTGGAGCCAGGCGGGATCGAACCGCCGACCTCTTGCATGCCATGCAAGCGCTCTCCCAGCTGAGCTATGGCCCCTTATGCAATTTCACGTACTAGTTGTATGTGACCATTCCGTGACAGCGGGGCGCATTCTAGGCATCCGCCCCTTTCATGTCAACGGTTTTTTTATGAATTCTCTCTGTTTGCTATAAAAGTAAGCGCTTTGTCGATTCTCTCGCCAACTTTGTCTTTTGGTATCAAATTTAACGTGATATCAAGTGAAGGAGAGTTACCACCACCAGTAACTGCAACACGTAATGGCATACCCACTTTACCCATACCAACCTCTAGTTCTTCAGCCGTTGCATTAATCGCTGTTTGAATAGATTCTGGTGACCACTCATCTAGTGCAAGCAACTTTTCTTTTACTAAAGCAAGTGCTTCTTTAGCCACAGGACGTAAGTGTTTCTTCGCTGCTTTCTCATCAAAATCAGTATAGTCTTGATAGAAGTAGGTTGAGATTCCAGCAAGTTCTTTAAGTGTCTTCACACGGTCTGCCTGTACACCAATAACATCAGTAAGTGCAGGCCCATTAGAAACATCAACGCCGAGTTGTTCGAAATGCCAAATCGCATGTTCAGCTACTTCCTCAGCAGGCATACTCTTTATATAGTGCTGATTTAGCCAGATTAGCTTTTCGGTGTTAAACGCAGAAGCAGACTGCCCGATAGCGTCAAGATTGAAAAGGTTAATCATCTCTTCTTGCGAGAAAATCTCCTGATCACCATGAGACCAACCCAATCTGACAAGATAGTTCATCACCGCTTGCGGCAAATAACCGTCGTCACGGTATTGCATTACGCTAACCGCGCCGTGACGTTTGGACAGCTTCTTACCATCGTCACCCAAAATCATAGACACATGGGCATATTCAGGCACTGGTGCACCTAACGCTTCTAAAATATTAATTTGGCGAGGTGTGTTGTTAATATGGTCTTCACCGCGTACAACGTGAGTAATACCCATATCCCAATCATCTACTACCACACAGAAGTTGTAAGTAGGCGTGCCGTCAGAGCGCTGGATAATAAGATCATCCAATTCAGTATTACTAATTTCGATTGTACCGCGCACATGGTCTTTAATAACCACCTTACCTTCTAACGGGTTTTTAAAGCGGATAACAAATGGTTGCCCCTCAGGGTGGTCAGTACGGTCACGCCATGTACCAGGGTAACGAGGCTTCTCGCCTCTTTCTTTTTGCCCTTCGCGAATTGCATCTAACTCTTCTGCGGGCATAAAGCACTTGTATGCTTTACCTTCATCTAATAATTGCTGGATTAACACCTTATAACGATCAAAGCGGTCCGTTTGATAAATAGGGCCTGTGTCCCACGTTAACCCTAACCATTGCATTCCGTCTAAGATGGCCTGCTTTGCTTCTTCAGTTGAACGTTCAATATCAGTGTCTTCTATACGAAGAACAAACTCGCCCCCATTCTTTTTTGCCAATAGCCAAGAATAAAGTGCCGTTCTGGCACCGCCAACATGTAAGTAGCCTGTTGGGCTTGGAGCAAATCTGGTAACAACCGACATGATAACTCTCTTAAGGTTTAAAAATTAAAGTGCGCGCATTCTACCAGTCTCGGCGCTTTGGAAAAAGCCGAGAATAAAGAGTGATTGAAACTAACGAATAAAATGAACACATATACCGAGCACAATGGATAAATCGCAATGTATTTGCTGTTTAATCTACAAGCTAACAGGAAGAAAAATAGCCAAAACTTAGCAAAATGATTACTTTTCGGGCATACAGTCATTTTTCTTTCATTTTGGTGTTGACAGTCTCAGAAGCAACCCTATAATACCGCTCCACTTGCTCAGGCAAGTTAGTAAACAAGATGGACGCTTAGCTCAGTTGGGAGAGCATCGCCCTTACAAGGCGAGGGTCACTGGTTCAAGCCCAGTAGCGTCCACCACTCTTTTTGAGTATGTGGCGAGGGTCACTGGTTCAACAACTTCGTTGCGAGCCGGCAGCAGACGTCCACCACTCTTTTTGAGTATGTGGCGAGGGTCACTGGTTCAACAACTTCGTTGCGAGCCGGCAGCAGACGTCCACCACTCTTTTACAAGAAAATTGTTTACTTTAGAAATTCGATGGACGCTTAGCTCAGTTGGGAGAGCATCGCCCTTACAAGGCGAGGGTCACTGGTTCAAGCCCAGTAGCGTCCACCACTTTTCTTAGAAACGTGGCTCGGGTCACTGGTTCAATAACTTCGTTACGAGCCGGCAGCAGACATCCACCACTTTTCTTAAAGATCAAATCTCTTAGGACGCTTAGCTCAGTTGGGAGAGCATCGCCCTTACAAGGCGAGGGTCACTGGTTCAAGCCCAGTAGCGTCCACCACTCTTTTTGAGTATGTGGCGAGGGTCACTGGTTCAATAACTTCGTTACGAGCCGGCAGCAGACGTCCACCGCTCTTTTATTATAGTTACTCACCCCAAGTAAACTTCACGTTAAGCCCTGATTAATTACAAAAAAACACTCTTATTTGCCATAATTTCGCTTCGTATATTAAAGCGGCCTGAAATTTTATAAATGCAACTCATTACGGCCTGTAATTATGTGCTTTTAAATGCAATGTTAATTTAACTGAGAAAAATGCGGATAAGGCAAGTGTAGGAATTGTGATGAGCGTTATCGCTCCAAGAAGGTCCTTGTTCAAAAACTCATCCGACACAATACCAGACAATAAAGGTCCAACAGAAGAAAATAGTGAAACCAGGAAGCTCCAGATAGCAAAACATCGGCCTCGTATGGGGTGTGGAACAATATCTTGCAACATGGTTGGTACCAATGCATTCGCAACGGCTGTTAAAAATAAGAAAGTACCTATGGTGACTAATGCATAATCTAGTTGGTTTACAGCATTAAGTAGAACGCAGATTGGAATCGACAACACCGCTCCAATCATCATAATAATGGGACGGGACGCATAGCTAACCCGCTGAGAAAGCAGCTTATCTAATAGCCCAGCAATTGGAATACTACCTCCACTAACAACCAACAGAATAACCCCCATTGCCTGACCGACTGTTACAATATCAGCGTCAAACCGCCGTTCTAATGCTAAGGCAATAAGTTGATTAAGTGCTTGTATAGCAATAAGTAAAAATCCTGCGCCCCCCAAAAACAACACTACTGATTTCCAACGCTGCTGAATAAAAGCAACAATGGAATCAGACGATTGTTCAACTAGCCCCCTGTATCTGGGCGGTTCAGAGGTAAGTAGCGCAATTGCAAACAAAGGAATTCCACACAAAGCAAGCAACAAAAAACCTTTTCGCCATGCTTCGACGTCTAATGGGATTATTAAATCTGCAAATGAGATAATGGCTCCGCCAAAATAGAAACCTCCACTAGCACCAGCGGCCATAATGGCGGCAAACCCTAGATTCGCGAATACGCGATCTTTTTCTGGAGAAAGGTCCGGTATCATAGAATAAACCAGCGGAACCATAGCGAATTCAATAACGGCGACAGACGCTCGCCCTATAAAGAACAAAGTAAAGTTCGGTGCTAATGCACTTAGAATCATCATGGTAGTCGACGCGAAAAGAAAGCTAAGTAGAATGCGCTTTCGAGAATATTTGTCGACCAAACGAGATAAAGGGATCGCGAAAAAGCTTCCCAATAAAAAACCAGCAACGCCTTGAATAGCTCCCACTGCTGTATCACCAATATCAAAGGTCACTTGGATAACGGATAAAGAGAGACTCTGTACGCCCAGGTCACTCATTTGTAGGCCGCCAGTTAATCCTAAAACAAAGAGGGTGTACAAAGAGCCCAAGGTCCATTTATCGGGAGCAATGGCTGTTGGTAAGACTAGGGGCTTATTCAATGATACTTTCCAAGGGCATTGCAAGATTTCTCTTTTAAAGGAACATTTTATATTACTTAATGAATAACACTCTCAATGAACTGAGTGTTGAGCTAGTCTTCTCTCCATAGTGAAGAGAAGACTGTTTTAGGCTGGGTTACCAACTGTATCTAGTACTTAGTACAATTGAACGAGATTCACCGAAATAACACCAATAGTCACATCCAGATATATACTCTTTGTCCGTCAGATTATTTATGTTTAGCTGTGCTTTCCACTGCGGAGTAACATCATAAGTTATCGCGACATCCCACAAAGTTACACTGGGTACAGTTAAATCACTGCTGGCTGGATTGTCTTTCGACTCTCCCAAATAACGTAAGCCAAGCCCAATGTTCAAGCCTTCAATCTCAGAATATGAAGCGTCGTAATCCATCCAAATTGAACCAGCATGCTCTGGGATAAGTGCAGCTTGTTTTGTACCCTGTGCATAGGTATCGTCGGTCTCAGCGTTAGTGTAAGTGTATGCAGTGGACAATTTCACCGCTTCATTTATCTGGCCAACCAATTCCAGCTCTATACCAGTGGAAGTCTCTTCACCTGTTTGTGTAGCTATAAAGGTATTAGGATCCGTCACCAGCGCATTAGTTTCTGTGATATCAAACCACGCAAGATTGACATAGCCCTCAAAAAATTCTGGTTCGTATTTCACGCCCAATTCAATCTGAGTTCCGTCTAGTGGCAGATAAAGCTCGCCCGTATTAAAGTCAATGGTACTAAAGACTTCAAAAGACTCAGAGTAACTCGCATAAGGTGATAAACCATTGTCTGCTTGATACATGATACCAGCATTGAATGACAGTTCATTGTCGTCACGAGACTGGTCCTGACCTGCAATTTGGCTAGTATTATCTGTCTCAACCTGATCATACCTCAACCCAAACAATGCGGACCATTTCAAATCAAACTCGACGTGATACTGAGTATAAACACTGGCCTGTGATTTATTGATTTTTCTGTCAATATTACCGGCAGGATCAAGGGGGGTGAAGTTGCCATAAACAGGTTCAATCACATTCACTGTACTAGTAAAATACTGGTCTTGTTCTTCACCTTCCGTTTTGTGCTCTTGTAAATCGAATCCGAATAAAACAGTGTGCTCAGTGTTCTGATTCGTCCAGCTTCCGGTGAAGTGATTGTCGAATGTCACACTCTGGTTTTCGCCATCGCGAGACAACACACCTCGAAACAAATCAGACACAGTAGGATCTGAATTGAAAAACGCGTAAGTGCTGCGCAATAATAAATCATTATGGGCGTAGCTAAGGTGCTGAGAAAGGCTCCAAACATCATTGAATTGATGTTCGAGTTTATAACCCGCAGATATTTGAGTTCTCTCATAAACATCATAGTCGGGTTCGCCATAGTTCGTTGACGGGTCTATTTCACCAAAGTCAGATGGCAATAAAGTGCCCGCAGCAGGAAAGAATCCATTAGTAGGAATGCCATCATCCTGTAAAAAAGTAGTCATGATGCTCAATGTAGTATCCTCAGAAAGGACTACCCGCAAACTTGGGGCGAGATAATGACGTTCATTCTCCGTAAAATCCAATTGACCTTCTTGTTGCTTAAAGGCTCCCACCAAACGGTAACTCACTGAACCATCGCCAGCCAACTCATCGGAAGTATCAATACCAATGGAGTAACGCCCATTGTTCCCTACCTCTGCTAAAAACTCACTTTGTGCTAAACCGGTTGGTTTTTTCTGAACAGCATTGATGATCCCACCTGGTGAAGATTCGCCATATAAAATAGCGGATGGTCCCTTTACAACTTCAATTTGCTGGAGACCAAAAGGTTCGAGCAACCAAGTATAGTATCCGTCTCTAAACAAGCGACTTCCATCGAGGTAAGTAGCAGCTTCCATACCGCGTACGCGGATCCAATCGGTGTCATTATCTGAACCATAGGGTTGTGCTGTCACACCGGCGGTATAGCGTAGCGCCTCGTCCAGCTTTTTCGGCGCCCATAATTCTAGGTCCTCGTCACTAACAATGGATACCGAACGCGGACTTGCTTGAGCAGGAACTTCAATTTTCATCGCTTCCGCTGTTACCACTATGGTTTCCAACGATTCATCCGAAGCGTACGCCGCCGTACTTAATATGAAACCGGAAGTAACCGCCGTGTTTAACACGACTCGCATTACCGACGCTATCGGATTTAACACTCTCATTATTTTTTCTCCTAAATAGAGCAACTAGTCTCTTTGAACTAAATTTGGGGCTGAGCTCGCTACAAACTGCGTTTTTAAAGTTGGAATTAAGCTCGGATGCTTTATCTAATGTAAATATTAGCTCGAAAACCTTAGTGTTTAATCGAGTGAATATTAATTATACATTTGATAATAGTTATCATTTGCATTATATAATTTAATAACGCACCTCTTCTGCTCTCATTCGGGCCAATGTTTGATTGTATCAGGCCAATTTTATAAACTGGCCTTTTTTGGTGTTTGACCGTGAAATAGACTCAGCAGGCATTATTCCACCCGCTTACTTTTCCTTTAGAACAATAATCAAAGACATAACGAGTAAAGATTTGAAAAATTCCCCGATGCACCCACCATTACACCCTAAAAAAACGGTACACATAGAAAAGTTTGGAATAGAACGTACTGATCCATATGCCTGGATGAAACCAGCCAACTGGCATGAGGTACTAAGATCGCCACTATGTCTGAGCAAAGAAATTAAACAAGTAATTGATAAAGAGAATGCCTACAGCAAAGCAGTAATGTCTTGTTCTGAAACACTAACCAACGACATAAGCTCAGAATTACAAGAACTCGAGAGAAAAACATGCCTAGAGCAAGGTTTTGTTCGTTCAAATTTTTACTACTTTCAAACAAAGGGGAACTCGGGTGACGTGACCTATCGCCGCCGTAACATTAGCTCAGGACAAGAAGACGTGTTACTCGATATGGCAACACATACCAACCCAGGTGCAAAACTCAGTTGGGGAGGCCCCGTATACAGCCCAGATTTTAGCCTTTTTGGGTGGGCTATCGACCAATCAGGCTCTGGTGATTTCCACATTAACGTGCTGGATATCGAATCCAACACATTAGTAGTGAGCGAGCTGCAAAACAACCATGGTAATTTCGCTTTTGACAAATCTGCTCGCTATTTATTTTGGGTTGGCAAAGACGAAAAAGGCAGACCCAATGCAGTTTGGCGAAGAGACATTTCAGCCGGCACAGATACAAAGTGCTTTGAAAATGCCGACACCGCTTTTTTTATAGATCTCAATACCTCAAAGTCAGGAGACTTCATTTTTATTCGCCTTTTAAATGGCGACCAATCTGAGGTCTGGTTTATTTCGTCACAACAACCTTGCTCGGCACCACAGCTCGTTCAGCCCATGTCTGCATTTCACGACTATTCAGTAGAACATTGGCAAGACAAGTTCGTTATACGAAGTAATCACGATGGCGCAGATGACTACAAAATCGTTACGGCTCCTATCCATAGTCCAGGCATAGAGAATTGGGAAGTTTTGATTCCTCATTCATCCGGCCAATATATAGTTGAACTTATCCCTTTCGAACATCACTTGGTCAGAGTTGAATGGAGAGATGCCAAACCTTGCCTGATTATCTTAGATAATCAATATACTGAGACTAGTGTGGCGTTTTCAGACGACGCCTATGCTTTGCAGGTAATACCACAACAAGACTACTTTAGCGATGCAATAAGTTACGTATATAGCTCATTGGCTTCACCGCAAAAACTGGTAAAAACACATTTTGATAAAGGCGATGTATCTGCCGTCCTTAACCACGATAGTGAGCAGGCGTTTGATTCAACAAATTTCTGCCTTAAGAGGTTAAACATAACCGCGGACGACGGTGCAAAAATTCCTTTAACCTTGTTGACGAAAACCGGTTGCCCTCCTAATCCAAACCAACCGGTTTATATGTTGGCGTACGGCGCATACGGAGAAATTACTGAAGCCAGTTTTCGCGCTGAAGCTATTGCACTCGCAGAACGCGGCTGGACCTTTGCAATAGCGCACGTAAGAGGGGGTGGCGAGCGCGGTTCGTCATGGTGGCGCCCCACCCTAAAGCGGGGCAAAAAATTAACTTTTTCCGACTTTACCAACTGCGCTGAACAATTGATTGAAATGGACATGGCTAGCAAGGGAAACATAGTAGCTCATGGCATGTCAGCGGGAGGTCTTTTGATGGGTTCGGTCTTCGCTTCACATCCACATTTGTGGGCTGGAGTTATTGCTCAAGTGCCATTTGTTGATGTGCTAAATACTTTGGATGATTGGGAAAACCATCCACTGGGTTCTACCCCCTTTGCCATCTGGGGCGATCCCAGAAACGAGGAAGACTATCAATATATCGCTAGTTATTCTCCTTATGACTCACTCAAGCCAGCGAATTATCCCGCGCTGCTAACCACAGGTGGGGTAGCTGATGAAAGAGTTGCATTTTGGGAGCCCTTGAAATTTGCAGCAAAAGCCCGGGACTTAAATAAAAATAACACGCCTATTCTATCGAAAATAGGCTTACAAACCGGACACTTTGGAGACACAAGCCCACAAGGACAACTTGACCAAATGGTATTGTTTCTTTGCTTTGCGATAAATTCTGTCAAAGGACACTGGGTAGCACCTGAATCAGCACTTGAAAGCGAATAATATGATGAAGACAACGCTGGGTCTTAGTTTTAGAAATAGCCGGGTTGTTGGCCTGGCAGACGAATATGAAGATGGCTTTAGAGATCCTAGCCACTCGCACGATTATATTCAGTTGTTATTTGCTTGTACCGGCGTAATGTCAGTGGTGGCGGATGACATAGCTATAGTACTACCACCACAGCGAGCATTGTGGATCCCTGCGGGTGTTAAACATCAGGTTTCCTGCCGAGGTCCCGTGTCTTTGCGAACACTATACATTGACGCTGAGTGCGCTCCCAGAGAGCCTCAATGCCACGTGGTTGAGGTGAGTAGATTTCTAGGCTCTCTGATCTTAGAAATCACTGATATTGAGCAACCTCTCGAGGACAATTATCGAGATAAAAAACTCATCGAGTTGTTATTACATGAATTAATGACAGCCCCCAAAATTCCCCATATGGCTCCCATGCCTGTTGATCCGAAATTGCTGCGTGTGTGCAATCAGATTGTTAAAGCTCCCTCTGATTCAAGAACTATCGATGATTTTGCACAGATAGCAGGCATGAGCCGTCGCAGCTTTACAAGACATTTTAAAGACGAAACAGGAATGAGTTTAAATATCTGGCGACAGCAAATACGTTTACAAGAGGCCTTGTCGCTTCTTTTTGCCGGCCATTCAGTGAATTCAGCTGCCAATATCGTAGGCTACGAAAGCGTGAGTGCCTTTTGCTCTGTATTCTCTCGAACCTTCGGCGTTTCACCAGGTAAGTATGTTGAATAACCTACTGTCGTCAACATAAGAAAACTAAAATATGACTGTCATTACTCACGCTCGGCGTCTAACAAGGTTTGCAACGCATTAAAGGAAAGCATCACACACTTCTTTCGAGCCGGATGATTTTTTACAGCGCTTAATGGTAACAAAACCTCGGGAATGCATTGCTCATTCTCAAGCGCATTGTCAATCCATAGCTTTATCCTGTTGCTTATTTCCGTTGCGCCTGCAATATCCTTTCCATCCACAGCGACTGTCATCATAGACGCCGCTGCTAAACACACCGAACACCCTCGCCCTCTAAATCCAATCGCGCTAATGTGGGTATAATCACTCCCCTTAGAAAACTTAACGCCAACTTCAACGTCATCACCACACTGAGGATTACTTCCTCGCGCCGTTTGCATATCGTCAGGGAATTTCCCTTGATGTTTATTTTGGGGGGCTTTGAAGTGTTTTAACAATTCAGCTTTGTATAAGTCTGTATTACTCATAATGCAAACATCTCTGCCGCTTCTTTAAGCGAATGAATTAACGCATCAATATCGCGGTGGTCGTTGTAAATACTAATACTCGCTCGCGCAGTAGCTACATAGCCTAAAGCCTGTATCAAGGGCTGAGCACAATGATGCCCTGCGCGAATGGCTACACCATAGTCTGCGCAAACTTGTGCAATATCGTGAGGGTGAACCGTATCATGAACAAAGGTAACAATACCCGAACGCCAATTTTCCTCAGTGCCAATGACTTCATACCCATCCAAAGAACGAATGTTTAGGGCGCAATTTATGGCTAGCTGTGACACATGATCTTTGAGTTTTTGTCGTTCTAACCCTTCAATAAATTCAACAGCAGCTTGTAGCCCAATAGCCCCAGCTAAGTTTGGAGACCCTGCTTCAAAACCTTGTACGCCCGACACCCAAGACGAATCCGAATAACTACTCCCGATGCAATCAACCATGCCACCGCCAAGTAGCATTGGATGCATACGTTCAATGTGCTCAGAACTTGCATACAAAATACCTATCCCTGTGGGACCAAACATTTTGTGTGCAGAAAAGGCTAAAAAGTCACAACCGATTTGGGACACATCAATAACCTTTGAAACTACCGCTTGTGCAGCATCAACCACAGTTACTATGCCGTGCGCTTTAGCTTGTTTAATCACAGAAACTACATCGGAGTAACAACCAAGGACGTTAGAGACTAACGACAGCGCAATACAGGCGACCTGACCTGAAGCTACTGCGTCAAAGGACGGAACAACGAGCTTCCCCTCTTTATCAATCTCGATGATTTTGAGTGTAGCTCCCGTTTGTTCGCAAACTCTTAGCCATGGAAGATAATTCGCATGATGTTCCGCCTGCCCTACCCATATTTCCTGACCAGGCTCAACAAAAGGTTTTACACCATGGTCAGCGGCCATATTCAATGAAGATGTAGTACCAGAGGTAAAAATTACGGTATCAGGCGTTGCTCCTATAAATTCCGCAACTTTTTCCCGCGCGGTTTCATAGCGGCGTGTGGCCGACTCAGCCAAAGGGTATAACCCTCTGGCAACAGGACCATAATCACTCGCATAAGCGTTACTAATAGCGTCAATGACACACTGGGGTTTATGGGTCGTGGCAGCATTGTCGAGATAATGAAACGGTGTGTTTGCCGATTCTAGTCGAGAGAAAATCGGAAACGCTTCTTTTGCCGATGTTGTTAACGTCATCTAGCAATGACTTCTAAAGAAGGCTTGTCTTGAGACACTTTACCCGCCTCCTCTTTGAGCATTTGATGGCGTTGTAAACCTGATCCTTTCCGCCTTAGCATGGTTATCTCGCTAATGATACTCAAGGCAATCTCTTCGGGAGTAATTGCTCCCAAATCGATACCGCAAGGCGCATTTACCCGTTCAATGTCTGCTTGGCTAAATTCGTTGTCAGCGAGGTAGTCCAACACCAATTTGGCGCGTTTTCTACTCGCGATAAGCGCAATATAATCCGCTTCGCTTTTTAACGCTTGTCCGATAGATTCATGGTCGCCTTTGTGTTGGGTGGCCACAACCACATAGTCGTCTTTATCTGGCGTTAGCGTTGAATAATCTATGTCATCGGTAATAAGTTGAGATGCGTTTGGAAACTTCTCCCACGTTGCGCCAATATCATTAATCACCACATTTAGCCCCACAAGGCTGCCAATGGAGCACAAACATTCAGCCACTCTTCCATGCCCCATGATCCACAGTGTAGGCTCAGGTAAAACAGGTTCAACGTACACTCGCATTCCTCCACCACAGGGCATTCCAGCACCCAGCATTTCGTCGTCTAAATCAATGTCTAGTAATGCCGTTTTACCGGTTTCAATACATTCCATCGCTTGTTCGCACGCCGTACTTTCGGCACAACCACCGCCTACCCAGCCAGCTACCACCTGCCCCTGCTTGTTTATGATGGCCTTTGAAGAAGTTTTTGCTGATACAGAGCCGTAGGTCTGCACCACAGTTGCTATTGCAAAGGGTTCACGTCGCTTCTGCATTTTGTCTGTTAATTCAAAAATGGTCTTGGCCACAGATTTTCCTTCTCACCGACTAGCATTAGTTTCTCGATGCTATAAATCATCGAAACCTACCGTATAGCGCTGAAAAAAATTATCAATAATTTTTCCATCACCTACCCATTTATTACCATCAATAACCAATACCGCAAATTTGGATATCGCATCAAGGGTTGAGATTTATACACTTTCCCATTATGTTGCACCTCATTACGAATATGGAGTACAAGTATGAACGACCAACAAAAAACAGAAATCGAAGCAGCCGCGTTTCGCCGCCTTCTTAGCCACCTAGACAAGAATAAAGATGTTCAGAACATCGACTTAATGATTCTTGCAGATTTTTGCCGAAATTGTCTGGCTAAATGGTACTCCGCAGAAGCAAAAGAACGTGGTATTGAGATAGATTACGAGGCAGCAAGAGAAGTGGTTTACGGCATGCCCTACTCAGAATGGAAAGAAAATTACCAAGCTAAGGCAACGCCAGAGCAACTTGCCGCTTTTGAAGCAAAACAAGCGAGCAAAAAATAACCAAGCAGCCCAATGAGTTAGCTGGCTTTCTCAGTGGGCGGCCGCTAATACACTAAGATAGAGATTGACGCTTTATTAATCATGCTTTTTACTAAAAGACTAAACAAATAGATCGTGTCGGTCTTTATCCTTGTTAAGGCTAAAGCACTCACATGCTCCAACTTCCAAAAATAACCCTAACGGTTAGGAAATGGCATGAAATCGGACGTAGCGAAATCTTTAAAGGTATTGGTTGCAGAAGACCAAACTCTCGCCAAAAGTCATCTTAGGTTTTCTCTTGAAGAGCTTGGATTTCGTCAAATTAGCTACGTTGAGCGCGCTTCCTACGCCTACAATGAGCTATCTCAGAATCATTACGACATTGTGCTATGTGCCTACGATCTCGGGGAAGAGCAACGGGGATACGGCCTTTTTGAGCAGTTAAAGCGCCACCACCATATCCCGCTAACTACTGCGTTTATTTTCACCAGTGCAGATACCGCTCCTGAAGTAGTGCACGCTATTGTGGAATTACAACCTGATGAATTTATTGCCAAACCTTTCACTACCAAAGAATTAGATAAACGTATAACCCGTGCCATTGTTCGCAAGCGCGTGTTCAAACCCGTTTATATCGCCATGGAAAATGACGATATTGAGAATGCTATTGTACAAATAGAACGATTATTGGCGTCTTCGCTTAGTTCTCAACACGTTCCCCTAGCACTCAAAATTAAGGGTGATTTACTTCTTACCGCTAAAAGGTTCAATGAAGCTTTACACTTCTTTGACTCAACGTTAAAAGTGCAATCTTTCAATTGGGCACAGCTTGGCATTGTTAAGTGCTTGCTCCATCAAAATCAAGATGAGCTTGCTGAAAAACTATTGCTAAACCTCGCGATGCAACCCGAATGTATGCTTGCCGCCTATGACCTTTTATCAAGCTTACAAATCAAGAATGAAGCGTATGATGATGCGCTTGAGTGTGTCACTTTAGCAGGAAGCGTTTCTCCTCGGAATGTTGAAAGGCATAAAACAGCAATGGCACTTTCTCGTCTTACACACGATTACGCCTGCCAATTCGAGAGTGCCAAAAAGGTCGTTCGTTACGGAAAACACTCTATTCACGACAAACCTGAAAGCTATTTGAATGTAGCAAGAGCAGGAATTGATTACGCAATGACGTCAGATAGCAACGAGACTGCTAGTTTACTTAGGGAGTCTTCGGATTACTTAAGGCAACTCAAAAAGCAACACCCGAGTGCTAGACTGACCGATGAAATAAATGTGATTAACGCGCGTATGCTCTACCTTAAAAACGAAACTGAACAAGCTAAGGTATTGCTAGAAAAGCTCGATTTGCGAAGTATCGCCTCACAACCCATGGATGCTCAACTCGACACCGCAAAAGCTCTTCACGAAGTAGGCTTGCGCAGTAATGCGCTTGCTTTGCTTGCTCAAATAGAGAATCGCTGCGAAGAAGATGGCTATGGCAACACCTTACTCTCGCGGTATATCAAGCAGGAAAAAACCGAAAAGACCGATATTGCAATGAGCCCAAAAGCCCTGAACAACCATGCGGTTACTGCATATCAAAATGGTGAAATGAACGCCTCTTACGAATCGTTTTTACAGGCATTTCGCTTAATGCCTAAAAACCCGTCTATCGCACTCAATTTGCTCCAATCAATTGCGAATTCCGATAAGGAAAAACAAGACATTGCGCCTGACGTTATCGCCAAATGTATTACCACGCTAGAAAGTGTTCGACTGAATAACGATCAACAAAAGCGCTATACAAGCGTAAAGCAGTTGGGAATTACAGAACTAATGTAAACACTAAGGGGTACTGTAAACTGCTACCTTACCCTCGTACACAGCATCTTTGTAATCAACTTCGTATAAATACTCCATGCCCAGCTTTTTCATTACCGCACTAGACGCTGTATTTTCGGGATCTGCGATAGCAGAAAATGTCTCTGTTCCCAATTCTCGCAGTGCTTCTTTTACTGTCATAGCGGCCTCGGTCGCAAAGCCATTGCCCCATGACTTTCTTTTAAAACGCCAACCTAGCTCAATGTTGTCGCACTGAGGATCATTGGTGAAAAAACCAAATGGTCTCACAAGCACCCAACCAATACTCTCGCCACTAGACAACTCCTCCACTCGCCAAATACCCCAGCCAAGCGCAAAATTAGCGTATGCCTGAAGGCGAGGAAGCATGATATTGTCTATGTCTTCTCGGGATGTCTTCTTGCCGCCGTTAATGTAGCGCATCACAGATTCGTCTTGATCAATTTCCCACAGAAAATCTGCATCATCATTAGTCACAAAGTGATAAGACAATCTCTCGCTGTTCTCTATATGCATGGTCCGCTCCTTTGCCTACCATTGCTTTAATAGCCCATCACCTTAACCGAGGCGTTAGCCTCCCAGCATAGCAAGGTGTTTGGTTGCCCCTGTATTTCCGTCGTGCAAATAATGGGTTGCATGTTTGCTACCCAAGCAACTGACTAAGTGTTTTTTCAAACCTTCTACATCACCATCTTTTAACCAGTGACGCACAGAAATCCCTTTTTCACTGAACAAGCACAAGTGCAAATTGCCATTGGCCGCTATCCTCAATCGATTACATGAAGAGCAGAAGTCCTTGCTGTATGGCATTATCAAGCCAACCTTGCCAGCATAATCAGAATGGTAAAACTCTTGTGCTGGCCCTGCATCTTTTCTGCGTATGACGGGTTGCCACCCTGCACTGAGTAGTTGTTCTTTGATAGAGGTTGCACGATAGTGTTGTTGATTGAAAAAGCGGGTATTTTCGCCAGTTTGCATAAGTTCAATAAAACGCAAAGTCACCGGCATGTGTTTTAGCCAATCGAGAAAACGGGTAAGGCGGCTGTCGGTAAAATCATTGAGAAGCACGGTATTAACTTTAACGTCTAATCCCGCGTCAATGGATTTATCAAGACCGAGAAGAATATCTTTGAGTTTGTCTTGCCCTGTGATTGCGGCAAACTGACGTGGGTCTAAACTATCGATACTGACATTAATTTGATCAAGGCCAGCGTCTTTCCATTCATGGGCAAACTTGGCGAGTCGGCCACCATGAGTTGTCATAGCAACACGCTCAATACCTGGCGTATTTGCCGTCAGTGAGAGAATGTCGACGAAATCCCTTCGCAAGGTGGGCTCGCCACCTGTAAGCCTAACCTTACTAGTGCCGAGCTCAGAAAAACCAGTAAGAAGTGTACGTATCTCTGCGGACGTCAAAAACTGTTCATCAGACGGCCCTTTATAACCATCAGGTAAACAATATTGGCAGCGAAAATTACAAGCCTCTGTCAATGACAAACGCAAATAATGAAACTGTCGCCCATACGTATCAGATAACACACTTTTCCCTAGACTAACTACCACTTGATGCATTGAGTTTACGATGGCTAGCACAAGAAAGAAATGATTGTATACGCATAATTTAACGAGAATTAATCTATATTTGTTTGAGCGATCTGAGGGGTAATACCGTAAAATGAAGCAAATTATCCATTTAGCATATCCATGAGACGCAATCCATACCCTGAAAGAGCCACTAAGGAAGTAAGGTGGCAGGTTATTCCTTTACTCATTCCCTACCTGACCGAATTCAAAGGCAGAGTCGCATTAGCACTCGCATGTCTAGTAGCAGCTAAGCTCGCCAGTATTGGTTTACCGTACGTACTCAAATATACCGTAGATTCACTCAATTCAGACGTTACTACGCTAGCCCTAGCAGTGCCAATTAGTTTGATTCTTGCCTACGGTGCGTTGCGACTAATAAACGTATTACTGGGCGAGGTTAGAGACACCTTATTTGGTCGGGTAACCGAGCGCGCAATGCGCAGATTGGGCCTTACAGTGTTCAAGCATTTGCACAACCTCGACCTGAGTTTTCATCTGAACCGACGCACAGGCGGCCTTGCGCGAGATATTGAACGGGGCACTAGCGGCATCAGCTTTTTAATGCGCTTTATGGTATTTAACATTGTCCCTACCCTTTTAGAAATTCTGTTGGTAGTAGGTTTACTTTATCTGCAATTCGGATGGTCTTTTGCTGCAATTATATTGGTAAGTGTGGTGGCCTACGTGACTTTTTCAATGAAAGCCACTGACTGGCGAACCCGTTTCGTGATTCAAATGAACGAAGCCGACTCCACCACCAACTCCAGAGCCGTAGACAGCCTTCTCAATTTCGAGACCGTAAAGTACTTCAACAATGAGACCTTTGAAGCCAACCGATACGACAAAGACTTAGCCGGTTGGGAAAAAGCGCGCCGTAAAAACCGTTTATCTTTATTCGCACTTAACGGCGGACAAGCCAGTATTATTGCTATTGCCATGACTTCCATGATGGCTAATGCAGCCTTTGGCGTGATGAATGGAAACATGACCATTGGTGATTTCGTATTAATTAACGCCTTTACTATGCAAATATTTATGCCGCTCAACTTCTTGGGGTTTGTTTACCGAGAAATTCGCGGTTCACTGGCAAATATTGATAACTTGTTCGAACTTCTTGATGTTAAACCCGTCATTTTGGATGCACCTAATGCATCCAAACTTAAGGCACCCCAGCCAGCAGTTTCATTTAACGGTGTCGACTTTCACTATCAAGAATCTCGCCCTATTCTGCGCAATGTGTCTTTTAATGTGGCTGCGGGGTCAAAAGTGGCTATTGTCGGCGAAAGCGGCACAGGCAAGTCGACTATAATGAAGCTCTTGTTCCGATTCTATGAGCCCACTGGCGGCGCTATCAGTATCGACGGCGTTGATATAAAAAACGTCACGCAAAATAGTTTGCGTCAGCATATTGGTATTGTTCCTCAAGATACTGTGCTGTTTAACACATCACTCAAAGAAAACGTTTTGTATGGGAACCCAGATGCAGACGATGAGGCAGTTAACAAAGCTCTTTCTATTGCACATTTAACCCAGTTTGTGGAAAGTCTTCCTGATGGATTAGAAACTCAAGTAGGTGAGAGAGGTCTAAAGTTGTCTGGTGGTGAAAAGCAACGAGTTGCAATAGCCAGAGCTATTCTCAAAGGCGCCCCCATTCTGATCTTTGACGAAGCAACGTCTTCTCTAGACAGCGAATCAGAAAAAGCCATTTTGAGTGCACTAAGAGATGCTGCCAAAGGTCACACGAGTTTAGTCATTGCCCACCGACTTTCAACTATTACCGATGCAGACACTATTTTAGTTATGCAAAAAGGGGCAATTGTTGAACGGGGCTCACACAGTGAACTGCTTGCTTTAAACGGTCACTATGCAGCGCTCTGGCTTGCACAACAGCACAGCGAAGACTGATGAACCCTGAAAAAGTTAAAGATGCGATAAACCAAGTCATGCCCTTTGGAAAATACA
>Ga0256829_1001579_pt1 | contig 18422 bp, 19 predicted proteins | sample 131447metaG_FD_185979 | JGI IMG/M metagenome (GOLD analysis project Ga0256829, IMG submission 185979) | Hydrothermal vent microbial communities from Lau Basin, Pacific Ocean - 131-447 | ecosystem: Environmental > Aquatic > Marine > Hydrothermal vents | place: Pacific Ocean: Lau Basin | collected...
GCGTATGTTATCCACAGAAGTGCGCACAGGGATGGGGTTTGATGTTCATGCTTTTGATGAGGCAGATGACGTGACGTCAATCAGGCTTTGCGGTGTTGATATTCCTTTTGATCGAAAATTAAAGGGACATTCGGATGCGGATGTCGGTTTGCACACAATAACCGATGCCATATTGGGGGCAATAGGCGAAGGCGATATCGGTCAACACTTTCCCCCCAGTAATAATGACTTTAAAGATATGGATAGCGCAATCTTCCTTGAAAAAGCTATGGAACTTCTACGTACGGCAGGCGGAAAGTTGATTAATGTGGATGTAACGATGATTTGTGAACGCCCCAAGATTGGCGATCATAAGGATGAAATTATCGCGCGTATGGCAAGCATTCTTCAGGTTTCGCCAAAGCGTGTAAACATAAAGGCGACAACAACAGAAAAGCTTGGCTTTACAGGGCGCAAGGAAGGTATCGCCGCGCAGGCTGTTGTTTCTGTTGAGATGCCGGCGATTGAGGATTAATTATGATTAAATTTAAAATCCCTGAAAAACTAAGGATAAAAGACAGTTATGTATGGCTGTCCAGTTGGTTTGGGTGTGGTTTTATAAGCCCTGCACCGGGAACTTGGGGGAGCTTGGGCGCCCTGCCCTTTGGTGTTGCGATTTATGCGCTGGGCGGCGCATATATGTTATGTGCCGCGGCTGTTATCGTTACGGTTATCGGATTATGGTCTGCGACGAAATTCGATGCAGCTTTGGAAAGTCACGATTCAAAAATGATAGTGATCGATGAGGTCGCAGGCCAGTGGATCGCTCTTATACCTGCCGCGTTAAACCCTCCGCTTATTGTGCTGGCTTTTATTCTTTTTCGGTTTTTTGATATACTAAAACCTTGGCCTGTAAGCTTTTTTGATAAAAAGGTCGAAGGCGCAGCAGGTGTTATGTTTGATGATGTCGTGGCGGGTATATATGCCGCCGGCTTTGTAATGGTCATCAGTAATATTCTGTAACTTATACACACGTACTGGGGATAAAAATATGGACAATCTTGTGGATGAATTAAGTCAGCTTCTTTCTAACGCAGAGGTTAAGCTGGTTACTGCGGAAAGTTGCACAGGCGGCATGGTGAGTACTGCGATCACAGAGCGAGCCGGTTCATCCAAAATATTTGACCGTGGGTATGTCACCTATTCTAATCAATCGAAGGAAGAGCTTCTGGGCGTGCCTGTTACAATATTAAATAATTATGGTGCCGTTAGTGCGCAATGCGCGGATTCTATGGTTCTGGGTGCCTTAGAAAAAAGTAACGCCGATGTCGGATTATCCATTACCGGTATTGCAGGGCCTGATGGAGGCGATAACAATAAGCCCGTTGGCCTTGTCTATATTGGTGTGGTTGTTACAGGTCGTGAGCCTGTCGTAACAGAATGTCACTTCCAAGGTGACCGCGCAGCGATCAGAAGATCAGCTTGTGAGAAGGCTCTCACCCTCTTGGTCGAGACCGCTCGCACCATATAGTTCTTTTGCACGATCTTCAAACGCGCCAACCATACGTTTGACAACTTCGTTGAAGAAAACACCGATCAGATTTTGTAAAAATTTATTTTTAAATTCAAAATCTACAAAAAAATCGATTGTGCAGCTACCATCTTCTTCTTGTATGAATTTCCAATGGTTGGATAAGTATTTCATCGGGCCTGACAGATATTCAACATGAACATGGTGCGGTTCTGTCAGTGTTACCTTTGATCCGAATTTTTCACGAACCATTTTGTATCCGATAACAAGGTCTGCGTAAAAAACATCGCCTTCATCTTTTGTAATGCGGCTGGCCAAGCACCAAGGTAGAAAATCAGGATAAGATTTTACGTCTGCAACCAATGCAAATAGTTGCTCCGGTGTATATGGGAGGTTCCTTTTTTCTGCATGTGTGGTCATAGGTTCGCTACTTATTCTGCGGCTACATCTGAATTTGTTACGCCATATTTTTCATCACGCGCAGCTTTAAGCTTTGCAAAGTCATCACCGGCATGGTGCGAAGAGCGTGTTAATGGCGTTGCAGAAACCATCAAGAAACCTTTTGAACGTGCAATGCGCTCAAGCTCTGCAAACTCTTCAGGGGTCCACCATTTCATAACGGGCGCGTGCTTTGGTGTCGGCTGTAGGTATTGACCGATTGTAATGAAATCAATTCGTGCGGCGCGCATATCATCCATCACTTGCATGACTTCTTCTTTAGATTCGCCAAGGCCGACCATCATACCTGATTTTGTAAACATGGTTGGGTCAACGTCCTTTACACGCTCCAATAATCTAAGGGAGCGGAAGTAACGCGCGCCCGGTCTGATGGTTGGGTACAAGCGCGGCACAGTTTCCAGGTTATGGTTAAACACATCAGGTTTTGCATTAATGACGTGATCAATATCATTAATATCACCTTTGTAATCGCCCGGCAGGATTTCCACGGTTGTGCCCGGGCTTTTCATGCGAATGGCTTGAATTGTTTTCACGAAATGATCCGCGCCACCATCTTCCAAATCATCACGGTCAACCGCCGTGATAACAACATGTTTTAAGCCCATTTGTTTTACGGCTACGCCAATTCTTAGAGGTTCAAGCTTATCCACTTCATCAGGACGTCCGGTCGCCACATTACAAAATGCACAGGCACGCGTACACACCTCACCAAGAATCATAAATGTTGCATGTTTTTGTTGCCAGCACTCACCGATATTCGGACAGCCGGCCTCTTCGCAGACAGTCGTTAATTTTTGTTTGCGGACAATATCTTTTGTTTCAGCATAAATCTTGCCTTGTGGCGCGGGTACACGAATCCAGTCAGGTTTACGTCCTGCAGGTCTGTCTGGGTTCTTTTGTTTTTCTGGGTGGCGCTTTGCCTTGTCCAATAATTTTGGATTATATGTCATAGCGTATTCCTAGTTTACCGGCACGGGATCATCATAGATAATCTCTGTCTTACAGTCTGCTTTTACACCTTTCATCTGGCCGTTTACCAGTTTTAATATATTGGTGCAAACAGAAAGTGATTTAAAGCCCATCGTGGCCCAACCGTAAGTTTGTGTGTTTTTCTTTAATGTCCCCTGATATAGAGCCGTGTATGAGACCTTCGCACTCAGCTTATCATCAAGATATTCGATATCAGTAAGTGTATGACGGATGCGTGTATCAAGAAGCTCGTATACGCGTTCTTTTTCATCCTGAATAAAGGATTCTTTTGTTTTAACAATCGTTTCAGGCTTCATATCGCCGCGGTTCGTAAGAACAGTGTCGGTTAAAATGAAGTCTTCTGTCGGGTATGCTTCTAAAAAGGCACCAATCGCGTTTAAATCAGGCTTAGCCCCTGTGTAAAGCTCTTCAATATGGTTGAAATGGCTTTCTATATCCAAACCGGTTATGTGCTCCTCTATTTCTAAACTTGAAGAAGCACTATCCTGCGCATACGCAACGTTTAAGGGCATAAACAAAAGCAATAATGTCAGAACCGTAAAGCGTGTCATGTTACTTACCTTGTGGCTTTCCGCACAGACAAAAAACACTCAGGCCAAAGTACTTGTTAAATGAAAACAGGCTCATACGCTCTGCATCGTGGATTCCTGTCAGTGTCTTGTTAAGCCAATCAGGGTACAGTTTTAGTTCGCTCTTTGCTTCTAATTCTTGATCAAACAAGGCGCGTTTTGTTAAGCGTATCGCGGCAACAGCCGGGAAAAGTGATCCAAAGAAATAACGGCTTTTGATTGGCTCCAGCCCTGCTCCGCGAATGGTTTCTTCCATCATTTCAATGGTATAACGGCGGTAATGTTCCAAAAAGATATCGTGGCCTGACCACATAAATTGGAACGCGGGAACCGTAATCAGCAATTGCCCGTCATCAGGCATGGAGTCGGTATATTCCTTAACAAGAGCCACATCATCGGGAACATGTTCCAGAACATCCATCATCAGGATTAGGTTCTGTGTTGTCTCCTTGATGTTTTTAACGAACTTTATGGGTTTGCCATTGTGCGTTTCTTCAGAGTTTTCTGCATATTCAGGGTCAACACAGACCGCGCTTTCACAAAAACCATGATCCATAAGTTGCTTAGAAAAAATGCCTGAACCCGCACCGACATCAAGAACCTCATCGACTTTTACGCCGTCAAGAAACTGTCGCATAGCACGTCCTTTAGAGACATAATACCAATGCTCATTGATTTTATCGCCGAGGATTTCTTCTTCTTTCAGATCCATTTTTTGCTCCTTCTCAGATGAGCAAGATACGCGAATAGCCTAGAAATGTATAGCTTTTCCGTACGCGTCAAGAACGCTCTCATGCATCATTTCAGATAATGTCGGGTGCGGGAATACAGTATGCATTAGTTCCGCCTCGGTTGTCTCAAGGGTTTTGGCAATACCGTACCCTTGAATCATCTCTGTCACTTCTGCGCCGATCATATGTGCACCAAGCATTTCGCCTGTTTTCTCATCAAAGATTGTTTTGATCATGCCCTCAGGCTCACCTAAGGCAATGGCTTTACCGTTACCGATGAATGGGAAACGCCCGACTTTGACCTTATATCCTTGCTCTTTTGCCTTGGCTTCGGTCAAACCGACAGAGGCAATTTGCGGATGACAGTAAGTACATCCCGGAATATTAGATTTATTAAGCGGGTGAACGTCTTTAACACCTGCGATTTTTTCAACGCAGATGACACCTTCATGCGATGCTTTGTGCGCAAGCCATGGCGCGCCTGTTACATCACCGATGGCGTAAACACCTTTTTCATCTGTCTCGAGCCATTCATTGGTTACGATGTGACCGCGGTCTAGCTTAATTTTGGTTTTTTCAAGGCCGATATTCTCAGTATTTGCAACAATACCAACTGCAGATATAACGACATCAACCGTAAGCTCTTTATTGCCTTTTGGTGTTTCAACCGTGACTTTGACATTGGATTTTGACTTATCCAGTTTGGCAACTTTGGCGCCTGTCATGATTTTCATGCCCTGTTTTTCAAAAGCTTTTTTCGCCATTGCAGATATTTCTTCATCCTCAACCGGAACGATGCGATCCATAACCTCAACAACAGTTACATCTGCGCCCATAGAATTATAAAAGCTTGCGAATTCAATACCAATTGCACCGGATCCGACAACCACAATAGATTTTGGCATTTTCTCAGGGGTCATAGCGTGCTTGTAAGTCCAAACTTGCTTACCATCAGCCTCCAAACCAGGCAGTTCACGTGCACGCGCACCTGTAGCAAGAATGATATGTTTACCAGATAGTGTGTCGGTTGTTTTGCCGTCTTTTTCAACGGCCACTTTCCCTGCACCCTGAAGCTTTCCCCAGCCATCAAAAACAGTAACTTTGTTCTTTTTGAGAAGATGTTTGATACCACCTGAAAGTTGACTGGCAACGCCGCGAGAGCGTTCAACCACTTTCTTAATATCAAACTTTATCTCCTTGGCAGATAAGCCGAATTCATCCAAACGATGCATGAGGTGATAAATCTCACTAGAGCGTAACAAAGCCTTTGTAGGGATACATCCCCAGTTTAGGCAGATACCGCCTAAGTGATTGGCTTCAACAACGGCTGTTTTTAAACCGAGTTGTGCTGCTCTGATTGCGGCAACGTAACCACCCGGGCCACCGCCAATAACAATGACATCGAAATTTTTATCGCTCATGGATCTACCTTTATTACCTAAGTCGTTATTTTAAAATTATTCTTCGCCAAAAATATCATCAAAGAATTGCTCAATATGATGAAGGGATTCGGCGCGTAACGGGTCTTCGGGGAATTTTGCAAACGCGCCATCAGGGCCGTACATAACCATTGGCTTGTTATACATCAACGCCAAAGAAACTTCGTTACGTGTACCATGTGAACCCGGAAGGATCACCAGTGCTTTACTGGTCATGACATTTACCAAATTGCGGCTAAACGGCATAACATCATTCTGCGCTTTTGCACTTAACGGAGTAATCATGGGCACTTCGATATAGGGGTTTGGGTATTCCTCTGTATCAAGTTTTTGTCCCTTATAATCAACTGCGGGCAGGATACCAATGGCAACACCTTTGCGCCCTTCAGTTTCCGTGAAACCGCGGGCGACCTCAGTCATTACGCCCGCGCCAGCGCCAGTCAAAAGGTTATACCCTCTGTTCGCAATCAGCTCCCCCACCGGATAGGCATAGTCTTCCCAACTCTCTTCGTGGGATCCCATAACACCGACAATAGGATATCTGTTTACACTCATCTACACCAACATACTAACGGGGTTTTCGATATATTGTTTGAAAATTTGTAAATATTCTGCGCCAACTGCCCCATCAACTGATCTGTGATCTACTGAGAGCGTGCAGCTCATAACGGTTTTAATTTCAACTTGTCCGTTTACAACAACAGCGCGTTGCTCCCCTGCTCCGATGGCGAGGATACAGCCTTGCGGCGGGTTCAAAATTGCGCCGAATTGCTTGACGCCAAACATTCCCAAGTTAGAAACAGTGAATGATCCGCCCTGAAATTCCTCGGGTTTTAGCTTTCCTTCGCGTGCACGTCCGGCGAGGTCTTTTACCTCATCAGAGATTGCACGCAGTCCCTTGTCTTCTGCGCTTTTTACAATCGGTGTAATTAAACCGTTCGGTGTTGATACGGCAACTGACACATCGGCCTTGAGGTATTGATGAACAGCATCATCTGTCCATGCAACATTGGCCGCAGGGTATGCCTTAAGAGCCATAGCAGCAGCCTTAACGATAAAGTCATTAACCGAGAGCTTAAACTCACCGTTGGCTTTATCATTCAGCTCTTTACGCGCGCCGAGTAGATTGTCGAGCACACAATCAATTGTCAGATAGAAATGCGGAACATTTTGTTTGGATTCGGTTAGGCGTTTGGCTGTTACCTTCTTAATGTTATTGTTTGGAATTTCTTTATAAGCCATTCCAAATACATTCACTTTCACATCCGGGTCATCGTATGTGGTTGTTTGCGCTTGTGAAGGTTGCGCACCAGCCTTAGGAGCGTTTTCAATATCGGCTTTAACGATACGCCCACGTGGCCCTGAACCTTTGATTGTTGAGATATCAATATTCTTTTCCGCAGCCAGACGTTTTGCAAGCGGTGAAGCAAAAACACGATCACCCTTTGATGATTGTGCTTGGGGCTTTGCGCTTTGCGCAGTTGGCTGGGTTTCTGTTTTTGGCGCTTCTTGTGGTTTTTCTGCGGTTGCAGGTGCGGGCGCTGCAGAAACGTCACCTATATCATTGGCTGTTTCGCCCTCTTCCAGTAATACCGCAATCACATCATTGACGGGAACATTTTCAGTGCCCTCTGCGATAATAATTTTCCCAATGACACCTTCATCAACGGCTTCGACTTCCATTGTGGCTTTGTCAGTTTCAATTTCGGCGATAACATCACCGGACTCAACGGAGTCACCTTCGGATTTTAACCATTTTGCAAGTGTGCCCTCTGTCATGGTTGGAGAGAGAGCCGGCATAGTAATGTTTATAGGCATTGACGATACGCATTCATGTTAAAAGTTGACGTTAATTACAATAAGTATCCCGCGGTACGATGACATTGATTTAGTCAGCGTAACAAACCTTTTTAGCCGCCTCAACGATATGTTGAGACTGCGGTAGTGCTAATGCTTCCAGATTCGCGGCATATGGTAAAGGTACATCTGCGGCACAGACACGTGCAACAGGGGCATCCAGATAATCAAAGGCATGCTCACCACAAAGAGCGGCAATTTCGGCGCCAATCCCTGCAAATTCCCATCCCTCTTCTACAGATACGATGCGATTTGTTTTCTTAACACTTTCCAAAATTGTCCAGCGATCAAGCGGGCGAATCGTACGGAGATTAATGACTTCCGCATCGATGCCTTGTTTTTCAAGTTCTGCTGCTGCTTCTAAAGCTTTACCAACCATGATGGAAAACGCTACGATTGTTACATCATTTCCGCTACGCTCAATTTTCGCGCGGCCAATCGGAATGACGTAATCTTCGTCGGTTGGTACATCATGCTTTTCACCGTATAAAAGCTCATTTTCCAAGAACACCACAGGGTTCGGATCTCGAATTGCTGCCTTCATAAGACCTTTAGCATCAGAGGCAGACCAAGGTGACACCACTTTCAAGCCCGGGACATGTCCATACCAACTGGCGTAACATTGTGAGTGTTGGGCAGCAACGCGGGATGCCGCGCCGTTAGGGCCACGGAACACGATGGGGCAACCAAGCTTACCGCCCGCCATATATAAGGTTTTGGCGGCAGAGTTAATGATATGGTCAATGGCCTGCATGCCAAAGTTCCAAGTCATGAACTCAACAATCGGCTTCAGGCCGTTCATCGCAGAACCGACTGCAATGCCTGCAAAGCCGTGTTCAGTAATCGGAGTGTCAATCACGCGCTTGGCACCAAATTCATCAAGCAAACCTTGTGAAACTTTATACGCGCCTTGATATTCGGCAACCTCTTCACCCATTAGGTAAACAGTGTCATCGTTACGCATTTCCTCTGCCATGGCATCGCGTAATGCTTCGCGAACGCTTAATTCTTGTGTGCTTTCAAAGAAAGGTGCTTCGTCAAATGCAGGTGGCTGAATAACATGTCCCTGCGCATAAAGAATGTCGCGGTTTTCAATATCCGCGCCAGCGGGCTGATCTGCGGACATACCAGAGCTCACACTCTCTTCTGTTGTCTGTTGTACATCGTCATTAGATGGGGCTGAGATAACTGCGGCATCAACATCGATGTCGTCTGCGCTCTCTCCGTCTTCTAAAAGAACTGCAATCGGTGTATTGACTGCAACGCCTTCTGTGCCTTCCGCGATGAGGATTTTACCAAGTATGCCTTCATCTACTGCCTCAACTTCCATTGTGGCTTTGTCTGTTTCAATTTCCGCGATGACGTCGCCTGATTCAACAGAATCTCCTTCGGCCTTTAGCCATTTTGCAAGGTTTCCTTCTGTCATCGTTGGCGATAGCGCCGGCATTAAAATTTGCGTAGGCATTTTAAGCAGTCTCCACTAATACGTCTGTCCATAGGTCATGTTCCGGTGGCTCCGGATTTTCTTGAGCGAATGTTGCCGCTTCGTTTACGATTGCCTTGATTTCTTTATCAATCGCCTTGATATCGGCTTCGTCTACGCCCTTATCCTGTAGCATGTCTTTAATATGCGTAATCGGGTCACGATCTTGTTTCATAGACGCGACCTCTTCTTTTGTGCGGTATTTCGCAGGATCGGACATAGAGTGCCCGCGATAGCGATAGGTCATAACCTCAAGGATGTAAGGGCCGTTTCCTGTGCGGATATAATCAAGAGCCTGTCTGGCCGCGGCCTGAACAGTCAGGATGTCCATGCCATCAACTTGCTCTCCCGGGATTCCGTAGCCCTCACCTCTTCTGTAAAGTTGACCTGCGGAGGAGCGTGATACACTTGTGCCCATTCCATATTGGTTGTTTTCAATAACGAACAGTACAGGAAGATCCCATAGAGCGGCCATATTGTAGCATTCAGCGACCTGCCCTTGGTTTGATGCGCCGTCGCCCATATAGGCAATCGCAACGCCGTTATCTTCTTTATATTTATGTGCGAAACCTAAGCCCGCGCCGATCGACGTGCTTGCACCGACAATCCCATGACCGCCGAAGAAGTTCTTTTCCAAACTAAACATGTGCATAGAGCCACCCTTACCACGAGAATAGCCATCTATACGCCCTGTTAGCTCAGCCATAATGCCTTTCGGATCCATATCACAAGCGAGCATGTGCGCGTGATCACGATATGATGTTACGACTGTATCCTGCGGTTCTTGTACGGATGATATGCCCGTTACAACGGCCTCTTGACCAATGTAAAGGTGACAGAAACCGCCAATCAGGCCCATACCGTATAATTGACCTGCTTTTTCTTCGAAACGTCTGATAAGAAGCATATCAGAATAGAATTTCTTTAACTCTTCTACCGATGGCTCGGGAGAGGTATTCGATCCCTGCTTCTTTTTATTTGAGGATTTTTTTTGCTTTTTTTGTTGTGCCACGAAGATAATCCTCCCTGATTAACTAGGCTGTAACTCATAATTTCTACAGAAAGAAGTGCTACACCATTTTATTAAGGATTACCAGTGAAAAAAGCAAGTTTTGTGCGGTGCAACATATTGTAATGTAAGGGAAAAACGTGATTATAGAAATAAAAACTAACGCCTTACGACGACCATCTCATTTTTACTATTATATCCAAGGATATAGCGTGCCTGCTCTTCTAACATATCTGGCGATAATGTATCAGGGCGCAACAATTTAACGCGCTGCTCCATGTCAAAGCTCTTTTGCTCTAACGCAGAAAGTTGTTTTTCTTTCATGCTGACGACAGGAGCAAGTGTATATAAACGAGAGTAGCTGTAACGACCGAAAGCCATGTGGTAGGAAAAATATATCGTTAAGCAGAGCCCTACCAATAGCAGGGCATTTTTCTTTGCAACGATTAAGATATCCACAGTTTCTTTCATAAAAACTATAGAATCACAAACAAAGCTGTGGATCAAGTTGAAAAATGTATTAGATTCAATGCCTTAATGAGAACATAAAAAGAACAACCGAGGGTAAGTTACTTATTTGATTCAATTTTTTATTCACATATATTTTTTTGTTTTTTCTCACTTAGGTGAGGCCACATATTTGCATAAGGTACGGTCTCTTTTAAAATTGTGATGTCACACGATGAAACAGTCCAAATCCCACGTGCAATTTCATCCTCTAACTGGCCGCTGCGCCATCCTGATGCGCCAACAAAAACATTCAGGTAGTTATTATGCGTAAAATCAGGCAAGCGATCCTTATTCAGCCTTTTGTAGTTAAAAACCGATAAGGGCTGTGTTGTCCATTTTGATGCCGCCCTTGGTCGTTCAAAGGCCGCAACCTTTACAAGCGGGAAGCCAACCGGGCCGCCTTTGTATAGGGTTGCATAACTCTCATCAACGCCAAAGTCAGAAGGTGCAATATTGATCATTGGTTGATTGATCACGATACCTTTTGCGCCCCAAAATGTATGTTCAAAGATATAAATTACGGTTTTTTGAAAAAACGGATCACCGTCTAACTTGTTTGTTGCTATTAGCAACTTTCCTGTGTGGCCGCGATAATATCCCAATAAGCTGGGGATTGAGATGAGGATCGCCGCAATCAAGAAGTACGGCCTTGTGTCACGGCTGCGTGTTTTAGATTTATTCATGGCCGCAGAATATCAAAAACGCGGCCATCAGAAAATAAATTTAATCTGGTCTAATCCGAAATATTATTTACGGAAAAAGCTGTCACTGGAATAACGTGCAGTTGTTCCCAGCTCTTCTTCAATACGAAGAAGTTGGTTGTACTTTGCAATGCGGTCAGAACGTGACAAAGACCCTGTTTTGATTTGCCCTGCATTTGTTGCGACAGCCAGATCAGAAATCGTGGAATCTTCGGTTTCGCCAGAGCGATGTGACAAAACAATACCGAATCCGGCTTTCTTTGCCATTTCGATAGTCTCCAGCGTTTCGGTTAGTGTTCCAATTTGGTTTACCTTCACTAGGACGGCATTCCCAGCTTTCTCTTCGATACCGCGTTTTAGACGTTTCGCGTTAGTCACATATAGGTCGTCACCGACAAGCTGTACTGTATCGCCAAGAGCAGCAGTAAGTTTTGTCCAGCCTTCCCAATCATCTTCAGCCAAGCCATCCTCGATAGAAACAATCGGATAGCGTGCACAAAGGTCTTTGTAATATTCAACCATTTCATCAGAAGATAGGACTTTGCCCTCCCCTTCTAAATGGTACTTTCCGTCTTTGTAGAATTCTGTTGAAGCAGAGTCGAGGGCGATGACGACATCTTCTTTTGGTTTATAACCTGCGGCTTCGATAGATTTCATGATGAAGTCAAGGGCTTCGTCTGACGATTTAACAGCTGGCGCAAATCCACCTTCATCACCAACATTTGTGTTATATCCAGCGGCGGATAATTGCTTTTTCAAGGCGTGGAACACTTCTGTACCCATGCGCAGGCCTTCGCTATAGTCTTCTGCGGAAACTGGCATAATCATGAATTCCTGAATATCAACCGGGTTGTCGGCATGTGCACCACCATTGATGATATTCATCATTGGGGTCGGTAATGTGTGGGCGTAAGTACCGCCGACATAGCGATATAGAGGTGTTGCAAGTTCTGCCGCCATAGCTTTTGCAACGGCCAGGGATACGCCCAGAATTGCGTTTGCGCCTAATCGGCTTTTATTTTCTGTGCCATCCAGCTCTAAAAGAGTCATATCAATATGCATTTGCTCTTCAGCATCAACACCGATCAAGGCCTCATAAATTTCTGTGTTAACGAAATTAACCGCCTTTGTAACGCCTTTACCAAGATAGACATCTTTGTCGCCGTCTCTTAGTTCAACAGCTTCATGTATTCCTGTTGATGCGCCTGACGGCACAGCAGCGCGGCCTGTAGCCCCTGTTTCAAGTTGAACATCAACTTCAACGGTTGGGTTACCACGACTGTCTAAAATTTGTCTGGCGTGAATATCGATAATGGCGGTCATCTCTTAGAATCCTTTTTGTGAATGTAAAAACATACGTCTTGTCTAGCGTTTTAGCGATTTTACAAAAAAGATAAAGAGGAAATATCAGGTTTTTACAGGATTAAGGGCTGTTTTTTAAACGCTTTCATCAAATTCAACGCCTCTGCTGGCGGGGACGCTACCGCGTAAAGCCTTGATCTGCGTTTGGGCATTTTCAATGGTTGCGCTACTTCCGCCAGTGAGTGAAAATAATGTGTTAAAGGATGTGGCGTTACTTGATAAGAGTTGGTTATTCAACGATCTTGCACTTGCAGAAAGGCCTATGCCGTTGCTTGGGGCGGCGCTTCTGGCAACATCAAGAAGTGAAATCCCACCTGCAACATTTGACAGGAGATTGGAGCTAACCGCCGATTGTCCTGTGCGGTTAGAATATGTTGCTTGTGCTAAATATTGAGAGGATCCTGCCACTCTTGCCATTTCGGTCTCCTACCGAATAAAAAACATATTTATAATTATACTACAGTCTTGGCAACTTTATCAAATGAAACCAGCATTTCCAAAATTTCCGGAAGTTCACTTAGCTTAACCATGTTTGGTCCGTCAGATGGCGCATTGTCAGGGTCTTGGTGGGTTTCAATAAACAATCCCGCGACACCAACGGCGACAGCCGCACGCGCAAGAACAGGAACCATAGTGCGATCCCCGCCTGATGCTCCGCCCAGGCCGCCGGGTTGTTGTACAGAATGCGTTGCGTCATAAATGACCGGATATCCTGTTTGTTGCATAATAGGAATTGAGCGCATATCTGAGACAAGAGTATTGTAGCCAAAGCTTGCCCCTCTCTCACACAACATAATGTTCTCGTTACCACTTTCTGACACTTTCTTAGCCACATTTTGCATATCCCAAGGCGCTAAGAACTGACCTTTTTTAATATTAACGGCTTTTCCTGTCTTTGCCGCGGCTATTAGCAGATCGGTCTGACGACATAAAAACGCAGGTATCTGAAGGACATCAACAACTTCTGCGGCGATTTTACATTGTTCTTCTGTGTGTACATCGGTAATAACAGGGACGCCGAAATGGTCGCGCAATTCTTCAAAAACCTGCAGGCCTTTATCGATCCCAAGTCCGCGTTTACCCGATAGTGATGTGCGGTTCGCCTTGTCATAGGATGTTTTATAGATGAATTGAACGCCCATGTTCTGCGCAAGCTGTTTTAATGCACCGCACATTTCAAAGGCATGATCCTTACTCTCCATTTGGCAGGGGCCGGCAATAATCGTTATCGGTCTGTCATTGGCGATCTCAAGTTGATCAACTTTGATAACTTTTGGCGTGGTTTTTTCCATCGTAATAATCCGTCTTGGTGATTCGATTTATATATAACAGCGTATTTTAAATTTGCGTATATGCAAGCTTAAACCAATCGGTCTTGTTCAATCGCAGCAGAAATGAAAGACACGAATAATGGGTGTGGCTCAAATGGCTTTGATTTTAATTCAGGATGGAATTGTACCCCTATAAACCATGGGTGATCTTCATATTCAACAATTTCAGGGAGCTTGCCATCCGGCGACAGACCGGAGAATATTAAGCCCGCTTCTTGTAGCTGGTCGAGGTAGTTAATGTTAACCTCATAGCGATGCCTGTGGCGCTCACTAATTTCAGTTGCCCCGTATATTTGTGCAACTTTTGATCCCTCTTTCAGCGCCGCTGTGTAGGCACCAAGGCGCATAGTTCCGCCCAGATCTTCGTCTTCACTGCGTTGCTCTTTTTGGCCGCCTTTGTCCCATTCGGTCATGAGGCCAATTACAGGGACATCGCATTCTGTGAATTCGCTGGATCCTGCGCCGTCTATACCGCACAAGTTTCTCGCGGCTTCGATAACAGCCATTTGCATACCGTAACAGATACCAAAATACGGAATGTTTTTCTTTCTCGCGTATGTCGCAGCTTTGATTTTACCCTCAACACCGCGATCACCAAATCCGCCCGGTACAAGAATGCCATTAACGCCCTGTAGATATTTTTCAGGGTCTTCTGATTCAAATACAGTAGATTCAATGAATTTGAGCTGAACTTTGACTTTATTTGCGATACCGCCATGAATGAGGGCCTCATTCAGTGATTTGTAGCTATCGGTCAGGTTTGTATATTTACCGATAATGGCAATCGTTACGTTGCTCTCAGGTTCTTTGATGTTCTTAACAATATTGTGCCAAATCGACAGATCAAGGTTTGGAATGTCTTTGATGCCAAAGCTTTCCATGACCTGATGGTCTAAGCCTTCATTGTGATATGTTAGGGGCACTTCATAGATTGAAGACACATCAAGAGCAGGTATAACTTTCTTCTCATCGATGTTACAGAACAGTGCGATTTTGCGGCGTTCTTCTTCGTCAATCGGACGATCTGCACGGCATAGTAGGATTTGCGGCCTGATACCATAGCTCATGAGCTCTTTTACAGAGTGCTGCGTGGGTTTGGTTTTTAATTCACCGGCTGCAGGAATATAAGGAAGCAGCGTAACATGAACGAATATCGCGCGCTCACGCCCTACTTCATTGCTGAACTGCCTGATGGCTTCAAGGAATGGAAGGCTTTCAATATCCCCGACTGTTCCGCCGATTTCACACAAAACAAAGTCTGCTGTGCCGTCTTTTTCGCGAATAAAGTCTTTGATTTCATTCGTGATGTGCGGGATGACCTGAATGGTAGCGCCCAGATATTCGCCGCGGCGCTCTTTTTGTAGAACACTTGTGTAGATGCGGCCGGTTGTTGTGTTGTCCATGGCTTTTGCAGGAACGCCTGTAAAACGCTCATAGTGGCCAAGATCAAGGTCAGTTTCTGCGCCGTCATCGGTCACGAAGACCTCACCATGTTGGAACGGGCTCATCGTTCCCGGGTCAACATTTAGGTATGGGTCAAGTTTACATAGGCGAACGCGATAGCCGCGAGCCTGTAATAATGCGCCAAGCGCAGCGGAGCCGAGGCCCTTTCCCAATGAGGAAACAACGCCGCCTGTGATGAAAATATATCGTGTCATCTTTTACTCTGTTGGAGCTGAAGGCTCCTCTGGGGTGGTTGAAGGTTGTTCTTCTGTCGTTTTTTCTTCCATAACTTCTGATTCACCAGTCTCTGAAGACTCTGAATTTTGTGTAGAAAGATTCTCTTTAATTTCAGAAGGTGGTGTGTATGTCACGCCGACAGGCGCGCTAACATCTTCGTCTGGAACTGTTGTTTCAATCTGTGCAGGATCAATGTTTTCAAGCAGACCACTTGCTTGCTCCGTTGCTCTCCCTGCCAGTACACCCAGTGTAAGGGATGTAACAAAAAAGCCAAAAGCACATATTGAGGTGAGCTTTGTTAAAGCATTTGCCGTGCCGCGTGCCGAAGCGAAGCCACCAAGGCCTCCCCCGCCGCCGCCGATACCAAGGCCGCCGCCTTCAGAGCGCTGTAGCAAGACAAGGCCGATAATAGAAACGGCCAAGACCAAATGTATAACGAGAACAACTGATTCCATTTTTTATTCTTTTTCGTGTTTGTTTCACACCTGTATAAATAGTCTTAAATGCGAAGACCAGCCAAAAAATCAACTTTTTTACGCTTTTTCTGCAATTTCTATAAATTGATCCGCTTTTAAGCTCGCGCCACCAATAAGACCACCATCAACATTCGGGGTGGATAGTAAGTCCGCCGCATTCTCGGGCTTCATTGATCCACCGTAAAGAATTCTTACATCAGACCCGTCTTTAAGTGTTTGTTTTAATATGTTTCTTATGTGTGCGTGCATTGCTTCTACATCTGCAGGGCTTGCGGTTTTTCCTGTGCCGATCGCCCATACCGGTTCATAGGCAATGATGGTATTTTCGGCATTTGCACCCGTTGGGATGGAGTGCGTTAATTGACGTTCAACAATTTGTTCTTGTGCGTCTGCATTGCGTTCTGCTTCAGATTCACCAACACAAATGATGGCAATAAGACCGTTTTTATGTGCTGATTCTGCCTTTTTATTTACGTCGCTATCTGTTTCATTTTGGTATTCGCGGCGCTCTGAGTGCCCCAGAATTGTATATGTGCATCCATAGTCCTTAAGCATGGCCGGTGATGTTTGGCCGGTATATGCCCCTTCGTTATGGATTGAACAATCTTGACCGCCTACATTTACTGCAGTGTTTTCGCAAATATCTAAAACGGATGAAATATGAATTGTCGGCGGGCATATTAAAATGTCACATTTATCTGTAATGCCGTCTGCTTCTGAGAGTTTTTGAGTGATTGATGACGCCAGTTGCACTGCGTCTTCTTTATGTAAGTTCATTTTCCAATTGCCAGCAATAAGCTTCTTCATCTGTAAATCCCTGTTTTTATGATTATCAGCACCCTAACGAAAATCAGATGCGATAAAAAGGGGCTGCTTGCGGATTTTTCATCTTTTTACGTATATGGGTGCTTGCCCCTTTATATGTGGCTGCTTATAGTGCTGGAATCGTAACCATAAACGAAAGATAAGAGAGAAAAAATGGTAATGCGTTCTATGCGCGATGGCGCAAGTGGTGGATTTATGAAATATCTTCTGTTCGGACTGCTGGGTATGTCTGTCGGAGGGTTGGTTCTCATGGATGTTCGGGGTGTGTTATCAGGATCCGGTGTCGGGAGTAACGAAGTCGTTAAAATTGAAGGCGATGCGATTACAATTCAAGAATTTGATAATACCGTCAGGCGTTCCCTCTCACAGTATCGGGGCCGTATCACACAGCAACAGGCCTATAATATGGGGATTATGGAAGAGATTCTCGGCGGCGAAATCAGAACATATTTCTTATTAAACGAAGCACGCAAGATGGGTATAGAGTTTGATAAGAATCGCATGGCGAAACGTGTTGCAGAAGTTGTTAAGCCCAATGTTAAGCCGGGGCAATCTATGCAAGATGCGTTGAATGATATGTTGCGTTATCAATATTTAAGCGAAGGCAAGTTCATTGAAATGATGCGCCGCGAAGCTGCGGGTAATGTCATTATGCAGACAATGCGATCAGGATTTCAACCTGACAGCACATTGATGGCTCAAAGCCTTGTACAGTTCCAAAATCATACACGTGATATTGAAATAATCATTTTTGATGATGCGGATATTAAAGACAGCAAGCCGGCAACAGATGATCAGCTTAAGCGTTTATATGAGAGCCTAAAATCAACAAGATATAAGGTGCCGGAATATAGAACAGCACAAATGGCTGTTTTCGATCCTAAAAAAATAAGCGTTGATGTTAATGTCACTGATAGTGAGATTGAAGCATATTACAATAGCAACAAAGATGACCTGACTGTTGGGGAACAACTGGTTCTAACACAGACATTGGTTGATGATGAAAAGCAGGCTCAGGAAATCTATGATCTTACACAAGAAGGCAAAACGCTTAAGGAAGCCGTACAGCAGGTGATTGGTGATCAGGGGCGTTATTTTGAAAAGACACCGTTTGAAACTGATGCCATGTTACCGGACCTTTTGGATGCGGTGGAGAAGATTGACGTTGGACAAATAACAGAGCCGGTTAAAACGATCATGGGGAACCATGTTGTTTTATTGGAAGATGTGAAGGAGTCATACCTACCGACATTAGATGAGGTAAAAGAACGTATTCGCGGGATACTAGAATCGTCTAAAAAAGACGATGCGGTTTACGCGGTATCACGTGAATTTGATGAAATGCTTGATAAAGGGATGTCTTTGGAAGAGATTCAGAAGACAATCTCTGTGGAAATTTCCACACTTGGTCCTGTTAATCAACAGGCCTTGGGGAAAAATGGAGAGCAGGTTTTGGATGGTATCAATCCACAGGACCAGCGTGTGGTCTT
>Ga0256829_1001580_pt1 | contig 18408 bp, 16 predicted proteins | sample 131447metaG_FD_185979 | JGI IMG/M metagenome (GOLD analysis project Ga0256829, IMG submission 185979) | Hydrothermal vent microbial communities from Lau Basin, Pacific Ocean - 131-447 | ecosystem: Environmental > Aquatic > Marine > Hydrothermal vents | place: Pacific Ocean: Lau Basin | collected...
CCTATTGCGTCGTTAGATTTTATTGAATTAGCTACGGCTAGTCCTTCAAAAATCTGCCTAGCACTAGAGCTATTTACTTATTGCTGAAGTTGGGGTTATTTATGGAGAAGCACTTAAAACAAAACAAATACTCACTACTTACTCACATTTTTTTGGTACAATTCTTGCATTATATTTTAAAAATGGGAATTTAGTATGAAATTTTTCTTTACATTTGTTATACTTTTGTTTATCACTCTCGATGCTCAAGAGAAGATGACACAAACAACAAAGTCCACTTTAACTCCAGTTGATTCGGAGTACAAATATATCCAACCCATAGCCATAGAAGATGCACCTCCTGCAGAGATTGTAGCACCAGAACCTCTTGATGGTGACAATGATGGAGTCCTAGATATAGATGATCAATGTCCCAACTCAAAAGCTGGTGAAAAAGTTGATAAGGCGGGTTGTTTAATCCTTAATGATACAGACAATGATGGTGTACCAGATAAAGATGACAAATGTCCGAACACAAAAGAGGGAACAGCGGTAGATGAACATGGTTGTGAACTCGATAGTGATGCAGATGGTATAGTAGATTCTAAAGACCAATGTCCAGGTACGACCAAAGAGTTTGCAGTCGATGGTTATGGATGTCCTCAAACAGCAACACTCCATGTAACATTCCCGCCAAGCAGATACAATGTAGATGAAAAGCTCATCTCTCAACTTGAAGATTTTGCACTCTTTTTAAGAGAAAATCCAGGCTATGATGTCATCATCTATGGATATACAGATAGCTCAGGGTCGGCAAAAGCAAACCTAAAACTCTCACAAAGAAGGGCAGATGCAGTTAAAGAGGCACTTACAAGATACTCTATTAGTTCTATTCGACTTACTGCGATTGGAAAAGGAGATGCAGACCCAGTAGCAGATAACAAGACCAAAGAGGGTCGTGCACAAAATCGCCGCATCGAAGTGGAGTTATTACAATAATGGGAAAAATAAATATGAAAAGAACAATATTACTTTTAAGTGTAGGTCTGAGTGCATCACTTTTTGCTCAAGACCTAAAAACAACTGTCAACGAAGTTCTCTCTTCTAATCCAGTTGTACAGGAGCGTTTAAAAAACTACAATGCAACAAAAGAAGATATTGCAATTGCTAAAGCTGGTTATTACCCTAAACTTGATTTGTCACTTGGATTTGGGATTGAAGACAATCAACGACAAACTAAGTATGATGGAACAACAAGATTGCGAAGAAATGGCAGGTATGTTAATTCTTCAACATTATCTGTTTACCAAACATCTTTAAAGTACACACAAAATCTTTTTGCAGGTTTTAAAACGCAGTCTAATGTTACGCAACAAAAGCAAAGAACTATCTCATCTGCATATAGTTATATAGAACAAGTAAACGCTATCTCTTTTAAAATGGTTGACACCTATATAAAAGTGATGCAAAACAAAGAACTCCTTGACATAGCCCAATCTAGTATAGATATCGATCAAGAGATATTTAGAAAGGTCCAAAAGCTTTATGATGCAGGACTCACTACACTCTCAGAAGTCAATAAAATAGACTCATCACTTTCCCTAGCTAAGTCAAACTATGTAGTACAAAACAACACACTTCTAAATGTAACTTACAATATGCAAAGAGTTCTTGGTCGCTACCTAGATGTAAGTGAGATGAAAAAACCCATACTCAATGTTGCCCTCCCAGCAAGCATTGAGGATGCAGCTCAGTATGCAATGGAGCATAACCCGTCTCTGTTGGTTGCAAAGTATGATATAAAATCAGCCCAAGCAGCATACAAGCTGAGTAAATCACCTTTCTACCCAAAAGTAGATATAAAACTTTCACAAAACATGAACAATAACCTTAGTGGTATCCAAGGACATTATGATAAATTTCGAGCTATGGCTTATCTATCTTATAACTTATTTAATGGTTTTGCAGATAAAAAAGCCCTACAAAAAAGTGTCTCTAAGATTCATCAACAAGTTCAGTCCAAAAATAACTTGAGACGCCAGGTAATAGAAGGTCTCAACCTTTCATGGGCAGCCTATCAACAGCTAGGTAATCAACTAGAACACCTCAAAGATTATAAAAAGTTCTCACTCAAAACACTCACGCTTTATGCAAAAGAATATGATTTAGGAAGAAGGTCACTCCTTGATCTGCTTGTGGCTCAAAATGCTTTTATTGGTGCGAAACAACAACTTGTCAATACTGAGTATTCGATGCTATTTGCAAAATACAGAATCTTAGATGCCATGGGAGCGTTGGTAATAACTGTCTTAGGAGATACAGACATAGTCTACGCAAAAGTAGGTTTAGTTGGTCCAGAGCCAGAAAACACAGATACACTTCCAATCTCCTATGATAAAGATTTAGACCTGATTGTTGATGATCAAGACATATGTAATAACTCCTTAAAAAATGAGATGAGAAACCTTTATGGTTGTAAATTTATCTACGAAGATACTGCAAAAATCGAAAGATATACTGACTTTATATTTGATGGTAGTGATGTCAACGGTAGTGAGGTACTTAGCCAAGAGGGTGAGCATAGACTCAACCTACTTATCAAACAAGTAGCACCATACGGTTTTGATTTCTTAAAATTTGATATACTTGGAAATGTTGAAGATGATACACTTACACCTGAACAAAAGTTAGAAGTCTCTAAGGATAGAGCTCTTTATGTAAAAGATAGACTCATCAAAGCAGGAGCGTTAGAAGCAAATATTGTTATCCATGCAAACTCTGATAAAGCACCACGCTATAGTGATGAGCTCAGTGAAGGTAAATTAAAAAACAATAGAGCCGATATTATCGTAAGGAAATTAAAGAAGTCACCTAAACAACTACTCAAAGAAGCCGAAGAAAAACGAGTTCGAGAACAACTTCAAAAGATACGCAAAGAGGAAGCTGAAGCAAAAGCTAAAGCAGAGACTGAGCCAAAAAAAGCAAACTAGGAAAGGACAACTATGCTTATTGCAACCACTGACAATCTAAGAATGGATTCGCTCCTAGATTGTTTGGTTTTATTTACAAAACTTTATCATAAACCATTTTCAGCCGATGCACTTACAGCAGGTCTTCCAATAGAGCCGGGCAAAGAATCTCCTGAACTTTTTTCGATCAATAATGCTAAAGGTTTATTTTCTCGAGCAGCAGAAAAAGCGGGACTAAAATCTTCACTCACAAGAAGACCTCTCTCTCAAATATCACCATTGCAACTTCCTATGATCATCCTTTTATCTAACCAAAGTGCCTGTATTTTAGACCAATTCAGCAAAGATGGATCACAAGCAAAAATCATTATGCCAGCAGAGGAAGCTATAGAACAATGGGTTGATATGGATACCCTTGAAGATGAGTACATCGGTTTTGGTTTTATGATCAAAAAAGCATTTGAATATGCTGATGAAAATTCAAGAACTCTTCATCTTAAACAAAAGCACTGGTTTTGGAGTACCATTAAACTTTCGGCTGGTGTATATAAAGATGTTTTGTATGCTTCCTTGCTTATCAATATTTTTGTTCTCGCTTCACCACTCTTTACTATGAATGTTTATGATAGAGTTGTACCAAATAATGCGATTGAGACCCTTTGGGTTTTTGCCATCGGGGTTAGTGTGATTTATTTTCTTGATACTTTTTTAAAATTTACTCGAACCTATCTTCTGGAAAGTGCTGCTAAAAAAAGTGATATTATCATGTCTTCGATTATTTTTGAAAAAGTACTTGATCTAAAGATGGCACACCACCCTGCTTCTGTTGGTTCTTTTTCCTCAAATCTCAAAGATTTTGATGCCATAAGAAGTTTCTTGACCAATGCGACTATGGCTGCTGTTATTGACCTCCCTTTTGCTGTTATCTTTCTCGCAGTTATAGCGTACATTGGTGGTCCTATAGTTTTTATTCCTATGATAACAATGAGTATTATTTTATCGTATGCTTTTTTCATTAAAAAACCACTTCGTGCAAGTATAGAATCAACACATGAAGCTAGTGCCAAAAAAAGTTCTATACTCATTGAAACACTCAACAATATAGAAACTTTAAAAACACTTGGTACACTCAATCAAGTACAGTACAACTGGGAAGAATCCACAGGAGAGATAGCAGAAAAAAGTTTAAAATCTCGTCTATTGTCAGCATCTATACCCACCATCACTCAACTTTCTATTCAATTAAATACAGTAATGACTATAGTTTATGGTGTTTATCTGATTCAAGACTTTGAGCTCTCGATGGGTGGTCTTATCGCTATTATTATCCTTACAGGAAGAACTTTAGCACCTATGGGTCAGGTTGCGGCACTACTGACAAACTATGAAGACACAAAAACATCATACGAAACACTCAACGAGATCATCTCTCAACCTAGTGAGAGACCAAATGGTAAGAAGTTCGTTGAGCGTCCTAAATTTAGTGGAGAGATAGAGTTTGTTGATGTTACATTTTCTTATCCACACACTGATGTTCCTGCATTAAAAAGTATCTCTTTTCTCATCAGACCTGGGGAGAGTGTAGCTATCATTGGAAGAATAGGTTCTGGAAAAAGTACGATTGAGAAATTACTTCTTGGTTTATACGAGCCTGATTCTGGTCAAATTCTTATTGATGGTATCGACATCAAACAGATAGACCCTGCAGACTTAAGAAAGAACATGGGTTATGTCTCACAAGATATCATGCTCTTTAGGGGGACAGTCAAAGACAATATCACCTACCGTGCTACCCATGCAAGTGACTCCGATATGATTAGAGCTGCAAACATTAGTGGCACTTCTGAGTTTATTAAAAAACATCCAAAAGGGTATGAGATGCCTATTGGAGAAAGAGGTCAAGGTCTCTCGGGTGGACAACGACAAAGCATAGGTATTGCTCGTGCATTTTTGCTCAATGCACCCATCATGCTTATGGATGAACCAAGTAATGCCATGGACCAAATCACAGAAGCGAAACTTTTAGATAATCTTCAAAAGCAATTAAAAGATACAACTTCTATTATCGTAACACAAAAAATGGTTTTATTAAAGATAGTCGATAGAGTTATTGTGATGAATGAGGGTAAAATATTTATCGATGCACCGAAAGAGGAAGCATTAGAAAAATTAGGTGGAGGAAAAAATATTGAAAAAAAATAATACGCCTATGGAATTTTCAAAAAAAGATTATGAATTTATGCAGAGTCTCAGTTCTGCGATGTTGGAACAAACACCAAGTAAAGTGAGTCGTGTTATAAAGATATGGCTATTTACAACTGCCGCATTCGTTATCTGGGCTTCACTTGCAAAGATAGATGAGATCACAAGAGGAAATGGTAAAGTAATCCCTTATGGACAAAACAAAATAATCCAAAATCTTGAAGGTGGGATAGTTGAGCAGATATTAGTCCATGAAGGAGAATATGTTAAAAAAGGTGATACCATCATAAAACTTAAAAATGCCAAATCACTTTCAACTTCACAAACAAATAAGATGAAATTTAATGAATTGGAGGCAAAAAGGTATAGACTAGAAGCTGAAGCTTATGGCAAACCCTTTGATCCAAACATAGCTCTTACACCACAACTTAAACTTGCTAAATATCTTTATATGTCAGATAAAAAAGAGTTTAAAGCAAAAGATTCATCTTTGGTACAACAGATTCAACAAAAGAAACAAGCATACAAAGAAGCAAAAGCCCGTATTCGTTCATTGAAAAAATCCTTAACATATGTTACCGAAGAGGTTCGGATGACAGCACCAATGGTAAGAGAGGGTGTAAAATCAAAGGTAGATTTTTTAAAATTAAAAAGAGAGGCCAACGGGATTGAAAATGATATAGAAGCAGCTAAACTTTCACTACCTCGCCTTGCTTCAGCCATCAATGAATACAGACAAAATCGAGCCGAATCTAAACAACTCTACATCAATACAGCAAAAAAAGAACTCAATGAAGTTAGTGCAGAGCTATCAAGACTCAAAGCACAACAGGTCGCCTTAAGCGATCAAGTCTCTCGTACAGTTGTAAAAAGTCCAGTTGATGGAATCATACAAAAATTATTGGTCAATACTATAGGTGGAGTAGTGAAACCAGGGGCTGACTTAGTAGAGATTGTGCCTACGAGTGAAAAACTTTATTTAGAAGTAAAAATCAAACCAAGTGATATCGCATTTATTCATCCTGGAGCAGAAGCAAAGGTAAAAGTATCTGCTTATGATTATGCTATTCATGGTGGTCTAATTGGAAAAGTTGTCAATATCTCACCAGATACTATTACAGATAAAAAGGACAATACCTTTTATCTTATCCATATAGAAACATCTAAGAATTACCTTGGAACTAAAGAACATCCTTTAAAGATTATTCCAGGTATGACAGTGAGTGTTGACATAGTTACAGGTAAAAAAACAGTGATGCAGTATATACTTAAACCTATACTCAAATCCAAACAATATGTATTTTCGGAGAGATAACATGCAAATTATATTTTTCAGTACAAACCAAAATATCATCGAGGAATTGGCACAAAGGCATCAGATAAAAAATGGTATCTCTGTTTATGACCTAGACTCCCTTCATGAAGCGATTCAACAGCATAAAGAGTCTATTGTTATTTGTGACTATGACAGTGTTGCCCATGACTTAAATATGCTCATCACTTCAAATACCTTACCTAAAAACTGTGTAGTTTTAGAGACTGCACCTGCCCTTTCAACAGGTAAATCTCTCATACTTCATGGAGTAAAAGCATACGGAAATTCAAGGATGTTAAGTGTACACTATTTTCAGATGATACAAACAATCAAAAAAAATAATATTTGGACCTACCCAGAGCTTACAGTGGCACTCACCCAAACACAAAAGAAACCCCAACTCAGTGAAGATGCACGAGAGATCATAGATACAAGACTCACTCAAAAAGAGCATGAAGCTGTCATGTTGGTTTTAGAAGGTTTAACAAATGAGGCTATCTCCCAAGAATTAGGTATAACACTTAGGACTGTTAAAGCACATATAACTTCTATCTTTTCAAAACTTCATGTAAATGATAGAATCTCATTAGTCCTTTTATTGAAACAGTAAAAATATACTACTATTTTATTTTTTTAATAAAAACAACTTTTAAGTAGTTTCCCTCTTTAAACTTTGGGTTCACCTTGAAGTCATTTGGTAAAGAGTAACTCTCAAGTATTTCAAACCTTCCTCTAAGTTCTTTAAAAGCTTTTGTTATAAACTCTCGAAATCTCATCATACCAAAATTAGCCGCATTTGTTGAAGCGACTATCACTCCACCTTTTTTTGTGATAAGGATAGTCTCTTTAAGAAGATTTGTATAGTCTTTTGCAGCTGAGAAAGTATGTTTTTTTGAACGAGCAAAACTAGGTGGGTCTAAGACAATCATATCAAATTGCAAATTTTTGCGTAGTGCATATTTAAAATAAAGAAAAACATCTTCAACAACAATCTCTTGTGCATCTAGATCAATATTATTAATTCTAAACTGTTCTTGTGTTTTTAGTAAACTTCTTTTTGCCAAATCTACACTTGTAGTTTTACTTGCACCTCCAAGCGCAGCAAAAACTGAAAAAGCTCCTGTATAGGAGAAAGTATTTAAAAAGTTTTTATTGTTTGCATATTTCTTTTTAATGGTATTTCTCACCTCTCTTTGATCTAAAAACACTCCAACCATAGCTCCATCATCTAGGTGAATCGCGAAATTTACATTATGTTCTTTTACTATGATGGATTCAGGAGCTTTTTGACCACAAATAAAATCATCTTTTTCATCAAGGTATCTACCCTTAGCATCAAATCTTTTCTTTTGATATATCCCTTTATACTCTACGCTCTCTTTTAGTGCATCCACAATAAGCTCTTTATACTCATACATGCCGAGACTATACCATGTAAGCAGATAGTATCCCTCATAATAGTCAATGCTAAGCCCCCCAAGCCCATCACCCTCTCCATTGAAAACTCTAAAAGCGGTTGTACTTGTATCACTAAAGTATGATGCTCTATATTTTAAAGCCAAATGAATCTTTTTTTTAAAAAAAATTTTATCTATTTTTTCATCTATATTTGAAGATATTAGCCACCCATAACCTTTATTTTGCAGACCATAGTACGCTTTAGCAATAAACTTATTTTTAAAACAATAAAGATTTAGAACGGCACCTTCATCTCTCAACAAAGAGCTATCCTCTATAGACTCTTGAGTTAAAAGAGGATACCCACTTCTGTATTCGTTTTCATATCCCTGTTTTATCTTTATATCTATCTCTTGGAGCATTATTTTCCTTATCCTGAAATTATAGTATAAATTTTAGTACTGTTACTAATTCATTGATATAATACCAATCCAACTAAAAGGATTTATATAGATGAATAACTTTGTAGAGTTTAAATGTGATTTAGATCATTTCATACCAACTTTAACTACTATGCTAGAGAAAAATAACAATAAGATAGAAACACTACTCCAACTCGAGTCTAAAACCTATGCAAATTTTGTTAAAAGCATAGAACTCATTGATGATGCATTAGAGATGTTTTTCACACCGCTTTCTCATCTTAATGCTGTTAAAAATTCTGAGAAAACACAAAAGATATATAGTGATGCACTGCCAATCATTACAGAATATTCTACAAAACTCTCTCAAAATATAAATCTTTATAAGGTTTATAAAGAGATACAAAAGAATGAGGCAAAGACCCTTAACTATGAACAACTTCGAGTATTAGAACTCAATATTAAAAGTTTTGAACTCAGTGGTGCACACCTTGATGAAAAAACCAAAAAAAGACTTCAAGAGATAAATATCCAAAAAAGTGAGCTCTCAAATGCTTTTTCTCAAAACCTTTTAGATGCTACAAATGCTTATGAAAAAATCATTACAGATAAAGCTGATTTAGAGGGATTGCCACAAAGTGAAATAGATGCAGCAAAATTTGAAGATGCTGGTACTATAAAATATAAATTTACACTTCAGATGCCCTCCTACATTGCCTATATGACCTATGGAGCAAATGCTCGTATTCGTGAAGAACTTTACAAAGCTTATACAACTCGTGCACCACAAAATGGGCAAATCATTGATAAAATATTGCGTCTAAAGTATGAGATGTCGCAACTTCTTGGTTTTGACTCGTATGCAGAGTATTCTCTTGCTTCAAAAATGGCAAAAGATACTTCAAGTGTACTCAACTTTTTAAACAAACTCCTCATAAACTCAAAAGCTCAAGCAAAGCTAGAGGTTCAAGAGGTTCAAAAACTTGCTCCTCAACCACTTCAAAGTTTTGATAGTGCCTACTATAGTGAGCTTCTTAAAAAGAAAAAATACGATATAGATGAAGAGGTCTATCGCCCTTACTTTGAACAAAAATCAGTGCTTAAGGGGATGTTTAGTTTTTTGTATAAACTATTTGGAATTGAGTTCAAAGAGGTAAAAGAAAAACTTTGGGATGCAAAAGCAACTTCTTATGACTTATATGTAGAACATAAACTGATAGCTCGCATCTACTTTGACTTAGAGGCAAGAAAATCAAAACGGGGTGGTGCGTGGATGCATAACTTCCAAACTCACCACACCAACGAAGAGGGAAAAACCATATTAGCATCTGCATTTGTTGTTTGTAATTTTCCAATCTCAAACGACACAACACCCTCTCTTTTACGCCATGATGATGTAGTAACTCTGTTCCATGAGATGGGTCATGCCATCCATCATCTCCTCTGTGAAGTCAATGAAAATGAGGTCAGTGGAGTCAATGGAGTTGAGTGGGATGCAGTAGAGTTTCCATCACAGTTTTTAGAAAACTTTGCTTATGAACCAAAAGTATTAAAAATGTTTGCAAAGCACTATAAAACTGGAGAGATAATTTCAGATATTATGATAAACAAACTGGTTAAAAGTAAAAACTTTTTATCCGCTTCTGGAATGTTAAGACAACTAGAATTTTCTATCTTTGATTTCAAACTACATTCACAACTTCTTCAAGCAAAAGAGATTCAAAACCTGCTTGATAGCATCAGAAAAGATACAGCCATCATCCAGACACCTTCGTACAATAAATTTCAAAATGGATTTGCACATATTTTTTCAGGAGGTTATGCTGCTGGATATTATTCGTACAAATGGGCTGAAGTATTAAGTGCTGATGCCTTTTACAGTGTCGTAGATGAGGGGATATTTAACTCTAACACTGCTAAAAAATATCTTCAAATCATTCTCAAAGGTGGTGGGGCAAAGAGTATGAGTCAACTCTTTGTTGCACTCATGCAAAGAGAACCAGATCCAGATAATTTACTTCGTCTCAATGGAATAGATAGTTGAGACTCATATCTCTTCTGTTTACCTTGGTATATCTCGCTTATGGAGCAACAGAGTTGAAAATAGCAACATACAATGTCGAAAATCTTTTTGACTTAGAAAAAGAGGGTTATAAATACAAAGAGTACAAACCAAATACCAAATCACTATGGAACAAAAAAAACTACACAATCAAACTCAACAATATTGCTCGAGTGATCAAAGATATAGATGCAGACATCATAGGTTTACAAGAGATTCATTCCCTCACAGCACTCAAAGACTTACGACTTACTCTTAAGAGAAAAGGACTCTATTACAAGTATTATTCTATTGCAGATAAAAAGCCGACCGCTATCAAGGTAGCATTCCTCAGCAAAATTCCCTTTGTCTATTCTAAAGAAGTTCAAGTAAACTACTCTTATAGATACAGAAACATTTTAGAAAGTAAATTTAAAGTTAACAATCAAATTTTTTATATATTTAATAACCACTGGAAATCAAAAAGTGGACCTGAAAGCATGCGAGTTTACTCTGCAAAAGTTTTAAGAAAAAGAATCGCCCAAATAGGTTTTGATAAAAATATAATCTTATTGGGGGACTTTAACTCTCACTATGAAGAAAATAAACTATTTATTAAAAAAAGAAGACATAATGATACCAATGGAAAAACGGGCATCAATGATGTACTAAGAACAAAAGGACAAAAGACAAGGGCTTCACAAGTAAAATATGCTAAAAATAGTTTCTATAACCTTTGGTATGATACTGATAATGCAAAAAGGTACTCCTATATATTTCGAGGCAAGAAAGAAGCCCTTGACAATATATTGATATCGCAATCACTCCTCAATGAAAAGAATATGTACTATAAGAAAAACTCCATACGCAACCTAAGCCTTAAATATATGTTTTATAAAAAGAACAATATCTACAGATGGCAAGTGTCTCATGGTAAAATTAAAAAGCATAAAGGCAAAGGCTATTCTGACCATCTTCCAGTCAGTGCTAGTTTTATTGTAAAATAAGTATTTCAAAAATATTGTTTGATTTTGTATTTATACAATCAACATAGCATCGCCATAAGAGTAAAACCTATAGTTGTTTTTGATAGCTATCTTGTAAAGTTCTTGCGTCTTGTCCACCCCTATAAAAGATGCTACGAGCATAAGTAGCGTTGATTTTGGAAGATGAAAGTTGGTGAGTAGATGATTGACTCTAGTTGGTTTGTTTAGAGGGTGTAAAAAAAGATTTGCCTCACCTTTTTGAACTTTACCATGTTTATCATAGAACTCAATAGTCCTTGTAGAAGTCGTTCCTATGCTCAATATGGGCTTTTTTGAGTCGAGAAGTTCTTTAGCCGCATCTGAGATGTCATAGTATTCAGAGTGCATAGGATGCTCTGTAATAATCTCTACATCAACAGGTTTAAATGTCCCACTTCCAACATGAAGTGTCACATAGGCATGTTCATGATTTTTACAGATACGCTCATGTTGCTCGGGTGTAAAGTGAAGGGAAGCGGTAGGTGCTGCAACTGCACCCTCGGATCGTGCAAAAACACTTTGGTACTCAGCTTCATCACTCTTGTCATCATCTCTTTGGATATAGGGTGGCAGTGGTACATGACCAATCTTGTCTATGATGGGGAGAAGCTCTTCAAAGCGTAGTGCATCATGGCTTGTTGTTTCAAGGAAAAACTCTACCTCTCGACTACCATCATCATGGAGCTGAGTAACTTTGGCTATGAGTGCATCATGAAAATATATCTCAGTGTTTACTTTGACTTTTCCACGGATATAGACACTGATAGTATGTGCATCAAGGGGTCTGTTGATAAGAAGTTCTATCTTCCCTCCACTTTGTTTTTTCCCGTAGAGTCTTGCTTTTATCACTTTGGTATCATTGAAGATAAGGGCACAATCTTTTGGTATATATTTTTCGAGGTTATAAAAATAGGTGTGTATTGTCTCATCTGTTGCACGGTTGTAGACAAGAAGCTTTGCATGATCACGGGGATGAGTTGGATGGGTAGCTATGAGTGCATCTGCTAAGATGAAATCATAACTATCAGTGAGAAGCTCTTTTGGTGTCACAACTATTTGTCTGCATCGCTACTTGCTAGTGGTAGAACTTTTGCAAGTTCGTCTTCTTCTTCATCGTCTTCTTCATCATTTTCTTCTTGTGAAGCAGGATTGACCACTTTGACTATGAGTATGGATAAGCCATAAAGGATGATGAGTGGACCCGCCATAAGAAGTTGCGTTAAAACATCTGGAGGTGTGAGTAGAGCTGCTACAATAAAGATAATCACAATAGCATATTTGAAAAATTCTATCATATTTCTGTCATTGATAAGACCTAAAAGTGCTAAAAAGTATGCAAATATAGGGAGTTCAAAGGCTAGTCCAAAACCAAACATAATCTTAGTGAAAAAACCTACATAGTCTTCGATGTTGATGAGTGGTGTAAACTTAAAACTACCAAAGGTGATGAGAAAATTAAATCCAAAAGGGGTCACAACATAGTAAGCGAACAAAACCCCTACGGCAAACATTGTAGTGCCACCTACAACAAAAGGGATAACCATTTTCTTTTCATTGGCATACAAACCAGGTGCAATAAAAGCCCAAATTTGAGAAAGAATGATAGGCAATGCACCCATGATAGCTGCAAAAAATGAGACTTTGAGTGCTACGAAAAATGCACCACCAACTTGACTTGTGGTCACCATACCATCTGCTGCATGGACAGACTTCTTACCAACCTCTATGAGGGCTTGGTTGAGTGGCTCTACCATCCAGTTGAGGATAGGCTCATGGAAATAAAACATCACAAAAAACATAACTATCAAACTTGCGAAGGAGATCCCTAGTCTTTTTCTAAGTTCTACAAGGTGCGGTCTTATATCATCAAACATCTACGGCTTCTTTTTTAATTTTTTTCTCTTTTTTAGGTTTTTTTTCAAAAGTCACTTCCTGAGCTTTTTTAACTTTCTTCGGTTGCTCTTGAAATCCATCATCGTCATCACCCAGTAAATCATCACTCAAGCTTGAGATAGAAGTGCCTATCTCAGAGATGCCAGTAGAGCTTTTAAGATCATCGCTTGCACTTAGGAGTTCTTTTTTATATGCAAGAGCTTCTTGTTTTATCTCGTTGATATTCATCTCCTCTTCCAAAGAATCTTTTACTGTCATAATTGTCTTTTTAGTGCTTCTAAAAAACTTTGCAACTTCAACCATTGCTGATGGAAGTTTATCTGGACCTAGAAAAAGGATAGCTATTACAGCTACAAAAAGTATTTCGGTAAAACCCATGCCAAACATATTAAACCTTATAAATATTAATTAAGAGGATGAATTTTATCTAAAAAAACTTCAAGAAGATATAAAAAGTGCAATCTCATCAGCTAAAAGATAGTTATCGTTATAAAAAGTACCATTTTTATGGGATATTTTTTTCTCTTTGACTAGAGTTTCACATCTTTGAAGTTCCTCATGATTGAGAATATCTGCTTGAAATCCAACTATTGAGCGAAGTCCTAAAAATATCCTTTCCATCTTGATATCTTCTTCGCTTAAGATCTCTATCTCTCTGTGAAGTGGCTCTTTGATGTAGGTCTCTATGTTAGAGCTTGGATAAAACCTTTTATTGTGAAGTTTTCCAACTGCTCCACTCCCTAGACCTAGGTAATCTTTATATTGCCAATAACCAAGGTTATGTTTGCTCTGATATGTTCCAAAATTACTAATCTCATACTGCTCAAAACCATAGGATTGAATGCTTTGAAAAAGCCATGAAGTAAGAGAGAGTTTCTCTTTAGCCATCTGAGGCTTTCGCTCAAAGGGTGTCCCCTCCTCGATGGTAAGAGCATAAGCACTTAGATGGTTGATAGGTAAAGAAAAGGCTGTTTTTATGTCGTGTTGTAAAAGTTCTTTTGTGTCCCCTAATGTAGCATATATGAGATCAAGTGAGATATTTTCAAAGCCAACTTCTCTGGCATCTTGAATTGCCCTGAGTGCATCTGTACTTGAGTGTGCTCTATTGAGTAGTTTTAATTTAGTATCATTAAAACTTTGTGTGCCAAAACTTACACGATTGACACCGAGTGCATACATACCACTTAGCCACTCTTTTGATGCACTATTGGGATTTGCCTCTGTTGTGATTTCGCAATTTTGTTGTAAGTAGGGCTTTATCTGCTCAAATAGTTCTTGATAGAGTTTTGGGGCAACCGTAGAGGGAGTACCTCCGCCAACGAAAACACTCTCAATAGAATTTTCTTTTACATCAAAGGTTTCAAGTTCAAACTTGAGCTGTTTAAGTAGGGCAATCATGTAGCTTTCTTTGAGGTGAAACTTATCAACATAGGAGTTAAAAGCACAGTAAGAACATTTGGAATCACAAAAAGGGATATGGATATAAATTAACATAAGCTAATTGTAACTTAAGTTTGCGTAAGAAATCCCACTAAACTTAGTTTAATAGCTATTTTTGTATAATCGCGACATTAAAACATAGAAGCAGAAAATGAAAAAAAAAGATTTATACCGTCCAAATGTCGCAATGATTTTAGTATCGAGCAAGTATCCCAAAAAAAAAGAGATATTTATAGCACAAAGAAATGATTTACGAGATGTTTGGCAGTTTCCTCAAGGTGGCATAGATGATGGCGAAGAGGTGCAAGAGGCACTTTTTCGTGAACTAGAAGAGGAGATAGGGACAAATAAAGCGAGTATTATTGCAGAGTACCCTGAATGGATATCGTATGATTTTCCCCCTAAAATAGCAAAAAAAATGAAACCTTTTGTTGGACAAACTCAAAGATACTATCTTTTAAAATTTGATAAAGATGCTAAGATAAATATAGATACAAAGCATCCAGAGTTTGATGCTTATAAGTTTGTTGGTGTAGATGAGGTGTTGGGAATGAGTGCATCTTTTAAGCAAGATGTCTATAAAAAAGTTTTGAAGTATTTTAAAGATGAGGATTATTTGTAGATGTTGATTGTTCAAAAATTTGGTGGTACAAGTGTTGGCAACTTAGATAGAATCCAAAATGTAGCAAAGCGTGTAAGTGCCACAAAAAAAGATGGAAATGATCTTGTTGTAGTTGTTTCAGCTATGAGTGGTGAGACAAATAAGCTTGTAGGATATGCTGAGCATTTTTCAAAAAACCCTAGTCGTGCTGAGATGGATATGTTGCTAAGTTCTGGAGAAAGAGTCACAGCATCACTCCTCTCAATCGCACTGAGTGAGATGGGTCATGATGCACTAGCTATGACAGGAAGAAAAGCGGGTATAGTTACAGATGACTCTCACACAAAAGCACGCATAGAGGAGATAAATCCTCAAGCGATGCATGATGCTCTTCATGATGGAAAGATTGTGATCGTGGCAGGTTTTCAAGGGGTCAATGCAAAAGGAGATATTACAACTTTAGGTCGCGGAGGAAGTGATCTCTCAGCTGTAGCTATTGCTGGAGCGTTGAAGGCTGATTTGTGTGAGATATATACAGATGTCAGTGGCATCTATACAACTGATCCACGCATCGAACCTAAAGCAAAAAAACTTGATAATATCTCCTATGATGAGATGCTAGAGTTGGCATCTCTTGGGGCAAAAGTTTTACAAAACCGCTCAGTAGAGATGGCAAAAAAACTCAATGTAAATCTAGTAACGAGAACAAGCTTTTCAAATGAGCAAGGCACACTAATAACAAAGGAAGAAAATATCATGGAAGCACCCTTAGTAAGCGGAATAGCACTAGATAGAAACCAAGCAAGAATCTCACTGATGGGTGTCAAAGATAGACCAGGCATCGCTTCTGATATCTTTAATAAACTCGCTACGGCTGAGGTAAATGTTGATATGATCATACAAAACAAAGCCCATGATGGTGCGACAAATATTGACTTTACTGTCCCAGTAAATGATCTTCATGATGCAAAATTAGTCGTAGATACTTTTGTTAAAAGTGGAGATGTTGATGCAGATTCATATAATGAAGACATTTGTAAAGTTTCTGTTGTAGGTGTTGGTATGAAGTCACATGTTGGCGTTGCAGCTTGTGCTTTTTCAACTATGGCAGATAACAACATAAACATAAACATGATCTCAACTTCTGAGATAAAAGTATCTATGGTGATAGATGAGAAGTATGCTGAACTTGCAGTACGCTCACTTCATGATGCTTATGAGTTAGAAAAGTAAGCATTGTGGTAGAGTTTGCCCAATGGAGTTTAGATACTTTAAGAGAGGAAGGGGCTTCCCTTTCATGGCTTGAAGAAAATCGTTTTGATTGGGCTACTTCTACATCCCTTGCTCTAGAGCAAGTCCTAGATGGGAAAACTATCATTCTCATTACAGATGAAAAAAGAAAATGGTTAGAAGAGTATATCCTCTCAAACATAAATGCCCAAAAACCTAACCGTCCACTTTTGCCAATCTTGAGTGTAGATAGTATTTTCGCACATTTTAATAAAGCAAGTGGTGGTGAGATGATAGATATGATAGAAGATATGATATCTCTTTCCTATAAAGAAGATTATTTTTTTTGGTATATAGGGTGCGGAGATGACAAGCGTTCAGATATAGCCAAAAGAAAAGACAATAGTTATTTCTGGATATTTGACGAGGAGTATTCAAACAGTTTTATGCTTAAGAGCTATGATAAAAATCTCGATATAAAACTTTTACAAATCTATCGTCAATTTGATCTTTCTCTTAATGCTGCACTGTTTGGAGAGGTAGATGTCACTTCATGAATCCTCTGATGCTCACATCTATATAAGCTCAGATATCCATAGCACCTATGAAAATTTTAAACAAAGATTTCATCCACTTCGAGTAGTTGGTTTTGTCAGAGATGTGTTTAAACTCGAAGATGCAAAAGCTGTTGTAGCAGAGTCTTACATTAGCGAATCCCAAACAAAATATATTATATTTGGTGGAGTGAGTTTTACAAATGAAGCACAAAACTCTCTTTTAAAAGTTTTAGAAGAGCCTCCTAAAAATATCAAGTTTATTATCCTTTCGCCAACAAAGTCAAATCTTCTCCCTACTGTTCGCTCAAGACTTCCTATTGTAACAGGAAAAGTGACACATGCGTTTGAAAGTGTAGATATAAACCTAGCTCGGATAGACTATAATGAAGTGTTTAATTTTTTAAAATCAAACACAAGAGTTCCCAAAGAGGAAGCAAAGCTTCTTGTCGAGGCACTCTACAAAAGAGCTACACAAGAGCAGAAGCTTATTCTGAGTGCATCTCAGTTAGATAATTTTGATACAGCATATAGGCTACTCAATCTTAACTCTCGCCCACAATCTGTTTTAGCACTCATCCTCATGGGTTTTGTACATGCTGATTGAAAAACTAAATTCAAACCTTGATATACAAGCAACTTTAAAAGAACTAGGAGTTGATGGTGGTGGCATCCAAATCCTCTCAAACAAAGCAAAAATACATATCGTAAGCATCAAAAATCTTCATGTAGGTGCTGCCAACATTCTCAAGCAAGATGCTCTTAGTATCGGAGCAGATTTAGCTGTACCAAGAGGGACTGTTGTTGCCAGAACACCTGAGGTTGATTGTTTGTTGATTGCGACAACTGCTCAGTTAAAGCTCTTAAGTAAAAAAGAGTTGGTGCAACCTTTTGGACTCAGAGAGTTAGCACATAAACTTGCTGCATTTATCTCAGTGAAGATGCCAAAACAAGTGGAGGTTATGGGGGTTATCAATGCAAATGATGATAGCTTTTATAGTGCATCAAGATTTAGTTACTCAAATGTAGTTGATAAGATAGAGCAGATGATAGAAGATGGTGTTAGCATCATAGACATCGGTGCTGTCTCTTCTGCCCCAAATAGCTCCATTGTAAGTGCAGAGGAAGAGTTACAAAGGCTCAAACCTGTTTTAGAGAGCATCAAAGCAGATAAACTTTACGAGAGAGTAAAGTTCTCCATAGATAGTTATGAGCCACTTGTCATAAAAGAGGCATTGGAGAGTGGTTTTAGTATAGTCAACGATATTACAGGTTTGCAAAATGATGCAGTATCCAAGTTGTGTGCCGAGTTTGGTGCCACGGCAGTTATTATGCACAT
>Ga0256829_1001581_pt1 | contig 18359 bp, 19 predicted proteins | sample 131447metaG_FD_185979 | JGI IMG/M metagenome (GOLD analysis project Ga0256829, IMG submission 185979) | Hydrothermal vent microbial communities from Lau Basin, Pacific Ocean - 131-447 | ecosystem: Environmental > Aquatic > Marine > Hydrothermal vents | place: Pacific Ocean: Lau Basin | collected...
GGCCTGCAGCATCTGATCGATGATCTTGTGAAGAAGGCTGCCTGATCTCCATGCGTCTTGCCTTGTTTGCCACGGTATTGGCGTTGACCGCAGCCTGCAGCCCGGTGAATCCGATCTCTGAGACCGAGAAAACAGATATTGATTGCCTCGCCTCGAAAACCGTGATCGCGATCACTGAAGCTATCCGTGACGGCACCGCGAACGGTGCGTCTGCCGAGGACTTAGCTGCAATTCCAGACGCGAAAATTGCCGAGGCCCGGACCCGGCTGAAAGCCAAATACGCCAAGCTGATGGACGACGCTTTCTTGGAGTATGATATCAATCACCGCTTGCAAAAAATCGAGACAGCGCTGCGCGATCCAGACGAAGACCCAGAGGCCGTCGAGATTATGACGGAAACCCTGCAGCTCGGGGAAACCTGCCATTTTGGAGATCAAGGCTAGCGTGATCACCCTGTCCACCCTCCGCGCGGATGCTGAAGCGCTGGTCCGCCAATTGCCCGGCCTGTCTTTGCAGGCTGCCGCTGCGGATGTGATCCATCCCGGCGCCGCCGGGCGCAAACGCGCCGGGTCGGGTGAGCAATTCTGGCAATATCGCCGCTATGCCCAAACCGATGCCGCCGACCGGATCGACTGGCGACGCAGCGCGCGGGGAGATGAGTATTTCGTCCGCGAGACGGAACTCGAAACCGCCCGGACCGTCTTGTCCTGGGTCGATCCGCATCTGGGGTTCGATTGGTCCAGCGAACCTGGCCGCGAAACCAAAGCTGATCGCGCGCGCACCGTTCTGCTCGCGCTTAGCATCTTGCTCGCGAAAGATGGCGAACGCATTGGTCTGATCTCTGGGTCGCGCGCGCCAAGCCTTGGCAAAGCCGCGCCGGACAAGTTGGCCGAAGATCTGCTCGGTCCTATCCAAGCCACACTTGAACCACCTCGCGCGGAAGCTCTGGCCCTGATTGCCAGCGATTTCTATGATGGTGTCGAGGTCTGGCGCGAACGCTTGGCTCCACTGGCACGGCGATGCCGCCACGGCGTTCTGTTCGCGGTGACAGATCCGATCGAGCACACATTCCCGTTCAAAGGCCGAACAAAATTCTCGCGCCCCGGCTCGACCCTCGACCGCCTGTTTGGGCGGGCCGAAACGGTGCGCGATGATTATTTGTCGAAACTCGAAGCCCATGAAGCGGCTTTATCTGAGCTCGCCGTGGGCATGGGCTGGGCGCTGGTGAAACACCGTACCGATGAAACCGCGCTGCGCGGCGCGGCGGCCATGCAAGCCGCTTTAGAACAGTTTGGGGGCAAAGCGTGACCCTCGGCCCGTTTCTTTTCATGGCGCCGCTGACCTTGCTCGGCCTGATTGCTCTGCCGATCATTTGGTTCATCCTGCGCGCCACACCGCCATCCCCGAAAACCGCGCAATTGCCGAGCCTCCGCCTGCTCGACGATGTCGAACCGAATGAAGAAACGCCTGATCGGACGCCTTGGTGGATCCTGCTCTTGCGCCTCGGCGCCGCAGCGCTCGCCATTTTCGGCCTGGCGCAGCCCATCTATGCGCCGAATGCAACACCGCCGGGAAATGAGAGCGGCCCCGTGCTCGTTGTCGTGGATGATGGTTGGACCAGCGCGCAGCGTTGGGGCGAAATCCGGTCTGCGGCACTTTCCGCCCTAACCGGCGAAGCCCGCGACACGCCCGCCCATATTCTGCTGACGGCGCCCCGCGCGCTGCCGACGGATCCGAGTGAACGTCTGGATCGCGCCGCCTTCGAAGCGCGCATACGGTCCCTGCAGCCTCAGCCTTGGGGCATCGATCGCAGCGATGCGCTCACCCGTCTGGAAGAGAGCCAATTGCGGCCCGGCCGTATTCTATGGCTTAGCGATGGGCTCGACCCTGAAAGCGCAGGGCCTTTCGCTCGGGCTTTGAACGAACTCGCCCCGCTCAGCATCTATGCCGCGACACCGCGCGGCCCCGCAGCGCTGACACGTTTGCGCGGCGATGCACAAGGGGTCGCCGTGACGGCGCAGCGGGCGCGCTCAGGCGAGGCCTCAAACCACTTTGTCTCTGCCCTCACATTGGATGGCGCCGCCTTGGCGACCGCCGATCTAAACTTCAGCGCAGGTGAAAACGCAGCGACGGCCAACTTTACGCTCCCGCCTGCCGCGCTTGCGCGAGTCGCTCGGTTTCAAGTCACCGGCGCGGCATCTGCTGGTACCGTCTGGCTCTGGGATAGCGCAGACCGCACCCGCCGTGTTGGCCTGGTCAGCGGCGATAGCACCGCCCAGCCCCTGCTCTCCGACATCCACTATGTTCGCAAAGCGCTCGAGCCATTTGCCACCATTTCAGAAGGCGAACTCACCGACCTGATTGAGGAGAATCCCGACGCCATCATTCTCACCGATATCGGTCAAATCGAGCGCGATTCCCGCGAGGCGGTGATCCAGTGGGTCGAAGAAGGCGGCGCGCTGATCCGGTTTGCAGGGCCGCGCATGGCGGGGCCCCAAGCAATGACGGGCTCAGACGATCTGGTTCCAGCGCCGCTGCGCCGATCGTCCCGCGCGATTGGCGGCACCCTGACCTGGGAAGAGCCGCAACCGCTTGGCACCTTCCCGGAAACATCGCCTTTTGCGGGCCTGAGCGCACCGGATGATATTCGGGTCCGCCAGCAAGTTCTGGCCCGACCAGGGCCGGACCTTGCTCGCCGCACCTGGGCGCGATTGGCCGATGGCAGTCCGCTGGTCACAGCCGATCGCCGCGGCGAAGGCACGCTCATCTTGTTCCATGTCACAGCTGGGCCCGACTGGTCGGACCTGCCCTATGCAGGCGTCTTCGTTGATATGCTGCGCCGGTCGATTGCTGCTGGCCGTGGCGAGGCAGTGAGCGATGAAGAGGGGCTCTACTCCCCAGCGCTGACACTCAACGGTGCTGGTCGCCTGACCCAACCGAGCGCGGGCGCAACGCCGCTTCGCGCCGCTGATTTTGGCGCCGTGATTCCATCCGAAGATCACCCGCCGGGCCTGTATCAAGGGCCCGCAGGCACACGGGCGCTGAACATCGCGGCTGAATATTCGCCCGTCGCTGTCACCAATTGGCCTGCTGCGGCCACCCTGCTCGGCGACACAGAAGCGCGAAGCTTGCGACTGGGCGGCATTCTGCTAGCGCTCGCAATCCTATTGTTCTGTGTTGACCTGATTGTTGCGCTCGGGATCGCAGGACTTCTACCCGGATTTAAACGCGCTGCTGCCGCGATGGTTTTGATGGTCGCGACCGGGGCAGTTCTGACACCTGGCGATGTGCAAGCGCAAAGCGAGACCGACAAAGAAATCGAGGCCGCGCTTGAAATGCGCCTTGCCTATATCGAGACCGGAGATGAACGCACCGACCGGGCAACCGCAGCTGGGCTTGAAGGCTTGAGCCTTGTCCTCTTCCGCCGCTCCAGCGTCGAGCCTGCCACCCCGCACGCGGTGAACCCTGAGACTGACGCGCTCGACGTTTATCCCGTCCTGTTCCTGTCACTTCCGGAGTCTCCGACACCACTCAGCAGCACCGCTGTCGCGCGCATCAACGCTTATATGCGCAATGGCGGCGCCCTCTTCATCGACACGCGCCAAGGTGGCAGCTTTGGTGGGCGCAACAGTTTCGAAGGCTTGGACGAGATCCTGCCAGGACTTGATACACCGCCGCTAGCGCCCGTACCGGTCGATCATGTGCTGACGCGGTCATACTATCTGATCCAAGGGTTTCCGGGCCGGTATGAGAACCGCAATCTGTGGATCGAAGCCACAGGGGCCGCAGACAAGACCGAGCGACGCGGCGATGGCGTCAGCCGCTTATTTGTTGGTGACGCTGACTATCTCGCCGCCTGGGCTATCGATGAACGCGGACGCCCGATCTATTCGGTCGATGGCGGCGACGTGCAGCGCGAAATGTCGATCCGGTTTGGGGTCAATCTGATCATCTACATTCTGACCGGAAACTATAAGGAAGATCAGGTCCATATCCCGGCCCTGTTGGAACGCCTCGGCGAGGATGAAGGGGTCGGTGACTTCGATATTGAAGAGGACGATGCGCCATGATCGAAGCCTCTCGCCTTTCTTTTGATCCGCTAATCGGATGGCCGCTTTTCTGGTGCCTCGCCGCGCTCTGCGTGATTGCATTGGCGATCTATATTGTCGCGTTCCGCAAAGCCTGGCTGACTCGAACACTGGCGGCTGCATTTGGCCTGCTCGCTTTATCCAACCCAGCGATTGTTGAGGAAGAACGCGAGCCCTTGCCATCGGTCGCTGCGATTGTGGTCGACCGCTCTGACAGTATGGGGTTTGGGGCGCGCGAAGAGATCGCAACCACGGCCTTTGCCAGCTTGCAGAGCGAGCTCGAGGCCAATCCCGCGATTGATTTACGCGTGGTTGAGGTTGAAACCCAAGGCGATGGCACACGCTTAATCGGCGCTCTGGAAGGACTGATGGCCGATGTCCCGCGCGACCGCATCGCTGGCGCGATCCTGATTACGGATGGTCAAGTGCATGATCTGCCGAGCGACCTCAGCCGCGTCCGCGAACTTGGTCCGGTGCATGCCTTGATCACCGGCGACCCGGATGCCAGCGATCGCCGGATTACGCTGGTTGAGACGCCAAATTTTGACATCGTCGGCGACGAAGCCGAGTTCGTCGTGCGCATCGATGATCCCGAAGGCGGCACTGTGCCGCTGACCTATGCGATGAATGGGGGGCGCTCCCAGGCGCGCTATATTGAGGCCGGCGAAGACACCAGCATCTTCATCGAAGTCGAACGCCGCGGCGACAATATTATTGTCTTCGAGACCCCTGAAGGTCCGCAGGAACTGACCCTTGCCAATAACCGCACAGCCGCGACGATTTCTGGCGTGCGCGATGGGCTACGCGTGCTCTTGGTGACAGGCCGGCCAAACGCCTCTGGCCGGGTGTGGCGCGATCTTTTGAAATCAGATCCATCCGTAGATCTGGTACATTTCACGATCCTGCGCCCGCCTTATAAGCGCGATGTCACCCCGCTTGAGGAAATGGCGCTGATCGCCTTCCCGACCGAAGAACTCTTCGAAGAAAAGCTTGACGGCTTCGATTTGATCATTTTCGATCAGTATGAACGCCGCGGCGTGATCACCATGGGCTATCTCGCCGATGTTGCCCGTTATGTCGATGAAGGCGGCGCCTTGCTCGTCGTCGCGGGTGAGAGTTTTGCTGGTCCGGCGAGCCTCGCGCGCACGCCGCTCGCCGGGATTCTGCCTGCCCTGCCGACCGGTGAAATTGTCAATACAGACGTGATGCCAACGCTCTCCTCGGAAGGCATGCGCCATACGATCACCGAAGATTTTACTGGCCGGCGATGGGGCAAGTGGCTGCGCTATATCCAGGCCCGCTCCGATACTGGCGACGTGCTGATGCGCGCCGAAGATGGCGCGCCTTTATTCGCGGTCGACCGGGTCGGCGATGGCCGCGTGGCGCAATTGCTCTCGGACCAAATCTGGCTTTGGGCGCGCGGTTATGATGGCGGCGGCCCGTTCTCAGACTTGATCCGTCGCTCGGTCCATTGGTTGATGAAAGAACCGGAACTGGATGAGCGCCAATTACAGCTCACAGCACAAGGCGACACGGTGCGCGCCAATCTGCGTACGCTCGCCGATCGCGCGGCCCCGCTGATCATAGAGACCCCGGATGGCAGCTTCTTGGAGCCAACATGGCGCGTGGAGGGCCCTGGCGCCTATAGCGCTGAAGTACCGGTTGACCAGCTCGGCCTGTATCGCGCTCAATCTGGCGGGCTCGACGCGGTTGCCCTCAACGGCCCGGCAAATCCCAAAGAGTTTGCGGCGCTGGAAGCGACCGGCGAGGTATTACAGCCCCTTACCACCCTGTCTGGCGGCGGCATTTTCAGCGCGCAGCGGCCAGATCAGCGCCCAGACGTGAGGTTGGTCAGCCGCCGCGCCGATGCCAGCGGCAATTCATGGCTCGGCCTACGCGAACGCGGCGCCTATGCGGTGCGCAGCTCAACCAGCCTACCGCTTTTGCCAGGCCTCCTCGCCATCGGCCTGATCCTCCTAGCGCTCCTCTTCGCCTGGCGACGCGAGGGTCGCTAAGCGCTCGATAGCGCGAACAATTCGAATTGGAGACTGGAAGAACACCAAGCTTCCAGCATCAGGGACAATCTCATAGGCCGCGTTTTTGAAGGTGGATGCGAACGCTTTGATGAGCGCAGGAGCGTGCTGCGCATCCTGTTGGCCAAAGATCATGTGAATCGGAGTCTCCAAGCCTTCGATGTGATCGAGCCAATTTTCACGATTCAACAGGAAATCATGGAGTGCGCCGTCATAGCCGTCGATGAAACTGTACCCCAATGCATCGACCACAATTTTGCGAAATTCCGGCGACTCAGAGAATTCCTGATCGGCGGCAGACTTTTCGAAAAAGCGTTTTCCGATTGCTTCTTCGTGACCGGCTTCAACCGCGTTAATCGTGGAACGAAGATAGTGTTTGAAAATTCCCTCTGAATGCTTCGCCAAATATGCTGCCACGCGTAACTGCATGCTCATCATGCTGAGTTGGTTTCGCTTTGTTAGAGGGATCGCTGGCGCTGAAAGCACAATCCCTCTGCAGCGAGTTGGATACTTATGCGCGAACGCCAAAGCGTATGGCATGGCACCATTACTGGCGAGCACGGGGCAATCATCTAGCTCCAACCTGTCTAAAAGAATTTCCAGCAAATCGGCATACTCAAACAGATGAGTTACCCCTTTTTGCAGGTTTGATGATGCACCATAGCCCGGCCGCCAAGGCATAATTAATTTGCGCCCACTCTGCGAAAAAGCACTCTTTACGTCTGTTGTGAGGCCAGTTCCGCCAATGAGTGGATGCAGATAAAGAACCGGCTCAGCATTCTCTTCTCCCCAAACATCGACAGCTAACTGTCGATTTGGATGAAGCTCAAAGACCTGGAGTTGTCTTTTGCTTTCGAGCTCAAACACACGCCTCTGTCCTGGCAGAGATGCCTGGTGAAACTTTAAAAACCCCGCATACAAGCAAATCAGCTCTGACTGTGAATTGAGGTGAAGCTTTGCGAGCATGCGCTTCAACTGATTTCGAACGGTGCCAACCGATCGTCCCCTCTCATTTGCAAGCGTTCTGAGACTCATTCCCGAGACAATAGCCCAACAGATCGATTGTTCGATGGATGTAAGCTTGAGGCTTTGTGCAAACAATCGCCCGACCTGATCGTCCCACACCGCTTTGAGTTCTTGAAGAACGCCAACTGGTTGATTGCTAGATGTTGTATCCCATTCGAAAAGAAACTGCCTGAAATGGTCACTTGCTTTTGCCGGGAGGGAGAGCACGGTAGGCGGAGGAGCGTCTCCGTTTTGCAGCTGTCTAAGAGATAGATCAAAATCAGCGCGTTCTTCGGCGCTGCTCAAAAGATCAGACAATGCTTCGCCAGCGGGTGCTTCTACCGCTTGCATGGCAAGCTTGCTGATTTGTGTGATGCAGCCGCGCGAGTCTATCAATACCCACAATGTGTTGTCTTCGCGCGTTAGAAGACCTTTTTTTGAAACGGATGCGCTCTTCTTCCCTTCATAGAGGCTATATGCACTCTCAAAGAAGTGACTCACATCATTCAGCGTTGAATCATTGCTCGCGAGCACGGTGTCATCGTCTGCCACACGCGACCTTAGCTTTTGGTCAATGAGTTCATCCAATTCGCCTAATTTCTGCGGATGTAGCATCAACTCATACGCAAGCTGAATCAGCCGATCTTCATAGCGCATGACCAGTAGCTTTCCGAAAGAACATCCGCACAAACAAGCATGCGGCTCGCAATTTAACTAGGTGGATGACCCAAGTACTTCGTTGGCGTCCAAAGGGTCAATGGCGCAAATGGCGTCCCATGAATGATTGACCTCCCAAGACGTCTTGAAGGTCCACCCGAGCGTTTCTGATGCAGAAAGGCCTGCCCGTATTTTGTACCAGCTGGGACATTCGACGATATCTCAAATCTGGCAGGTCCGTTTCTTTTCAAGCCAACAAGGAGAAACGGCATGAATAGAGTTAAGCTAAGCGCGATCGGGTGTTTGTCATTGTTCTCAATAGCAGCTTGCGGTGGAGCGGATCAGGCGCAAGCAGAAACCGATGTCAAACTCGAAATGAGTTACGCGGAAAAGTGCGTCGAACGAGGTGGCGATAAGACGATCTGCAAGTGTCTTGATGACGCTTACAAGAGCGAGCTAAACGACGATCTTTATGCAATTCTGACGCTGAATTTCATTGGCGACAGCGACGCGGCTTCGAAGCTAACGTCAGACTATATAGCTTCTGATCCGGATGCTGCAGCGACTATGGGAAGTGCGCTTAGTGCGGCCACGGAAAAGGCGACAGCACAATGCGGGTAGCCTAGCAACCACCGCACTTCTCGTTGTTTCTTTACCTCTGAGCGGGACAACTCTGCTCCCCCCCCCTCTGCAGAATAGTTGTCCCGCACTTTTTGTTTCCTGCTGCAGAATAACTGAGTTCATTCTGCTGAATGTACCAGTTGGGACACGCTCAAAAAATCGATCGCCGTAGAACGTCCTCATTGTCGAAATGAAAGGACCAATTCGATGACAAGATCTTTGAAAACAAAATTTCTAGGAGCAGCGATTGTTGCTGGTCTTTGTCTTTCTGGCGCACAAGCCCAAGGCTTCGGTGACAGACTCAAAAAGCTCGCAAAAAAAGAAGCTGCGGAGAAGGTTGAAGACGTGATCGGCAAGTCTGCCGCGCAATCTTCACCACAAGCATCAGTGGGTGGTGCAAGCGCTGCAGGCGGTGCTTCTGTTGCTCCCCCCTCACAAGACCTGATGGACCTCACTCAGTGCTCGGACCTCAAAGTTTCGAATGTGATGGTTGGGAAACTTGGCGAATTCACCTTTCAACAAGGTCTATCCCAAGAAGAACGCACGGGTTTTATCAACCGCAGAGCCGCGACGCCGACAAACGGATGTATTTTGCCATCAATCGATGCCTATGAGGCGATCTATATGGAGGTTGATACGGCGAAGTTTAAAGCAATGGGCAGTTTTGAACTTCAATGCGTAGAGAGCGCCACCAGAAAGAATGCAAATGATCCGCTCCCGAACCGGGGGATGAGTCATATCTCTGAGAAACACATGATGCTGAATTGTGGTAATTCGGAAGGTATCGAGGAGTGTATCAGCGGTTCAAATTCTGATCGCGCCAGCGCATGGAGCAAGTCGCTTGAGTCACGCGGTAAGACTATGCTGAGCGTTCACGCACCGACATATCACAACGACCCGGGCACCAATATCTATTGTCAGTATTACAATCCGGCCTCCGGAAAGAGCCTGTTCGGTTTTCAGTTCTTACGCCGGAAAGGCTAAGCAGCCACCTCCTCAATCTCCAACGGGGTGATGTCGCGACAAAGCGCTCATCACCCCACCTCTCACTACAATTTGAGCAAGACAAAATGACTTTCATCCGAACTTGTGTCGGCGTTCTAGCCGCAACCTTTTTAACAAGCACAGCCATGGCTCAAACCAATGCAGCATGCGTCGGAATTGCTGATCATGTGCAAGCCGTCATCAAAAACGGCGGCGCTCCCGACATGTCGCTAAACCCTAGCCTGCAAAAATTCAAAGATGCGCAGGCAGCCGCCCTGGATTTAAAGATTCAAAAAACAGCTGAAGGTTACGGATTGGACGCGGATGATATGCGCGCTGAATCCGCACAGGATTTGGCAACCATGAAAGAGCAACTCGTCACCCGCTACGGCGAAGAGAAGCTCTATCAAGACTATGTCGTGATGCTCACAAACTGCGTAAAAGCTTCCAGTGAAGTCGAGATGGGGCAAACCCAAGACGAATTTATGAAGACGATAAACGCGCTCCGTCGCATCATCGGATAGCTTGTTCTGAACTAAAAGCGGAGCGAGCGCCTATGCCTTGACTGAAGCGCTCGCCCCGACTCAACGGGATGAATGCACTCTGCAGGCTGCGGGAACGATTAGTCTCCCCACGTTCATCTCTTAAATAAACGGTGCACTAAAAGGCGATTGAGCTGTGAAACGCACGATCAATGACCGAAAATACGACGTAAAAAAATTCCCGAATGTGGGATACGTTTTCTGGCTCCTAAACCCCATCCTCAGCATTAATGAGCTTGTTCTAGGCCAGAGAATTCCCAAAGAGACCCTGGTAGAATTGGACGTCGAAAGGACCTCTCCCCCCAAAGAGTATGTCGAGTGCAAAGCCTGCGGCCAACTCACCGATTTGGACCTGTGGCCCCGGGCCGGGATGAAATTTCGCAATTGGTTTGGACTGGCCTGTCCAACTTGCGGATCGAAACTTCCCACTTGCCTCAATTTGTGGTCACGTTTGCTTCTTCTCGCATTCTTTCCAATCGTGAAGACTCTGAATGTCAGGTTTCAAAATCGTGTACTTTCCAAGCAGGTACTTGCGTTACGAAGCGCACAGCTTGGACAAAACCCCGCCCGGAATTCCTGGAAAGGAATAAAGCTAGGTGTTTTGTTTGGAGGAGCGATGGCAGTTCTACTATCTCTCGCCTCCTTAGCCGAATTAGGGAACATCATTCCGGCAATGATCATTGGTCTCGTGGGTGGAAGCTTATCAGGCCTCTTGTTCAGCGGATTAATGTATTTGTTCAGGCACAAAATCTGATTCCAAGCGAGTTGAGGCGCCCAAAAACGGTGCTCCCCCAAATCCCGTCACCCCTCACAATCAATTTATGTGTGTGCTGCGCACCGTGCGTTACAAGCATGGGATGTTGTCGCTGTGGAAAACACCGGGTCTTGGCCCTCTGATCTTTTCGGTTTGGCGGGCGGATGCGCGGCGAAAGCTTGAGCTGGCTGCGCCATGGATGGCGAAAACCGATCGGCTGCTCGAAGTCGGGTCGGGGCCTGGCAGCGTACTTGTCGAGTTTCGAAACGCAGGCTTTCAAGTTGAGGCGCTTGATGTGACCGATACGAGCTATTCGAAATCGCTCGCGCCAACCCTCTATGATGGGCGTCGCATGCCTTATCCAGACGACACTTTTGATACGGCGCTCTTACTGACAGTCTTGCACCATACGCCCGAGCCGGATGATATTTTGCGCGAAACGGCCCGGGTCGCGCGGCGCGTCATCATTTTGGAAGATGTGTATGAGGGGGCATGGCAGAGAAAGTATACGAAGGTCGCAGACTCCATCACGAACCTTGAATTCTTTGGCCATCCGCACAGCAATCGCTCTGATCCAGAATGGCGGGATAGCTTTACCCGGCTCGGCCTAAATCTCTTGCACGGCGAGGTTCACCCCTTCGCCTTGGCTTTCCAACAAGCGCTTTATGTCGTGGAAAAACAGGCTGCCTTTGAGAGTGTCAGCGCCGAGGCCTAAATCGCGCTGAGCCGCCCCGATAGCGCGCTGGCATCTCCGGCCAAGTCCCGAACCATGACGCGGCTCATATCTTGCGGACCTGGGAATACGAACCGATCGACCGGCACCGGTGTGAAGCCAAGTTCGCTGAAATATCGAACCGACCCAATAATGATGGCTGCGCCCCAGCCGGCTTTGGTTGCGGCTTCCAGAGCTTCGCCAGTAATTGTCAGGCCGAGCCTTTGGCCCTGGAAATCCGGGGAGACCGCAACTGGCCCGATGAACACTGCGGGCACCCGGTCGATGCCAACAAAAATCGGCCAGACCCGGCACACTCCGATCAGCTCACCCTCTGAGACCGCGACGCGCGTGATGTCCGGCAGCGAAGCATTCCCTTCGCGCAGGCGTTCTGCGGTTTTGGCGAAATGCCCGGGCCCAAACGTGCGGTCATACAGCGCCTCAATGGCCGCTGCATGCTGATCCGGGGTTTCAGGTGTGATGTCTATCATGGCGCGCGGTGTTTACTCCTGCGGGCCTGAAACGCAATCTTTAATTCAATAGTCCCAGCGATTTAGCTGATCTTTGACCGCCTGGATAAAGGCCAGAGGCTGGTCGAGCATGACATGATGCTGGGCGTCGGGGATGGAAACCATGTCCATGCCATCGCGGAGCGAGCGCATATAATCCCAAATTCGATCGGTCACGAGGACTGAATCTCGCCCGCGCATCATCGCGACACGGCAGGTGATGTCTGAGAGCATATTCGTCGACATTTTGCTGAACTCAAAATTGAAGAAGATCTGCGGATCGAACTTCCAGACCCAGCCGGTTTGACCGGCCTCGTTGGTGGTCTCTTTCAGGCTGTGCCGCGCGATATAGTCCGCGATATAATGGTTCTCGCACGGTTGCGGCGGGGCCAGTCTAAACCGCGCCAAGGCGGCCTCAAGGCTGACATAAGCGCGGTTGCCGCGGGCGCGGCGCGGCGGGCCTTCCCACTCATCTTCCGGGGGGCGCAGGCCGCTATCGACAATGACCACACCGGCGAAGCGATCTGAGTGTTTTTGCGCCGTATGCAGCGTGATGAAACCGCCAAATGAGTGCGCGACAATCACCGGCTTGCGACCGTTTTTGAAAAGTCCCGCATGTTCACAAACCGCCATTTGCTCATCTGCGAAACGTTCAAAACTGTACATCTCGCGCCAGTCGCTGTCGCCCATGCCGGAAAAGCTGGGCGCGATCACGCGGTACTGGCTGGCGAGGGTGGGCGCGATGAAATCGAACCAATGCGCATGCGCGCCATTGCCGTGTGAGAGCATCAATCCAGGCAGCGATGGGTCACCCCAAGCCTGATACCGGATTTTGAGCCCGTCCACGTGGGCGAAATGTTCTTCATAAGCTGTTTCAACCGCCGCATTGAACCAATCAGGCGCTTCTGGTTTTGCACCGCGATAGCGCGCTAAAAGATTGGCCTCTTGCGGGCTCATTTCCTTGATATCATCGGCCATGTCTTAGGTTCGTTTCTCGATAACTTTGAAAGTGCCAGAGCCCGTCATCAGCGTTGTATCCCCGCTCCAGATACGGCCCTCGACCGTGTAAATATTGTCGACGACCGACAGAACTTCGCCGCGCCCCTCAATCCAGGAGCCGTGCTTGGCACCTGAGAGGAAGTCACAGACCAAGCGGATCGTCACCCACCAGGTGTCTTCGTCTTTTTCAACCGCAGATCCCCAAGCCATATCGGCAAAAGTCATCAGCATGCCACCATGCGCATTCATCATGCCATTGGTATGGTGTTCGCCGACGCGGAACGCGCGCGTGAATCCCGTTTCATCCCGTTTCTCGAATAGCGGGCCAACCTGGCGCCCAAACCCTCGATGCCAAGGCAGAGGAACGTAACCGGGAGGAATATCGTATATTTGTTCTTTGGTGAGATCGTCGCTCATGCCGGTCACATGACGCCAGAAATCGCTTCCGGCAACCCCTCACGTTGCGGGATTGGCGGCGATCCAATTCAGCAGCAAGACGTTCGCATTCGCGGTCATGTGCGCGATGATTGGCACGATCACCGTTCCGCTCATCATTCGCAGGAAGGCAAATCCAACCCCGCTCAGGAAGACAACAAACATCGCAGCGGGAGAGTATTGCAGATGACTGAAAGCGAAGGCCAAGCTCGACAGCATGATGGCGGCTGATGGGCTTAGTCCGCGCGCCACGATGGCGCCAAAGGCGACACCTCTGAACGCCACTTCTTCGACAATCGGCGCCATGATCACAGCGACAAAGATGTAAGCGAGCGACCAATTCTGGGGGGCGAAGACGGCCTCGTTGACCTCCTCGCGATATTGCCAGCCAGCTTCGCTCATGAAGCTGCCGACCAGCAGGCTCGGGATAATTAAAATGAGCGGTCCTAGGATCCCGCCAATCCACATCCAGACTGTATCGGTCCGCATCTCTCCGGCGAACGGTCCGGCGCCAATCGCGCTGGACCACAGGCTCATCGTGCCAAACCAAGCTGCCATGGCGACACAGGAAACCAGCCAAAGCGATTGATAAGCGTTGATCTCATCAACCGTTCCTGGCTCAAAATTCGGCACAAATTCGAGCGCGATCATCGCCGCACCGGTGAGGAATAGAACCGGTGCCAAGACGACCCAGAAGACGGCCATCCATGGCTCACGCGCGAGCGCTAAAGGCGTCTTGTGAGGACCAAGCATGGTCTCGGCTTAAGACTGGTCTGTCTTAGAGACAAGCGTTGAATGTGACAGGCGCGAGCGCGAAAATTCGGCTGCGATTAGCTCTCATCCGCTGGGCGCTGTGCGACCAAGTCTGCCGTCATGCTGTTGATTTTCGCGATCAGGGCTTCGGACGAGCCATTATTCTGATCCAAAATCGACAGGAATTGTGCTTGCTGCTCAATCGCCAACCAAATCAGATTGCCTTCAGCGTTCAGAGCCACATCAACGACTTGGTACTTGCCGCCGCGATTGAGCACCCGCCAGCGAACTTCCAGCTCCTGGCCATCGGCGCGGACAATCTCAGTGTCGACAATGGAATCGCGGGCATTGCGATCGGTTGATCCAACGACTTTCACGTCCCGGCCGCGATATTCGTTGAAATAGAACTCATACACGACGAGCGCATAATTCCGGAAGGTCTCCAGATAGGCTTCCATTTCCTCGTCGGAAAAGCGTTTGGCATATTTGCCGATCACAAACCGTGCGACCGCATCGAGATTTGTAAACTCGTCCATATAAGTCTGGAACTGCACACGGCGCTCAGCGGCTGAGAGCCCCGGTGTGTTCAGCGACGCCAAAACGTCATTCGCATTTGTGCGAACATATTCTTCTGTTTGCGTATCTGCAAAGGCTGGCAGAGCGGTAAAGGCCAGCATTGTGGCAGAGAGTATCCACTTACGAGAGATCATTATTCTATTCCTCTGACTCGAACTCTTCATCATCGCCGAAATCATAAGCATCGAAATCGGGCAAATCTTTGAACGGGTCTTCTTGCTCTCGGCCGTCACGGATCGCGGCGGCTCTTTGTTGTGTATAATTTCGGCGTAGTGCGATGTACGGCTCGGGCTGATCGCGCAGCACTTCGACGGCCTCAATGACCCGCTCTCGAGTCGAGACGACATTCGTCACCTGCCGGGCAATCCGAAACTCGGTATCGCCCTCGAACTGCGCATAGTTGAGCGGATCGAACGCCATATCGACGCCGAAACCAACTGTATCGCGCAAATTAGACGCCCCGAGCAGCGGCAGAACGATATACGGCCCGTTTGGCACACCCCAGGTTCCAAGCGTTTGCCCGAAATCTTCTTTATGCTCCGGCACATTGAGGGCTGTCGCGACATCAAATATCCCGGCGACTCCAACCGTAGAGTTCACAACGAAGCGGGTCGCGGTATCAATCGAGGCAACCGGCTTGCCCTGCAAAACCGTGTTCGCGAACACGACAGGTTGGTTCAAATTGGTGAGAAAATTGGAGACACCGCCGCGCACAGGCTCATTGGTGACCGCGCGATAGCCCTTCGCCACCGGCTCTAAGACCGCTCGGTCGACCCCGTCATTGAACGCGTAGACCCCGCGGTTCCAGCCCTCAATCGGGTCATAGACCGCAGACGAACTCGCATCCTCACTGGTCGTCGCGCAGGCAGCCAAAGCCAGCACGGAACCTGAAAGTGCGAAAGCTAATCTCATATTATCCGATCCTTCTTATCGGCGGACGATATGTGTGCGCATATGCCCGAAATCAAATAAACCTAATGTGAATAGTCATACATGAGTTAAAAGTGTGTCGCGCGAGGCACATTATTAAGGCGCAATTCGTCTCTTGCTAATCATATAAATGATCGTTTATATGATCTCATGTCGATCTCAACCGATCATCTTGTCGACGCCTTGAAGGCGGCTGGAGAGCCCACGCGCTTGCGCATCCTCGCCTTGTTGCGACGAGGTGACCTGGCCGTGGGTGAGCTGGTCCAGATCTTGGAGCAGAGCCAACCGCGCCTGTCTCATCATTTAAAAACACTCGCCACATCCGGGCTGGTCGAACGGCTTCCGGAAGGCGCTTGGGTGTTTTACCGGGCCCGTTCAAAAGACTGGGCCGGGCGGGTATTGAATGCCTTGTTCGATGAAATCGATCTCAGCACTGAACCCTATCAGTCCGATGCCGAAGCCTTGCAGACCGTCCGGCGCGCCCGCGCCACATCGGCTGAGGCCTATTTCTCTGAAATCGCAGAAGACTGGGACCGATTGCGCGCCCTTTATTATCCGGAAGACGCCATTGAAGAAGCGATTTTGGACCAGGTGGCCGGGCATAGTTTTGAACGCGTCATCGATCTCGGCACCGGCACGGGACGGATGCTGTCTTTGCTCGCGGCTCAGACCCAGGAAGCTGAAGGGCTCGATCTTTCTCACCATATGCTGACGGTTGCGCGCGCCAATCTAAACCGCGCCGAGATCCGCAATGCCCGCGTGCGCCAAGGCGATGTCACAGCCACACCGTTCGAGACCGCCAGCGCAGATCTGGTCCTGGTCCATCAAGTGCTGCACTATTTGGAAACGCCCGAAGACCTGATGACCGAAGCGGCGCGCATTTTGCGCCCTGGCGGCCGTCTTCTGGTGATCGATTTTGCCCCGCACGATCTGGAATTCTTGCGAGAAAGCCAAGGCCATCGTCGCCTGGGCATCCGCGAAGACGACATGATCGAATGGGCGGATGCTGCCGGACTCGCCCTGAAAGCCCCGCTCCGGTTCGATCCCCCTGCCTCCCTAGATCAAGGCCTTAGCGTTCTCATCTGGAACGCGACCCGCCCCGCCAATCAACAAGAAGTCGCCGCATGAATACGCTCGCCGCTGCCGCCCAACAAACCACCCCTGCCCCGAACGTTTCGTTCGAGTTCTTCCCGCCGAAGACCGACAAAATGGAAGCGAAGCTATGGGAATCTGTGGCACGCCTCTCACCGATGGCGCCGAAATTCGTCTCTGTCACCTATGGCGCGGGCGGTTCCACCCGGGACCGGACGCAAAAGACGGTTGCCAAGATTGCCCAAGACACACCGCTCGCCCCCGCTGCGCACCTGACCTGCGTCGGCGCCACCAAGGAAGACGTCCTGAAAGTCGCGGAAGACTTTTGGTCGGCGGGCGTCAGACACCTGGTTGCACTGCGCGGAGACCCGCCGTCCGGCATGGGCGAAAAGTTCGAGCAGCATCCTGGTGGCTACAAAGACAGTGTCGAGCTGATTGCCGGCATTCGCGATCATTATGTTGGGCCGAACGTCCGGTTTGAGATCAGCGTGTCCTGCTATCCAGAACAGCACCCGGACAGCCTTGGATGGGATGAAGACATTGCCTTCCTGAAAGCCAAACAGGACGCGGGCGCAGACCGCGCGATCACGCAATTCTTCTTTGAACCAGACGTGTATCTGTCCTTCCTCGAGCGCGCCCGCGCGGGCGGCGTCACCATGCCGATTGTCCCGGGCATTATGCTGCAGCCGAACTTTAACGGCCTCGCCCGCATGGCCAAAGTCGTTGAAGCGTCCGTGCCGGATTGGCTGTTCAAGCTCTATGAAGGCACCGATGACGATCCTGAAACGCGTGAGCTGATCACCGCCAATGTCGCCGTTGAACTGTGTCAGAAACTGTCAGAGCAAGGCGTGAATGATTTCCACTTCTACACGCTGAACCGCGCCAATCTCGCCCTCTCAACCTGCCGTATGCTTGGCCTCAAACCGAAAGCGGCAGTGGGATGACAAAGCTGACCAAACCGCAAAAAATCGTGATCATCGGGGTCGCACTGATCGTCGCGTTTTTGGCGCTTCGACTCTTCAGCGCGCCCTCATGGAACACACCGAAGGGGGCTCAGCTTTATACTCTCGCGGAGGACGGTCGTTCCAACGACGTCGATCGCTTGCCCATAAATCAATCAATTTTTGATCAACCGCCCTCTGAAGCTTGTGTTAAAGCAAAAGCCATTGCCAGCTTTTACGATAGCTGTGTCGACGCTCTGGAGCAGGCTGCGAACGGGGATTGCAAAAATCTCATCGCGCCTCCCGAGGGCTCAACGATCCCTGACAATTTGATCCAGGCCAAACGATTCCAAAGCAGTTTTGCCGAAGTTGCCTCCTCCGTCTGCGAAACCGGACAACCCCGTCTCATTCTGATTGAGTCTCTTTCAAACTCGAATGCACAAGCAGGAATACCCGAATGACCGACCGTAAAACGCGACTCGAACAGCTTCACGCCGCTGCCAAAGACCGCATCCTGCTTCTGGATGGATCGTGGGGTGTGATGTTTCAGAAAATGGGCCTGAGCGAAGACGATTATCGCAATGACCATTTCAATACCGAGACCTATCCGGGTCAGATGAAGGGCAATAATGACATTCTCTGTCTCACCCGCCCAGACCGCGTGACTCATCTGCACGACGCCTATTTCGAAGCTGGTGCAGACATCACAGAGACCAACACATTCTCTG
>Ga0256829_1001582_pt1 | contig 18359 bp, 15 predicted proteins | sample 131447metaG_FD_185979 | JGI IMG/M metagenome (GOLD analysis project Ga0256829, IMG submission 185979) | Hydrothermal vent microbial communities from Lau Basin, Pacific Ocean - 131-447 | ecosystem: Environmental > Aquatic > Marine > Hydrothermal vents | place: Pacific Ocean: Lau Basin | collected...
AGCAAGGATCAAGGTGATCGGTATTGGCGGCGGCGGCGGCAATGCGCTGAACAATATGATCACCCAGAAACTGCGCGGAGTGGAGTTTATTGTCGCCAATACCGATGCGCAGGCGATTGAACGCAATAATGCAGAAACCAAGTTGCAGCTGGGCGCTGATATCACCCGCGGCCTGGGCGCCGGCGCCAATCCGGGCATCGGTCGCGATGCGGCGGAAGCTGAGCGCGAGCGCATTCGTGAATTCATGCAGGATACCGATATGGTGTTTATTACAGCCGGCATGGGCGGCGGTACAGGTACAGGTGCCGCGCCGGTGATTGCCGAGGCAGCTAAAGAGATGGGTGTGCTGACAGTGGCTGTGGTTACCAAGCCGTTCAGTTTTGAAGGCAAACGCCGTATGCGTCAGGCTGAGGCGGGTATTGCTGAGCTACGCAAGTTTGTTGATACGCTGATTACCATCCCCAACCAGAAACTGATTGGCGCAGTTGGCAAGAATACCAGTATGCTGGAGGCATTCCGCAAGGCCGATGATGTGTTGTTACAGGCTGTGCGCGGTATTGCCGAGCTGATTACCCATACCGGTTATATGAATGTCGACTTTGCCGATGTGAAAGCGGTGATGAGTGAAACCCGTGGCGTAGCCATGATGGGCTCAGGCTCCGCATCGGGCGATAGCCGTGCGATTGAAGCTGCCGAACGGGCCATTTCATCGCCGTTGCTGGAAGATATTGATATTCACGGCGCCCAGGGTATTCTGGTTAATGTGACCGGCAATGAAGAGATGACGCTGGCTGAATATGATGAGGCGGTGTCGATTATTCACAATATGGCTGATGAGGATGCTAATATTATTTGCGGCATGGTGTATGATCAGGATGCGGGAGAAGAGATCCGTGTTACGGTCGTTGCCACAGGTCTCTCCGGTGAATCCAGCCTGCGCCTGGCTGCTTCAAGCCATGACATGGGGCAAGCGAAGACATCGCGCATGCCTAATATTCAGGTGGGTTCGATTCCGCTACAGAAAGCGGGCAATCAGCAGCCGCCACTAAAGCAGACACAGCCGATGCCCTTTGACCAGCCGGGGTTTAATGACGATGAATTTGCCGTGCCGACTTTTTTGCGCAGGCAGGCTGATTGATATGATAAGACGGGTTAGCTGCCGCAGACTTGAAATACTGGCGAAGGAACGCCTTCATATGCTGGTTGAGACTGCCCGTGATTGCTCGTTAAGCGTTAATTAGTTTGTAATAAAGCTTTTTTGTGGCAGTCTTACACGCTGCCCGGACTGTGGGTGGTATCAAATGATGCATGCCACGGTTGGATATTGTACCCGCAATTATTGGCGGCCATGGTGGTTTTTTTGCGCATCGTGGAAGGAGACATGCATGATAGCACAGAGAACGCTGGATCATTCGATTCGTTGTAGTGGTATTGGTCTGCATTCCGGTCGCAAGATCGAGCTTGTTTTGCATCCGGCGGTCGAGAATAGTGGCATTACCTTTATTCGCTCCGATTTGGGGGTTGAAATCCCGGCCAAAGCCGATTGTGTTACAGACACGCGTTTGTGTACGACTATCGGCCAGGGCGATGTCCATATTTCTACTATTGAGCATTTACTGTCCGCTCTGGCAGGGCTTGGCGTAGATAATGCGCGTATCGAAGTCAGCGGTCCGGAAGTACCGATTATGGATGGCTCATCCGCCCCGTTAGTATTTCTGATTCAGTGCGCAGGCATCCGCGAACAGCCGCAGGCCAAAAAAGTCATGCGTATCCTCAAACGTGTTGAGGTACAAGATGGAAACAAGCGCTGCGCCCTTTACCCGGCAGCCGGGTTCAGTGTTTCCTATCTGCTGGACTACGATCATCCGCTACTCAGACAGCGCAAGGTGAAAATCGATTTTTCGCGTCAGGCGTATACGCGTGAAATTTCCCGCGCCCGTACCTTCGGTTTCCTGCATGAAGTGGAAGCCTTGCAGAAAGCCGGCCTTGCGCTCGGCGGTTCGCTGGAAAATGCCATTGTGCTTGATACGCACCGGGTTGTGAATGAAGGTGGCCTGCGTTATGAAGACGAATGTGTGCGGCACAAAATTCTTGATACGCTGGGCGATTTGTCATTGTCGGGGTTTCCGATTGTCGGCGCCTTTGAAGGTGAATTAACCGGCCACGATATGAACCACAAGCTGGTTACGATGCTGTTGGCAGACCCATCAAGCTACCGGATAGAAGAGTTGCAGGGTGAAAAGGATTCTTTCGCCGTGGCGACGACACAGTTACAGCAGGCATAAGAAGTCGCCCTCCATTCAGGATTCTCTATTAAGTCATCATTATGCGATTATTCGTCGCCCCTTTCGCATTGAACAGGGTGACGAACTGTTTTAGCTCATTTTGGGAGGCAAAGGTGTGAACTACGCTCGACCCTGTAGTTTCCATAGTCGGGGTTGTTTTTTCCGCAGCTTGTACGGATGAACAGCACAGCGGTATCAGCAATGCTACAAATAGTAATCTGACGGTATGAATTCTGAACATGATTTACCTCATTTGTATACAACATTGAAAGTAATAAATCGGCAGCAGTGAAAGTGAGAAAGTATCTGTTTCATTCGTGTTTGTACCGTATGGTCGGGTAGTAAACGAAGGCAGGCGTTAAGCATCCATCGCTGCATTGTGACAAACTTTCTGCACGTCATCGCAGTCGTTGAGCGCATCCAGAAGCTGCTCAAACACTACCGCATCACCAGCGCTGATATGGGTTAGCGTTTGTGGCTCGTAAGAGATTTCTTCGACTTCAAATGCGATGTCCGGCATGGCTTCAACGAGCGTGGTCTTGATCTTGAAAAACTCGCTGTTGGGTGCCAGGACCGTGATCATGCCGGCTTCGTTTTCGATATCGCTGACATCAATGTCCGCCGCCATCAGTGTTTCCAGCACGGCGTCCTCATCGTTGCCCCTGAACACGAACACAGCCTGATGATCGAACATGTGGGCAACGGAGCCCGGCCCGCCGATTTTGCCGTCATTTTTGGTGAAACACTGACGCACATCATTGTATGTCCGGTTGTTATTGTCCGTCAGGCAGTCGACGATGAGCATGCAACCACCGGGACCAAAGCCTTCGTAGCACGCGCCGGCATAATCTTCGCCGCCGCCGCCTTTGGCCTTTTCAATGGCGCGTTCAATCACATGTGTAGGAACCTGATCTTTTCTGGCGCTATCAATCAGGCTGCGCAGGCCCAGATTGCCGTTGGGGTCGCAACCTCCATTTTTGGCACACGCATAGATTTCTCTGCCGTATCTGGAATAGACCTTGGTCTTGGCGCCTGCGGTCTTGGCCATGTCCGCCTTGCGGTTTTGATATGCTCTTCCCATATGTATATACACTCACTCAGATGCTTATAATATTTACCGGAAGGATTCATACCCGGCTCAATGGATAACAAACGCAATGTTAATAGGGAATATGTCATTAACAACCCTGGACGTGCGAATTATGGACCAACCTGGCTACCTGTAATAAAGCTAATTCGGTCGCTGGCGCTGGATTTAGAACGGTGAATTTCGGCCAATATCGGTCGTTCGTAGCGTGTTGATTTTGGTCATGTATTGCTGGAGGTGGAGGCTGTATATAGATTCCGGTCTGTTTCCAAGTTGGAATTTCGATCCATGGAACCACCATGCATCTCATTCCCTCTCGCAAACAGTTTTGAATCGGGATCGCCACTTGTCCACCCAGAATTTTGCAAATAGCTCCTGTGTGAAAAGGGGAGGCTACCCTTTAGCGATTAAACGGTATCCATACGATACACTGAGAGAATTGATTATGCCCGTTTATATTTATGCATTCGCGGCAAGGAATGTGATGTTACGTTTGCAATACCGGCGCGCAACTACGCCTGGTTGTTTACTATGAGCCGCAAAGCCTCTCTGTTTGAGTTGATCGGCGGGTTGCCGAAGCTGGAGCGCGTACATAAACGCTTTTACGACAAAGTTTATGCCCACGCATGGCTGGGTTGCTTCTTCGCAGGCCACGATCAGAAAGCGATTGAACTGCGTCAGTCGCTGTTGCGTCAATCACTGGAGGAAGAGTATGTGCCGGAGCAGTTGATTGAACGCTGGCTCAAGATCGACCATGCCTTCTGGCGACAGATTAAAAATGACTCGCTGACATCCTTTCAGGACATCGATCTGAAATACGAACGAGCCATGATCGTGCCGAACCTGGAGAGATCAGATGCAAATGATGTACGCTGATATCCGGCTGGACTGGCCGGCTTGGCTACCTGAGTGGCTGTTGGCACATGCGGGCAGCTATCCTGATCATAACGCTCGCATGCGCATGGTGATCGAGCTTGCGCGTCTGAATATGGAACAGGGCAGCGGCGGGCCGTTCGGAGCGGCTGTGTTCGACATGAATACGCATACGCTGATCGCCGCCGGCATGAACAGAGTCATACCCTGCGGAGCATCGATAGCGCACGCTGAAATCATGGCCATTACTGCCGCCCAGCAACTACTGGGCAGTTTTGATTTGTCGGCGCCAGGCCTGCCGCGCTGCGAACTTACTACCAGTTGCCAACCATGCGCTATGTGTTTCGGTGCCATTCCATGGTCCGGCATCCGCCAGCTGATCTGCGGCGCACGCGATACGGATGCCCGCGCCATCGGCTTTGATGAGGGACCGCGCCATCCCGATTGGGTTGGCGAACTGCATGCCCGGGGTATTAGCGTGAAAATTGATGTTTGCAGGCATGAAGCGGTGGGCGTATTGCAACAATATGCCGTTCACAGCGGCGCAATCTATAATGCAGGAATAGCGCCCATGGACGGGCGCTAAAATCCATAGCTTGCATTGCAAGTGATTGATTTGTAAGGAAAGTGAAAATCGTACTTTTTGTTTTTCGTGGCATAAAAGGCCATAGATGAACTTTTTACGGCTTCATCAAGCATGCGTTGCTGCAAATCCGTGCTCGTGAAACCATCACCGTTCTCAGACACGTGCATTTCGTTGTGTACACGGCATAATGAGGGCCCATGAAAAAACGAACTATGCCGATCGTCATGCTGCTGTTACTGCTGGCGCTGCTTCCGGGCTGCGCCACGCCGCAGAATCATTATGACCCGATTGAGCCGGCCAACCGTGTTACCTTCAAGGTCAATAACAACATTGATCGCTATACCCTCAAGCCGATTGCGGAGGGTTATGTCGATGTTGTTCCCAATCCGATGCGTGCGGCCGTATCCAACTTTTTTGATAATGCTCTTTACATAAACACCATCCTCAATGACTTTCTGCAAGGTAAAGGCGGTCAAGGGTTTAGTGATATTGCACGTTTTCTGGTAAATTCCTCTCTCGGTGTCGGCGGACTGGTGGATGTTGCCAGCCAGATGGGGCTTGATCGACACTATGAGGACTTCGGTCTGACACTGGGCACCTGGGGCGTAGGGAAGACGGCTTATACCGTGTATCCGCTAATGGGCCCGAATTCGTTACGCAATACGCCAAATTTCATTACATCGGCTGCTACCAACCCTATATTCTGGGCAGGCTTTGTACTGGCGCCTTACATCACCATTCCCGTGGCCGCCCTTAAATACATTGATGAGCGCGCCCGCCTGCTGAATGCATCCAACATGCTCGAACAACTGGCGCTGGATCCCTATGTATTCACCCGTTCGGCATGGAGACAGCATCGCGAATTCCTGCTTTATAATGGCCACCCTCCGGTTAGCCCGGTGGACTCAGTTGGCCCGGATGATGGGTGGCAAGATGACGGCTTCGGCAAGTAACCGTGTGTGTCGCTATTCAGAACCTTTTCACCGTATACAAAGGCAGGGCAGCCGTTTCGGGACGGTCAAAGGCCCGATAACATTTGGCAGTCTGCATTTGTTGAAGTCATGATCAATCAACTCGCCCCGGCCGCTCTCTCTTTGTAGCCAGCGGTGCGTAGGCCGCTCACTACCGGGGGCTGCCATTCTGCCAATGATAGTACCGATAGCAGTGGCCACCTCTGCAGGATTCAAGCCCAAGCTTAACTTACTGTCCAAAGCCAGAGATTGTAATGCATCACAGGACAGATGCGCCTTTGCATCAATCCTGTCGCGCGCCGAGATAACCGGCGCTTGCTTCTGCGGTGAAAAGCTTTGACCATAGTGTTATCAGTGTTGAATAGTGACGTTACGTTTACGTCTCAGCTTATCACGCCGGACCTATATCCTGCTGGCCCGTTGCCTTAACAGGTGATCGGCCAGCACCAGCGCCAGTTGCGCTTCAGCAATGGGTACGGCGCGAATGCCGACGCAGGGGTCATGACGGCCTTTGGTGATAATCTCTGTTTCATTGCCATGGATATCCACCGTTGGTCGCGACTTCAGAATGGATGAAGTCGGTTTCAGCGCCATGCGGGCGCGCACAGTATCACCATTGGAAATGCCGCCCAGGATACCACCGGCATGATTACTGGAGAATCCGCTTGCACGCATTCCATCGCCAAACTGTGAGCCTCTGGACTCCACACAGGCAAAACCATCGCCGATTTCTACTGCTTTGACGGCCGGAATATTCATCAGGGCTTTGGCAATGTCAGCATCCAGTCGGTCGAATACCGGCTCACCCAGGCCGGGGATCATGCCGTGCGCCTCCACCGTGACTGCCGCGCCAATCGAGTCGCCCTCCTTGCGTAGGTTGTCCATAAAGGTTGCCATCTCGGCTGCAGCTCTAACATCAGGACAGAAAAATGGGTTGTTACTGATTTCCCTGGCATCAAAACGGGAGGGGTTGACTTTGACCGGCCCTATCTGATCTACCCAGCCAAGTACTGAAATGCCGCTTTCGGCCAGTAATTTCTTGGCAATTGCCCCTGCGGCCACGCGCATGGCTGTTTCACGTGCGGAGGATCGACCGCCGCCCCGATAATCACGCCGACCATACTTTTCAAAGTAGGTGCAGTCAGCATGGCCGGGACGAAATTTATCCTTGATTTCGGAGTAGTCCTTGCTGCGCTGGTCGGTATTGCGAATCAATAAGCCGACCGGACAACCAGTGGTGATCCCTTCAAACACACCGGAAAGAATCTCCACCACATCCGCTTCGCGCCGTTGGGTGGTGTATTTCGATTGACCTGGCTTGCGCCGATCCAGATCCGGCTGAATATCAGCCTCGTTTAATGCCAGTCCTGCCGGGCAGCCATCAACAATCGCTACCAGCGCAGCACCATGCGATTCACCTGCTGTTGTAACGCGGAATATCCGACCGCTAATTGAGCCTGACACCGATTATCCCGGGATGCCCGGGTCTCCGGCACCAACATGGAAGCCGGCATCGACATAGTGCAACTCACCGCTTACGCCCGAAGCCAGATCCGAAAGCAGATAAACGCAGGTATTACCTACCTCATCCTGAGATACGTTGCGGCCCAGCATTGAACCTCTGGCGCTCTTTTCCATCAGTTTGCGAAAATCACCGACGGCAGAAGCCGCCAGCGTACGGATCGGGCCGGCTGATACAGAGTTCACACGGATACCATCCTTACCCAGATCCTGCGCCAGATAGCGGGTAGATGCTTCCAGCGCGGCCTTGGCTACGCCCATAACATTATAGCCGGGGATAGCGCGTTCAGCGCCCAGGTAAGTCATGGTGATCATGCTGCCACCAGGCTTCATCATCGGAGCAGCGCGTTGGGCACAGGCAATAAATGAATAGGCGGAAACATCCAGAGCCAGGTGAAAATCTTCGCGGGTGGTGGTCATAAAGCGGTTCTGCAGCGCATCCTTGTTGGCATAGGCAATCGAATGCACGATAAAATCAAGCTCACCCCACTGCTCTTTTACCTGCGTAAAGAAGGCATCGATACTGGCTTCTTCAGACACGTTCATTGGCGCAATAATATTGGCATTCAGACTCTCGGCCAGCGGGCGCACGCGCTTTTCCATCTGTTCACCGAGGAAATTGAAAGCGAGGCTTGCGCCTTCACGTTTGGCTGCCTGCGCAACGCCCCAGGCTATTGATTTATTATTGGCCACACCGAGGATCAGGCCTTTTTTGCCATCGAGAATTCCCACTGCGTACTCCCTCTCTATATCTTTGCGGCAAAGAGTATCAGCCGCGCCATAAAAGCGCACCAATATAAGGGCCGCGGAAAAATAAATTATCCACACTGCAGTCTGTTTCCAAGCTGGTTGTGATTCGGGCCCTTGGCCATCACCCTGCGGGCGGCCTAAAGTCCGTCCAAACGGGCTGTGGCCTTTTGCTCGACCTATGGAACCACCATACATCTCATTCCTCTTGAAAACAGCCTCGAATCGGGATTGCCACTTATCCACCCAGAATTTTGAAAATGGCTCTATAATTAAGATTAAGGCACGCAGGATTGAACACTTGCAAACAGCTTTTTCTTTTCAGACGAGGTGATATGCCTGTGGTATAAAATAGTGGTCGTGCATGACAGGCTTTGACAGCGTGGCTTCACCTTTCTAAGCTCACGGGGGCATGGAAATCAATGGACTGACAAAGCTTTACGGCATCATCGGCTGGCCGGTAACCCACTCGCTGTCACCGCTGTTTCAAGGATACTTTATTGAGGATGGCGGTATCAATGCTGCCTATGTGCCTTTTGCCGTGGCGCCTGAGCAACTGGGCGTTGCACTGGACGGGCTGCGGGCGCTCGGCATCGAGGGTTTCAATGTCACGGTGCCGCATAAGGAAGAGGTGTTTCGTCTGGTCGATGCTGATGCCGATGCGCGACGTATTGGAGCGGTGAACAGCGTGCGCCGCACAGCGAGCGGTTGGCAGGCGGCGAATACCGACTGGCGTGGCTTCAGCGCTGTAGTCAAGGGCTTGCAACTGGAGCTGCAAGGGCAGGATGTACTGTTGTTCGGCGCCGGGGGTACTGCGCGCGCCGTGTTGCATGCCTTGGCCATATTGAAGGTTGGCCGGATATTTATATGCAACCGTAATGCGCAGCGTCTGGCTGCGCTGATGAAACATGCCGGTCATATATATCCGGATCTGACGTGTCTGCCGCTGGCATGGACGGCGGATGCGGTTGCCGGCATCAGTCGTGCATCGATATTATTGATCAATACCACCAGTATTGGTTTGCAGGATGGACAGTTGTTCCCGTTTTTGCTGTCAGGTGATGGAGCGGCCATTGATGCTGTCTATCGGCCCGATGGAGTAACGGCTTTCTGTCTGGCGGCAAGATCGGGCGGGCGGGAAGCTGTCGACGGGCTGCCGATGTTGATCGCCCAGGGAGCGGCATCATTTGCCTGGTGGCATGACTGTCCCTTACCTGATTGCAGCGCGGCCCTGAACCATATCGAGGCCCGGCTTGGGCGCGCGCCACTGTATCTGCCGGGCTGGTCCGGGCTATGAGTCGTTCACGGCTGGGAGATATTCTGCTCAAGCATGGACGGATTGACCGTCCGCAACTGGACAAGTTGCTCAGGGAAACGCGACTGCATGGCGATACCTTGACCGCGCAGTTGATTAAACAGGGCCTGTTCAGCGAAAATGAACTGGTTGCGTTTATTTCTAGAACTTACGGTTGCCCTGTCGTTGAAGTGACTGCTGCGACCGTTATTGCCAAAGTTGATATGCTGCCGGTAGACCTGTTGCGCAAAAACATAATGTTTCCGATCGGACGCAAGGGGCATATGCTGAAGCTGGCTGTGGCCGATCCGTATGATATCAGCGGGCTGGATGAAGTATCCTTTATTACCGGCTGCCAACTCGATATTGCTGTGGCGGCAGAAAGCCAGTTGGTGGCGGCGCTTGAACAACTGAGTCAGAGTGATTCCCATTTACAGGAAGTAATGGCCGACATCGGGGCTATGGCCGTAGAGGTGGTCGATACCAGCGAAGATGATGTGGATGCGGTGTCGTTGTCGGAGGAAACGGAAGCGGCGCCGGTTGTTCGACTGGTGAATCTGATCTTGCTCGAAGCCATCAAACGCGGCGCTTCCGATATCCATTTGGAACCCTATGAGCGGGTCATGCGCGTGCGTTATCGGGTGGATGGTGTACTGTATGAGATCATGCGACCGGGCATAGGCATGAAAGATACCCTTGTATCGCGGCTGAAGATACTGGCCAGGCTGGATATTTCCGAGCGCAGGCTGCCACAGGACGGGCGCATCAAGTTGCGCTTGTCGCGCATGAAAACAGTGGATTTTCGTGTTTCCGTATTGCCGACGTTGTTCGGCGAAAAGGTGGTCATGCGCATACTGGATCCATCCAGCCTGCAACTGGACATGGCCAAGCTGGGCTATAACAGTCAGCCTTTGGCCTGGCTGAAACAGGCAATTCATCGTCCCTACGGCATGGTGCTGGTAACCGGCCCGACCGGTTCGGGCAAGACAGTCAGCCTGTATTCTGCGGTGAGCGAGCTTAATCAGCCAGAAGTGAATATTTCGACGGCCGAGGATCCTGTCGAATTCAATTTCATGGGCATCAACCAGGTCAATGTACATCCTGAAATCGGTCTGGATTTTCCTACTGTACTGCGTTCTTTTCTGCGCCAAGATCCGGATGTCATTCTGGTTGGTGAAATCCGCGATTATGATACGGCGGCCATCGCCATCAAGGCGGCTCTGACCGGCCATATGGTACTCGCCACATTGCATACCAATGATGCGCCTTCTACGATGCTTCGTCTGGTGAATATGGGGATTGAGGCGTTTCTGGTGGGCTCGGCAATCAACCTGGTCAGCGCGCAGCGGCTGGCGCGCTGTATTTGCAGAGGGTGCCGGATGTCTGAAGATGTGCCGAGCGAAGCCTTGCTGGAGGCAGGGGTGCCGGAAGCGGAGCTGGTGGCATATCATCCCATGCATGGCGCAGGTTGCTCAGCCTGCAATGGGACCGGTTACAAAGGGCGTACCGGCATCTATCAGGTGATGCCGGTGTTTGATGAGATCAGGGAAGCGGTTTATGCTGGTGGAAATACAGATGTTATTAGTGCACTGGCGGTGCGCATGGGTGTGAAAACACTGCGCATGGAGGCGTTGGAGAAGGTGAAAATGGGCGAGATATCTTTTGCTGAATGTCTTCGCGTAACGGTGGCTGACTGATGGCTGTGTTTGTCTGGCAGGCGAAAGATAAACAAGGCATGGCTCAGAGTGGTGAGCTGGAAGCGGTAAACCGGGGAGTGGCCACAGCGATTCTGCGCCGTCGCGGCCTGGCTGGCATCAAGGTGAAAAAGAAGCCGATTGAAATCAAACTGTTTTCTGAAAGGGTGCAGGACAAGGATATTTCGGTTTTTTTTCGCCAGCTGTCAACCATGATTCATGCCGGGTTGCCGTTGGTTCAGTGTTTTGAACTGGCAGAGCGCGGTGCTGAAAAGAAGGCCATGATCAAGCTGCTCAACGATGTGCGACAGAATCTGGAAGGCGGCAATCCTCTGGGCGAAACCATGCGCAAGTTTCCCAAGCAGTTTGACCGATTGACCTGCGCACTGGTAGAGGCCGGCGAGCAGGGTGGCATACTTGATACCATTCTGTTGCGCCTGTGCACATATAAGGAGAAGGCGCTGTCTCTGAAAGCGAAAATCAAGTCCGCTATGGTGTATCCAATCGCCATCCTGGTCGTCTCATTCATAGTAACTTCGATTCTGATGATTTTTGTTATCCCGATGTTCGCTCAGATGTTCGCCGGCGCCGGGGCGGAGTTGCCGGCACCGACCCGGATTACGATGGCTGTATCCAGCCTGTTTGTGAAATACTGGTATCTGGTGGTTGCCATACCCATCGCACTGGTGCTGATGATTCGAGGTCTCTACAGAACGCCGAAAGGGCGCTATCGGCTGGATAAACTGTTGCTGTCGCTGCCCGTACTGGGGAATGTGTTGCGCAAGGCATCGGTGGCCCGTTTTTGCCGCACGTTTTCCACCCTGAGCGCCGCCGGTGTGCCGATTCTGGAAGCACTCGATACGGTGGCGGAAACAGCCGGCAATGTGGTGGTAGAAAAGGTGATCCTGTCATCCAAGGATTCTATTTCCCAAGGGCAGACGCTGACTGCGCCATTGGAGGCAAGTAAGATTTTCCCGGTGATGGTAACCCAGATGGTCTCCATTGGTGAGCAGACAGGCAGTATGGAAGAAATGCTGGCCAAGATTGCCGACTTTTATGAGGAGGAAGTGGATACGGCCGTCGACAATATGCAGCAGTTGATGGAGCCGATCATTATGGTCTTTCTCGGCGTGGTGATCGGTGGTCTGGTGATCTCAATGTATCTGCCTATCTTTCAGATGGCATCCCTGGTCTGATCCTGGTTCACGGGCGGAGCGTAATGATCCGGCCCTGTTCGCTCTTCTGATGCGGCTGATCCTTTATCGCACACTTGCCAGCGGTGGCATTGCCCTGGCGCTGGCCGCATGGGTTTATCCGGCCGCGCCATTTCAACATCTTATAATATACATTGGCGGGCTTTTAATGCTGCTGCTGCTGTTGCAGGCGGGGCTGACATTTACCCGTTTAAGCGAGCGCAGCCAGTGGATACTCCAGTTTGCATCGGATACGTTGATCGCTTCCGGACTACTCTTTGCCACCGGCGGCATTGGCAGCCCATTCGCGATTTTGCTCGGACTGATTATTATTTGCGCCGGGGCGTTTGCCTGGTTTCTGTTGCCGCTGGCGATCACGGTATTGGCTTGTGTCGGTTATTTGGCGGCAGTCTATAGCGAGTTATGGTTGACACGAGCCGTGCTGCCGGATACATCGCAAGCTTTGCATATCCTGTTGCAGGTTTCTGCGCTGATGCTGGTCGGCGGTATTATGGCTACAATCGCCAGACGTCATGCGGGTTTGCATGCCAGTAGTGATCGCGCGCAGAGCCAGCATCGTAAATTAAAGGGTTTGCACGACAAGCTGATGGAAGCGATGTGCGAGGGCGTAATTGTACTGGACAATCGGCTTGAACTCAGTGATATGAATGCAGCGGCAGCTACATTGCTGGCTGAGCAGCCGATTTCCGTAATAACGGGCATTCCAGAGGTATATCATGGTTTGCATCAGCAGGGGAAATATGCCTGCCAGTGCGAACACAGACGTGGTGATCAGGTGCTGCTGGTAGCGCTTACACATTTGAGTGATGATGCAGACGCGCGTTGGTTGCTGACGCTGGTTGATATCAGTGACTTACGTCGGATGGAGTTGAAGATGCGCCAGCAGGAAAAAATGGCAGCGTTAGGGCAGATGGCGGCGATGCTGGCGCATGAGATTCGTAATCCGGTTCAGACCATGGCGCAGGGACTGGAGCTGTTGCCTGGCGGAGAAGTGAAAGGGGTGAATATCCGTGATATTTTGCACGATGAAATGTTGCGCCTGAATCGGTTGGTTACAACAATGCTGAATTATTCGCAGCCATTGAAGCCGATGCCGAACCTGAGCTATATGCCGAGTATCATCAGGGCGGCGATGAAGCATCTGGAGCTGTCAAAGCAGTGTGCTGTCGATATGCGTTGCGGACTGGAGCAGTTACTGCTGGATGGCGACCATTTTCGTCTGGTGCTGGACAATCTGCTGGCTAATGCGGCAGCGAACAGCCCGCCGGATAGTCGCATTGCTATCCATCTGGATGGTGACGGAGTTTACTGGTATTTGCGCGTATATAATCAGGGACATATCAATGAACAGGTTCGGAATAAACTGTTTGAGCCCTTTGTCAGTGGCCGTTCCAGTGGTATCGGATTGGGGCTTGCGACAGTCAAACAGGTTTGCGATATGAATGGATGGCGTGTAAATGTGACACAGGAAAATGGTTTAATCTGTTTTTGCGTGGATGGCTTGATTGAGCAGCCCGATGATGAGGCGCTGACGGCTATGGCGCATGGCTGATCTATTACTGGTTGAGGATGAGGTCAATGCCCGGCGTATCCTGGCGCTGGGTCTGGAGTTGCAAGGGCATCAGGTGAAAACATGCGCCTCGCCTGAGGAGGCGGAGATACGCATGAAATCTGCTACCTTTGATGTGGTGCTGACCGATTTGCGCATGCAAGGGCGCGATGCCGGTCTGGAAGTGATTCGCATGAGCCAATCGTTGCAGCCTGACGCCAGGGTGCTGTTGTTGACTGCCTATGCCAGCGCCGACACTGCTGTATCGGCGATGAAGCAGGGCGCTTTCGATTATCTCACCAAACCGGTGTCCGGCGAGGAACTGGCTGCGGCAGTTGAGCGGGCTCTGCTTGATGCCGGAGATGATCGTGCTGACGCCGGTTTAAACGCCATCTCTGCGCTAACGCCGGCAGATGGCCCCGCTGATGATGGCATGTTGACCGGTGATTCCGAGGTTATGCAACGTGTGCGTCAGCGCCTGCAGCGGGCGGGCAGATCGCAGTTTACCGTGCTTGTGAGTGGTGAGTCGGGAACAGGCAAGGAACTGGCGGCCCGTTATGCGCATGCTTGCTCAACGCGTAACAGGGAGGCTTTTACCCCCGTGCATTGCGGCGCCATCCCGGAAGGGTTATTTGAATCCGAATTATTCGGTTATCGTAAGGGTGCATTTACCGGTGCCGAGGCTGACCGGGCAGGATTGATTGAGTCGACCAACGGCGGCACATTGTTTCTGGATGAGGTTGGCGACATGCCGTTATCGGCGCAGGTTAAATTACTTAGAGTGTTGCAGGAATACCGCATCCGCCGGGTGGGCGATGACCGGGAACGTGATGTCGATGTGCGGGTCATTGCCGCCACCAACCGGGATCTGGAAGCAGATGTGCGGCAGGGTCTGTTCCGTGAAGATCTGTTTTTCAGGCTTAATGTGCTGCCGGTACGTATGCCGGCGCTTAGGCAGCGGCGCGAGGATATTCCCGCTCTGGCCCGGACCATTGTACGACGCTGGAGTGAAGGCAGAGCCCGTCTCAGTGAAAGCTGTCTGAAACGACTGATGATGTTACCATTCACGGGCAATGTGCGTGAATTAGAAAATCTATTGCAGCGCATGCTGGCCCTGTCAGACAGTTATGAACTAGATGCGTCCTTGCTGGATGAGATGTATTCCGGCCAGCCCGCCAATTCTCAGGTATCTCTGCAGGCTTTGCATGAATCGGCCTTGAATCTGGATGCGTGGCTGGAGACGAGTGAACGGCAGATGATTGATCAGGCGTTGTTAAAAACAGGCGGCAATATCACGCGTGCGGCGGAAGAGTTGGGTATCAGCTTTCGCTCGCTGCGCTATCGCTTGAAAAAAGATGGCCAGGGGGATGATTCGGAGTGATTAGTCTGGTCATGTTATGCGCTTTGCTCGGTTTGCTGGCAGGTAGTTTTGCCAATGTATGTGTGTATCGTATTCCGCGCCGCGAATCGATTGTCCTGCCCGCCAGCCACTGCCCGGCATGCAAGCACCCGATAGCTCCATTTGATAATATCCCGGTACTATCCTGGCTGATGCTGCGTGGTCGTTGCCGTAACTGCCGGCAAACAATTGCATGGCGTTATCCCCTGTTGGAAACGCTGATGGGGCTTAGCTGGGCCGGGCTGGCATGGCATTTCGGGCCCGGTCTTCAACTGGTTATGGCGCTGTCTCTGTTTTTCCTGCTGTGGGTGCTCAGTTTTATTGATTTTGAAACAGGTCTGCTGCCGGATGTTTTGACCTTGTCGGGTATCGTTCTGGGCCTGCTTTTCTCCTGGTGGCTGGGTGACTGGCGGCATGCGGTGATCGGAGCGATTGCCGGCTATGGCGTATTCTGGCTGGTTAACAGATTGTTTTTGTTGTTGAGTGGTCGTGAAGGCATGGGTTATGGTGATTTTAAGCTGCTGGCCATGCTCGGCGCTTTTCTGGGTTGGCAGGCATTGCCATTTATTATTCTTGTATCTTCTGTGATCGGCGCACTGGTTGGCAGTCTGTTTTTGTGGCTGTCCCGTCGCGGTTTGCGTGCGGAAATTCCGTACGGGCCGTATCTGGCCGGCGCCAGCATGATCTGGCTGTTGTGGGGCGATGCCATTCTGGGGTGGTATATGAACACTGCGGGCATGCGAGGTTGAAGCGCTTGCGCCGGATTGGCCTGACGGGTGGTATTGGTAGTGGGAAATCGACGGCGGCGTCCATGTTTAGAGCGTTGGGCGTGCCGGTATTGGACCTGGATCAGGTGGGGCATGCGGTAACGATGGCCGGTTCTGCAGGGCTGAATGCACTTGTTCTGGCTTTTGGCGAGCAGGTGCGCAATGCGGATGGATCATTGAATCGCCGGGCTCTGGCGGACTACTGTTTTGCCGATGCAGTGCGTACGGCGCAGTTGAACAGCATTGTCCACCCGCTGATCCGGCAGCAGGAAGCGCAGTGGCTGGCTCGCCAGCAGGCGGTCTATGCCCTGATTGAAGCATCGGTGCTGCTGGAGTCGGGCGGGGCGGCCCGCATGGATCAATTGGTGGTTGTGCTGGCCGATGAAGCGCTTAGATTACGGCGTGTGCTGAAGCGGGGCAGGCACGATGAGAAAATATTCCGGGCGATTGTCGTCCGTCAGTGTGGTGATGCGATGCGCCGCCGTGAGGCTGATTACCTGATCAATAATAATGGCGACATCCCTGTCTTGCGCGATCAGGTGGGGCGCGTGCATGAGCAATTGCTAGGCTAATCCTGTGTTTGGTGTTGACATGTCTGATCCGGCGCTTTAGCAATGCCTTTGTTGCCGGAGCCTCCTTCGGCGTTCCGGGCATCCATCAGGATTTTTCAGTTACCCACCCTTTCAACACAATGATCAGGCAGCATATTAACCTGTCAGACTTTTTTGGAGTTTTGTCAATGTCTCAAGAAATCGAATCACCCGTGGCGGTGTCAGAAGCAATCCCTTCCGTTGAGGCGGAACAACTTGCCGAGGTTAAGCCACGCAAGCGTGGCAGACCCCGCAAGCAAGCTGTAGCAGAAGGTATTGAAGATGCCAGGGCGGTATCAAAAGATGCCTCGGAAACTGCCGAAGTGAAGCCGCGCAAACCCGGCAGGCCACGTAAGAAGCCGGTGGAAACAGCCGCAGCTAATATAGGGACTGTGGAAGTTGAAATCGAGACAGAGAAGCCTGTCCGCCCGGCTCGCACGGCGGCCAATGCGGGAAAGGCCGAAAAGGCCGAAAACAGCAGCGAAAATAAGTCTGATGCCGCTATGGTAAAGCGGGAAGCCAGGGCACAGGAAGATAAAGGCAGGCAGCAAACTGATGCGTTGGAGTCTGGCCGACGTGGTCGCTGGCGTAATAAGGGCGAACAACCACAACGCGCTGAAAAGCCACGCCGCAAACGCGATGACAGTGAAGAAAAAATTTCCGCTGAAATGGAAGGTGTGACGCTGAATCTGAAAGAGGTGTCGGCAAAAACACCGACGGAACTGCTGGAGCTGGCAGATTCCTACGGTATTGAGAATGCAGCCGGCATGCGCAAACAGGAACAGGTGTCGGCGATCCTGCGCGGGCACGGTTTACGTGGCGGTACGATTTACAGTGAAGGTGTATTGGAGATTTTGCCGGATGGCTTTGGTTTCCTGCGCTCGCCGGATGCAAACTATTTATCCGGTCCGGATGATGTGTATGTCTCCACCCATCAGATTCGTCGTTTTTATCTGCGCAAGGGTGATACCGTTGCCGGCGAAATTCGTTCACCCCGTCGCGGCGAAAAGTATTTTGCCCTGAAAACTGTGGATGCAGCTAATGGTGAGCCGCCGGAAGTGGCGCGCACCAAGGTGTTGTTTGACAATCTTACTCCGCTGTATCCGAATGAGCGGCTGCAAATGGAAGTCGAGGATCCGACCCACAAGGATATTACCGGTCGCATCATTGACATTGTTTCGCCAATCGGTAAAGGGCAGAGAGCGCTGTTAGTGGCCCCGCCTCGCACCGGTAAAACGGTGATGATGCAGTCCATTGCCCATTCCATCGCGGCCAATCATCCGGAAGTAGAGCTGATGGTATTGTTGATTGATGAGCGCCCTGAAGAAGTGACCGATATGAAGCGTTCGGTGAAGGGCGAGGTGGTATCATCGACCTTTGATGAGCCGGCCCAGCGCCATGTGCAGGTGTCCGAGATGGTGATCGAGAAGGCCAAACGTCTGGTGGAACATGGTCGTGACGTGGTGATCCTGCTGGATTCGATTACTCGCCTGGCGCGCGCTTATAACACGGTGGTCCCGTCCTCGGGCAAGATTCTGACCGGCGGCGTTGACGCCAATGCCCTGCATCGCCCGAAACGTTTTTTCGGTGCGGCGCGAAATATTGAAGGCGGCGGCAGTCTGACCATTATTGCCACGGCGCTGGTTGAAACCGGTTCCAAGATGGATGAGGTGATTTTCGAAGAGTTCAAGGGAACGGGTAATATGGAAATCAAGCTGGATCGCAAGCTGACTGACAAGCGTGTATTCCCGTCGATTGATATTGCTCCATCCGGCACGCGTA
>Ga0256829_1001583_pt1 | contig 18344 bp, 15 predicted proteins | sample 131447metaG_FD_185979 | JGI IMG/M metagenome (GOLD analysis project Ga0256829, IMG submission 185979) | Hydrothermal vent microbial communities from Lau Basin, Pacific Ocean - 131-447 | ecosystem: Environmental > Aquatic > Marine > Hydrothermal vents | place: Pacific Ocean: Lau Basin | collected...
TGTATCCAAACTGTCATTTCGATGCCTGCCTGCCGGCAAGGCAGGGAAGCGACGTCAGGAGCGACGAGAAATCTCCCGGAAAAGAACCCCGCAGCCCGGCTTTTTTCGGTGGTCGTTCCCTGATTATTAGGAGATTTCTCACCGCTCCCCACAATGCCTTCCCACATGGTTCAAAATGACAAACGGGAAATCGAAAAAGTTATTCCAAAGAAAACATTCCTTTTTCCATGCAATTTCAAAAGATAGCTTTATATTTGCATGGTGAATGAGAAACCTAATCAAATGTATATTCCACGGAAAATAGAAGACGGTGTGCTAAAGGCGTTAAAAAATAACCCCGTGGTAGCCCTGATTGGTCCCCGCCAGTGTGGGAAGTCAACATTGGCAAAACAAATACTCAGCAGGAATGCACACAGTATATGCCTGGATATGGAGCGTCCTTCTGATGTGCAAAAACTGGAAGATGCTGAATGGTTTCTTTAGTCGCAAAAAGGCAAATTGGTTTGTATTGATGAAGTGCAGCGAAAACCTGAATTATTCCCATTGATTAGAAGCCTTGTTGATGAATGGAATATACCGGGTTCCTTTTTGATGTTGGGGTCTGCTTCAAGGGATCTTTTAAAGCAAAGTTCCGAATCACTCGCCGGAAGAATTAGCTATAAGCGGCTTACCCCTTTTCTGTGGAAAGAGTTGAAAGGGATGTATTCCATTGAAAAATATTTTGCCCGGGGGGCTTTCCCCCGCAGCCTGCTGGCAGACAATGAAGCCGCGTCTTTTGAATGGCGTGAAGATTTTATTTCTACATTTTTAGAACGTGATTTGATCCAATGGAGGAACTTTACACCCTCTACCATGCGGCGCCTTTGGCAAATGCTGGCCCATGTAAACGGACAAACGGTCGATTACTCCGCGTTGGCAAACTCACTCGGCGTTTCTTCCACCACGGTAAAGAATTATATTGATTTATTGGAAAGCACCTTTATGGTTGATGTGATTCCTCCGTATATTTCAAATTTGGGGAAACGCCTTGTGAAAGCTCCTAAAGTATATCTCCCTGATTCCGGTATTACCGCTGCGTTATTGGGTTTGCACAATTTTGAAGAAATGTTTGGTCACCCGTCTTTTGGTGCTATTTGGGAACAAATCGTATTATCAAATCTGAGAGGTTTATTTCCAGAAGCTTCTGTTTATTTTTACAGGACAAGCAATGGTGCTGAAGTCGATTTTGTAATCAATATTAAAAATACTGTATTCGCGATAGAATGTAAGTCCTCTTATGCCCCCACACTGACAAAAGGTAACTATAATGCTTTTGAAGACATCGCCCCAAAACATGTGTTTGTTGTTTCACCTGTAAAGAAAGGCTGGCCGATGAAGCGGGGAATTGATTTGGTCTCTTTGGAGGAACTGGACGTAAAGATAAGGGCAATGATACCTACATCCTGACGGGATAAACCTTGTTACGAAAAAGTTACCCCTTCGTTTTTTCTGTCATTTCGAGGCCTGCCTGCCGGCAAGACAGGGAAGCGCAGCGACGAGAAATCCCCTCAGCAAAAATCTGCACTTTCAGCAACCCCTTTTTGGAGGGATGCTATCTGATTATTAGGAGATTTCTCACCGCCGGCGCACAAGGCCTTCCCACATAGTTTGAAATGACAGACTGGTTATGAAAGAGGTTCTCTCCGCCTCTGGCAGTTAGAAATGACAGCGTTGTTCTTTTTGTCATTTCGAGGGAAGCGACGTTAGGAACGACGAGAAATCTCCTCCGAACAAGCCTGTACTTCTGGCAAACTTTAGTCATTGATACAAGGAGATTTCTCTCTCACCTCATGCGAGAGGGACATATTAAAATATTTTACCTAAGGTAAGGGTAAGGAGGAAAAACAAAAGCCAAAAGCTAAAAGCCAACAGCCAAAAGCCAACAGCCAACAGCTAAAAGCTAACAGCCAAATACCAACAGCTTTTATTTTCATCAGCATAAAATAAAAATTCATCAGTATAAAATATACATCTCATCAAGAGAAATCAAAGACACTATAAAAACCGGATAATTAGAAATAAATTTAATAAGATAATTAGATAAAACTACCGAAAAAAGTATTACAGGTAAGGGTTAAATATAAAGCTTGAAATATAACATCATAAAGGAAAAAATTATGATATAAAAAGGTGATATTTTCAGATAAAATAGTTAATAACTCTGTAAACGTTGATTACAAAAAGATAATATTTTTAATATTTTTATAAAGAAATTTCAAAAAACATAAAAAAAGATCGTAACTTTGTTACGATCTTTTAATAAATAATCAATAAAGATTAAGAAGATGAAGGGTTAACCTTGGTGTATTTAACGTTCTTCAATTGATTTTTAAACTCACTTCCGGGTCGAAACAGAAGATTTGTTTTTTTGATTAAAGAAGCGTTAAATTCATCAGGGTTTTCAACACCTTCTGAAGAGAGACTAAGTCGGAATGTTCCGAAATCACCTAACTTTACAATATTGCCTTCCAGCAACAAGTCAGGGATTACCTGCAGCAAACCTTCCAGAACAGCAGCCGTATCCATCGTACTGATAGTCGACTCCCGTGAAATTCGTTTGGCAAGTGCCCGGACATCAACAACTCCCGATGCTTTGGGAAACGCGTAATACTTACGTATTTCCTCAGGAGACCTGGGATTTACCCTTTGGTTTAATCTGTAAAAAATCATATTGATTTACTTTTTTTAAAAAATTAATAACTATCTGATTTTTACAGGAATCAGGAAACCTTTTTAAATGTTTCATTTTTTTAAATTTTATTTTATTAAAAATTGAACTATATATTTTGGGTTTCAGCACCCGGTGCTTATGCCCAAATTTATCCTAATCCATGTTTTTACCCCCTTTCTTTTTAAGTCCTGAATTAACAATATTTTTCATGTTTATAATAATTTCATGTTTAGTGTTTTATACGAAGTCAAAGATAAGTCAAAGATTATAAATTTCAACTAAGGATTTATTCACACGAACCTGTGAATAACTGGTAGCATCTTGATTATAAGCCTTTTAAAATACGAATAGCATGTGAATAAGTCGTAAAAGTTTTTTTTGGCACGATTTTTAGTTAAAATTTTTATAGTCCAATATTATGATAGTGAGATAAATACAAGTTAAATTATAGAAAAGTAAGATATATCATATAACTATCAAAACCAAACCTCATAAAAGCTACCCTGTTTTTCGGTCATTCAAAAATGAAGATAAGGGTACTCCACCCCCTACACCCCCGTCTCGCCTCAGGCGAGAGGGACATATGTACACATATTTTAACTAAGAAATGAGGGTTAAGGAGGAAAACAAACTCAAAGGCGAAAGGCCAACAGCCAAAAGCCAACAGCCAAAACCCAAAAGCCAAGAATACAAACAAACTAGTCTTAATAAAAAATTATATATCATAAACAACAATACGTGCCTTCCATAAAAAAAAATCTGGCTTTTAACCTGTTGTTGCTTACCAGTAACCTGCTTTTTCCTATTATAAGCTTTGCTTATGCCGCCAGGATGGTAGGCCCCGCGGGAATAGGAAAAGTACAATTTGTAATAACCTTCGCATCTTATTTTGTTTTGCTTGCACAGGTTGGAATTCCCGTGTATGGCATGAGAGAAGTTGCCAAAATAAAAAACCAGCCGGAAAGTCTCAACAAGCTTTTCTCCGAACTTATCGTTATTAGTATTGGCAGCAGCTTCATTATGCTGCTTATCTATTTCACCATAATACTTTCTGTAGGATGGTTTCAAAATAATATTATTTTCTACCTGTTGGGAGGATTGATGGTGATGACAGGTTTTTCGGTGCTGGATTGGTTTTACATGGGACTGGAAAAATTCCGCTTCCTGTCGCTGCGATCCATAATAATAAAAATCATTGCCCTTACCGCACTTTTTGTGTGGGTACACAGTCCTGCAGACCTGTTAATATATTTTATCATTACACTAGGTTCCGTATTAGGCAATAACCTGTGGAACCTTTTCCGGTTAAAAGGAATTGTAAGGCTGCAATTTCACCTGAAAGGATTAAGTAAGCACTACAGGGCACTGTTAATATTATATATCTCCTCACTTACAATTAGTATTTATACGTTAGGTGATACCTTGTTATTGGGCTTTCTTACCGATAATAAGGCGGTGGGATTTTATACCGCAGCAAAAAAATTAATTATTATCACCATCCCAATGATTACATCGTTGGGAACAGTACTTATTCCGCAACTTACAAAAAGTATCGACACTAAAAACCACCGTGAGACACACCTGAGGATACGTCAGTCTTTTGCTTTTATTTCATTACTGGGAATTCCCGTCAGCATCGGTCTAATTGTTTTTGCACCGGAGATTATGCGGGTTTTTTCCGGACCGGATTTTACCGGGGCGATACTGACATTGCAACTTACAGCTCCTGTTATCTTTCTTGTGGGCCTCGGACATCTTTTCGGAATGCAAATGCTCATTCCGGGAGGATATGAAAAACAATACCTTACAGCCACCGTATGGGGCATGGTTATCTCTTTAACATTGAACCTGCTGCTAATACATACATTCCGTGACAAAGGGGCCGCCATTACCTTGTTAATAACAGAAGGCCTGGTTTCTTTTGTTTCATATTATTACGTGGTGAAGAAAATGCAATTTAAAATCGACTGGCAGCCTGCCGGAAATGCATTTCTAACATCTCTTATCTTTATACCTCCCGCCATTATCTTGAGAACCATGCATCTGCCACTTATTTCGGGACTGACAGCAGCGATAAGTATATCAGCTATTCTGTATCTGTTATTACAGTATTATCTTTTCAAAGAACCCGTGTTAATGGAAATTGTCAACTACCTGTACCGAAAATCAAGAAATAAAATATAAGATTATAAACACATTAAAATAAAAACAGTTGACACTATTCCGGTATGCATTCCGGCAACTTACACTTAATAAGACATAACAATAAAATACATTGAAAAAAAAAGTATCTGTTATAATTGTTAATTTCAATAGTGAATCTACTATTGGCAGCTGCCTTCAATCGATATATAAACATACTGCCGGAACAGACTTCGAAATTATTGTTGTAGATAATGCCTCTGAACCGGCATCAATAAATTACATTAAAGATCATTTTTCAGGTATAAAACTCATCCAAAACAATGAAAACAAAGGTTTTGGAGCAGCAAACAATATAGGTGCCGGATATGCGTCAGGAGAATATTTGTTTTTTCTGAATCCTGACACTCTGTTACAAGACAATGCTATTGAGCGGTTTATCAGGTTCATGGAAAAAGAACAACCTGACGCAGCATCTTGCGGAGGGTGTTTAATAACAAAGGACGGTGATCCCACAACCTCCTGGGGGAACTTTCCATCTTTTTTACAGGAACTGGGTTCCACTGGATTTTCACGTTTTTTTCGATGGCATTATGAGAAGATACGTCTTGGGAAAGCTTGTAAAAACGAAAAACACCCTTTTCAGGTGCCTTTTATCACAGGAGCGGATATTTTTATCAGGAAAAAGATATTTCATAAGTTGGGAGGTTTCGATGAAAGTTTTTTTCTTTATTATGAAGAAACAGACCTTTTTTACCGTTTGTATAAAGCCGGCTACAAATCATATATATTACCTGATGTAAAGATTGTTCATTTGGAAGGCACAACCCTGCTTAAAGAGGAGGCTTTTAATTATAAAACATGGTCTTTTTGGGAAAAAAGCCGGTATTATTATTTCAGGAAGCACCGGGGAGCAGTTGTTGCCGGGATGGTGAAAACCATGCAAGCCTTTTCATTTGTCATACAAAAGATTACAGGAAACCGCACTTTTCAACTGAAGAAAGTGTTAAAAATAACATGGAGGGCTTAATTTTTTATGCCTCCCTCCGGAGGGCTTGTCTCGCCTCAGGCGAGCGGGACATGTTAAAACATATTTTACCTAAGGTAGAGGGTCAAAGGAGTATAAAGAATTAAAGAAGAAACGTTTTCATTACAGTAATACCGACCTTAATGTCCCCCGCTGGCGGGGGTGTAGGGGGTGGAATTCATCCCCCGTCTCACCTTAGGTGAATGGGATAAATTAAAAAATAGATAAAGGTACTCCTCCCCCTACGCCCCCTCCAGCGGGGGACATACTAACACATATTTTACCTCAGGAAAGGTTAAGGAGGAAAAACAAACTCAAAGGCTAAAAGCCAAAAGCTAAAAGCCAAAGACCAAAAGCCAACAGCCAACAGCCAACAGCCAACAGCCAACAGCCAAAAGCCAAAAGCCAAAAAGCCGCCCTCCTCAGCTACCTTTTCCATTGGTTCTGTCCCTTATTCTTATGGGATTCCTGTCCCGTTCATCAGTATGAGACAATAAAAACACCATTCAGATATAACAAAATATTATTATCTTTATACTTTAGATTATCAGGATAATTAAAAGTAATACTTTGAAATATCATGTATATCAGAAAGCAATCATTTCAGGGTTCGGATAATGAAAGCTTGTTCCTATGGGGAGCCAGGCAAACGGGGAAAAGTACCTTGTTAAAAAAACTTTTTAAAAACTCATTGTATTTCGATCTTTTACTTTCGGATATGTTTGAAAAGCTGCAAAGACATCCCGCCATGCTTCGGGAAATTATTTTGGCCGGGACACCTCCCGGACCGGTAATTGTAGATGAAATTCAGCGTATTCCGGCATTGCTCAACGAAATACATTGGTTAATAGTCAATAAAAACATTCAATTTATACTGAGTGGGTCCAGTCCGCGAAAAATATTACGATTAGGGGCAAACCTGCTTGGGGGCAGGGCACTGCGTTACGAACTATACCCACTTGTTTATAAAGAGATCTCCGATTTTGATTTATTACGGGCACTGAATCATGGATTGTTGCCACGTCACTATATATCAAATAAACCTGAAAAACTTATTTCTGCTTACATTGGAAGCTATTTGCAAGATGAAATTATAGCAGAAGCTAAAATAAGGAATATCACTTCATTTTCCCGTTTTCTTGAAGCGGCCGCATTTTCAAACGGTGAAATTGTAAATTATTCCAATATTGCTACTGATTGTGGCGTAAGCGCACCTACAGTGAAAGAGTATTTTCAAATACTGGTTGATACTTTAACAGGCCGTTTTCTCCCTTCATTTCAGAAAAAACCAAAGCGCAGGGTTATCCTGACGCCTAAGTTTTATTACTTTGATATTGGTATGGCCAATTACCTGCTAAAAAGAAAATCAATAGAACCGGGCAGTGAAACATTCGGTAAAGCGTTTGAACATTTTATCTATCATGAAATATATACGCACAGCAGTTACTCGGGAATACATTACCCTGTTAGTTACTGGAGAACCGCTTCACAAATAGAAGTTGACTTTGTTCTTGGCGATCATGAAGTTGCTATTGAGGTAAAGGCGATCGACCAAGCAAACCAACGTCATTTAAAAGGGTTGAAAAGTTTTGCAGAAGAATATAAAGTAAAGAAACTTATTCTTGTAAGTAATGATCCTTACACACGCCGGATGGGAGAAATAACAATTATGCCGTGGAAAGTTTTTCTTGATAAGCTTTGGGCCGGAGAGATTATTGAATAGAAACCTCCAACCAGAGCAATCCTAAAACTTTAACAAATATCCCACGCCGGAAAGCATGTCTCGCCTCAGGGGAATGGGATAAATTAAAAACAAGATAAGGGTACTCCTCCCCCCAACCCCCTCCAGAGAGCTTGTCTCGCCTCAGGCGAGAGGGACATGTATATACAAATTTTACATCAGGAATAAAGGTTAAGGAAAAATTAAAAAACATAATCAAAGAAGAAACTATTTTATTAAAAAAACCGACCTTAATATCCCCTGCTGGAGAGCTTGTCTCGCCTCAGGCAAGAGGGTGTAGGGGGAGGACCAGAAGAATCTCATTCTTATTCTCCATCATATAAAAAGAATAACCACATTCCATACACTATCAATAAAAAATATTCTGGTACAAAACCTGTAAAACTGTAAAATAAGGAAATAACAGAAAAAAGGAAACTCCTCCCCCTCCGTATAGCCTGTCTCGCCTCAGGCAATCGGTATGAATTAAAAAATAGATAAAGGTACTCCACCCCCTACACCCCCGCCGGCGGGGGACATGTTAAAACATATGTTTCCTAAGAAATGAGATTGGAAAAAGAAAAAAATAATCAGAGAGGAAACGTTTTCATTACAGTAATACCGACCTTAATATCCCCCGCTGGAGGGGGTGTAGGGGGAGGATCAGAAGAATCTCATATAAAAAACCCATCTTCACCATGAAACCTGCAACTAAATTCAACAACTACCAGTACAACAAAAAATTACAACCATATGCTAATAAGCTTAGGAAAAACATGACCAAAGCCGAGGCTTCTTTATGGGAATACGTTTTAAAAGCAGGTCAGTTAAAAGGTTACAAATTCCGGCGACAGCGACCCGTACTTGATTATATCGCCGACTTCATGTGCCCCGGCCTGATGCTAATTATTGAAGTAGATGGAATTACTCACATGAATGAAGAAGTACTAACAAAAGATGAAACCCGGCAAAAAGAACTCGAAGAAATTGGTTTTACAGTTCTTAGATTTAATGATAGTGAAATACTAAATAATATACGTAATGTGGAAAGTGTACTGGAAGCTTATGTGGAGGAATACGAATTAAAAACAAGATAAAGGTACTCCTCCCCCAACCCCCTCCAGAGAGCCTGTCTCGCCTCAGGCGAGAGGGACATGTGAAAACAGATTTTACATCAGGAAAGGTTAAGGAGGAAAAAAACTCAAAAGCCAACAGCCAAAGACCAACAGCCAAAGACCAACAGCCAACAGCCAAAAGCCAACAGCCAAAGACCAACAGCCAACAGCCAACAGCCAAAAGCCAACAGCCAACAGCCAACAGCCAATAGCCAATAGCCAATAGCCAAAGACCAACAGCCAAAAAAGATAACACCAAGAAATCCCCTCAACAAAAGCCGTACTATCGGTTACAGTTATTAACGGTTTTTATTATCTTGCGAACTGAAAACCTGATGCCACGCAGTCTTTATAAAATATTAAAAATGAAAAAAAACATTACATATTTTAAACTTTTGCTAATCCTGCCCTTACTACTGCCATTGCATTTGGCAGCACAGACCATTCCCGTAGGAATGCCCGTGCTGGAAAGTGCTTACCGGAGGGCACAATTACTGGGTAAAATAAATCCCCATGTGAGTTTTACCTCCCGTCCATTGTTTCCAAGTCAAGCATTTGGCATTAAAAACATATTCTATCCCGACAGCCTGCTGGCACCCTCTCACGTACACAACAAAAAAAGCTTACCCTTCCCTGCTTCCCTCCATTTTGCAAAAGGAAACGGCAATGTACAGCTCTTACCGGTTATATGGCAAAACCAATACAACAGCATCCATCCGGCAGGATACAACGACGGAGCAATGGTACCGGCAAAAGGATACCAGTCGCTGCTGAGTGCCGGTGTTTATGTCCGTTACAAATTTATCAGTATCCAATTTGCACCTCAATGGCTGTACGTGGAAAATAAACCTTTCCCCACATTTTACCAGATTTATCATAAATCTACTCCACCTGAAAATATTGACCTCCCCGAAAGGTTTGGCGATTCCACTTTCCAAAAAATTAACTGGGGAAACAGCAGCATCCGTTTTACTTACGGCCCTGTATCTTTAGGCCTTTCAAACGAAAATATGTGGTGGGGGCCGGGAATTCATAATTCCCTGCTGATGACCAATAATGCTCCGGGATTTATGCATCTTACACTGAATACCGTAAAACCAATACGAACCCCCATTGGGTCTTTTGAAGGACAGCTGATTGGAGGAAAGCTGGAGCCTTCCGGTTATACCAAAGGACAACCCGGCGACTGGGTATATCTGAATGCTTTAACAGGTACCTGGCAACCAAAGTGGGTACCGGGATTATTCCTGGGTTTTGTACGCAGCTTTATGATTTACCACAAAGATATGGGGCCAAAGGTTTACGACTACCTTCCTGTTTTCGGGTCTCTTTTAAAAGCAGCAGTGGGAAATAAAGCTACCGATGCCCGCCGCCAGGATCAGTTGATATCTGTTTTTATGAGGTGGCTTTGGGTAAAAGCCAAAGGAGAAGTATATGTGGAATTCGGGAGGGAAGACCATGCCTGGAACCTTCGTGATTTAATACTTGAACCCAATCACTCTGCCGCCTGGATTATAGGAGTAAACAAACTGTTTTCCCTGCCGGGCAGAAAAGGTGAATATCTACAGATAAATGCTGAGGTTACCAACCTGGCATCTAATTCAACCACCAACAACCGGGATAGAGGAAATAACTTTTTTGGCACCGGGACATGGTACACACATTCAGATGTACGCCAGGGTTATACTAACAGAGGACAGGTACTGGGCGCAGGCATTGGCCCCGGCAGCAACTCGCAGTGGGTGAAAGTTGCCTGGGTGAAAGGTTTGAGAAGTATCGGACTGGAGTTTGAAAGGTATGTGCATAACAATGATTATTTTGTAAGTAAAATTAAAGATGCCCGCCGCAATTGGGTGGACCTTACCTTTGGCGTTTCAGGCAACTGGCAATGGGACCACTGGCTATTGAATGTGCAGGCACAGTATATCCATGAACTTAATTACGAGTGGGTATATCGTCCGGCTTATATTTTCAACTATCAACCTACCTACTGGAGTCCTACCAAAGACACTTACAATATTCATGCGCGTATGGCTATTATATACCGCTTTTAGTCATGTAGTCAAAGAACAAAAAAATTAATCTTCAGATATGAGACGACATATATATATAATCTTTTTGTTGCTGTCCCTGCCGTTGTTATTTCCATTGAGGGCCGCAGCGCAATCCCTTCCTGTTAAGATGCCGGTATTATCAGAATATTACCGCCGGGCTCAACTCATGGGAAAGATAAACCCCAATGTGAGTTTTACCTCCTATCCCCTGTTTCCGCGACAGGCGTTTGGAGAAAAGAATATTTTCTTTCCTGACAGCAACCACCAAAAACCATTATGGAACCCCCAAATGAGATTTTCTTTTTTAAAGAAAAAAGGAACTTTTCAAATTCTGCCTGTTACCTGGATTCAACAAGTTAACAGTCTTCATCCTGCCGGAAGAAACAATGGTGCCATGGTGCGTAATCGCGGTTATGAAACCCTACTGCGTTCCGGTGTTTTCACGCAAATAGGACCGCTAAGCATACAGTTATATCCTGAGTTTGTATGGGCACAAAACCTTCCTTATAACGGGTTTCCTCAAAACTATCCCGATATACGCTGGGCGCAATATTATTGGACATTAAATTCCATTGATATGCCAGAAAGGTATGGAACAGGCTCCTATGGAAAAGTTTTCTGGGGACAAAGCAGCATACGTCTTACCTTTGGTGCTTTTTCAATGGGATTCTCCACAGAAAACCTATGGTGGGGACCGGGGATTTTCAATACCCTGATAATGACCAACAATGCCCCGGGGTTTTATCATTATACCTTTAACACCGTACGGCCGGTGAAAACATTTCTGGGAACCTTTGAATGGCAGCTCATCGCCGGACGCCTTAACCCCTCCGGATATTTACCTCCCGGATCCAAAAAAACCTATAACGGTCATTACCTTTACTCCCCAAAACCAAAAGACTGGCGTTTTATCAGCGGACTGCTGGTAACATGGCAGCCTAAATGGACCCCCGGGCTTTTCCTGGGTTTTGCCCGCACCTTTCAGCAGTATCACAACGATTTCCGTGGAAACCTGAGCGACTATTTTCCGGTATTCTTACCGGTAGGTTTGTTTAGCATTGGCGGAGACAGCGAACTGGCAAAAAGACGCACTCAGCTGTATTCGGTTTTTTTCCGTTGGCTGTGGCAAAAAGGTCACGGTGAGGTATATGCCGAATACGGCCGATCCGGTTTTTTCTGGGATCAGCGTGATTTAAAAGTGGAAACAGCCTATACAGGGGCTTTTGTGGTGGGCATGCGTAAGATATTTGCATGGAACCGTTTACGCAATGAAAACCTGGAGGTAACACTTGAATTTACTCAACTGGCAAAAAATGCAACTTCTCTCACACGTGGTGCCGGCAGTTGGTATGTAGGAGGCCTCCGGTCAGGTTATACCCATGAAGGACAGCTGCTGGGAGCAGGAATTGGCCCCGGCAGCAACCTCCAAACCCTGCAGGTTAGCTGGGTGAAATCATTAAAATCAGTGGGAATAAGACTGGAACGCTATGCCCATAACAACGACTTCTTTTTTACATATATCAAAGATATTCGTGCCAACTGGGTGGATGTAAATGCTACCCTGCTTGGACAATGGGCGTTCCGGAAACAACTTATGGTAAATGCCAACCTTTCTTTTATCCAGTCGCTAAACTACCAATGGCAATATACAGCACCTCTTCCACCGGGGTTCTGGGACGGAAAAGGAAAAGATGTGCTGAATATTCATTTTAATATGGGAATTACTTACCGTTTTTAAAACCTCCTGATTCCAAAATTACCAATGAGTAAACAAAACAAAGTCTCGGTGATCATCCCTTGTCATAATGATGGAAAATTTTTGCAGGAAGCTGTTGACAGTGTCCTGCAACAACCCTGGCAAAACCTTGAAGTCATCATAATGGATGATGGGTCAACAGATAAAGAAACACTCCATTTACTTCAAAGTATCAACCATGGCAGAGTACAAGTCTTTTTCAATCCACCCAAAGGTGTATCTGCAACTCGTAATGAAGCTATCGCCAAAGCTACAGGAACATATATACTGCCACTGGATGCCGACGATAAATTAGGAGTCCGGTTTTTGAAACAGGCAGTAGATGTATTGGAAAATAATCCTGACATAAAACTGGTGGCAGGGAAAATAAAGATGTTCGGCAGACGATCGGGGATAAAGCCCATGCCGCCTTTTACTTTCGAGACATTACTGGCAAGGAACACCTTTGCCGTCACCTCACTGTTCAGGAAAAAAGACTTTTTACAAACCAATGGCTTTAATATCAATATGAAATCCGGTTTCGAAGATTGGGATTTTTGGATTTCCCTGCTGGAAAATGGTGGGGAAGTTGCCATTCTTCCGGTGGTTGCCGTTAATTACAGAGTAAAAAAAAGATCACGAAATTCCTCGCTGACCTCACAACATTTTCAAAAACTGCGCCGCCAGCTGTATGATAATCATAGAGAGGCTTACGCCCGCCATTTTATAGATCCCCTGGAAACCTTTGAATATGAATTATTATTGAATTCCAGAGAATATCAACTTGGGAAAAAATTACTTAAACCTGTTAGAAGTCTTTATAAAAGGCTATCAAGATAAAACTTACAATAATTAAATAACCATTTATCTCTGTGGTTTAATAATTATCCAATAATGGTCGTTTCATATATAAAAAAAATAAACCGGCTTTTTTCTCTTCAGCTGATGATTTTATTATTGCTGGCTGATGTAATTATAGATCCCGGAAATCTTATTTTTCATGCCAAGTACATTTTATTTGCACTTGTATTTTTGTTTTGGATTCCGGAAGTATTACATAAAAAACCGGAGATACCGGTAAAATTATGGTGGGCAGTATTTTTCGTATCTGTTTTCATGCCCTTTTATGCCCTCTCCATCTCTATCCTGAACCATTCGCTTCAAAACACTCCTCCCGGCACTTTGGTTTATTTCAACTCTTTTTTCTTTTTTGCCGTTATTCTGGTAATTGTAAGTGAAAAAACAGATCTCACCACATATTTTAATTATACTTCCTTACTAATTGTAATTTTAACTCTCGGATTATATTTCCTCCTGCTTCTGAATCCGGGAAACTTTGGAAAGTTATATCATTATTTTGTAGAAGAAAAACAAACAACAGTATATGCACTGAGAGACTACGGCAAGGTGACACTACTCATGATATTTTACAAAACATCTCCCCTGTTGGTGTTTCCCCTCTCCTATTATTTATACATGCTTTTTATAAGGAATAGAAAAATACGCATATCTGTTGTGATGGTATTTTTTCTTTCAGTAACTTTATTTTTATCAGGAACCCGTGCCAACTTATTGTCAATGATAATAATATGGTTTTTTTACTTTGGTTTTTTCCTTTTCAGAAAATCTAAAATAAGTTTTTTATGGATAGTGGCAGGGTTTACAGTAATTTTATTTTTTATTCTCCCTCCACTGGCGGAAGGCCTTTTTAACCGTAACGAAGCATCAAATGTTATAAAGTTCGGATATCTGTCATCATATAGCAATTTTTTTAATCATCATTGGATTAGCTTGTTGCTGGGGCAGGGAGTGGGCGGTTCATTTTATGCTGCCGGCCTCGACAGGTGGATAGACGTCTCCGAGTTAACATATCTTGAACTGATACGGGTATGGGGATTACCCGTTGGCTTATCATTTATTGTTTTCCTTTTTTTACCATTAATAAAAGAAATACGTAATAAAAATATAAGCCATTTGTTTATAGCTTATCTGGCTTATTTATTCATTTCAGGTACCAATCCGCTATTGATGAGCTCTACAGGTATGCTGGTGTTGGTTTATGTTTTTTCAAAAGTGTTCTTCATAAAAGATAAAATGATATTTCAGAATGCAAAGCATCAGGTGCAGTAACAAGAAACTTACTGTGCTAATTGCATAATATTAATAAATATTGCTTTAGAGGTTTTATGCCGCTGTTAACAAAAAACTGTTTCCTTGAAAATAGATATCCTTCTTTCCACTTATAACGGTGCTCCATTTCTGGAGGAACTGCTACAGTCATTATACGCCCAGACTTTTACAGACTGGCATTTACTTATACGTGATGATGGCTCGGAAGATAACACACCTCAACTGTTGGAAAATTACAGGGAAAAAGACCGCAATCGTATTACATTTATTACAGATGGAGATAAACAGCTGGGGCCGAAGAGAAGTTTTGAAAAACTGTTGCAAAAAAGTGAAGCTGACTATATCCTTTTCTGCGACCAGGATGATGTCTGGCTGCCCAATAAAATAGAACATACATTAAAAAAAATGCAGGAACTGGAAAGTAAGAATCCCCACACCCCTGCTCTTGTATTTAGTGACCTTACGGTAACAGATAATAACCTGCAAATTGTACATCCTTCCCTTTGGAAATTCACCAAGGTAAACCCGGAGAACATAAATAATATTTATAAGCTTATCATCAACAACCCTGTGGTGGGATGTACTGTAATGATAAATAAAAAATTAAAAGAACAGGCACTTCCCTTTCCTGCCGGCGCCATAATGCACGACTTGTGGCTTGCCATAACAGCAGCTGCAAATGGGGAAATAGTTTATCTTAATGAACCTGCTGTTTTATATCGTATTCATAGTAATAATACAATTGGAGCAAGCCGGACAGATAAAAAATATTACCTGAAAAGGTTAAAAAATTTACATCTTACAATGCTACAGAATAGAAATGCCATAAAGATGCTCCGGTTTCAGGATAAAAATTTTAATATCGGTAAGTTTATGTATTACAAAATATTAGTAACCTTTAATAAGCTTTTCAGGATATGATTTCAGTATGCATGACAACCTTTAACGGAGAAAGATTTTTAAAGGAACAAATTGATAGTATTTTATTGCAATTAAATCCACATGATGAACTTATTATTTCTGATGATTCATCTGATGATAATACCATAGAAATAATTAAATCATATAACGATTCCCGCATCAGACTGTTGGAAAACAATCACTTTAACAGTCCGGTTTTTAATATGGAAAACGCCTTAAAACATGCCGGTGGAAATATTATTTTTCTGGCAGACCAGGATGATGTATGGCTGCCGGGGAAAGTACAGCGCGTAACAGACAGTCTTCAAGACAATGACCTGGTAATCACCAATGCCATTATTATTAATGATAAAGGAGAAACTGTACACGACTCCTATTTCAAATGGAAAGGCTCGACACCGGGGTTCTGGAAAAATCTAAAAAAAAATTCTTACCTGGGGTGTGCTATCGCTTTCAACAAAAAGATTCTTCATGCGGCATTACCCTTCCCGGAGGGTATTATCATGCATGATGTATGGATAGGACTTCTGGCAGAAAGAATAGGGAAAATAAAATTTTTGGATGAAAAGCTGATGTTATACCGGCGGCATAATGATAATTTCACAGCTTCTATTAACCTTGAAGATAACAACTTATCCGATTTTAGTCTGGGACATAAGCTGAACTACAGAAGAATACTGCTGGATCAGATTGTTAAAAGAGTATGGACATTAAAATTTTTAACAAATCGTGAAAATTAGGAGTTTTTAGTTGTTGGCCTTTGGCGTTTGGCGTTTGGCTGTTAGCCTTAGCAAACTCAAAGGGAAAGGAGAAGAATAATGAAAAATGAAAAACTAAAAATGAAAAATACAGTTTTTAAAATCAGGAACTGCAATAGGTGCGTTAGTAAGAGAAGCCGAATTTGCACAATCCAAACCTGATTTTATTTCTAAATTAAGCATTGCCCTTAAAGAATCCAACGAAACTGAATACTGGATATTACTGTTACAACAATCGGATTATATAACCCAAATAATTTCTAATAAACTTTTATCTCAAAACAGAGAACTAACGAGTATGCTTGTTGCATCAATAAAAACCACCAAAATCTCACTAAAAAAACCAAACTAAAATTTTTAACTTTTCATTTTTCATTTTTCATTTTTCATTTATAAAAGCAATACAGACCTACAACAAACTTTAACCTTACAACCCCCAACCTGTATCCCATTACTAAATAATTAGCGGAAAATTGTATTGCATTCCATGATTTCATATATTTGTAAATAAAAACGTATGCAAAATCTATATGAAATAAGCAATAAACTGATAAATAAAGTAAAGACCGGATTTAAAAGAAGTTTATACGCTGAAATCGATTGGCGGCAACGTTTAATAGAAATTACAGGGGCACGTGGCGTAGGAAAGACAACCCTGATGCTACAAAAAGCAAAAGAATTATTTGATAAAAACCCTTCCGCGGTTATCTATATTTCACTTGACGATGCTTATTTTTTTAACAACAGCCTGATTGAAACTGCCGGACAATTTCAAAAATATGGCGGGAAATATATGTTTATAGACGAAGTCCATAAATACCCTGCAAAACATAAAACTTATGACTGGTCTGCCGAACTAAAAAATATTTACGACAGATACCCTGAATTATCAATTACTTATTCCGGTTCGTCTGTTATTGAACTTTATAAGGGACATGGAGACCTTAGCCGCCGTAAAACTTCTTATAAGCTTAACGGCATGTCTTTTAGGGAATATCTTGAGATGAATAACACCTTAAAATTACCGGCAATTACATTACAAGATCTTATTCATAAAAACCCTCTGATTTCTGCCGATATTTCTGATAAAATAAAAATATTACCGCATTTTAGAAATTATCTGTCAACCGGATATTACCCATTTTATAACGAAAACCCTGAACAGTATAACCAACGTATAAAAAATATTATTAATGTGATATTAGAAGTGGATATCCCCTCTATTACTGAAATAAACTACGACACAACCGGAAAAATAAAAACAATGCTTGCTGTTTTAAGCACTTCTGTGCCTTACACCCCTAATCTGACAAAACTGTCTGACAGCTTGCAAATTGGTGATCTGAGGACAATGTATAAATATTTTTATTTTCTGGAGAAAGCGGAATTAATCACTTTACTGAGTTCCAACGCAAAAGCGAACAAATTATTCCAGAAACCTGAAAAAATATATTTGAATAATACCAATTTGATAAATGCAATAAGTCCCGAAAAAAACGAAACAGGAACGATAAGAGAAACATTCTTCCTTAATCAGGTGCACTATTTACATGAAATAAATTATCCGAAAAAAGCTGATTTTATCATTAATAACAAATATACTTTCGAGATTGGCGGAAAAAATAAAACAGAAAAACAAATCAAAAATATCGAAAATTCATATGTAGTCCAAGATGATATTGAGATTGGCTTTGCTAACAAAATTCCTTTGTGGTTATTCGGGTTCTTATACTAAAATTAAGATAGCTGTTAGCTTTTGGCTGTTGGCTGTTAGCCTTAGCAAACTCAAAGAGAAAAGAGAAGAATAATGAAAAATGAAAAACTAAAAATGAAAAATGATGAGGGAAAATAACCGATACCCTGGTTGATTCAATAAAAATCACACTAACATTTTTTACTTTTCATTCTTCACTTTTCATTTATAAAAAGTAAACATAATACCAACAAACTTTAGCCTTTAGATTTTAGCGTTTGGCTGTTGGCTGTTGGTTGTTAGCCTTAGCAAACTCAAAGAGAAAAGAGAAGAATAATG
>Ga0256829_1001584_pt1 | contig 18338 bp, 17 predicted proteins | sample 131447metaG_FD_185979 | JGI IMG/M metagenome (GOLD analysis project Ga0256829, IMG submission 185979) | Hydrothermal vent microbial communities from Lau Basin, Pacific Ocean - 131-447 | ecosystem: Environmental > Aquatic > Marine > Hydrothermal vents | place: Pacific Ocean: Lau Basin | collected...
ACCATATAGCCACACGCTCCCATGCCTTACGTGATGTAGAAGAACTCTCTATGGACAATACATTTAAAGACAAATGGCTAAACGAAGATTTACGTAAATCTTTAGAGAAGTATCATAAGATGTTTCGCTCAGGGGATGAGGTGAGTGTGGATGATTTAGAGGCGTATAGAGATTTGATTGAGGGTGTTTTGAAGAGGTTGATAGGTATATCAAATGTTTGATTAAACTGATAAAAAATAATTGAGAAAAAAGTTTTCTTATGATGGCTTTGAACGTTGTTACGAGTTAGGTAGATTACGGTTAAATACTTCTATAACTTCTATACACTTTTTATCCTCTTGCACCCTATAGATTATAGTGTAGCCTTTAATGGTTAAATCACGTATTGCAATGTTGTCATAGTATTTTGATTGTCTAGATTTGTAGGGAAATGCTTTGAGTGTATTGAAGTTTTCCATAACCTCTTTTTGAAAGTTTAGTGCAGCAGAAAGTTTGTCGGATGCTATAGTAAAAAGTATATCTTCAAACTGTTGGATAAATAGTTCAGATTGCTTAATCTGCATAGTGCTGTATGAGTTTTTCTTCTAGGTTTTTCATCTTAGTGTTAAATTCATCTTCAGAATACATGTGCATATTACCATTATCTATAGCGGTTATTATATTGTCTAATTGTTCTTTTCGTTCATAGAAGTAGGCATCATACTCTAAATTAGTATCATTGATGATTTCCATATGCTCTGCATTCTCAAGTACAAATGAAGTAAGTTTATCTTCATATGAATCATCTATGCGTATCATCTTTATTGTCATCTCTTCTCCTATGATTATTTTTTATATTATAGCAGGAAATTCTAATAATATATGCGAGTTAAAAAGCTAAACCAGCTTCCCAATCCCCATTAAAATCACTACAGATAAAAGACCACCTGCAATTCCAGCAAGCACATCATCGAGCATGACACCCATGCCCCCTTTAAGCTCTCTGTCTATCCAACCTATGGTAGAAGGTTTCCAGATGTCAAAAAGTCTAAATGTGGCGAAGCTGAAGATGATGGCGAGTATCTCTGCGTAAGGGTAGGTCATCGTGATGGCTGTGGAGTGGGCTATCATGAGGCTTAACCACATACCTGCTGCTTCATCTATGACGATGTGTTGTTGGTCATGGGTGCCTGTAGTATTTTCGTATTTGTTTATCTCAAAAATGCCGATGATAGTAATGGCAAGGGTGACCATAAAAAGTGTCTGCATATCTAAGTAGTAGAGTATCGCAACACCTACAGGTAAAGAAGCGAGCGTTCCTACCGTTCCTGGTGCTTTTGGGCTAAGTCCTGCACCACCAAAGGTTAAAAAGAGTTTTTGTAAAGTCATAGTACGGTTTCCTTATGTCAATGATGAAGTTTGGTAAAGTTTGATGAGTTTGAGATAGAACTGTTCTTCGCTTTGTTGTTCAAGCAGTCCTGAACCTGGCATGAGTGAGTAGTGCATCTCTTGAAGGTTTTCAAAACGCTCAGGAAAGAGGGCGGTAAGAATGTTCGCGGAGACTTCTTTACGCACCAAGATTGACGGCGGTATGAGTCCAGACTGTATGAGCTTCATGATAGACTCAGAGTGGTAGTGTACATGGTGGTGCTGTCCGTGAGGGCAGGTAGTCGTACTGACTAGCGTTTTACAGGTATCACAATAGACATACTCATCAACGGTTTTAATGTTGATATTTATCTCTTTACAGTGGTCAAAGACAGAGTTAAGACGGTTTTGGTCGTAGTAGAGTCCTAGCCCACCATGGTTTTTACCTACTACAAGTTGGTCACAGCCATAGTTTTTTGCCAAAAGTGCATCGAGTATAAGTTCATTGAAGCCTGCAAAGATATAGCTATTTTCAAAAGGGATGATGAGCACTTTGTTACGGGGTAAAAAGTTGTCTACAAAAGTAGTAAGTGCATTGTGTCTGATGTCATAACGTAATCCCCCTGAGGTAAATGGCTTACGTAAAAATATGATGAGTAAATCAGAGTCTGAAATGGCTTGACGTATCATACGTTCATGGGCACGGTTAAGTGGATTGGCTGCAAGCATTAAGGAAGAGATGAATTTTGCACCTGTTTTATTTATCATCTTTTGAATACGGTTGATGTTGTCTGTAAGAAGAGGATAATTGACTGTGTATTCACCAGAAACGGCAACCTTACCTAGACGAGCCATAGTGTTTTTTACCCCTGGGTGTGTTTGGTCAAAGGTACCATAGATGTTGTTGAGGCGTTGCTCTGGGTCTATGGTAAATGTCTCTTCTACCACAAGTTCACCTACTTTTTGACCTTCAATCATAAGGTCAACCACATCACCTTTTTTGATGGATGTAAGTGTTTGATGATTTTTTTCGCCTGTGGGTGCCAAGATAAATGAAAAAGGGAAAGGTACACCTTTATACATTTGTGTTTCATCAACTTCTTTGGCTTCTTGTGCATTCATAAGCCCTGTAACAGGTGCGATGAGTCCTGCTTTGACTAAGGCTAAGGTAGAGAGTGCTTCTGTGTCTATATAGAGTTGTTTGTTATTTGACATGACCTTATCCTTTGTGGTTATTTTTTCTTAAAGAGCCCATATTTTTTACGTTTTTCCCAGAGACTTTTTCTTGAAATTCCAAGTTTTTTAGAGAGTTCTGTATCGGGAAATTTATACTGAAAAGAGTTCACGATGAATTTGACATAGTCGTCAATCGTAAGTATCTCATTTTGGTCATAAAGTTTTGAGTCTGTGTTAAGCGTGATAGTCTCAAAATCACATTCAAGATTTGAAGTGCTACAAAGGATAAAGTTGTACTCCGTTAACATGGCGAGTAAGCTTTCTTTGTCGGTTTTCTTAAGCTCTTGTATTTCTGTAATATACAGAAGAGAACTTGGGCTACTTTTTTCTATCTTCTCTTTCCAATTTTTGTCACCTAGCGGTACAAAAGTAAGTAGAGTATTGGTCGTCTGTGCATGTTCAAAGACGATTTTATCTACCAGTCTTTGGTAGTTTGTCTCTATGACCAAAGGCGTGGTGATTTTAGAGATATCAAACTGTGTTTCTATATCACACAAGAGGTTATCCATATATTCTTGGTAGAGCGCTGTCTGTTTTCTAAGTGTCTGATACTCTTTATAGTGCTCAATTTTACGCATAAGGTCTTCAAGCATGAATGGTTTGACGATGTAGTCTTTTGCCCCAAGTTTAAGTGGCTCGCCTACCGTATCGTTGTTGATATAGTTCACCATAAGGATAATGATTTTATCTTTAAATGCTGTAATGAGCGGTGAGGTATTTTGTCCTGGCAGGTTTGTGGAGAGAAGATAGACATCTCCATGACTACTCATTGCTTCTTTGACTGAGCTGTAGGTTTCTGTATCATAGCCATTTTCTGCCAATTTTGAGGCAATACTTTGTGCCAAATAGAGTTCATTTTCTACAATGATGATTTTCATATGTTGTTTCCCGTTGTTAAAGTTTTCCAGTTAAAGTAAGTGAGGTTTGCCACAGCATGTACTGTCACCCCCTCTTTACGTCCAACAAACCCTAGCTTTTCAGCTGTGGTTGCTTTGATGTTGACAAAGTTTTGACGTATGCCTAAGATGTTTGCAATTGTGCGTTTCATCTCTTCTTTGTAAGGTAGAAGCTTTGGTGCTTCAGCCATGATGGTCATGTCAATGTTGCCTATGTTAAAACCATAGGCTCTTATGCGTTTTACAGTGTCACGAAGGAGTACTTTAGAGTCTGCTCCTGCATACGTATCTTCCGTGTCTGGGTAGAGTTCACCGATGTCACCCAAGCCTGCAGCACCCAAAAGTGCATCGATGAGTGCATGGATAGCCACATCACCATCACTGTGCGCTTTGAAGCCATAGTCTACTTCTATAGGTACACCACAGAGGAACATCTGTTTTCCCTTTTGAAAAGGGTGAATGTCTATGCCAAAGCCCGTAAGTGTTCTGATTGAAGGAGCTTCCAAGCACGTTACTTTTTGTAAGTCTTCTAGTGTTGTAAGTTTGTGTGCTTTGGTAGAGCCTGCAACAAAGTGTACTTCTTCACCCAAAGAGGCAATGGCTGAAGAGTCATCGGTAAAGAGTGTTTCAGTTTGTAATGCCTGTTTGAGTAGTAAAGTGTTTGAGAGTTGAGGGGTTTGGATGATTTTTGTTTTTTCTCTATCTATAGGTTTGCCATCGAGGTAGAGGGTATCTGTTACAGGAAGTACCGGAACGATGCAAGAGGCTACCTCTTTTGCATCCAAGATGCGTTGTATCATCTCTGTAGGCACACAACATCTTGCGATGTCTGAGACCATCACATACTTAGAGGTAACATGGGCAAGTGCATTACCTAAAGATGCTTGTCTGCTGTTACCACCTTGCACATAGGTGTAAGAGGCAAAGTTTTTCATGGCATTTATCTCTTCTTGGGTAGAGACGATGAGGATGTTATCGAAGTTTGCCGAGGCATTAAAATGTTCAGCCACATGTAGCCATAAAGGTATTTCACCCGTATATAACCACTGTTTTTTAACATTTGAACCAAAACGTGTTGAGCTTCCAGCACCCAGAAGTATCAAGGTAGTATTTGACAAATTATCCCCTATATAATGTATCTATATGTAACTATTAGTAACGAATTATAGCGAGCAATGCTTTATTCAATCTTTAATGAGAGAATTTTACTCTGATTTTAAAAAATCTTCTTTTTTTCAATATAATTTAAGATTTTGGTGGTATAACTCCTTATAACAATAAATTAAAGGAATCATATGACACAAGAAAATGTATTAGAAGCATTGAAAAATGTGACATACCCAGGATTTACGAAAGATATCGTAACTTTTGGTTTTGTAAAAGATGTATTGGTCAATGGTACAACTGTAGGGTTGACTATCGACATCACATCATCAGCAGATGAAGTAAAAGCACAGCTTAGAGATGAAGCAACAACAGAGCTTAAAAAACTTGGTTTTGAACAAATTCAAATCAACGTAACTGCACCACAAGCACCTAAGCAGATGTCAAACTCTGTAAGTGGTAAAAACATTGCACCACACGTAAAGAATTTCGTTATGGTAAGTTCTGGTAAAGGTGGGGTTGGTAAATCAACGACTTCAGTAAACTTGGCAATCGCTATGGCAATGCAGGGTAAAAAAGTTGGACTTCTTGATGCAGATATCTATGGACCAAACATTCCTCGAATGATGGGTGTAAATGGTCAAAAACCAGAAATCCAAGGGAACAAAGTAAACCCACTTAAAGCCTATGGTGTTGAAATCATGTCTATGGGTTCTCTTATGGAAGATGGACAGTCTCTTATCTGGAGAGGGTCTATGATTATGAAAGCGATTGAGCAGTTCTTAAGAGACATTCTTTGGTCTGAACTGGATGTACTTGTGATAGACATGCCTCCTGGAACTGGTGATGCGCAACTTACACTTGCACAGTCTGTGCCAGTAACAGCAGGTATCACTGTAACAACGCCACAAGAGGTATCTCTTGATGATTCACGTCGTTCACTCGATATGTTCCAAAAGTTGCACATTCCAACGGCTGGTATCATAGAAAATATGTCAGGGTTTATCTGTCCATCATGTGACACTGAGTCAGATATCTTTGGTATGGGAACAACTGTGCCGGTAGCCAAAGAGTATGATACAGACGTTATCGCACGTATCCCAATAGAGCCAGCGATTAGAGTAGGTGGAGATACTGGTATGCCAGTGACTTACCACATGCCAGACTCTGAAACGGCTAAACGCTATCAAGAGGCTGCGTCTAAACTACTAGCATTTATAGACAAAGTAAATGCAGAAGGTGGAGCAGACAACTCAGCAGTACAACCAACTACACCTCCAGGTGTAAGTGCTTGTTCTACAGGTGGAGCTGCTGCAGCTGCACCAGCTAAAGCAGAAGGTGAGAGCTGTGGCACAGGCTGCGGTTGCCATTAATAGCTTTATTTCACTATATCTTTTACCGAACGGCTTCGTTCCGTTCGGTCATGTACTAAAACGTACACTCCCTCACTCCACTCACGCCGTTAGGCAAAATCTATAGCAAACTAAAACTATTAAATTTTTTATGTCACACTTCTTCGTTCGTCACCAACCTTCAAAACAAACCTAACAACAACTAAAGCGAAACGGTTATTTTATTGCATCTTGGACTAAACGGCTTAACATATTTTTATGACAACTAATGTAAAACCTTTTATCGATATAATAATTTTAGTAATTATTTAGGGTGTACAAATGAAATTGATAAATTTATTTTTGTTATTGTTTGTTTGCATATATGCATCTAATGAGCTCACACTTCCTACATATATCAAATCCGAATCAATGAATAAAGTAATTGAAAATGATTGGAGCTATGCTAGTAAACGTATTAAAAAGTTTATAGATAATAATGCTACAAGCTATGTAAATACTTTTATGCAATTGGTTAATCAGCCTCTTGTCTTGAAAACAGATGACGAATATATTCAAGAACAATTAGAAAAACATCAGGAATATTTACAAGATGAAAATTTAAGAGACGTACTCCCTAATGCATCTGAGGGTATGAATGAATATAGTTATAGAATAAAAAAAGAAGTACAATATAAGATATATTATAATGAAAGGTATAAAAATACTATAAACGCAACAACGTATAGAATGATGTATGTCTATATTAGATACTTAGAGAGTATAGGAAAGTTTACTCAAGCATATGATATCTATAAAAAAATTGCACAACGTTTTTGCAACAGTTATCAAGTTGAGCCCAAAAATTTTCTTAACCTTATTGTGCGTGGTTATATTATTGATGAATATATTAAAGCACTTCATATAAGTATGAAATCTAATCATTATTCGAAGACTAATAGATATATGTTATATCGGATACTTTCACAATTTGTAGTGGATAAGAAATTTTTTTCTAAAATGCTTACATCAGAAAAAGAGCAGGTATTCAAATATCTTGATATGTTTTATCTTGATGCAAATGCTTCTGTAACTACAATGATGAATATAACTTTTTTTAAAGGCATGTTGAAAATAGTTGAAGAGGAAAATTTAAAAAAGCATCTGAATAATAGGCAGACTATGCTCAAAGTTGTGAAAAACTATAAGTCTGACCTTGAGCAAATATATCATGAATTATTATCATTTAAAACGATGGATGAATATAAAGCTTACGTAGACAAAAAAGAAAGTATAACTGAAGTTTTTGACTATTTATATTTGCCAAGAGTATTTGTATTATATTTGACAGATGATTTAGAAAATAAGAGTCTATCTCATGCACTTAAATATAATTTTTCATCTTGTGAATTTATCAAGTTTGTCCGTAAATTTTATATTTTTTTTGATAAACCGTGGGTATTGGGAAAATATAAGTTTGAATACTATAGTGAGAGATTAGAAAAAAACAAAAAATTTCTTGAACTATTGAAAAAGGGTTAATTATTTTCTAACCCTTTTAAATTCTTTTTAAAAGTTACGCTTTCTCTGCCATCTCTTTACTTACACCCATAAAGTGCTCATAGTTTTCTGCATAGTTGTCGAAGTTTTCTTCTAGCATGAGTCTGTACTGTTCGGTAAAGAATTTAAGTACTTCTTCTTTCTCGTTTTTCATATCTTCACCACTTTTAAATCCTGCAGCAGTTACCCATGCATTAAAACGTGATGCAGCATACATAAGTGAGTTACTTGCAAGTCCTGGGTGTACTTGTGCGTTTACGTGTCCGTTAGCTAGGGCGATATGCGCATCGGCTCTTTCGAAGAATTTATCATCGGTTTGGTTTTGTTGTGTTTCTGACATTTTTGTTTCCTTATAGGTTCTCTTATTTATTTTGGAGTTATTGTACATTTATTTCGCTATAATTCGGGCATATTAACACAAGGACATCCCATGACAAACGGTGATAAACTTAAAAACCTACTTGAACTTGAAATTATTCCAGATTTGGAAGCAGCGATAGATGAACTTTTTTCAGCGATAGACAAAGCTAAAACAGCCTCTACTACACAAAAAGAAGACTTAGAAGAGATGCGTGAAATGCGTACGGAGTGTTTTGCCATCGTTGAAGAACTAGGACGTAATGAGTTAGACGAAGATGAGATAGACGAGCTTCTTGCTGAACTCGTTGAGATGAAAAGCGTATAATAAACGATAACTGTTTATCGTTTATAGCTTTGAAACCGAAATGGTCGGAGCGTATGCGTAGCCATGTAGGCGAAACAGAAGAAGAATAGACAGATTTCTGTTAAGCTTTCTATGTTATAATCAACATAAGCAAAAGTGGTCTGCTTTTGCAGGGTGTTAACCCTAAGGAATGAAAAAGCCTCGTATCGATTTAGTTCGGTGCGGGGCTTTTTTGGTTTATAGGGTATGGGTAGGGATTTCATTCCTTAGGAGTCCGTAATGGATATGTTACAAATAACCGTTGCTGTTATCGGCACTGTGCTTCTCTTTTTTAAAGAGGAGATAAAGCAGTGGTGGAGCCAGCCGCGTTAACACCTAGGAGAGAGCCTAGACAACTCTCTCCGACCTACAAGAATTTTCTTGTCAATTATAACCCCTCTCTTACAATCTCCACAGCTTTTACCATATTGATAAGACTAGGTTTTACCTCTTCCCATTTACGGGTTTTGAGTCCACAGTCTGGATTAATCCATAGTTGCTCTTTGGGGAGTACCTCTAAGAGAAGTTTAATCTGTGTCACTATCTCCTCAACACTTGGTATACGTGGAGAGTGAATGTCATAAACTCCAGGTCCTACCTCTTGTTTGTACCCCACCTCTTTAAAGATTTTGAGTAACTCATTGCCTGAACGTGCAGTCTCTATAGAGATAACATCTGCATCCATCGCTTCTATGGTGTGGATGATGTCATTGAACTCTGAGTAACACATGTGGGTGTGTATCTGCGTCTCTTGTTTGGCAGTAGATACTGAGATTTTAAAGTCTCTTACCGCCCAGCTTTCATAGCCTGAGATATTCTCACCTCTTAGCGGATAACCCTCTTTAAAAGCAGCTTCATCTACTTGTATCATCTTGATGCCTGCTTTTTGTAAGTCATCTATCTCATCAGAAAGAGCCACGGCAATTTGTTTGGAGACATCCCCTCTAGCCATGTCATCACGCACAAACGACCAGTTAAGTATGGTGACTGGGCCAGTGAGCATACCTTTCATGATTTTATCTGTCTTAGCCTGTGCATAGGTCATCCAATCGACTGTCATAGGTTTAGGACGGCTGATGTCACCGTAGATGAATGGTGGTTTCACACAACGGCTTCCGTAACTCTGTACCCAACCATTTTGTGAAAACCCATATCCATCAAGCTGTTCTCCAAAGTACTCCACCATGTCATTACGCTCAGGTTCCCCATGCACAAGTACTTCAAGTCCACACGCTTCTTGAAAGGCAATACATTCGTCGATGTAGTTTTTCATCTCTTGTTCATACACTTCTTTAGAGATAGCACCTTTTTTAAAGTCTGCTCTTGCTTTTCGTACTTCAGGTGTCTGAGGGAAAGAGCCAATGGTAGTAGTCGCTAAATCCTTATAGCCCAAAAGTTCTTTTTGGATTTTTATACGTTCCTCATAAGCACCTTCGCGCTCTAATTTACTAAATTTTTCTACTCTACTTTGCACCTCTTTGTTATGGATACGTGTTGAGTTGGTTCTGTTTTCATTGGCTTTTTTATTTTCTTTTAATGCCTTGAGTTCAGTATCACTAAGTGTTTCACCCCAAAAGAGTTTACTTACAAGTGAAATCTCGTCTAATTTTTCTACAGCATAGGCAAGCCAGTTTTTTATCTCTGCATCCATTTTCTCTTCGTATTTGAGTGTAAATGGTGTATGAAGCAGTGAACAGGAGCTTGATATTATGATATTTTCTTTATCTACTTCTTTTGCCAATGTCTCTAAAAGTTGTGTAGTTTTGCGTATGTCATTTTTCCAGATGTTTCTACCATCAACCACACCAGCGATGAGTTTTTTACCACTACTGTTAATAAGCGTTAGGCTTTCTACATTTTTTTCACCATGCAAGAAGTCAAGCCCTATACCCCAGACAGGCGTATGTACCAATACTTTTGTAGCCTCATTGGAGTGTTCAAAATAGGTTGTTACGATAATGTTAATATTGCTTGATACAACACATAAAGCATCATAACAAGGCTTAATCAGGCTCAATACTTTTGGCTCTACACCTTTAACAAAAATAGGCTCGTCAATCTGAACGGTAATAGTACTATCAAGCTTTGCTATCTCTTCAAGTAAGGCTTCATAGATAGGCAAGATTTTCCCAAATAACTCATAAGTATCTCCTCTATCAACTCTCTTTGAAAGTCCCAAGAAGGTGATAGGCCCTACTAGATTAATTTTAGTCGTGATACCAAGTGCTTTTGCCTCTTTGTATTCATTAAGTATCTTTGTAGCGTTTAGTTTGTACGAATCTTCCAAAGAGAGTTCTGGTACGATGTAGTGGTAGTTGGTATTAAACCATTTAGTCATCTCCATTGCTACGGCATCTTTATTCCCGCGTGCCATAGAGAAGTAAAGTTCTTCTGCTTCCAAACCTTTAAAACGCTTAGGGATAGCCCCTAGCATTACAGCAGTATCTAGTACGGTGTCATAGTAAGAGAAATCATTAGACGAGATAAAGTCTATGCCTGCTTCTTTTTGATAGTTCCAGTGTCTTGCCTTCAGTGACAAGGCAATATCTTCTACTTCTGAAAATGTTGACTTACCTGACCAATAGAGCTCTAAGGCTTTTTTTAATTCTCTTTGTTCCCCAATACGTGGGAATCCTACGATGTAATTGTGTGACATAATTGTTCCTTGTTTCATAAATATAATGAAAACCAAAACGTAGGGTGCGTTTGCTAACGCACCTTCAAATTTAAATACAAAAATACATTATATTTTGTGTGTAAATATAAAAAGGTGTGGTGGCAACCACACCCTACGAATAGATGGTTAAAATAGTTTGTTGATAGTTTTTAAAATGAAAAAAGGTTTTGTGGAGGATGAACACCCGTACGTCTAAATGCATAAAATGTCGTATAAAAAGGACATCTTGGGATGTAGTGGTTTAGAAGTAAAGCAAGTTTTGTTTTGAGTTTAAAGTAACAGTTACAATGACATGCTTTGACTCTAACCAAAGGAGACTCTGCAACAGCATTAAACAAACGTGTAAATAGTGCAGGCATATTTTCTCCTTTAGTAATATTTGATGGGATTATATCAGACATAGCTTTTAATAATTCTGAAAACTTTATGCTAATTAAGAGTAGTTTTATCTTACTTAGACTATATTGCATTATCAAACCTCTCGGGGCGCTGTGTTTCTCTTTTTGGGAAATACGGCTGAGATAGCTGAAAATAGCTTGTCCCGTCGAACTTGAACTGGTTAAGACCAGCGTAAGGAAGAGATTGTGACACTACACCAAGTGAATCATTTGATTACTTTTTAATCTAATGAGATGATTCACTTACTTCGTATGACACTTCTCTCTTTTCGTATAACACATTTGTTTTGCTTTAATGCGACCAGTCGCATGAGCCAACTGCTGAAGTTAACCCCGTGTTAACGTAGCTTTGTTTAGCTTTGCTAAAAAAGCGTTATATTAATAAAGAGACATTATGACAAAACCATTTAAAGACACACTAACAACTTCAAACGATGAGCTTACACGTGAGCCGTTCCCTGCTTCTACTAAAGTATATTTAGAAGGTGAAATACACAAAGACATTCGTGTACCAGTACGTGAGATACTCTTAGGAAACGAAACCAAACTGAGAGTCTACGATACCTCAGGTGTCTATACTGACCCAGGTGTAGAGATAGACGTAGGTGAGGGTATCCCTGCTATTCGTAAAGAGTGGGTAGTTGGGCGTGGTGATGTAGAGGAGTATGAAGGGCGCATTATGGCACCTGTTGATAATGGCTACTCTACAGATGAACAACTAGACTTTGTCACGGCAGGGGCTAAAGGACTTGTGCGTACACCACTTCGTGCCAAACAAGGCAAAAATGTTTCTCAACTTTGGTATGCAAGACAAGGCATCATTACACCTGAGATGGAGTTCATCGCTTTAAGAGAAAACCAAGATGCTGCGATGTCTGCAGAGTATCTTCAAGATGAAGAGAGAGAAGCGAGACTTAAAGGTGAAAATTTTGGTGCAAACTTGCCAGAGAAAATCACAGCAGAATTTGTACGTCAAGAAGTAGCTGCAGGACGTGCGGTGATTCCTTGTAACATTAACCACCCAGAAGTAGAACCTATGATTATCGGGCGTAATTTCTTGGTAAAGGTCAATGCAAACATTGGTAACTCAGCGACTACTTCAAGCATCGCTGAAGAGGTAGAGAAGATGGTATGGTCTACGCGTTGGGGTGCAGATACAGTTATGGATTTGAGTACAGGGAAGAACATCCACACTACGCGTGACTGGATACTTCGTAACTCTCCAGTGCCTATCGGGACAGTGCCAATCTACCAAGCGTTAGAGAAAGTAAACGGTATTGCTGAAGATTTAACATGGGAAGTGTTTAGAGATACTCTGATAGAGCAAGCAGAGCAAGGGGTGGACTACTTTACCATTCATGCTGGGCTACTTTTACACCATGTACCTATGACTACTAAACGTGTGACAGGTATTGTAAGTCGTGGTGGGGCTATTATGGCAAAGTGGATGATTCACCACCATCAAGAGAACTTCCTTAACACGCACTTTGAAGAGATTTGTGAGATTATGAAGACCTATGATGTAACCTTCTCATTAGGGGACGGACTACGCCCAGGTTCAGGAGCAGATGCGAACGATGAAGCACAATTTGCAGAGCTTAAAGAGCTAGGACGTTTAACGAAAATTGCATGGAAACATGATGTGCAAACCCTCATCGAAGGGCCAGGTCATGTACCAATGCACATGATTAAAGAGAACATGGAGAAACAACTTGAGTGGTGTGATGAAGCACCATTCTATACACTCGGCCCCTTAACGACTGACATTGCTCCGGGTTATGATCACTTCACATCAGGAATTGGGGCAGCGATGATTGGTTGGTATGGATGTGCAATGCTTTGTTACGTGACACCAAAAGAACACCTTGGTCTTCCTGACAGAGAAGATGTAAAAGAGGGACTCATTACCTATAAAATTGCAGCACATGCGGCTGATGTTGCCAAAGGTCACCCAGGAGCAAGAGCTAGAGATGATGCGATGTCTTTGGCGCGCTTTGAGTTTAGATGGGTAGATCAGTTTAACATTGGTCTAGACCCTGAACGTGCCAGAGAGTATCACGATGCAACACTCCCTATGGAAGCTGCAAAAGTAGCACATTTCTGTTCTATGTGTGGGCCGAAGTTTTGTTCTATGAAGATTTCTGCTGAGGTACGTGACTATGCAGATGCATTAGATACGGATGTAGAAACTGCAAAACAAAAAGGTATGGATGAGATGTCAGAAAAGTTCAAAGAGATGGGCTCTGAGGTTTATGTGGAAGCAAGTAAAGTAGAAGCGTAGCGTCTGCTCTCATTAAATCACGCGAATGCGTGCCTTGTCGTTCCGAACACCCTTGAAAGCAACGCGATTTGAGAGGGACGACGCTTTTTTGCTTCGTTTTTTCTAAAAAAATGAAGAGAGAAACAACGCCTCGATGGAAATAAGAGGAAAGTTGAAAAACATATGAGAATTTCTGAAAGGAATCATTATGCATATAGGTATAGCAGGTGTAGGACTTGTCGGAAGGGTTTTGGCTTTAAACCTTTTACGTCAAGGACACACCCTCACACTCTTTGATGAAGATACCGCCTATGGTGACAATGCAGCAGGAATGACAGCTGCAGGTATGCTCGCAGTATTTGCTGAGCTTGAAACCGCAGAATCTGTCATCTTTGAGCATGGTAAACGTTCTATCGCTTTGTGGCCAGCGTTGTTGGCGCAGATAGGTATTGCTGATGCATATCAACAAGAAGGTAGCATCATCACGGCGCATCCTCAGGACTATAGTGAGTTAGACCATTTTATAGAGACGTTAAAGTCTAAAGTGGAAGAAGCTTCCGAGATTCAACTTTTAGACAGAAGAGAGCTTACACAACTTGAACCAGATATGGAACAACATGCCAAGGCATTTTTTATTCCTCAAGAAGGTCAAGTGGATGCACAGAGATTTATGAAAGCATCAAGTGATTATTTGTTGAATCATCCTGATGTTACATGGGAAGAAAGTGTAAAAGTGATGGATGTTTCTGTAGGAAGTATTTTTGTAGAAAATGAAGTAAAAAAGTTTGACTGGGTATTTGATGCACGTGGTTTGGGTGCAAGTGAACAGGTAGAGCATTTACGTGGTGTTCGTGGTGAAGTCTTTTGGTTGGATGCACCAGAGGTAAATATCACAAGACCAACACGTATGTTACATCCTAGGTACAAGATATATATCGTGCCACGTCCAAACAACAGGTACATTATAGGTGCCACAGAGATAGAGAGTGAGGACAAAAGCCCTATGTCTGTACGCTCTTCTTTGGAGCTTTTGTCTGCTGTCTATAGTATGCATTCAGGGTTTGCAGAGGCACGTATTGTCAATATGGTGACAAACTGCCGTCCAACGCTTAGAGATAATTTGCCAGCAATCACACAAGATAAGAGACTAACAAGAATTAATGGTCTGTATAGACATGGATATCTACTTGCCCCTGCTGTGGTAGAAGAAGCACTTAATGGAGGAATTTTAAAATGATTGAAATTATTGTAAATGGAAAAAGAAAGACAATCCCAAATGGTTTAAATGTGAAAGAGACGATTCAAGCTATTGAACATAAAGGTGAGGGGTTTGCGTTAGCATTGAATGGTACCTTTGTAGCACTTTCGACGTATGAAACAACAATGGTGAGAGATAATGATAGTATTGAAATTCTTGCACCTGTGCAGGGTGGGTAATGTTTTGTTAAATTTCCTTAATAATTCAGACTGTGGTGTTGTTTCTCTTTTCATTTTTTTAGAAAAAACGAAACAAAAAATCGTTGTGGCTCTCGAATCGCTTCGCTTTCAAGGGCGTTCGCCACAACAGGCACGCATTCGCGTGATTAATGGAGAATTATCATGAATGAAACATGGAAAATCGGTGGTAAAACTTTATCCAGTAGGCTTTTGATAGGCTCTGCACTCTATCCAAGTCCTGCCAATATGGAAGATGCGATTAAAATTTCTGGTGCACAGATAGTGACAGTTGCTTTGCGCCGTCAGGCAGCAGGGGATAGTGCATCTAAAGGGGGTAATCAGTTTTGGGATATTATCAAATCTTTAGGGATAGAAGTCTTGCCCAACACTGCGGGCTCTCACTCTGCCAAAGAAGCCATTACCACGGCACAAATGGCAAGAGAAGTCTTTGGAACGAACTGGGTAAAACTGGAAGTCATCGGTGATCAGTATAACTTGCAGCCAGACCCGTTTGAGACAGTGAAAGCAGCAGAAGTACTTATAAAAGAGGGCTTTGAAGTCTTTCCTTATACTACTGATGATTTGGTAGTTGCCAAAAGACTTGCTGATGTAGGATGTAAAATCATTATGCCATGGGGGTCTATGATAGGTTCAGGAAAAGGACTGATGAATCCAGATAATCTCACAGCGATTCGTAAACAGTTCCCTGAGTTACAACTGGTTGTCGATGCTGGTATAGGTAAACCCTCTCATGCTACACAAGCCATGGAGCTTGGTTATGATGGTGTACTGCTTAACTCTGCCATAGCTTTGGCGCAAGACCCCGTGAAGATGGCAGATGCTTTTAGGGTGGCGGTTGAAGCTGGACGATTGGGGTATGAAGCAGGAGTCATGCAAGAGCGTGAGTTTGCTTCACCCTCTACACCAACGGTAGGTACACCCTTTTGGCATCAGATCCATTAAACTAAAAGAGATAAAAGCAAAACTCTTATCTCTTGTCTTCAGCAGACAGCTCATGCGACAAGTCGCATTTGGGAAGATTTAATTTCATTAAATCTTAATTAGGAGTAATTTACTCCTAATTAAGGATAATGCAAACAAATTTTATGTATAACTTGAAACATCAATCTCTCGGGGTGCTATGTAAATATAGCTGAGATATAAAACCCGTGGAACTTGAACTGGATAATTCCAGCGTAGGGAAGAGAATTGTATAGTTTGTTTTATACACTTCTTTTCTCTTATTTTATTTAAGGGAAATCATTATGACATCAAAAATTTTAACACTATCAATACTTGCATCTTCAGCATTATTGACAACACCAACTTTCGCAGAGGAAGTCACACTTGATCCTATCGTGGTGAGTTCGGACTTTAGGGAGAAGAAGCTTTCTGAAACGAGTAATACTGTGACAGTAGTGGGAACAGAAGAACTGTATGACAAGTCTTCTCAAGCATTTGAAGAAGTGATAGGACAAACACCGAATGTAAACTTTACAGCAGGTGCCTCACGTGCGCATTATGTGCAGATACGTGGTATTGGTGAACGTTCTCAGTTTGTTACTCCTGTAAATCCTTCTGTAGGGATAGTATTGGATGGCATTGATTTCTCACAGTCTGCTTTAGGTATTACAATGTTTGATGTGCAACAAGTAGAGATTCTCAAGGGACCACAAGGTACAACCTTTGGTGCCAATGGTATGGCAGGGGTTATTAACATCAGTAGTAATGAACCTACCGAAGAACTTGAAGGTCACGTTGAATCAACTGTAGGAAACTATAATACGAAAGCAGTAGGTTTAGCTATAGGTGGTACACTTATTAAAGATACACTAGAAGGTCGCCTTTCTGTGTATCAGAACAAATCTGACGGATACATGAAAAATAGCTTTTTAGGACGTGACGATACACAAAATATAGATGAATTAACGTTAAAAACACAACTTCGTTGGTATGCAAGTGACAATCATACGATTGATTTTAACTTTATGCATATAGATGTAAACAACGGATATGATGCTTTTACACTTGATAATTCCAGAGATTCGCATGCCGATAACCCTGGAAAAGACACACAAAAAACAGATGCATTTTCTTTACGATCTACCTACCAAATAGAGGACACAATGCATTTGATATCAAGTGTGAGTTATAGTAATTCTGATTTAGAATACTCTTATGATGAAGATTGGACGTATGTAGGAGAATATGCAGGAGGATATAGTTGGCGTGACCAATATCTACGCAAAAGAATACAAAAAGATGTAGATGTAAGACTTGTCTCTGATGAAGAAGGGCGTATATTTGACAGTACTACAGATTGGACGGTAGGAGTTTATTATAAAGACTATAGTGAAAACTTGAAACGTAAGCATGAAAAAAAAGGGAGTCCTACAGAATTATTGAACAGTGAGTACCAAACTAAAAATAAAGCTATTTATGGACAACTAGACAGTGCTTTAACAGAAAAGTTAACATTGACTACGGGAATTAGAATTGAAAAATGGGAGTCACAATATAGTGATTCTGCTGCTTTTACCGATAGTACGGATGAGACATTATATGGAGGTAAAATAGGGTTAGAATATACAGCTAGCACCAATCATTTATATTATGTGACACTTTCTAAAGGGTATAAACCAGGGGTGTAAATGCGGATAATACGTTACCTGTAGATGAAAGAACCTATAAGACAGAAACGTTATGGAATCTTGATTTGGGTGTTAATTCACACTATTATGATAATGCTGTGATAAGTCGTTTTAACCTCTTTTACGGAAAAAGAAAAGACCAACAGGTAAAAACATATATAGAAGCATCAAGAAGTTTTACAGACTTCCTTGACAATGCGGCAAAAGGTACATACTATGGGTTGGAGTCACAGTTAGATTTTTATCCTAATGAAAGTTTACATCTCTTTACAAGTTTAGGGTTACTAAAATCTGAGTTTGATTCTTATACTGCAGCATTAACAGGACGTGCTCCAGCACAATCTCCAGAGTACCAATATAACGTTGGGTTTGATGTTGCGTTTGCAGACGGATGGATATTTAAATCAAATGTGGAAGGAAAGGGATCATACTATTTCTCAAATACACATGACCAAAAGTCAAATGCCTATGCATTGCTTCATGCAAGTTTAGAATATACATCTGGAAGTTGGAGTACGGTACTTTGGGGAAGAAATATCACAGATACTAGCTATGAAACAAGAGGCTTCTTTTTCGGTAATGACCCTTCAACAGGCTATACAGATGCACTTTATACACAAAAAGGTACACCTAGGACTTTTGGTTTAACACTCTCTTATGACTTCTAATCTGTGTTATACTTTCGTATGATTAGACTATGTGTATTTACTTTTCTTTTGAGTATCGCTTCTTATGGAA
>Ga0256829_1001585_pt1 | contig 18332 bp, 11 predicted proteins | sample 131447metaG_FD_185979 | JGI IMG/M metagenome (GOLD analysis project Ga0256829, IMG submission 185979) | Hydrothermal vent microbial communities from Lau Basin, Pacific Ocean - 131-447 | ecosystem: Environmental > Aquatic > Marine > Hydrothermal vents | place: Pacific Ocean: Lau Basin | collected...
ACTGGCTCAACGACCGGGAGAACCCGGAGGTAATTGCTTATCTGAAAGAGGAAAACGAATATACGGAAACTGTTTTCAATTTTCCCACAAAGTCGCTACAGAAGACACTTTTTGATGAGATGGTTGGCCGCATACCGCAAAAAGACAGTTCTGTTCCTTACACCGTGAATGGTTACACCTATTACACCCGCTTCGAAGAGGGAAAAGAGTATCCGGTTTATTGTCGTAAAAAAGCGGGAGGAAACATGCCTGAACAAATTATGCTCGACAGTAATCAAATGGCCAAAGGACATGCTTTTTTCGACCTCAACAATTGGGAAGTCAGCCCGGATAACCGGATTATCGCCTACAGCCTCGATACTGTAAGCCGCCGTCAGTACACCATATACTTCAAAAATCTGGAAACCGGTGAAACACTCACGGATAAAATTATAAATACTTCGGGAGATATCGCATGGGGAAACGACAGCCAAACTGTTTTTTACACCAAAAAAAACAAAGCGCTGCGTCCATATCAAGTGTTTCGGCATCTGCTGGGGAATCCGATGGAAAATGACGAACTCGTTTTTCATGAAAAAAATACCTCTTTTGATGCCAGTGTGTACAAAAGCAAATCGGAAAAATTTGTGATAATAGCCTCTGAATCAACTTTATCAACAGAATGCAGGTGGCTTGATGCAGATTATCCCAATGGAAAATTCAGGGTTTTTGCCCCCCGTATGAAAAACGTGGAATACGAGATCGGACATCAGGGCAACCGGTTCCTTATCCGTACCAATTACAAGGCCAAAAATTTCAGGCTTATGGAAACACCTTTAGAAAAAACGGGACTGGAAAACTGGAAAGAAATTATTCCCGAAAGGAAGGATGTGCTGTTGGAAGAAGTGGAAGTTTTTCATGATTTTTTCGTGGTTTCGGAACGAAAGAACGGGTTGTTGCGTTTCCGGGTATTCAACACCACTAACGGCACCAATCATTATTTGCAATTTGATGAGCCGGATTATTATATTTATTTCGATGACAATTATGCATACAAAACCAATCTGCTACGCTATGCCTATACTTCCCTGAAGACCCCAAATACCATTTTCGATTATAACATGCAAACCGGCAAACAACAATTGAAAAAACAACAGGAAGTTGTCGGCGGCTATCATAAGGAAGAATATGTTACTGAAAGAATTTATGCAAAAGCCCGGGATGGGATAAAAATTCCGATCAGCATCGTTTTCAAAAAAAGTTTTCAAAAAAACGGGGAACAGCCATTGCTTCTGTACGGATACGGCTCGTATGGCATTAGCATGGAGTCTGTTTTCCGTTCCTCGCGACTGAGTTTGCTCGAACGCGGCTTTGCTTTCGCCATAGCCCATATTCGTGGAGGTGAAGAGTTGGGCCGTTGGTGGTATGAAGAGGGGAAACTGCTCAAGAAGAAAAATACCTTTTTTGATTTTATTGATTGTGCCAAACATCTGATAGCCGAAAAGTTTACCTCCCCCGAAAAACTCTTTGCCATGGGTGGAAGTGCCGGCGGATTGCTTATGGGGGCTGTGGTGAACCTTGCACCGGATTTGTTCAAAGGAATAGTGGCGGACGTCCCTTTTGTGGATGTGGTTACTACCATGCTTGACGAAGGGATTCCGCTTACTACAGAAGAATATGACGAGTGGGGAAACCCCAACGACAAAAAGTATTACAACTACATGCTTTCCTACTCCCCTTACGACAACGTAAAGGCACAGGCTTATCCTGCCATGCTGGTTACTACCGGACTGCACGACAGCCAGGTACAATACTGGGAACCGGCCAAATGGGTAGCCAAACTGCGAGAAATGAAAACAGACAACAATCTGTTGCTGCTTTGGACCAACATGGATTACGGACACGGCGGCGCTTCAGGACGCTTTGAACCATACAAGGAAACTGCTATGGATTATGCCTTTATGCTTTATTTGCTCCAAGCGGAGGCTTGATGAAATATCTGATCCAAGCGGATGCTTGAACCAGTTTTTTTCAAATAATATTTTTTAAACAAATAATAGTTCAAGCGTCCGCTTGGACTACCGCTACAGTTATTCAATCAACACAACTTCAATCAACCCTTGTTCGCCTGCATAATCACGTGCACTGCTGTAAACATAATCTTCCGGTTCATCAACAAAGCCGGCCTTTACCGGGTTGTTGTGGATGTAGTCGAGTTTCTGTTCCAGCAGATAATTGGAACCCAGCAAAACCGGATGATTATGCTGTTGCCAAAGCTGGAAACCTTTGTTGTTCTTATTTTTATTCCCGGCAGCTTTCATCAAACGAAGCATCCATCTTTTACGGCTTTCCTGAGGATTTTCCGTTATCAGTTTTTTAATTGTCGTGGAAGTGTAGCTTTTCATATCCCGCATAATTTTGCTAAGCTCATCCTTTTCACTTGAAATGATCATGTGGACGTGATTCGTCATAATGCACCAGGCGTGGATCCGAAGCCCTTTGTTTTTGATACAATAATTCCAACTGTCCAATAAAACATTGCGATAAATATCGCGTGTAAATACATCTATCCAGTCAACCACCGTATAGGTAACAAAGTACAAATCCGACTTATCATAAAACTTGTATTTCCGGCTCATAGGAAAAGGGATTTGGCATTCAAATTTATTAAAAATATGGAAGAATAGGTCGTCCAAGCGGACGCTTGATAGAAATAGGTCTGGTCCAAGCGGACGCTTGATAGAAATAGGTCTGGTCCAAGCGGACGCTTGATAGAAATAGGTCTGGTCCAAGCGGACGCTTGATAGAAATAGGTCTGGTCCAAGCGGACGCTTGAACCAGGTAGGTAGGTAGGTTTTGTTTATTTTTTCTTTTTGGGAAGCTTACCTGCCACAAGTGCATAGGAATCATCAATCCACGACCGGATCAGTGCGTCATCAACGGTCAAATCAAGGAGAACCGTATTCCAGTGTCTTTTGTTCATGTGGTAGCCTGGCAGGACAGACGGATAATGTTCTCGCAGGTCAATGGCTTTTTCAGGGTCACATTTCAGGCTGATGGAGGGTTTGTCCTTCAGGTTTAACAGGGCAAACATTTTGCCTTTTACTTTAAAAACGAGTGTGGTACCATCAAAAGGAAAACTTTCTGTCGCATCAGGTTTGCCCAGACAATACAGCCGTATCTTTTCAATGTCCATAAGGCGTGAAGTGATTAACAATTGCAAACATAATCAAAACTTGTTGAACAAAAAACTTGACTTTTTTTCAAATTCCATTACTTTTGCATGGTGAGGTAAGAAAGCACACCATCATAAATTGCTTTACTTATCTCTTTTTTTTCGTTAATACTCAAGGAATTAAAAGATTATTATGGGACTTAAAGAAAAATCGATTGATTTGCGAAAGCGCATGAGGAATGCCCTGAAAGGCGGTGGTGATAAAGCCATACAAAAACAAAAAGCCATTGGCAAACTAACTGCCCGCGAAAGAATCCAGACACTGCTTGACCCGGGGACATTTCACGAATACGATTTGTTTGTGGAACATGCCGCAAAAGACTTTGATATGGACAAGAAATACCTTCCGGGAGACGGTGTCATTACCGGCACAGGGACTATTTCAGGACATCCTGTTTGCATTTATGCACAGGATTTTACCGTAGCGGGGGGGTCGTTGGGCTGGATGCATGCCAAAAAAATTACCAAGATCATGGACCATGCGCTAAAACTAAGGGTCCCATTGATTGGTATCAACGATTCAGGTGGCGCCCGTATTCAAGAGGGGGTAAACTCACTGGCGGGTTATGGTGAAATCTTTTACCGTAACACATTGGCCTCCGGCGTTATCCCACAGATATCAGTGATCCTTGGGCCTTGTGCGGGCGGTGCAGTTTATTCTCCGGCACTGACAGACTTTGTTTTTGTTGTGGAAAATATTTCCAAAATGTTCATTACCGGCCCCGAGGTAATTAAAACCGTTTTAGGCGAAGAAATCAGCATGGAAGCGCTGGGTGGTGCCAAGGTACATTGCGAAACTACGGGTAACGCCCATTTCTTTGCAAAAAGCGAAGAAGAATGTTTTAACCAGATAAAAACACTGGTGAGTTATATTCCCTGGAACAACAAACGCAAAGCAGCCAAATATCCGAAAAAAAAACCCAAAACCAAAAAATACAACATCGAAAACATCATTCCTTCCGACCCGCGTGAACCTTACGATGTCCGTGATGTCATTCGATCTCTCACCGACGATTCTGACTTTTTGGAAGTGCAGGAATTATTTGCCCGCAATATGGTGATCGGCTTTGGCCGCATGGAAGGGGAAACTGTGGGATTTGTTGCCAACCAGCCCATGGTACTGGCCGGCGTGTTGGATGTCGACTCCTCTGACAAAGCAGCCCGTTTCATACGTTATTGCGATGCTTTTAATATCCCGTTGGTCACCCTTGTAGACCTTCCCGGTTATTTGCCGGGTGTAGACCAGGAACATGCCGGTGTTATCCGTCATGGTGCCAAGATTCTGTATGCATACTCTGAAGCAACTGTGCCAAAGATAACATTGATTATGCGAAAAGCTTACGGTGGTGGTTACATAGCCATGTGTTCGCACCACCTCCGTGCCGATTTTGTCTTTGCCTGGCCTACTGCTGAAATTGCTGTTATGGGCCCCGAGGGGGCAGCCAATATCATTTTCCGTAAAGAAATATTGGCAGCTGAAGACCCGGATGCCCTCAGGAAACAAAAGGTGGAAGAATACAAGGAAAAATTTGCCAACCCTTATGTAGCAGCCGCTTACGGCTATATTGATGCGGTGATAGAACCTGCCGAAACCAGAAAAATGATGATCAGGGCTTTGGGCATTTCACAGGAAAAAGAAGTTTATTTACCCAATAAAAAACACGGTGTCCCGCCATTTTAATATTATAAAGTCATGTCAGAAGATCAAAATAACAAACTGGAGAACTTTACCATTGGTGGGATGTATTACAAAACCACCTTCACAAAAAAATTTAAAGAGCGACAACAATATGAAGAACCGGATATTAACCATATAAAAGCTTTTATTCCGGGAACAATTGTGGACATAAAAGTAAAAAGGGGACACAAGGTAACCGAAGGAGAACCTCTTTTGTTACTGGAAGCCATGAAAATGCGAAACATCATTGCCGCTCCCAAAGAAGGACGGATCAAAAAAGTCTGGGTGAAAAAGGGGGATGTTGTATCAAAAAACCAGCTACTGATCGAAATGGATTAAATCCGGAAAAGCCCGTTGGTTTTGTCGATGTACTGTAAAATCTCTTCCTTACCAAGTCCTGTATTGGATGAAGTAACAATAACAGGTGGAAGGGATTCCCATGTTTGAAGCATGGCCTTTTGATAATCAGAAAGATTCTTCTCGCTTTTTACTTTACCCAGCTTATCAGCTTTGGTAAACGTAATAACAAACGGAATTTGTGACATGGCGAGCCATTCCATAAATTCAATATCAATCTTTTGTGGTTCATGCCGTAGATCAACCAAAACAAACAACGACATCAGGTTTGAACGTGTCAGGATGTAATGGCGTACCATGCGTTCCCATTTTTTTCGATCGTTTTTGGAACGCCGGGCAAAGCCATATCCGGGCAAATCTACAAGATACCACGACTTATTAATAAGAAAATGGTTCATGGTAATGGTCTTTCCGGGGCTCCCTGACACTTTGGCCAGTTTTCGCTTCCCGGTAATCATATTCACAAGCATTGATTTTCCCACATTGGACCGTCCGATAAAGGCATATTCCGGCAACAAAGGTTTCGGACACTGGCTTTCTGCCACCGAGCTGGTAATAAATTCTGCTTCTTTTATTTCCATGATTTTTTCTGCGACTATTCCGGAATAGTCAAATGTCTGTTTTTCTTAGCTCCGTAAATATCATCAAACGTGACTAGAATGCCTGTTTCTTCCACATTTCCAAAATGGTCATTCAGGGCCGTTCCAAAAGTTTTCATGGTAGAGGAAAGGCTCATATAGGCATTGAACAATGGCGGAATATTTTCTCCCAGTTTCCTGACTTTTTGCACCAGAATCCGATAATTTTCATCATAATTGGCCCCGGTGAAAATGCTTTCGAGAATTTTCTTGTCAGTTTTAATGGGCAAAGGTTTTCTGGGCATGACCAACGCTTCCGGATCGGGAAAATAAAGCCCCATGAAATACAAAATCAGGTCCCGTGCGAGGGAATCAAAATGGGGGTACATGGTTATTTTTCCGAAAAGATATTTGGCATCCGCATATTTTAATACAACAGCGCCCAGGCCATCCCACAGGTTGTCTAAGGAAAACAAGCCTCTTCGCAGGTTATAGGTGGGCTGATAATCGGGCTGCACAAAAGAGCGTCCCAATTCAATGGTATTGGGAAGGTATTTTTTAATAAAGGTCTGGCTGTATTTGAAAAGGCGGGAAGTGGGGGTAAAAACTTCTCCGTCTTTAATCTTCATTTCTTTACAATGTTTATAACGGTATCCGCCGACAATGGCCTGTTCTTTAGGATCCCATACAATCAGTTGACGGAAGGCCCCTTCACCGCGGTCATATTCATCAATATCCACACTTTTTCCGGTACCGCCTTTGGCATCGCGAAAAGTAACTTCACGAAGCCGGCCAATTTCCATCATGAGGTGCGGGGCCTCTTCGGCAGTAAAATCATAAATTTCATTGCCGCCGCTGTTGGTCTTCCGCAGAAAAGTTTTTTCATTTAATTCAGAAAGTAAAAGCTCTTTGCTTACCGGTGAAATAATCGTTTCCATTTTTTATCATTTGCTGGGACAAAGATACAATCAATCTCCCGTAAATGAGAGATGCGGGTCATCTTTTAGTAAATAAATGAAATCACGCATGCGGGCAGCCCACTCATAGGCAGTATGCCGGGAATCAAAAACCTTGTACGATACCGGCTTCCCAAAAGTAATGGACAGGGTTTTGTTCTTCTGTTTATGAAATTCATCGACAAGGTAAAGCATTTCAATATTTGTTTTTATGTGCAGTAGTTTCCGAAGATTTGCCAGACGATAAAAAAAGTTAGTGTTCCGGCCACTGATGTATGTGGGAATAACATCGCGTTTAAACCGTCTGGCTTTGGTAACAAAAGTCGGGTGCCATTGAAGGTCTTTGATAATACCTCTTTTTTTTCTCGAGACCAGGCCGGCAGGGAAATAACAAATAACTTTATCAGAAGCAAATGTATCGTTGATAATCCGTATGTTTTCAGTATTTGAGCCGTGTTTGTTAATTGGTATAAAAAGCGGTTCCAGGTTTTTCACATTCATTAGGATATCATTCACGGGAAAAACGAGGTCGTTTCTTTTCTTCGACACAGTCAGCATGAGTGCCAATCCGTCCAACCCGCCCAAAGGATGATTGGAAGCGATGATGACCTTGCCTGTTTTTGGAATATTTTCCAGGCCGGTAACATGAACGCTGGTATTCATAAATTTTAAAGCTGCATCAATAAACGGGATTCCCTCCAAATGGCCGTATAAGTGTAAAAATTCATTGAGTTCATCCTCATGAACGATACGGCGCAGGTAATTAATAATAAACCAAGGCAGGCGTTTGCGTAAAGAAGGGCTCTTACGCTCAATTACCTTTGCAACATCAATCATTTCAGGTTGAACAACCGCTGTTTTTTCCTCCATGATTTCTCATTTTAAGACAAAAATAGGGATAATTCTAAATTTTAAGAATAAGGGGGCAAAAAACAAAAAAAGGCCGTTAAAAAACGGCCTTTTTAAACTTACTTACGAGAAAGAAATTAATAGTTCTCCCAATACAATTTTGTACTCATTTTATCACCACCAATAGCATTAGCAGCCTTGGTATAATTGGCATTATTCAGTGTCTGCTCTCCACTGGGGTAAGGATACCTGAAGGGGAAAGTAACAACACCTGTTGCCGGTGTAGGCGGTTCATTCATTTTGGGGAAACGCAACCTGCGCCATTCGGTCCATCCTAAATATCCGCGAAGGTAGAAAGATATCCATGCCTGTGTACCTATTAACTCTTTCCAATTGGCCTGATCATAGGTAACGGTAGGTTGGGCCAGATAAGCAGCGGCCTGTGCCGGGGTGCCGCCCCAGAATAAAATAGAAGCAGTAACGGCATTATTATAATAGGTAGCAGCATCTCCTGCAATAATTCCGCGTGCAGCAGCTTCAGCCAGATAGAACTGTATTTCTGAATAAGTCATCAAAGGATGAGGGAATGTGGGCGTATGACTAATGGCAGTATTAATATGAGAGTAATTCGGATAAGCAGAACTGTGTCCATAGTTACCACCTAAATAAAAGGATGGACTCAGGCTTTTATCAGCCTGTTGAAACACAATTCCCTTTTCCCCGTTTGCAAATGTTTCCGGTGTCAACAGGGTGTCTGTTCCTGTATTATAAAACACCAAAAGGGGAACATCTGTAAAGACTGTATCTGTCGCATTATTCGGTTTAAAATAAACAGGTATCTTGTGTGAAAAATATAATCCCAAACGTGGATCATATAAAGATGCAAGTTTATTAATGATGGTATTAGCAGCCACATAGTCTAAACGTCCGCTCATAACCAGGTCCACATACAATGGGTTGGTATTCGGAGAAGAACTCAGATACTTAAACATGGCATTATCAGCTGCCGAAGAGATAGCACCCCCCATGGCTCCCTGGATGGTTGATTTAACCAAAGCACTCTCAGAGGTTACATTGGCAATCTGGATAGCCATTTTAACCAATAATCCGTTTCCAAATTCTTTCCACTTGGCAACATCACCATTATAAATAAGGTCGGCTGATCCAAAGCTGCCATTTGTAGCATCCAACGCTGCAACATCAGCAGTAACACGAGAAATCAATTTCTTATGAATCGTCAAAGCGTCATCATAAGCCGGTTGAACGTTGTTGATGTTTAGTGCCTGGGAGTATGGAATATTACCCCACAAGGTTTCCATCTGGTCCCAGGTAAAACATGCAACAATATCAATAATGGCAAGCTTGTTCTTTTGTGCAGCAACATCAGAAGGAAAAGCAGGTTTTTCCATTTTAATCAAGGAATCTGCCCGTTTCAAATTCTCCAAAATAGCACGATAGTAGACTGACCAAGCATTATCAGGAACATTTCTGCTAAAGATATTATAATTGGATTCATCAGTATAAGTGGTTTCAGTCAAATACTGAGACCAGAGATCAAAATTATTTCTGTTAACATTTAAGCTAACGTCTTGGTCGGAAAGGTTCTTCTCTGCATTGGAAAAGAGAGTGCTTCCGGGAACATTGGTAGGATGTTTAACATCCTTGTTCAAATCAGCTAGTTTCTGCTTGGAACAAGAAACGGCTAAAAAGGCCATTAATATAAATAGTATTTTTTTCATCTTGAATAATGTTTAAAATTGAACTTTAAGATTGAAACCGATATTACGTGTCGTCGGCATAACCCCACTCTGGAATGCTTGCATATTACCTGCTCCTAATCCAGCTTCCGGGTCTGCATAGGGAAGATTCTTAAAGATGATCCACAAGTTGGAACCTACCAAGGCCAGAGAGAGAGAACGAATTCCTGTATTTTTCAACATTCTGCTTGGAAAATGGTAAGAAATCCGGGCTTCTCTTAACTTAATGTAAGAAGCATCATAAACAAATGCAGCAAGTGGATTAGTAGCCCAACCCCACAATGCATAATTGTTTGCAGGAACACGAACCTTATTAGGGCTGCCATCAGCCTGAACACCGGGAAGAATAACGCCACCACCATTGGCAATGCTATTTCTCATTGGTTTGCCCAAATCATTTTTCCCGACAGTTTCAGGATATAACCCATCGCCCCGGCCATAACACTGGTCTAAGGAGAAGACACTTCCACCCTTTTGCATATCAATCAAAAAACTGACAGTCCAGTTTTTGAAAGTAAAACGGTTAGTGAGACCTGCATGCCATAAAGGATTGGTATTACCAATCACATTATTTGTGGTACTGGTAATTTCGTAATACCCATCAGGGCCAACAACTCTTTGCCCATTTTTGTAAACATAATCCGTTCCTTCCAAAACACCGTAAGGATGTCCTACACGGGCATCAATCGTAAGGCCTTGCTGGAAAGCACCCATTTGCAAATTGCTAACACCCTCATACAAAGAGAGAACTTTGTTGCGGTTAGCAGACCAATTCAAATTAACATTCCATGTAAAATTCTTTGTCTGAACAGGAATACCATAAACATTAATTTCAATACCTTTATTCTGTACATCACCTGAATTAACATATTTGCGTGAATATCCGGTAGCCCTGGAAACAGCAACAGGCATAATCTGATTAATGGTATGAGTCAAATAGACATCACCATTGAAGCCCAACCGTCTGTGCAAGAAATCCAATTCCAGACCAGCTTCAGTACTCTTGGTCTCTTCGGGTTTCAGGTTCGGGTTATTTTCAGTAGCATTCACAGAATATAAGGTAACAGGTCCAAACGGACTGGGTTTAGCATAAGTATCATAAAGACTTGCGAAAGGAGCATCGTTACCTACCTGAGCATAGTTCAACCGCAATTTGGCAAAAGGCAACCAATCTGCATGTAACAGTTTTGAAAAGATAAAACTACCGGAAACAGAAGGATACCAATAAGAATCATTTGAAATAGGTAACGTTGAAGATTGGTCTCTTCTCAACGTTGCATCCAAATACCACAGGCCGTTGTATCCCAAAGAAACGCTTCCAAAAGCGGAATATACGCCAATGGTGGACTCTCCTTCAAGGGGAGCCAGTGGCGGGTCAACCGAATTTGAAATTGCATTAAGGCCCGGGACAATCATACCCCCATTTGTGGAAGCATAAATGGTATTTCGATGATCCCTGCGAATATTACCCCCGGCCAAAGCGGTCAAATTCAATTTACTGGTCAGGTTTTTGGTGAAATTAAATATTATTTTATAGTTGGTTTCCGTAAAATTGATATTTTCCCTGGAATAACCTGAACCCACATAATGTAACCCGATTCCAAAGGGGACGGCAGTTGTACCTACACCAAGATGTTCTTCCTGAAGCTGGGTATAAGTATCCAATGTAGCCCTGCCCGTAACACTCAAATAACTAGTAATATTCCACTTAACCTGAACATTACCAAACAAATGATCACGTGAGTCATTTTCATAGTTATGGTCACGTTCCCAGTAAAAGTTATTCCAGTAAATTGGTTTATAATTACCATGAACAGGATCACTCATGTTCCACGTAACATTTCTGCCGGTCTTTTCATACATGGCTTTCAATTCCTGAACATCTACGTTCACTTCCCACCACTGACGGAAACTGGTTAAAATGTTACCGAGGTAACCTGTACCGTTACGGCCTCTGGTTTTCTGATGGACAAAATTAACATTAGAGCTAACAATTAAATTTTTTCTCAGGTTATGGGTTGCATTTAAAGTAAAAGTGTTTTTGGTCAGTTTACTGTTTGGCAAAATCCCTTTCTGAGTAAAATTGGTATACGAAAAACGGAAGGACGAATTCTTGGAAGCACCATTTACAGATACTGTATTGGAAGTAGTAACAGCAGTATTAAAGAAAGTAATAGGACCGTTTGCTGCTGCAACCCATGGTTTTGCTTTGTGATAGAAGGGTGATTCAGGCACAAAAGCATCCCACTGGTAAACCATCAGGTTCGGATCAAATTTAGTACCATATGAAGCATCTTCCGTAGTGGGGACATAATATACGTTCTTTCCATTGGTCCACGGAAGAGGTCCGTAATACAAACCAGGATGTGCACTATTACTATAATAAGGACCATAACCTGCACCATATTGGGTTTGATAGGTCGGGAAAGTGCTCCTGTCGATGGTACCAACTGTCACGTTTGAACTAAAGCTGATACCGAGACCGTTTTTCCCGAGATATTTATCACTACGACCTGTTTTTGTAGTGATTATGATCACACCATTGGCGGCACGTGAACCGTACAAAGCGGTTGCGGCAGCCCCTTTCAAAACACTAATCGATTTAATATCATTAGGGTCGATGTCAGATGCGACGGAACCAAAGTCATAACCCACTTCGCCCAATCTTTGGGCACCGCTGTTCCATGTCTGGTTAGAGATAGGCACACCATCCACAATAAACAAAGCCTGATTATTACCTGTCAATGATTTATCACCACGGATAATAATATTCGTAGAGCCGCCTAAGTTACCACTCGTCTTAACCTGGACTCCGGAAACACGTCCAGACAGGGCATCGATCACGTTACCGGATTTTACCTGGTCAACAGCATTTCCTTTGACTTCCTGCACGGCATAACCCAACGACTTCTTTTCCCTTGTAATTCCCAAAGCAGTCACAACAACCTGATTAAGGGCCAAAGAGGAAGACTTCATGGCAACGTTAATGGTATTGGAATTACCAATTGGTATTTCCTGGGTAGCCATTCCCACAAAAGAAAAAACAAGGATTTTACCCTGCTTCAGATTTAAAGTAATGGAATACTTTCCATTATAATCTGTAACTGTACCATTGGTGGTACCTTTTACCAAAACAGTAACCCCAGGGATGGCCGAGCCATCTTTTGCGCTGGTCACCGTACCGCTAATCGTTCTTGTCTGTGCATAGGCAAAGCTTAGCCCCACAAATAGCAAAAACGCCAGCATCATTGTAAATTTTCTCATAGCGTTAATTTTTTGTTAAAAATTCAAAAAGTAAAAGTAAAAAATTTTTTCTTTCATTTTTTAAAAAATATTAATTTTTTAAAAAATTCCTTAAATTTTTGTTATTACTTAACAGGTTTAAACAATAGTTATTCAAAGTGTTAACCGGTAGTAAAAAATATAAAAATTTTATCAAAAAAAACCATAAACATATGTTTGATAGGAAACATAAAAACCTGTTAACAACGAGAGTTTGCTTTTAACCTGAATTCGAGATAAGACTTGCTTACGGTTACAGATAATTTTCCCATAGACGACTCAAATTGACGAAGTACTATCGGGATAATTCAAGGAAAAGTAATCCGAAACTTTTGCAAAATTACTAATTTTTGTCATCCTGAACGTGGTGAAAAATCTATAAACTACATATAATCAATGCATTAAGATTCTGATCTCGCCTCAGGCGAGATCAGAATGACACTTTCTTCTAAGATTTGCATAGGTATCAACCCTTATAGGACCATTTGTGCTTCAAAGAGATTGCTTTGTCAGCCATCGCATTTATCCAGCCTCGTTTACTTGCAATGATGTACCCGGGGGTACTTTTTGGACAACCTCAGCTACTGCGGTTTAATCATGTCTATTGAATAATAAATTTCTTTTTGATGACCATTTGATCTGTTTTCAGTACAGCAACATAAAAACCTTTTTTTAGCTGACTGAGATCAAGGGTGTATTCATGGGAGCTGTTTACTGCCATTCCCTGAATACGTTTTACCAATTTACCTTCCATATCAAAAACAGAAATATGAAATGCCTTTTTAACTTCCGGTACGTAAAAATGGACAATCCCCGAGGAAGGATTGGGATAAATTTTCATGGTACCCTGCCCCGGAATTTCTCTTACCCCTGTCGTAGGGATGCCAAGCCATTTCCATATTCCCCTCGAACTTGAGTTTTCACTAAAACCACCGGCCCAGCCCACAGAACTGTTATAAAACTTAACCGTGGTATATTGAACAGAATCGTCCAGCATGGTCCAGGTGTTTCCTTCATCCAAAGAATAGGCGGAACCACACTGTGCCAAATTCTGCGAAATGCCGGTAGAAACCAACATCCCCGGTGCATCAGGTATTACTGCCATGTCTGATTTATAATAATGGCCGGTGGGGGTTACCGTTGTCCATGATTTTCCGCCATCCACAGTTTTTACTATTTGGAAACTTGTTATGCTATCTCCCCCCTGGCTGTACTTTGTGTAAGTCGCAATTCCCAGGGTATCATTATGGAAACCAAGGGTTGTCATATCCGGCATTCCCGTAGAGGAAACGCTCCAGTGAAACCCCTGATCACTTGATTTGTATACCCTGCCTTTGCTTGTACCAAACCACACTGTCTTGCCATGCACCGCATACAAATCGACATATCCTGTCTCACCGGTAAGGGCGACAGGCATATGGGAATCGGGGACGGCTGTCCAGTTTGCCCCGCCATTGGTTGTAGTGTAAATCTGAAAATAACTGTTCACAGGATCCCCCATACAAAAACCATCCTCGTTATTCCAGAAATAGACCACATCAGGGAAAGAAGCTTTGTTATCAAAAACAGCTGTTGATTGTTGGTTCCAGGTTTTTCCGCCATCGGTTGTAGCAAAAATACCCCCATGGCCCGTCGTGGCATTATTATTATACATGGCTATCCATGCATGGGTGCTGTCCGTTGCCGAAATGCACCCCACCGTATAACCCACAGGCACACCGGAATATTTTCCGGGTCTCCAGGTATTTCCACCATCAACGGTTTTTGTGAACTCTTGCACGTTAGCATTGTTGCCCGAGCCATCGTAGGCATTTGCCCAAACGACATCAGGATTAACGATAGAAATATAATTAATCCCCCTGTATTGTGCCGAAAAACCTGTAGCCTGAGGTAACCAGGCCCCGGAAGTCAACGGATAAACTATGATAAAATTGGTTTTGGTTTCCGTATTGGTTTTGGTTCCGTTGGAGACCGTCAGGCTGACTTTATAAGATCCCGGTTTGGCATATTTGATATGGGCAGGATTTTCGGCAGTAGAATGAGCGGGCGTTCCCCCCTGGAATGTCCAGTTCCATGAAGTAGGCTTTCCTGTGGAAAGATCGGTGAAACTCACCATCCCCCCTTCGGGGACGACAACAGTACTGGCTTTAAAATTAGCAATGATGGTATGCAAAGCCATGCTGTCCTTTACAGCAACCAAAGCCTTATAGGCATCAATACGACCGGCACCCAGTTGCCCCACATAACCCGGATTTATGGAATCAATATTATCGCAGGTAGCTTTTAGGATTGCTGTTAGTTTTTCCGGTGTCAAAGTAGAATCTTCCGAAAGCATTAATCCACACAAACCTGAGACGATGGGTGTAGCCATGGAAGTCCCCTGCATAAAACTGTAAGAGGTAGTAGAAAGATAAACCGTGCTGTATATCCCATAATTACCATCACTTCCCCCGGGGGCGCAAACATCTATTGCCTTTCCATATTGTGAGAAAGAAGACTTGGCATCATTCGAATTGGTAGAAGCAACACAAATAACATGATGATAATCGGCAGGGTAAGATGGACTGGTGTTCCCATCATTCCCGGCAGCAGCCACCAGCACACACCCTTTGTTATAAGCATAGTTTACCACATTCTGGCCCGTCTGATAATATGCCGGTCCCCCCCATGACATACTAATGACGTTGGCACCGTGATCGGCAGCCCAGACAATACCTTCATAACCATAGGACATGCTTTTTCCGTTGGTGGAATCCCTGGCGATTTTTACCGCCATCAAACTTACTTTATAACCGATAGATGCAATACCAATACTATTGTTGGTAGCAGCTCCCGCCAACCCTGAACAATGGGTCCCGTGAGACCACTCCAGGGTTTTTTTCGGGGGGGTGGGATCGTTGTCATTATTGGCAAGGTCGATCTTGGCAACAATTTTGCTTTGCAGGTCAGGATGATTCACATAAATGCCGTTATCAAGAATGGCAATTTTAATATGCGGATTCCCTTTTTGGATATCCCAGGCTTTTCCGGCTTTTATCACATTCAAATACCAATTGTAAATAGGACTGCTATTGTAATATTTATCATTGGGCGTAAAAAAGATATGGAAAAGCGGGGCTTTTTCCGCATAAACAACATTCTTGTTCTTTTTTAAAGCGCTGATCAAACTGTCTACCGCTTTAATATTTTTAAAATGCAGCAGGTAAGTACGCTGTAGCTGACTGTCCGAAGCCTTATAAAAAGGCCGCGAAGCCCGGGTTAATTTATAGGCTTCCTTTAAGCCTTTTAAACAAGCGAGATGATTGATATTGACCACCCCGTGGACACCAAGGGCTTTTAAAGAAGCCTCTTTTTTCAATTGAAAATAAATTTCCCCATCAACGGCGTTGGGATCAACGGTCTGGGCAAAAACAGAAAAACTGAAAAGGAAAGCAAAAAAAGCCACAAAAAAAATTCTGGTAAATTTTTTCATAATTTGATAATAAAAAAAATAAGAAGGTGTTTTACAAATTGAAAAAGGAGACCATCCCTTACGAGACAGTCTCCTCTTTCATTAAATACCCGCATAAGGGTTAACCCTTACCGTTTGTATATCTATTTCTGCCACCACATGGGCGTATAAAGGGTAGTCTTGGGAGTATTTTTATTATACAAGACTTCAGCCGTAGGATAAGGATACCTGTCAGGAATGCCTTTTGCATTAACCGGAGTCAGGTCCGGAATGCCGGTCCTGCGGTAATCAACCCAGGATTCCGGTTGAAAATAATCGGCATAATATTTTTGGGTCAAAATCTCCGTTAATGAAGGAGAGTCTGCCGTACCTGTATAGGTAGCCAATTTGGCTGTCAGCCAGGCATCAGCCGTAGCATCATAAGTTGCATTTAGTCCTTTGTACATATCAATGCTGCCCGTAATGGCTTTTTTAATATATTCTGCAGCTTTGGTATAGTTTCCTTCATGATAATATGCTTCGGAAGCAATAAACATCAGTTCGGGATAACTAATAAACACAACCGGAGAGGTTTTCTGACCATAAAATAACCCGGCGAGGTAAGCACCTCCGGCAGGAAGGGCCTTGTAAATAAGTGCACGCGGATCATTGTTATCGCTGGCCAGCTTATTAAAGAAACCATTATTATTCACCATATCGCCCCGTTGGTCTTCGTATTGGTACATGGGGTTTTGAGTTGATGGACCGGTACCGAATTTAATTTCCATATTATCAGCATTACTGGTCATGATGTTCTGGTTTTCGATAATATTCGTAATAGTGGTAGCCCAGGTGGAATTTTTATTGGACAAATGCAAGGCATACCTGGCTTTCAGTGCCCAGGCAGCTTTGATCCACTCATTGGTATTACCGCCATAAATATAATCACTCTTTGACAAATTAACATCAAACCCGGTCGGAGACTGTTGGAGCAAATGAATAGCACTCGTAAGCAAGCTTTGAATGGTATCATAAACCTGTTGCTGTGAATCGTACTTCGGCTGAAGTTCGGCATTTCCTTTAAAAGCATCGGTATAAGGGATATCACCGAAAAGATCAGTAGCATTCCCTAACCAGATGGCCATACAAACCTTGGCAATCCCACCGTAAATAGGCGAATACGTTTTTGGATTTAATGATTTGTCCATCAGTATTTTGGTATTCATCATACCATCGCTGGTATACATAGAAGCCCAAAGATTGCCCACATCATTGGATCGATAATTGTAACCGTTAATAGCAGAAGCCTGCCGGGCCGTACCCGTAGCATACTGCATCCACATGGCCGTGGTCCCAACCACATCCATTCCTCCGAGAATATATCCCATATTGACTTCAATAGAAGGCAGCAGGACAAAACCCGGAACATTTGTAACCGCATCAGGATCCTTGTTGATGGAAGGATCCAACCACTTTTTCTGGCATGATGTAACAGTGAACATCAGCAGGACAAGTGTAGCAATCGATATAATATTTATTTTTTTCATAATCAAAAATTTAATAATTTAAACAATAATTAGAATCCTACTTTTAAACCAACAGTATAAGATTTCGTACCGGGCATGTTGAAATAATCAAAGCCTTGGGCATTGGAAGCACCCAGCAAGCTGGTTTCGGGATCAATACCGGTATAAGGAGTGGACAACCAGAGGTTGTATCCCGTCACATAAAGGTCGAGATGTTTAATCCAGTTAACATTCTTCAACAAGTTTTTCTTAAAGTCGTAGGAAACAGTAATCGTCCGTAGACGTACCCATCCGGCATCCTGAACATACGGAGAGGAAGGACCAGTGAAACCACTGCCGTAACCATCCCAGAAACGCCAGTTTTCATCCAGTTTTACTTTCTGTGTATTTGGCACTCCGGTGGAAACTACTTTTCCTGTTACAGGATCAACATGTCCCATAACGCCTTTCCACACATAATCCTTATTACGGTTTGCCGTCTCGCCACTTTTACCAAAGAAATCCAGGGCACCGAGGGTACCGTTCCACATCTGTCCGCCATGTTTAATGTCGATCAGGAAAGAAAGACTAAAGCCCTTAACAGTCAGTGTATTGGTAATACCCATAGTCCATTTGGGCTGAATAGTCCCTAATTTTGAGGTCTGCGAAGCCGGAATAGGATAACCGTAGAATTCATCGTTTTTATTGTCATCAATGATCAAATTT
>Ga0256829_1001586_pt1 | contig 18318 bp, 19 predicted proteins | sample 131447metaG_FD_185979 | JGI IMG/M metagenome (GOLD analysis project Ga0256829, IMG submission 185979) | Hydrothermal vent microbial communities from Lau Basin, Pacific Ocean - 131-447 | ecosystem: Environmental > Aquatic > Marine > Hydrothermal vents | place: Pacific Ocean: Lau Basin | collected...
TTACAGTACACAAGTAGCTGTTGCAATAGACTCACGAAGTGTGAAGCTTAAATGCCCAAAAAATCGTTCTATGATAGAGTTTTTAGCTGAAGTTCAGAATATTGATATGGATTATAAACCAAAAAATAAGATTATTATTAATGAGCGTACAGGAACTATTGTTGCTGGTGTTGACATAGAACTAAAGCCTATTATCCTTACACATGGGGATATCACGATAAAGATAGTTGAGCAAAAAAATGTGAGTGCACCAACAGGCTCTATGGCAGTAGATAAAAATCTTGTTATAGGACTTAATGAAGATGAAATCTATACAAAAAAAGGAACAACAACAGTTGCCAATCTTGTAAGGTCTCTACAGAAAATGGGTGCCTCTCCAAAGGATATCATCTCTATACTCGAAGCTATGAAAACAGCTGGAAGTATAGCAGCTGATTTAGAGGTGATGTAAGATGAGTTATGGCATGAATGCACTCCAAGCACAGTCCCAACTTCTAACGCAAAACAGTGCTATTCCTAAAATAAACCCAAAAAGTGAGGATAAAGAACTCCGTAAACAGACAGATGCCTTTGAAGCTGTTATAGTAAAAATGCTTATGGATAATGCAGCAAAAAACGATAAAGATCTCTTCTCTTCACAGAAAGATCCAGGAGATAAAATCTATAAATCTATGTACAGGGATGAACTTTCAAAAGCAAGTGCTGGTAGTTTTGGATTTTCACAAATGCTTTATGACTATTTGAGTGAAAAAAGATAGATTTTTACTAAAGAAAATCACTTATTTGCCGATGTATTGAGTATAAAGGATAAATTATGATTTCACAGACAACAAACACTGCTATTCGTGCGGCTTATCCAAGCAAAACACAGGAAGCAAAAGAGACAAAACAAAATACTCAATCTACAACTCAGAATGAGCGTAGCCGAGTAGACCAGCTCAAAGAGTCAATAGACTCTGGAACATACAAAGTAAACCTTGAAGCCACTGCACAAAAAATGGCGGAGAACTTACTTTAAATAAAAAGATAAAGTAATCAGGAGTTAGATATGTTATCACAACACTTACAAAATGCCTTAAATGATTTAAGAGACATTATAAACATAACAAAATCTGACATAGAAGATATCAAAAGAGCTGAACATGAGACTCAGTTTGAAAGACTCTCACTTAAAGAAGAAAAACTTAAAAGCTTTGAAGCAAAAAAAGCGATCATTGATCATGAAATTTCCTCTTTGATGACTGCTAATCCTGATACTGACCTTCCCAATCTTCTTAACCAAGAACAACATCAACTCCTAGATGAGCTTAAAGACGAACTTAACAATCTCAGAGAAGTAAACAAACACTATGCAAAACTTGTCTTAGTCGTCAGTAATTTATACAATACATTTTTAGAAAGGTTAGTACCTACAGAGATGCAAGGTTACAATAAAGTAGCCTCAAAAAACCCCTCTATTCTTGAAGTGAGAGTCTAAGATGTCTTCTATATTTAACACTCTTAGCATCGGATATAGTGGTTTAAGTGCTGCACAAGTTGGGATAAATACTACTGGTAATAACATTTCAAATGCTGAAGTTGAGGGCTACTCTCGCCAACGTGTTATCCAGTCTACACAAACTCCACTATTTAGTGGTGCTGGCAATGTAGGTAATGGTACACAAGTTCAAGATATCAAACGAGTTTTTGATAATTTTGTATTTGATAGGTATGTCAGTGTTTCCTCCGATAAAGAGTACACCGATTTTACTCAAAAAAGCTTAGAAGAACTCTCTACATACTTTCCGGAGGTAGATGGAGTAGGTATAAAAGCTGACCTCAATGAGTTTTATAATATGTGGCAAACATTTGCAGACAATCCAAACAATGATGCTATCAAAGTAGCACTTGCAAAACAGACAGAAACACTTTCACAGCATATAAACCAGACTCAATCACAAGTAAAAGCACTACAAAGTAGTATCAATGAACAGTTAAAAACAAATGTAGATGAAGTAAATACTTTAGCAAAACAGCTAGCTGACCTCAATGGATCTATAGATACTGCTGAATCTGGCGACGTATATACAGCAAGTGACCTAAGAGATAGAAGAAATGTGTTAGAACGTTCTTTAGCCCGTCTTATAGGATCAAAAGTAAATCAGGGACAACTAGAATCTAATATGCAGATAGATTCTAACTCTAACACGAGAACAGGAAGTTATACTCTCAGTGTCAATGGCTTTAATATTGTAGATGGAAAAACTTTTCACCCCATTAGTATCTCCAATGAAAATAATAAAGATGGCTTTTACTCTGTCTCTTACGAGAGACAAGATGGTGCATTAATTCCTATGGAGGAGTCAATAAATGGTGGTAAAATTGGTGCCATCTTTGACCTTCGTGGTGGGGTTGTCGATACTACAACAGGGGTACCAAAAGATGGAACTATTCAAAATGTTGTAGCACAACTTGATGCATTCTCAAAGGGATTAATAGAGGCTACAAATAACCTCTATGCCTCAAGCTCTACAACTCGTATGCAATCAAACCCTCAAGAGGTAGATCCATCAAGCCCTCTTTTAAACTCAAATCTTAACATAAATAAAGGCACTTTTGATCTTGTTGTATATGATGTAAATGGGAATGAAGTCGCTCGAAGAAGTATAAACATTGATCAAGCAACTTCGATGAGTGGAACTGCAGGTGGAGACTCAATACAGGGGCAAATTGAAGATCCTACAATAGATGACAATAACGATGGAAATGCGAACAACAATATAGATGACTTCATCCAGTTCAACTACCAGAAATCAGCAGATGGTATCACTAGACTAGAGTTAAATATGGAGCCTCTCTCTCAATCACAAGGCTATACTTTTTCACTTGAAGACAAACTCCCTGAAACAGGTTTTTCCTCAGGGACAAATTTTGCTGGTGCCTTAGGTATGGGAAGATTTTTTGATGGAGACAGTGCAAGCAATATTGACCTAACATCTTCCATTAAAAATAACTCTACTCTACTCAATGCAGGTTATTCGGGAACAGATGGAGATAGTAGAGTTGCATTAAATATGGTACAGCAACAGTTTGAGAAATACAACTTTGAAGTCGGTCAAGATAATTATAACAGTACAATATATGGTATGTTTGATATCACCTCAACATTTGTTGGTATAGCCACAAACGCAGCAATCACAAAAAATGAGACTACACAGACACAGTTTAATGCAGTAAAGCTTGAGTATAATTCAGTATCAAAAGTAAGTGTTGATGAGGAATTAACAAACCTCATTAAATACCAAACATCTTATGGAGCCTCGGCAAAAGTTATTACAGCAGTAGATCAGATGATGCAGACACTTTTAGGGATTAAACAATAGTCTAAGATGCCTTTTTTTAGCATATTTATCTTACTTTTTGTATTTCTCTTCTCTTTTTTAGGGAATGTAGTTTTTGGTCTGGATGCATATACATTGCATCGCAATTCTATCCTCCTTGCACCCTCCTCTGAGTTTCTTTTAGGTACAGATAGACTTGGTCGAGATATCTTAGCACGACTTATAGAAGGTGGGAAAGTTTCACTTATCATAGGGGTAGGTTCTGCATTTATAGCTTCATTTACAGGTTTACTTTTAGGATCTTTCGCTGGTTATTTTAGAGGAAACAGTGACAAGATTTTCATAGTCGTCGTTGACCTTTTTTTAACATTTCCAACATTTTTTTTGCTCCTAGCTCTCGTCAGTTATGTCAATGCTTCAGTATGGGTACTCATAGTGATTATCTCTATTACAGGATGGATGACAACCGCTAGACTCATAAGAAGTGAGAGTTTTAAAATCACTTCACAACCTTACATTAAGATACTTAACATTGCCCAGGTAAGCAGTTTTAAGATTTTACTCAAGTACTATGCACCTATCCTTGCTCCTATCTTCTTTGTGAGTTTTACCTTTGGGGTAGGTGGTGCTATTCTTGCTGAGTCTGGCTTAAGCTTTTTAGGGCTTGGTATTGTAGCTCCTCAAATGAGCTGGGGTACTATACTTAGCGGTGGTAAAGATGTTGTAGAGATAGCATGGTGGGTAAGTTTTTTTCCTGGTCTTCTCATATTTCTCGTGACATTTTCACTTATCAACATATCTAACTATCTCCAGCAATTAACAAACACAAAAGAGATACAAAAATAAGGATATTTTATGCAAAAACAACAAGAACAAAAGATAGGTTATTATTTTATTATTATGGCTAGTGTTGTTATTATTCTCGCTGGTATTAAAAGTGCCTCTGCTATTTTGGTACCTTTTTTACTCTCGCTCTTTATTGCCATTATCCTTGCACCACTCTATACATACTTCACAAAAAAAAGAGTGCCTAGTGCTCTTGCTCTACTCATAGTTATGACTCTCTTTTTAATCCTCATAGCACTTGTTGCTAAACTCATTGGAACTTCTATAACAGATTTTAGTGCTAACATTGACATCTATACTCAAAAACTCAGTCTCCAGTATAAAGAATTCTCTGTTTATGCGACAAATATAGGTTTGGAAATTCCAGAAGATGCCTTTGCAAATATTTTTGATACAAAACGTATTATGACCTTTAGTACCACTATTTTGCAAAGCCTTGGTGGCTTATTCACCAACGGCTTTGTAATAATTTTGACTGTCATCTTTATGCTTTTAGAATTTACACACTTTATGACTAAAATAGATCGTGCTGATGGAGAGAAAGATACACTGAAACATATAGAGATGATTGCAACAAATATTAAACACTATATGGTTATAAAAACACTTATCTCTATTGGGACAGGTCTTATTGTATGGATTGTGCTACTTATGATTGGTACTGATTATGCATTTTTATGGGCTGTTCTCGCATTTTTATTTAACTTTATTCCAAATATTGGCTCCATCATTGCAGCTGTTCCCGCAGTGCTCATGACCCTTGTACAACTCGGTAGTTTTAGTGCACTACTTGTCACAGGCCTATATGTAGGAGTTAATGTTGTGATGGGTTCTATAGTAGAGCCAAAAGTGATGGGAAAAGGCTTAGGTCTTTCAACTTTAGTAGTCTTTCTCTCACTTCTTTTTTGGGGTTGGCTACTTGGTATAGTAGGTATGCTTCTTTCTATACCTCTTACAATAATGGCAAAAATCATCTGTGAGGCCCATCCAAATACAAGATGGATATCCACACTACTAGGTTCAGGTGAGCATCTTATTCAAAGAGCTTGATTAGTGAAAAGTAAACTCTTTTTTAGTACGAATATTTTTTTTAAGTGAAAAAATATTTTTATAAAAAACCTTCTCTATCTCATACTCTTTACTCTCTTTTGGAAGTTTTACTTTAAACTCATCACCTTCAGACTTCCCTATCATTGCTCTTGCTAATGGTGAATGAATAGAGATGAGACCATTTTCTGGTTCACTCTCTAAAACACCACAAAGAGTATAGCTCTCTTCTTCATCTGTATCAATATTTATTACCTCTACACTACTACCAAAAGAGATTTTTTCATGTGCATGTAAAGAGGGGTCAATGATTTTAGAGTTTTGAATCATTTTGTTGAGATAAAAGAGCCGTTTATCTATAAAACGAAGCTTCTCCTTCGCAGCATGATAATCTGCATTTTCACTTCTATCACCCTGAGCAGCAGCCACAAGTTTTTCATGAGCAACTTTTGGTTTCTCCTCTTCTAGTAAATATTTGAATTCCTCAACTAGAAGATCATATCCCTCTATGCTCATAGGCTCTAGCATAAACTACACTACTCCTCAAACCCGAGTATATAGTAAGTCTCTTTCTTATCTAACTTTTCAATATCTACCTTGAACTTTTCACTAAAGTGTGCTACTTTTTCATGTGCTTCTTCGGCTAGTGCAGGTGTAGGAGACTCTATTTTTATCTTGAAATGTTTGTTAGAGTTTGACATAGCGATATAAGCATTATTTACTTTAAGATGATCATTAAGATCCATAATATGCTTCTGAATTTTCTCATACCCAGGTGTACTCTCTATAATATCATCCAACTGTTTTACTAGTGCTTCATTTGGTATATAACCTAACTGTGTTAACATTGCTTCTCTTTGCATTTCATTCTATCCTTTAGGGTTGCCCTTAATTATTTTAAAAAATAATATCAGTTTTTTGTAAATATTCAGTCTGAATTTATCTCATATGACTATAATTATGAAATAAGTAAATTTGTAATAAGGCAAAAAATATGACTGAAGAGATACTCAAAAAAATAAAACAACTCCCCCCACTGCCAGAATCTGCAATGCAGATTGAAGCAGTCTATCAAGATCCAGATAGTAGTTTTAATGATATGGTGAAAATTTTAGAGAAAGATCCTCTCTTAACAGCAGATATTCTCAAAGCAGCAAACTCTCCTTTATATGGTTTTAGTCGTGAGATAAATGCCATCTCTCAAGCAGTTGGTCTCTTCGGGATGGGAACAGTACGTGGTTTTGCCCTTGCTTCTATAGTGAAAAAAAGTTTTTCACTCGATCTATCACCTTATGGTATAAACAACGATATGTTCTCAGCACTCTCAAAAAACCAACATGCACTTATGACTGCATGGTGTCTTAAAAAAGAGAACAAGTTAATGGGTGTACTCTCTCCTGCAGCATTTCTTGTAGAGATAGGAAAGGTTTTAATTGCTCAACAAATTATGTCTGATAACAAACAAGATGAATTTGCTTCAGTACTTAAAGAGTTAGGTGATGTTGAAGAAGCAGAGAGAGAAATTGTAGGTGTTGATACACCAGAAGTAAGTGCAACTATCTTTGCTCAGTGGAAGTTTGAGGAGGGTCTTGTTGATGTTATCAGAAACTGCCAAAACCCTGAAAAAGCGGCAGAAGATGATCAGCGTGCAGCCCAGATTTTACATGTGGTACGTGTTGCTGTTCCGATTAGTGGTGTAATGACTGAAGAGAGTATAAAGATGGCTAAAGAGCTAATAGAGAAATACTCTTTAGACCTTACAAGCTTTGAAACTGCGTTAGAAAATAACGCCTAATATATAATTGAAATCTCTACTTATAAGACTCACACTTGGTGTGAGTGAACTGGATATCACTCCTGATGAAGCAAAAATAGTTGCCCAGTGGCTCTCAAAAAAATATCTTACAAAAAAAGACTCTATTTATAAATTTAACTCTAAGTACCGTGCTGGAACATTAGGTCTCGTTCAAAAAGAGACAGCCTACCTACATGTTATAGGAGAGAATGTTCGTGATCTATTTATAGAAGAGCTTGGTATTGCTACAGAGGGTGACCTTATCATCGCCCAGCGCCTACTCGGCAAACGCGGTACACCCTCAGCAAAAATAGTTGAGATAGTTGGTCGTGAGCAGAGCTTTAGTATTGCTTACATTATATTTAAAGAAAACCACAAGGCACTTGTAGATTTAAGAACTGATTTTCCTATCGGTGCAGAGCTGACTCATGAGGAGTTGGCAAAGTATAAAACAGGGGATATTTTTAAGATAGACAACCAAGAGAACAGAGTCCTAGAGTGTTTAGGCAATATCTCCGACCCTCTCGTAGATGAAAAAATCGTAATGGCTCAGTTTAACAAACACGATGCGTTTGAAGAGGATGTACTAGAGATAGCAAGATCTTTCCCTCCAGTCGATGCAAAAAAATATCCTGATCGCAAAGATTTACGAGAGCTAGACTTCTGTACCATTGATCCTGTAACTGCAAAAGATTATGATGATGCTATCTGCTGGGATGACGAGAATTCTACGCTCTATGTCGCTATTGCCGATGTAAGTGAGTATGTCAAGCCTTTTGGTGCATTAGATAATGAGGCGATTTACAGAAGTTTCTCTATCTACCTCCCACATCGTTCTATCCCTATGCTCCCAAGAGAGTTAAGTGAAACACTCTGCTCCTTGCAGCCTCATGTAGATAGACTCGCTTATGTTTTTGAGATAAAGCTAAACCTAAAAACCTTAGAAGTGGCAAGTTCTCAAGTTTATGAGGCTCTTATTCACTCCAAACGCCGATTTAACTATGAAGAGATAGATGCCTACTTTGGAGGAAAACTTAAAGCAGAAGATAGAGAAGAGCAGAGAGTGTTTGACTCCCTTACAAAGCTACGTTTTGTGACAGATAGCCTTAAGATAAAACGTCTTAAAGTTGGCTATGATTTCCACTCTGTTGAGATAGATATGAAGATAGATGAGAACTCAAATCTCATTTCAACTACCGAAGCAGAGGAGACACCATCACACTCCCTCATAGAAGACTGTATGCTTCTCGCCAACAAAGAGGCAGCCTCACAATATGAGAGAGGACTCTTTAGAATCCATGAGCAACCGACTCAAAACAAACTCCAAATTCTCTATCAAGAGTTAGCTGGAATTGGGATGCAGATAGAGATTAAAAAATCTACAAAAGAGACTATCACAAACATCCAGGAACAGGCAAAAGCTATGGGGCTAGAGTCTGAGGTCGATACTCTCATCATCCAGTCACAGATGCAAGCGAGATATGCACCGCTGAACTCTGGACACTTTGGTTTAGGTTTTGAGTGCTATACACATTTCACTTCCCCAATACGACGCTACTCCGACCTTATCGTCCATAGACTCCTCAAAGCCATCAATGCAGGAGACACCCAAGAGGGTTCTTATGTTCTTCGCAACATCGAAGCACTCGCTATGGCTATCAGTGAAAAAGAGAGAGAAGCGAGTAAAATAGAGACTGAATTTAAGGCTCGAAAATATGCAAGATGGGCAAACGAGAATTTAGGCAAAGAGTTCAAAGCAAGAATTACAGCTACAGAAGTAGAGGTAAAAGCAGAAATCCACGACACTATCTCTGGCGCTCGTGTACTTATAAGCTCTAGCGATGACATAGCCCTTTTTGAAGATGTTATCATTCGCATAGAGTCTGTAGATATTCCTCGTGCAAAAATCTCTGCCGTTGTGGTGGGCAAGCAGGATGTATAAAAACGAGTTAGACAGTGCCATACGAAGTGGCAAAGTCAGTAACTCTTTTATCTTCTTTGGGGAGAGTTCTTTTCTTATAGATATGTACACAACTATGATGAGCAATGTAGAAGATGCCAACACAGTCGCGTTTTATCACGATGAGTATGACTTCAACTCTGCAAAAGCACATCTCTCACAAGGTTCTCTCTTTGGCGATAGAAACATTCTTATCATCAAAAGCACCAAAAAAGTACCTAAAAAAGAGCTAGATATACTCCTAGAGTTTTGCCAAAAAAACCCTGACAATATCTTCATCTATGCCTACTACGGAACAGACCACAAAACCTATAACAACAAAAAAGCCTTTGCTAAAACAGACACGATGGCAGTACGTTTTTTCCACCCCAAAGATTTTGAAGCACAGAACATTGTACTACAAGTTGCTCAAGAAAAAAAAGTAAATATAGATAAGTACACAGTCGCTCATCTCTTAGGAGTGCATAATGGTGACGTCGCATTAGCATGCAACGAGATAGAGAAGTTCCGTGTCTTCGATCGTACTATCACAACAAAAGATATAGACACTCTTGTCTATGGTTTAGGCGAAGTAAACTTAGATGATTTTATACTCAAACTCTTAAATAAAAAAGATTTCAAAGATGATTTAGCTTCTATCTTAGAACACGGTGAAGATGAGATACGAGTCCTCACAGCAACAACAGCTTACATCACCCAACTCTATATGTTCAACATCTACATCAGAGTAAACGGGGCTCCAAATGCCTTAGAAATCCTCGGTTACCCTGCCCCAAAGTTCGTAGTTGATGCAAAAGCAACACAATCCATAAAAATAAAACCTGCTATCTACGCAAAACTACACGAACTATTACTGACTAGTGAGCTCAAAATGAAGAGTGCGAACATCGATAAAGGTGCCATACTACTCTCAACTTTTATTCGCATGCAAAAACTCCTCTAATTAATCTCCTACTTTTAACAACTACTCAGCACACTTCTTGTATAATCGCAATAATTATTTCTCCATATAAGGAATTGCCATGCGCGGTTATAAAGTATTTGCTGGAAGTGCCAGTGTTGAGTTTGCACAAGAAATTTGTAGTGTTTTAGATATTCCATTAGGAAATGCTGATGTGAAAAAGTTTAGTGATGGTGAGATTTCAGTACAGATTGCTGAGTCAGTTCGTGGTCGTGATGTATTTATCGTTCAGAGTACTGGTGCTCCATCAAACGACAACTTAATGGAACTTCTTATCATGACAGACGCACTTAAGCGCTCTTCTGCTTCAAGTATTACAGCTGTGGTTCCTTACTATGGTTATGCTCGTCAAGACCGTAAGGCAGCTCCACGTGTACCTATTACTGCAAAACTTGTTGCGAATCTTTATGAGACTGCTGGAATTGACCGTGTTGTTACTATTGACCTTCATGCTGGTCAGATTCAAGGTTTCTTTGATATTCCAGTTGACAACCTTTATGGTTCTGTAACATTTGAGCACTACATTAAGTCTAAAAACTTGAAAAACCCTATCATCGCTAGTCCAGATATCGGTGGTGTTGCTCGTGCTCGTTACTTTGCAAAACGCATGGGTCTTGAGATGGTTATCGTTGATAAACGCCGTGAAAAAGCGAATGAAGCTGAAGTTATGGGTATCATAGGTGATGTCGAGGGTTATGATGTTATCATGATTGATGATATGGTTGATACTGCTGGAACTATGGTCAAAGCGGCAACTGCTCTGAAAAACAAGGGTGCGACATCAGTTATGGCTTGTGCTACTCACGGTGTTCTTAGTGGAAAAGCTTATGAAAATTTAGAAAATGGTGAGCTAGACGAGCTTATAATCACCAATACACTAGATACAAAAGAGCACAAAAAAATAAAAGTTTTAACTGTTGCTCCTCTCTTTGCTGAAGTAATTCGTCGCGTTTATCACAATGAAAGCGTTAATGGACTTTTTGCATAATTAAAATTTTATCGACAGGAATATAATTGGAAAATATTAGAAACTTCTCTATTATCGCTCATATTGATCATGGGAAAAGTACCTTAGCTGATCGTATCATTCAAGAGTGTGGCTCAGTCACAGAACGTGAAATGAGCTCGCAGATGATGGACACTATGGACATAGAACAAGAACGCGGTATTACCATCAAAGCTCAATCTGTAAGACTTGATTATGTCAAAGATGGTAAGCCCTATGTACTTAACCTCATAGACACTCCGGGACATGTTGACTTCTCTTATGAAGTAAGTAAATCTCTTGCTTCCTCTGATGGGGCACTTCTTATCGTAGATGCGGCACAAGGTGTAGAAGCACAAACTATTGCAAATGTTTACTTGGCATTAGACAATGATCTTGAGCTTATTCCTGTTATAAACAAAATAGACCTTCCAGCTGCTGAGCCTGAACGTGTTGCTGAAGAGATTGAAGAGGCAATAGGTATCGATGCTACTGATGCTTGTTTAGTCTCTGCAAAGTCTGGGCTAGGAATCCGTGAGCTTATAGACTCCATAGTAGATCGTGTACCTGCACCAGTTGGAGACCCAGAGGCTACTACAAAAGCTATCATTTATGACTCTTGGTTTGATACTTACCTTGGAGCACTTGCACTGGTACGTGTTTTTGATGGTGAGATACAAAAAGGGCAAAACATCAAACTTATGAGTAGTGGAGAGGAGCATCAAGTCTTAGACCTAATGTACCCACACCCTATGAAAAAGATCAAAACAAACGCCATCAAGTCTGGTGAGATTGGTATCGTTGTTCTAGGTCTTAAAGAGGTTGCTGTTATCAATGTTGGTGATACTATCACTGATGCGAAAAATCCTACTGCTGAGCCTGTTGGAGACTACGAGCCTGCCAAGCCTTTTGTATTTGCTGGAATCTACCCAATAGATACTGATAAGTTTGAAGATCTTCGTGATGCTCTTGATAAGCTGCGTTTAAATGACTCTTCACTCTCCTTTGAGCCTGAGACATCTGTGGCGTTAGGGTTTGGTTTTCGTGTAGGTTTTCTTGGAATGCTTCACATGGAAGTGATAAAAGAGCGACTAGAACGCGAGTACAACCTTGATCTTATTGCTTCTGCTCCTTCAGTTGTTTACAATGTCTATCTTACAAATGGCGATATGGTAGAAGTACAGAACCCTTCCCAGCTCCCAGAGATTCAAAAAATAGACCATATTGAAGAGCCTTATGTGCGTGCTACAGTTATAACGCCAGCCGAGTATCTTGGAAATATCATCACACTTTTAGTCTCTAAACGCGGTAACCAAACAAAGATGACTTATCTTAATGAAGATAGAGTTATGCTTGAGTATGAGATCCCAATGAATGAAATCGTGATGGACTTTTATGATACACTCAAGTCTATCTCTAAGGGTTATGCATCATTTGACTATGAGCCTATTGACTTCAAAACTGGTGACCTTGTCAAGCTTGACATCAAGGTAGCTGGTGAGGCTGTTGATGCACTTAGTGTCGTCGTTCCTCGTAACCAAGCACTCCCTCGTGGTCGTGTTCTTGTAAAAAATATGAAAGAGCTTATCCCTAGACAACTCTTTGAGGTGGCTGTTCAAGCCTCTTTAGGAAGCCAGATTATTGCTCGTGAGACTGTGAAGTCTATGGGTAAGAATGTTACTGCTAAGTGTTACGGTGGAGATATCACTCGTAAACGTAAGCTTTTAGAGAAACAAAAAGCTGGTAAGAAGAGAATGAAGTCTATAGGAAAGGTACAACTTCCACAAGAGGCCTTTATGTCTGTTCTTAAGATGGACTAAGCGACTCTCTTGTGCGATGTTTACTGTGTGAGAACTTATCTCTCACACATATCTGCTCACACTGCCAAACTACTTTTTTAAAACCCTCACGCTATAAACGCCAGCTGGAAAACGGTATAGAAGTTTTCTCTTTTTACAAATATAACGACATTAAAGAACTTCTCCATACTAAACATACAGACTTAGGCTTTTATATCTACAAGATTTTAGCTATAAATTCTCTTAAACTTTTTGCCGAATCTTTTGAGTTCACACAAAAACTAGCTTCCCTATGTATAGATGACACTATAAAAAGTGGCTATTCTCACACTGCCATACTCAATGCCACTCTCAAATCAAGAGTTATAAAACCCTACTACTCTAAACTAAGAGCAAGAAATCCTATCTCTTACTCAGGAAAAGATCGTGCTTTTAGACTCAACAACCCTCGAGACTTCCAGTTTAAAAACTTTAAAGAGAAAGAGCTTATCCTAGTAGATGATATCATTACAACAGGAAGTACATTGACGCAAGCTATCAAGCTATTGCAAAAACAGAATAAAGAAGTACTTTTTTGTCTTACACTCTGTGATGTCGCGAATAGATAATCATACTTGATGTATATAGACTCAACTTTATTAATTTTTTAAACTAAACTATTACTTGACATTATTACACTCAATTAGTATAATACACTCAACTTTTAAAAAAAGGAGTCATGTAACTATTATGTCTAAAGAAGAATTACAAGATGAGAACCTCATTAAAGAGGAAGAGATCGTAGAAGAACAAGAGATTCTTGATCAAGAAGCTGAGGCTGATGCAGAAGCTGTTGAGAATGAGTTTGATCTGCTTCAAACTGAATTAACAGAGCTTAAAGATAAATATGCTCGTGTTCATGCTGACTTTGATAATATCAAAAAAAGACTTGAGCGTGAGAAATACACAGCTGTTGAGTATGCAAATGAAAAATTTGCTAAAGATATGATTCCAGTGATGGATGCACTTGATGGTGCGATGAAGTCTGTTGAGATAGATGGAGATAAAGCAGAACTCTTTGATAAACTTAAAGAGGGAATAGAACTTACACATAAGCAATTTCTCACTCAACTAGAGAAGCATGGGGTAACTATGGTTGCACATGATGAACCATTTGATCCAAATATCCACAATGCTGTTCAAGCAGTAGATAATGAAAAAGTGGAGTCTGGACAAATCGTACAAACTTTTCAAACTGGATACAAGTATAAAAATCGCCCACTTCGTGAAGCGATGGTCATAGTCGCGAATTAATGTCGCTTCTGCTACTTAGGTGGCAAAACTAATTTTTAAAACATACTATACTTTCACTGTTTTAAAAAATAAAATAACAAAAAATACAAATTAAGGAAATAATAATGAGTAAAGTAATTGGAATAGATTTAGGAACTACAAATAGTTGTGTTGCAGTATATGAGGGTGGTGAAGCGAAAATCATCCCTAATGCAGAGGGTAAAAATACTACTCCTTCAGTAGTAGCATTTACAGATAAGGGTGAGGTTCTTGTTGGAGATCCTGCAAAACGTCAAGCGATCACTAACCCAGAGAAGACTATTTCTTCTATTAAGAGAATTATGGGTCTTATGATGGATGAGGAAAATGCTAAAGCTGCACACGATAAAGTTACGTATAACATCGTAAACAAAGATGGTGCTGCCTGTGTTGATGTTGCTGGTAAAGTTTACACGCCACAAGAGATCTCTGCAAAGATTCTTACAAAGCTAAAAGAAGATGCTGAAGCTTACATCGGTGGAAAAGTTACTGATGCAGTTATCACAGTACCTGCATACTTCAACGACAGCCAACGTAAAGCGACTAAAGATGCTGGTACTATTGCTGGTCTTAATGTTTTAAGAATTATCAATGAGCCAACTGCATCTGCACTTGCTTATGGTCTAGAGTCAAAGTCAGAAGAGAATGTACTTGTTTATGACCTTGGTGGTGGTACATTTGATGTAACAACTCTCGAGATCTCTGATGGTACTTTTGAGGTTCTTTCAACTGATGGTAATGCATTCCTCGGTGGTGATGATTTTGATAATAAAATCGTTGACTTCTTAAATGATGAGTTCAAGAACTCTCACGGTATAGAGCTTAAAAACGATAAGATGGCACTACAACGTCTAAAAGATTCTGCTGAAAATGCTAAAAAAGAGTTATCTTCTGCAACTGAAACAGAGATTAACTTACCATTTATCACTATGACAGAAGCTGGACCACAACACTTAGTTGTAAAACTTACTCGTGCTAAGTTTGAGGGTATGATTAGCGGTCTTATCGATGAGACTATCGAGCATATCAAAACAGCTATGAAAGAGGCTGACTTAGATAATAACGAGATCAAAGAGATCATCATGGTTGGTGGATCTACTCGTGTACCAGCTGCACAAGAAGCAGTTTCTAAATACTTCGGTGGAAAAGACCTTAACAAAGGTGTAAACCCTGATGAAGTTGTTGCTGCTGGTGCTGCTATCCAAGGCGGTGTTTTAAGAGGAGATGTTAAAGATGTTCTTTTACTTGATGTAACACCATTATCACTTGGTATTGAGACTCTTGGTGGAGTTGCTACGAAGATTATTGAAAAAGGAACAACTATCCCTGTAAAAAAATCTCAAGTATTTTCAACTGCAGAAGACAACCAACCAGCAGTAAGTATCTCAGTAGTACAAGGTGAGCGTGAGTTTGCTAAAGATAATAAGTCTCTTGGTCTTTTTGAGCTTGGTGACATTCCAGCAGCACCACGTGGTGTACCACAAATTGAAGTAACTTTTGACATCGATGCAAATGGAATCTTAACTGTTAGCTCAACTGATAAAGGCACTGGTAAAAGCCAGTCTATCACAATCTCTGGATCATCTGGACTAAGTGAAGAAGAGATCAACAAAATGGTTCAAGATGCAGAAGAGAATAAGGTTGCTGATGAAGAGAGAAAAGCACTAGTTGATCTTAAAAACCAAGCTGATGCACTAATCGTTCAAACTGAAAAATCTGTAGAAGAGATGGGTGATAAACTTGAAGCTGAAGAAAAAGCTAAAATAGAAACTGCAGTAGCAGACTTAAAAGAGACTTTAAAAGATGAAGCTGCTACTAAAGAGCAAATCGAAGAGAAAGTAAAAGCTCTCACAGAAGCTGCACATAAAATGGCAGAAGAGATGTACAAACAAGAACAAGACCCTGCAAAAGCTGAAGCTGATGCTAAGAAAAAGAAAGAAGAGGACGATGTAATAGACGCAGAGATTGAATAGAGTTCAAACATCTCTAGCACTGAAGACATTATCGATGCTGAGATAGAGTAAGTTTTACTCTTTCTCTCTTATAACACTGACTTTATCGGTGTTATAAGCCAACTCCCATAAAATATACTTTTCTCATTTTCTATTGAATACTATAATATCTTTATACAATCACTAGGAAAATATTTGAAAGCTAAAATCAAACACTATATTAAAGAGATACTTCTTTTCATTTTTGTTATGAGCATATTTGCCAATGTCATAAGTCTTTACAAGGCACGAGATCTTAACAAATCTACACTTTCACTCCAAACACAAAAACTCATCGATGCTTCAACTTATACAATTCCAAATAATAAACCTTTAATGCTCCATTTTTGGGCAACTTGGTGTCCTATTTGTAAGGCAGAAGCTGACAATGTTGAGAGACTCTCTCACTACTATAATGTCGTAACAGTAGCAGTAAATTCTGGAACTGATTATGAGATAAAAAAGTATTTAGATGAGCGAGATTTAACATTTAAAGTGATAAACGATAAAGATGGTAGCCTCGCTAAACACCTCAATGTCAATGTTTACCCAACAACTTTTATTTATAATAAAAATAAAACACTTCTCTTTAGTGAAGTAGGCTATACTAGTAGTTTTGGTCTATGGATACGAATGCTCTGGGCTAGTTTATGAACCCACCCCTCCTAGATAGGCATCATTCATATCTTCTATCTTTTCTCCCTTATGATGTGAAAGAAAATAGACTAAATCATTAATATTTTTATCACTTAACTCTTCTACAAACTGAGCCATCATCTGTTGCGAAACACTTTGTGCTTTTCCTGCTCTAAAATCTTTTAATTTTTTTTCAAGATAAGCACTTTTTTTGTTTGCGAGTCGAGGATATGAGGTGCTTCCCTCTGCCGATGGGCCATGACAACTTGAACAACTCTTGGCAAAAAAGAGCATCTCTCCACGATTATAGGATGCTTCATCTGCTAATAAAATATTTATAAATAAAACAAATAGTGTAATCAATCTCATATTTATCTCCTCTTTGGTATAATAATACCAAAAAGTAGCCTTATATTGAATAATTTTGAGTTTGTTTATCCTTATACTTTTGCACTACTGTTACTCATTATCTGTATTTACAAGTGCCCTGCCATACTCAAAAAAATATATTTTCCCCATTTAACATTTTTTACGAAACAAACATACTCCATGCATAAAGAGAAACTCTTTTACTCTCTCATCATCGCACTACTTATTACAGCCCTTGCTTCTCCTATCTCCTATGACCAAAAAGAGTCCTCTAAACGCAAGGGTCGTGATCTTGTTTTTGCACTTGATACTAGTGGCTCTATGGCAGAGAGTGGTTTTGACAAAGAACATCCTCAAAAGGAGAAGTTCACTGCCCTTAAAGAGCTTCTCTCCACCTTCGTAAAGCATCGTTATAATGACAATGTCGGAGTAAGTATCTTTGGTACCTTCGCCTATGGAGCGATTCCTCTAAGTTATGATATGAAAAGTGTCACCTTTTTACTCAATTTTTTTGATGTAGGTATTGCAGGAGATAGTACAGCTATAGGAGAGGGGATAGAGAGTGCTTTAAAGATTCTCAAAAAGGGTGAAGCAAAAGAGAAAGTCATAATTCTCATAACAGATGGTTATCAAAATAGTGGTGCCATTTCAGTCAAAACTGCAGTAGCTCATGCAAAAGAGATGGGTGTAAAAATCTATCCTATTGGTCTGGGAGAAGAGAGTGATTTTGATGCTAACCTTCTAAGGTTAATCGCAAAAAATACCGATGCTAAAATGTTTGCAGCCAGGAATAGCCAAGATTTAGCAGATGTTTACAGTGAACTCAACTCTCTTGAGCCTAGTACTATTCGTTCACAACATTATCTCAACAAAAAAGAGCTTTATCTCTTCCCACTTGCCCTTGCTACACTACTGCTAAGTTCTTTACTTTTAAGACAAGAGAAGGAAGAACTATGAGTCTACTCTACCCTTTTATACTCTTTTTTCTACTCCCACTTTTTTTTCTTTACAAGAGAAGTAAAAACTTTGACCAAAAGAAAAGAGTACGTCAAAAAAATCTACTCTATATCTCCCTCTTTTTTATGCTACTTGCACTAGCAAGACCAGTCATACCAAATGCTCTGGAAGAGCAAAATATTGATGCTAAAGATTATATTATTGCTCTTGATGCCTCTTTTTCTATGCAGGCAAGTGATCTCACCCCAAGTCGATACGGCGTTGCTAAAGAAAACATAGAAAAGATAGTCACTACTCTTAAGAAGGATAGATTTAGTATTTTTGCTTTTACAACTAATACT
>Ga0256829_1001587_pt1 | contig 18314 bp, 16 predicted proteins | sample 131447metaG_FD_185979 | JGI IMG/M metagenome (GOLD analysis project Ga0256829, IMG submission 185979) | Hydrothermal vent microbial communities from Lau Basin, Pacific Ocean - 131-447 | ecosystem: Environmental > Aquatic > Marine > Hydrothermal vents | place: Pacific Ocean: Lau Basin | collected...
TTAGGCCTGCCAAGGCTACTGTAAAGCTGCCTACTGATGGCGTTGAGGCTGTTGCCGTTTTACCACCTGCACCAGTTGCAACCACACTACCTTGTACACTGCAATCCAATGGCCCTTTAATGGCACTACCGCTAACAGTTGTGCTTGTAGCAACTGCTGCTGTTCCGCCATCTCCGCCACCACAGCCGCCCAATAGAGACGTTAGCGCAAACGCAAGCATCAACCACCACTGTTTTAAAAAAGACATCGCGAAACCCCTATCAAACTTTAAATAAGATGATGGATCGAACTTTCTATTGAAAAATAAAGGCTGTATACTTGACCAGAAGGACTAGCTCTTTCGATAAAATGATTTATTCAGGGGTTCGATGCACGATTAGGCATAAGCAAGGGGCATCATAAGGGGAAATATGTGAAAGTTTTGATTGTGGATGACCATGAATTATTTGGTGATGGACTAGCTACGATTATGGCACAAATTGATACGGTGAACCACACCGAAGCAAGCCTTGAAATAGTTCGTGCAGCCAGTGCTGATCAAGCCATAGTGATTGTTACAGAAATGCTGGAACTGGGTCATGAATTTAACCTGGCACTGTTGGATCTTAGTCTACCTGATGATCATGGCATGCATGTATTGGAAGTTATGTGTGCAAAAATGCCTGAGTGCCCTGTTGTTATTGTATCAGCCACGGAAGAGCGCTTTGAAATCCTACGCGCACTTGATGCAGGTGCAACAGGATTTATACCCAAATCCTCACCAACTGATGTGATCATACCAGCATTACAACTGGTGCTTTCTGGCCATCAGTACCTACCACCCCAGCTACTTTCCCAAAGACCACAAACACACGCCTTGACCGACCGACAAATGCAAGTATTAAAACATATGCATGATGGCTTATCTAATAAAGTGATTGCGCGAGAGATGGAATTGAGTGAATCAACAGTCAAAGCGCATATTCGCCAAATCTTCAGTGTTCTGGAAGCAAAAAGCCGAAGCCATGCTGTGAACATCGCGATTCAATCGGGTGTTTTGTAGCTCGTTTGAGAAATTGCGCCAATGAGAAACTGTTTCAAATCATTCGGCTCAACAGGTTTATGCATTAGGGCAAAGCCGCTACTTTTCGTTTCTTCCATGCGATCCGGTGCCGTATCTCCCGTGATTAACAATGCTGGAATATCCGCATCGTATAACGCATGCAATGCAACAATCGCTTCTACCCCTGTATGATGATCGCGCAAACGATAGTCAGAAATAATTGCATGCGGGCGCACCTTTGACGCACGCATGGAAATCAACGCCGCTTCGCCAGAGGTAAATGAGAATACCTGTTCACACCCCCATGTTTTCAATAAAATACCCAGCGAATCAAGCACATTACTATCATCATCAATCACCACCAAGACCTTTCCAGATAGTGAAATATTCTGCTGAGGAGATACCGTCTCACTTTTGATTTCATGCGCAAGCCCCTGCATCAAATCCACCGTAAATAAACTGCCTTTGCCTACTCTGGAATAAACAGATACAGGTGCATAAATCAGCTTTTCCATGCGCTTCACGATAGCGAGACCCAAGCCCAAACCTTTCTTTTGATCGCGTTCAGGATTATGAAGTTGAGTAAATTCATCAAATATATTCTCCATTTGATCAGGGGCAATGCCGCAGCCCGTATCCCAAATATAAACACGCCACACCTCGCCATGCCTACGTACGCCAATAAGAACACCACCTTCGGATGTATAAGCTATCGCATTGGATACCAAATTACCCAGCATGCGTTTGAGCATGGCTGGATCTGTTGTGATCACGGCTTCGGTTGGGCGCAAGCGCAAAGATAAATCTTTTTGTTCAGCAATGACTGCATATTCCAAATAAATAGACTTTAAGAGCGGTTGCAACTTTACCGACACCATTTGAGGGCTTTCTGCACCTGTATCGAGCTTGGATATATCCAGCAATTGATCCAAAAGCATACTCATAGAACGGTATGCCACGCGTATTTTATCTATAATCACCTGTTTGTCAGGGGCTGTTTCTATACATGCCAGTGATTCAACGAATAGGCCGACTGCCTGATGCGGCTGCCGTAAATCATGGCTAGCTGCGGCGAGAAAACGGGTTTTATCTTGGCTTGCTTTTTCAACCGCCTTACTTTTCTGTTCTAATTGTTTGATTAAATCCGTGTTTTCAAATTGCCTGCGGATGGAGTCATGCATCAATCGATGATAGTCTCTGGCATAAATCAGCATCACCACAAGAAACAATAACACCAGTACGCCAATGACCTGGAATTCGCCGCCTTCCCTCATCAAACGCGCGCACATCAAACCTACAATAGGCACTGAAAAAGTGACAAAAGCAGGTAGGAAACGCGATTGAGTACCCAGTGCCCCAATAATAAGTCCGCCCTGCTCCATAATGATGATATACAAAACATTAAATGTGGAGGAATCATCAATCATGATCCATGGTAATATACCCCACAATATACCAGAAGCACAGCTTCCAGCAGCATAAAACCAACCCCAGTGCTGAATTGTATTTGTATCAGGATTGACACATTGAAAGCGATGCTTTATCCACCATCTAAGCACAAAAACAATAACTGTAGCTGTCAGCCACCCCAAAGAAATTAGAGCTGACTGACTGTCCCATAACGCTATAACAGTAATCACAGCTAATACGAGAGATGCAACCTGAGTCCATAAAAAATCACGATAAAGCAGATGAATCAATTCATGCTGCACTAGCTTTTCCTGATTGCTATCCTCTGATATATTGAGCATATTTCTCAAGGGTGATCTTTTCTTAAAAACATCAGGGAAAGCTACGCTGCAATGAGCCTTCGGTAAATCTAAAGGGTATATCGAAAAATGTAATTTACGGTGCCTATACTTGGGAATTCAATCCTTACTTTATGAATGTAAAGCGTACTTCGGATAAATTATATGTATTAGGCACAAAAAAAGAGGGGAAAGTAATGATTAAAAAGCGAAGTCATATCGAAAAATCAAACGTCATTAAGCCTGATGAACCATTTATTTCCATTGGTTTCGATGATGCCCCTCTAACCGTGACTGAGCTTACCGCTCGTATCAAACAGACACTTGAACAGGGATTTGCACATATTGAAGTCAAAGGTGAAATATCACGCTTAACCAAACCATCATCAGGTCACCTTTATTTCACTATCAAAGATAAGCATGCCAGCATTTCTGCTGTCGTTTGGCGATCTACTGCACTGCGTTTAAAAACACTGCCCAAAGAAGGGCAAGAGTTCATTTTCAATGGTCATTTAAGCCTTTATGAGCCACGTGGAACCTATCAAATCATCGTTACACAAATTAGTCCTATAGGGGTTGGGCAGTTGGCTGTGGAATTTGAACGACGCAAGGCTTTGTTTGCCGAACAAGGCTGGTTTTCCAATGAAAATAAGAAGCCTATTCCAGTATTACCGCAGCATATCGGCATTGTAACATCAGCAACTGCTGCAGCCTTTGAAGATGTAAAAAAAGTTCTCACAACACGCCCCGCATGGCTGAAAAAAACTTTATCACCAGCCATTGTTCAAGGCGCACAGGCTCCTCAGTCTATTGCCAGTGCCGTGCAAGCATTACAGCAATTAAAAAATGCCCCTGATGTCATCCTTTTAATTCGTGGTGGCGGCAGCATGGAAGATTTATGGTGTTTTAATGATGAAATTGTGATTAAAGCCATCGCTACATCAACCATTCCTATTATTTCAGGCATTGGACATGAAATTGATACAACACTGGCAGATTTCGCGGCAGATTTGCGCGCTGCCACGCCTTCCAATGCTGCTGAATTATGCTGTGCTTCACGCCAAAATTTACGGCAAACGGTAATCCAACCACAACGTCTACAATACAGCCTCACATCTATATTGGGCCGTTTACAGCAAAAACTACATATTCAACAACAAAGCTTACAACATCATCAGCAGCGTAATCTGGATCAAACTATGCAACAAAGTGCGCTGTTACAACAACGACTTATATCATCCTTTCAATCACTCCTTGGGCAATGGCAACAACATAGCCGCCAACAGCATCATAAGCTTATAGCACTTGAACCAGGGCGGCAGTTACGGCACAAACAACAACAACTACACCACTTGCAAGAGCGCCTTGGCGCATGCCGTTCAAAAATCATACCTGAAAAACGCCATCACGCTGAGAGCTCTCGGCAACATCTCATACAACATTGCCAATCATCATTGCAAAGCCTGCGTCATACATTTCAATTACACCGTGAGACCTTGCATGCACTTGACCCCACACATGTGTTACAGCGAGGTTTTAGCCTGAATTATGATGCATCAGGCAAGCTCATTACCCATGCTCAATCTATGCAACAGGGCGATACCATGCATATTCATTTTCAAGATGGAAATGTAGAAACACGCGTTAAAAATATTCAACTATCTCCAAAAAGCGAGTAATTATGCCTTATTTTGTTTTGTTTTTATCATTCATCCTTGCCACGCCCATCTATGCCCATGAATGGAGTGCCACACAAGGTGACATGATTGAGGTTACATTAAACTCACATACGCCCATCAATAAGCTTACATGCATGGGAAAAGAATGGCCTTTTAAAAAGGCTGATGATGGCACTCTGCACGGCTGGATTGGTGTTGATTTAAAACAAAAGTCAGGTAATTATCCCATCAAATGGGTGGGCAAAGAAACCATCACCGACCATGTACATATCAACAAAGGTACATTTCGTATCTCTCGAATTACCGTTGAAAAGAAAATGTCCAGCTTCGATGCTGCTGCCATCAAACGCATTCGTGCCGATCAACACGCCATCCAAAAAACTTACGATATGAATGTCGATATATTTCCTTCATTCTCAAAGGCTTCTATACCTGTTAAGGGTATTGAATCCACCCCTTTCGGCGCACAACGTTATGTTAATGGTCAAGCAAGATCACCGCATTCAGGCATTGATATTGCGGCTCCCAAAGGCACGCCCATCAAAGCTCCTTTGGCTGGAAAGGTTCTTTTGATTGAAAATATGTTTTTAAATGGAACGCTTATCGCTATCGGACATGGTAAAGGCTTGGTTACAGTCTATGCCCATTTAAGTAAAACCTTTGTAAAGCTCGGAGAGGAAGTACAAGCAGGGCAAATTATTGCCGAGGTTGGTAGCACAGGACGATCAACAGGAGCTCATCTTCATTGGGGCATGCGCTTTAATCATGCGCGCATCAACCCGCATAGCTTATTATCCTTATCAGAGGTTTTTACAGCCAAGCCCAATAGTCTATAACTTCTTATCTGCCTCTGATGTGGAAAGCACCGTGCTTGTGAAGTCATCCTCTAGTAAAGGCTCTTCTACAGCATCGTTATTGATTGTTTCTAAATCAATATCATTCAATTCTAAAGCGTTATCTTCCATATCAACCACTTCGGATGTCAGCGTTGATAACGATGAATTCTCTTGAATAGATGCAGCTTCCTCACGATCTTTCTCAAAAAAAGGGGTTAAATCTGAAGCCTTCATAATTACAGTCGCATCTAGCTGTAATTTTCGTGCTATTTCTTCTTCCTTTAACAAATCTTCTTTAGAAGCAGCTTTATCATCATTATCATAAATCAAACTATCTTTATCACTCAACAGCGCACCATTATCTTTAATAACACCAGACTCATGTAGTGCATGCCATATATTAATCGGTAAACGATCGCATAACAGAGACCACTCTCGATTATTTAGCACGCTCTTTTTATTCCGAATCAAAGTATCAAGCTCATTCAAACGCTCTGTTTCATGATAAAGCCGTGCATGTAATGCACATATACCAATATGATTTAGCTCATTTTCACTTAACTGTTTTAAAATATTTTCTGCTGCTTCGTAATCTTTAAGATTTAAATAATTTTCAAGATCAAAAATTTTATTTTCAAGAATATGCTTTTTACGCAGTTTCTTTGTCACAGGAGTAGTTTTAGGTTCTTCAATGGGAGTAGGCTGGTTGACTTTTTTTCTGAAATACGCTTCCTCAATATCATATTTTTCTTTCTTCTTTAAAGAGTATCTATGGTATAAAAAAGTCCCAAGAAGAATGATATTAAGCAGACATAACAATAAAAAACCCAGCATCCAATAGTATGTATTGGGTGAGTCTTGTCCCTTTTGTTGCATAGCATGTTGCTGCTCTTTTAAGGCAGCAATATCACTACTCAATTTACCAATATCATCACGGATTGCCATTAAACTTTGATCCAAACTTGCCATTTGTAAATGATCATCCATAGCTTGCTTATAGAGTTGATCTAACTTCTGTTGCAACAGCACTGAACGCTTACCCGAGCTGAGTTTTCCATCCAGAAGATGCCTAGGCTCATCATTCCCCAAAGCAATCCGTCCAACATAACGTAACTGTGAAGCTACATTATCCATTTTCACCTCGGGTATTGCTGTTTCAGGCTCAAGCATCGGTTTGGCTATTTTTTTAGCGGAAGGCGATGATTTCCGTTTAATATTTTCGTATGGTGCAGGAGCTTGTTTGAGCAGTTCTTTTAATACTTGCTCTTGTGGAACTTCTAACCAAACGCCTGATTTTAATCTGTTCATATCATGATCAATAAATGCATTGGCATTAAATCGATACAGAGCCAGCATAATATCATGATTTGACCATTGTTTATCACGCCGTAAACGATAAGCAATCGTACTCAAGCTATCCCCTGAGCGTACCGGCCCATAACGCCATGTTCTTGCCCAGCCCTGCTCTTCTTCAACATCAGGCATAGCTTTTGAAGTAACCCCATTCAAACGAGGTGATAAGCTCTCTGGGCGCACTTTAAGTGTATGTTTCCCAGCCCCCAACCCCATCGTATCAAGCAGAAGCTGTACCTGTTTATAGTATATATTGTGTCCAATACGGGCTTTTAACAACAAGGATATAATCGGAGCTTGTACTGTAGATATAGAGCTAAGAAATATGTAAAGTCCACCATGCTGCGTATGCTCCACAGAAATACGCAAACTCGACAAATCAGTATAAGGCTCCAAACCTACCAAGCGGTATTCATTGGGCTTAGCAAACTCAATAAACATACTATTCAGGCTCTCACCTTCTGCTAATATCAGAGGCACACGTACATCTAATGTTTCATTAAGGTGGCTTTTTAATACAGGCACACCCATACCCAAGGCCTGTGCCGAAATAGGCAGCCCCAAAAGAATAATCACAATCGTGCAAAAAAATTTTATTTTTTTCGCAACTATATTTTTTCTAGCACTACATAAGTCAATATGGAAAAACATATCTGAATTTACAGCAATATCACTGCCATTTATAAATCCTGACGTTTTTTCTGTGCCACTTCCAATTCTGCTAACTTGCTTTCTCCTTTAGCTAAATCATCACGCACTTTGGCAAGCTCGACCGTAGACGCATTCACCAAATCAGCCAAGCCTTTTAACGCATGATTAGCACTTGTGAATCCCCTACCCGATTATTTACTCCAGCATAGCCCAAAAGACCATTCCTGACAACTTATCGGCACCAAATCAATCAAATATGCCCCGTTAAATCATTTTATAACGCTTAAACTGCCATAAATGCCATTTTTATGGTGCTTTCAAATGATTTTGCACCTGCAATAAACAAACCATTATGGCAGAACATGGCATCATCAATGCCCGTCACATCTTGAAGTTCTTTATCGGATAAGCCAGCCCAACTTTTCGGTAGCTCTTTTCTATTTTCAAATGTACCCAACGCCGCTGGCACAGTTTGAATACGCCATTCGCCTGTTTGCGATGGATACACCACAAACAATGCTTCATCGGACATATTCACCACTGTTTTTTTCCAAGGTGTATATTGCTCCAACACAATCACTCTTGGATCTTCTGCTTTTTCAATGGCTTTAGCAACGATTACCTTGGCATCCAAGCCGCCTTTGGCTGCTGCGATAAAACGCGTTAACATGCGCGATGCAAATTCAACGGCTTCATCAAAGCATTCATCCACGTGTTTATCTTCCTGCCAAGTCGGGTTAAACATACCAATGGTCTGGCTAAGGCTAATGCCTTCTTGCACACCAGATACATGCCCGCAATCTATGGCATCAATGGTAGACACCAAGCCAGCATCCAATGCATTGGCAAGCTCTTGATTGCCTTCACACATGTCTAAGCCGTATTTCTGCCAAATAATACCAAAAGAGGAATAAGGAATACCGTTTTCACGCTCGCCTGCACCACCACGTTGATGATGATCAAAACGGTCGGTTTCAGGGTCGTATTCACCACCCACATCCACCACAATATCTGCCTTGGCGATAAGCTCTAAATTACGCGTGCGAATGAGCTTGAAAGAAGGCAATATATGTTTAAACACGGCGATGCTAAACACATCATCTGCGTGAAAGTTGCCGTTGTGTGTTGCTATTGTTTTAGTATTCATTTGTTTATGACCTATGAGAAAAGATTGAGGTGTAGCTATTAAATTTTATGTCTTGGAAGCTTGAATTAACTGCTTTGAGCCACAACATCACCAAGGTGGATATAGGTTTCAAAACCTGCTTTGGTGTTTTCTAGCATATCCGCAGAGGGAGTCCATTTGCCTTTTTCACCGCACAAGACCACCGTGCTACCACCAAAGAGGAAATAACCTTTTTCATCACCTTTTTTAAACGGTTTGGATTCATCAAAGCTTTGCACGATTTTACCCACACAAGTCGCACCCACTTCAATATAGGCGAGTTTACCAAAGTGTTCCGTATCTAAGATACTCACGCGCCTTTCATTTTTGATGAAAATATCCTGTCGATATTTCAAAGCCAGCGGGTTCACCGAATGTAAATCGCCAGCAATGGTATAAGATTTCAGGGTTTTACCATCATCAGGATAATGATAGCGGTGATAATCCACAGGGCATAACCTTGCAATCATCAGTGGGCCACCGATAAAATCTTGGGCAATTTTCGCATCACCAATCAAATCAACTGCTCGCAGCATAGAGCCTTTGACGGGGATACTAAGCTCATCGCTCATGCTTTCATGACCAAAGTATCGCGCTTCCGCAAACGCGCCCATTTCATTATCATTAGTAGTGAAAAGTCTTTGTCCTTCCTTAAATTTACGAATAAAAAACTCATTAAAGGATTGATAAGATGTTTCAATCGGATGGTCTGTAAGCGAGCCTTTTTCATATTGCTCAATGGGGATATTAAAGTTTTTGATAAATGGAGCAACTTTTTGCGCAGATTTCGCGCTATCTTGTGCTTTTCCATAGCGTTGGCTAAACATTTTGCTGGCAATAAAAGGCCCTAAGAGCCGACCGATAGGGTTGCCATAAGCAAACTTCACCATGCCGTCACCATAGACTTTTTCAATGTCCATTTTGTTTTCATAGCGGTTAAATATTTGAATTTCAAAGCCTTGGCTCATGGTAGCAGATTCCTTGTTCTTCTAATGCTTAGGTGGAAGGTATCATGTGAATGAAAGTACGCAAAGTATGATGGTGGTAAAGCGTATATGTTATTTTAAGGATAACTCAGTTGAACCTAGTATTATGCTTCCAAACTCACATTTACTGCACAGGCAACCAACAAAACAAAAAAACAGATGAGTCGTGAGTAGTGCATCCTTTTTTGTGAATTCGCATGGCTCTTGACTAGCAGGTTATCATGAAACGTGACTGCTCTCAATATAATGAGAACGTTTCTTAAGGAATGGCTTTTCAATAAAGTGCCAAAATAGAAAAGCTAGAGAAAACACTGTCAATATTGCAATCAATAATGCTACAAATGGTTTATCATCAAACAAACCCAATGCAACCAATGTTTGCAGAATAGGGAAGTGCACAATATAAATACCATAAGAAAAATCGCCATACTTGCCCCAGTGCCCTAAAAACGGGAAAATATAAGCCAAATAAATGATAATCACAGATAAGGTGATTGGCTCTAACCAAAGTGCTGGAAGGTAGCTCTTCACCACAACAAACAATAGTGACGGTACCAACAGCCAATAAGCATAACGCTTAAAAAAGTCGAAATAATAATAAAGTATTGCTCCTGCAATAAAAAAGCAAAGCTGCCCAGGAAGCTGCCTTTGTAGCTGCTCTGCAATCGCTAACCCTCCATTACTCCCCCATAAGCCAATGAGTAACACATACACATGCGAAAGAACATATAACAAAACCAAAGTTTTTAAGCGACCCCATTTATTCATCATCCAAACAAATATGGGAACTAAAACATAAAACATCACCTCAATCTTTAATGTCCAAAGCGCTCCGTTCACAGCCGATAGATATTGATCGTTAAACAATCCAGGTAAACTAGGATGTAAAAAATTTAGAAATACTAAGTTTGCCAAAATGTATTTTAGCCAATCAACCGTAAAGTATTCTTCCACAGGTAGATTCGATAACAACACACCTAATATTGCGCAAAGCAAAACTATACTAAAGTAAGCAGGATATACTCGTCGCACACGTTTAACAAAGTAGTCTTGCACACTTTTTGACTTTTCATAACTCATGAAAATCAGGAACCCACTAACAATAAAAAATGCCTGCACAGCAATTTTAGATGACAAAAATTGCTCTAAAAAAGCGAGTGTTTCACTTCCTGATAAAGTATATGTGTGCACAAAAAAAACAGTTATGGCAAACAATACACGTAATAAGTCAAAATTATTATTACTTACCCTATCAACTAATAGCATCCTATACTCCCAATGGTAGTGCAACATTCGTTCTGTAAATTAAGTTTTTTCAAATAGTTCTGGGGCATAGTACTTAATTAGCTTTTGCTATATATCCTTACAGCTCTTCGGTCTTAAACTCACTGTAGCCTTCATAGAAGTAGCTAACATCAATGCCTTTCATAAACAGGGCGCGGTCATCAACTTGGTTAGTGAGCGCGTCTTTAAGCAGGACTTTGATTTCAATATCTTTCACCACACTGCGCTGCATGGCAGAAAGATAATCATCTTTATCGACAAGATTCCAATCCACCACTTGCCCCAGCTCTTTTTTCAAGATTAAATCCAACCAAATTCGGGGAGCGCGACCATTACCTTCTCGAAAAGGGTGGGCGATATTCATTTCAACATATTTCTCAACAATCTCATCAAAATTGCTTTGCGGCATGGCATCAATATTCGCTAAGGATTGCTCAAGATACATCAGTGGGGCAAAGCGGAAATCACCTTTGGCAATATTGACCTCGCGTATCTTGCCCGCGAAATCATAAATATCAGAAAACAGGTAAGCATGAATAAAGGCAAGCCCAGCAAAAGTGCCAACCTCGGCTTTGTTGATGTCGCCAGAATCGAACAGTTGCTTGGCTTTTTGTTTGCTGATTTTTTCTTCAGCGATAGCCAGCTCAACCTGATTGGTGATATTCAGCTTATTCTCTAGCATCAGGCTATACCTCTTTTATCTTATACATCAGCTATACTAAACCTTTAGTAATCATTTAGCATTGTATGCTTTTTTCATCACAAGACAAAGGAACAAAGTATCTAGTGCTGATTCTCCCTCGCCCTTTTTAAGGGGCAAGGTGAATGCCGAAGGCAGAGAGAGTACCCTGGGGTAGAGGGCTGGGGTGAGGGTTTAACAAAATGATTTTTACTAATGTTGATGAAATCACCCCTCATCCCAACCTTCTCCCCTCAAGCGGGAGAAGGAGTTTTAAAAGCGGCCTGAATCATTGCAACCCATCAAGCTAATGTTTCCAGCTTGGCTTTGGCGTTTTCAAGCTCTGCAAGCTTGGCTTCTAACCCTGCCAAGTCAGCACGAGCCTTAGTCACCACTGCTTCTGGTGCGCTGGCGACAAACTTATCGTTGTTTAAGCGGCCTTTAAGACCACCCATTTCTTTTTCGATTTTTTCCATGTTTTTGGCAACACGGGTTAATTCTTCTGCAACGTTTACCAGCCCTGCAAGCGGCAAAAAGATTTTAAGCTCAGAAAGCGGGGCAAGGGCAGCATTTTCCACTTCTGCATCTGCATCCAGCCATACAATACTTTCCAGCTTGGCAAGGCTCATGAGCAACTTTTCTTGCGGTGCAAGGGCTGCTTTGAGTTCGTTAGACACTGCAAAGTGGGCTTCGATTTTCTTGCCCGGAGACACATTCATTTCACCACGAATCGAGCGAATCGCATTCACAATATCCATGATGCGCTGCATGTTGGTCACAGCATCCGCATCGGTGAAATAATTGGTGTGCCATTCGTCTGTGACCAAACGAGCGTCATCGCCATGTAATTCTTGGAAGATTTGCTCGGTGATAAATGGGCAAATCGGGTGCAACAAACGCAACCAACCATCCAGTGCCGTGAGCATAACGATTTGCGTTTCGCGTTTATCTTCGGCATCGCCTTTGTAGAGCGATGTTTTCGCGGCTTCCACATACCAATCGCAATATGTGCCCCAAATGAAGCTGTAAAGCGTGCCTGCGGCTTCATTAAAGCGGTATTCTTCCAAAGCTTTGTGCACATCTTTGGCGCATGTGTTCAATTCGGATAAAATCCAACGGTTCACATCATTCTTAGGCTGAATGCTGTTATCAGGCTTGGCATCTTCACGATTCATAAACACAAAACGCGATGCATTCCAGATTTTATTCATGAAATTGCGGTTGGATTCAATGCGTTTCACATCCAATTTTACATCACGACCGGGTGTTGCCATGTGTGCCAAGGTAAAGCGCAAAGCATCCGCGCCATAGGCTTCAATCATTTCCAGTGGGTCAACCACATTACCCTTGGATTTGGACATTTTCTGACCATCTTTATCACGAATCAGGGCATGGATATAAATATCTTTAAACGGCTCTTTGCCTGTAAATTTCTTGCCCATCATAATCATGCGGGCAACCCAGAAGAAGATAATATCAAAGCCAGTCACCAACACATTGGTGGGGTAGAACTTCGCCATATCTTGGCTATCGGTTTTGCCATCCCAACCCAGCGTTGAGAACGGCCATAAACCCGATGAAAACCAAGTGTCCAATACATCTTCATCTTGTTTGATGTTTTTAGAGCCACAACCGCCGCAGCAAGATGGGGTTTCTCTATCTACAGTGATAAAATCACAATCGGCGCAATACCATGCAGGGATTTGATGCCCCCACCAAAGTTGACGCGAAATGCACCAATCTTGGATATTGCGCATCCATTCAAAATAGGTTTTCTGCCAATGCTCTGGCACAAATTGAATCTCGTCGCTTTCCACAGCTTCAATCGCAGGGTCTGCCAAATCTTGAATGGCAACATACCATTGGTCGGTTAAATACGGCTCAATCACGGCATGAGAGCGGTCGCCACGACCAACCTTGTGTTCATGCTCTTCAACTTTATACAGCAAGCCTTCAGCTTCCAAATCGGCAATGATGTGTTCCCGCGCTTCATATCTATCCAAGCCTACATATTGCTCAGGGATAAAATCTTCATTGTTGATGTGTGCAGTGTTGGTGAAGATATTACGCATAGGTAAATCATGGCGTTTACCGACTTCGTAATCGTTAAAATCATGGGCAGGGGTGATTTTCACACAGCCTGTACCAAATTCAGGATCAACATATTCATCAGCAACCACAGGGATGGTGCGATTACACAAAGGCAAGATGAGCTCTTTACCAATCAAATCTTTATAACGTTCATCGGACGGGTGAACAGCCACTGCGCCATCGCCAAGTAAGGTTTCAGGGCGGGTGGTGGCAACAATTACATGTTTGCTTGGGTCATCAGCATGGGGATATTGAATATGCCAGAAATGCCCCGCTTCTTCTTCATGCACCACTTCCAAATCAGATACAGCGGTTTCCAGCACTGGATCCCAGTTTACAAGGCGTTTACCACGATAAATCAAACCTTCTTCAAACAAACGCACAAACACTTCTTGCACCGCAGCAGAGGAACCTTCATCCATGGTAAAGCGTTCACGCGACCAATCAATGGAGAAGCCCAAATGCTTCATTTGCCCTAAAATCGTGCCGCCTGATTCTGCTTTCCATTCCCAAACTTTTTCGATGAATTTCTCACGACCCAAATCACGGCGGTGAACACCTTGCGCATCAAGCTGACGCTCGACCACCATTTGCGTGGCAATGCCTGCATGGTCTAGCCCAAGTTGCCACAATACTTCTTTGCCCATCATGCGCTGCCAACGAATCAGAATATCCTGAATCGTGCCCGAAAAAGCATGGCCCATATGCAGGCTGCCTGTGACATTCGGTGGGGGAAGGGTGATACTGTATGTGCCCACACCTTTAGAGTTGGGTTTAAATGCATCGGAATTTAACCACTGTTCAGTGGTTTTTGGCTCCATAGCTTGTGGGTTGTATGCTGCTACTTCTGATTTAGTCATTATTATTCATCATCACTTGTTTTATTATTTTCATCGGATTCATGCTGCATATCTGCTAGATGTGCATGCAATGATTCCTTAATTAATTTTGGTAGCATGTCTTGCAAATGGCTGGAAATATCCAAGGAAACCAATGCCAAAAGCTGCTCAACTTCCTGTTTATGCAGACGCATGACTGGATTAGCTTCCATATGTTCGTTTGCGGCATATTCAGAACTAACATTATTCGATTTCTCACCCATAGCAGGCTCATTATCAACGACACCTTGCTGCACAACTGCATTCGCAATCACGTCGTCCAATGATAATATTTCTGGTGCAGAAGACTCATCCTCGATCACACCGCCTTCACTTAAAGCTTTCGCACTAAAATCCAATGGCAAACTGACCTGCGGGTTTTCCACCATCATATCTTCCGTCAATATAACCCTAGCCATGCCATCTTCTTGCTGCCCTATAACACCATCAAACACAGCTTCGGCAGCTACATTTCCCCCTGCTTCATCATTAGCAAGCACATCATTCAAACTGGATTCCATGGGCTCCACATCAGACTCTAACGCCTCTTCCAGAACATCTGTATCTGATACAGAACTTGTAGACTCAACAGGCATATCATCATTATGACTATCTCCCTCACGCAGCAATGCATCCAAACTGGCAAGGATTTCATCTATATCACGGTTATCGTTCATCGCGACATCATAAGCGAAGTGCCAATTAACTCAATGCATGAGCCTCACAAGCCCGCAATCACCAACACTTATTTGAGATTGCTTCACAAAAGCAGCATTTAAACTTCTTTATTTTCTAGTGATATATTTTGGTTCTAAACTAAGCTGCTGATAAGTCCGCCAACGCTCTCTGGCAACTTCTTTTAAATGCTCATCCCAGCCATCCACAAAGTCCACAATATGAGAAAAACCTGATATATCCGTTGGCACTTCTAGCCCGCCATTGATTAACACTGCTGCCTGATTATCCCTACAAATCGAGGTCGCCAACAAAATAGGTTGCTGGGTATTTTTCTCCACATCAGTACCTGCAATAGCATGTGCCAAGAAAGATTCCGCCTGAATCGTCCATAGCCGTTCATCCAACTGTGCTGCAAAACCATCATCAGGGCATAATACCAGTACCGTAGGGGTTAGACGATTGCGTCGTAACAATAACGCCGCAATACCCTCTACACGATCAGGCTTCTCCAGCAACTCAAAGTGGACCTGCATTTCATCGCTCACGGTTTATTTCCTCTTTCCAAAACCGCATCACCAAATACAAAGCAATCAAGGGTAATATGGCTGCCAATGGTTGCGCTGTGCTAGGTTGCATACGGTAACCCAAACCCAATACCGCTGCCTCAATCACTACAATCATGCCTACAATACGCCATGACCAATCACTTTCTTGCCAAGCCTCAACTGCCCATGATTGCGACCAGCGATGGCAAGCCCACATGCTTGCCATACCAATGATGAGCCCTGCTGCCACATCCAAGGGGAAATGCACCCCACCATAAATTCGCCCGTAGGCTGCGAATAAAAATAAACCAGCCATCACATAAGCACGCCAATCACCGCATTTCCAAATAAGAAATGCCAGCAATACCATTACGCCATCGGAGGTTGCATGCCCCGATGGAAATGAGTGTGAGTGCAATGCCGCACCCAACACATGTACATGTTCAAGCACTGCGGGTGGTCTTGGCATATCAAAGGCACGTTTCAACAACTGTGCAATGATACCCGACAATAAAAATGCCACGGTTGCAGCCATACCCAGCCGAAAGCGAAACAACATCAATACCGCACAACACAAGGCAATCACAAGCCCATCACCCAAGCCTGACACCACACCAATCACCGCATCAAAGAATGCCGAGTGCGCGTCATTCAAGTTTCTAAAAAGAGTTATATTTAAACTATCCATAAGGCAGGCAAGCTGCGTTATTATAACATATAATCAACCTGCCATGAAAAAAGTAACAATTTGCTTTTAAACTCATAGAACTTGGCAAGTCAGGCTGTCGCGTTAAACTTGAAACCATGAAAGTCAAACGCTCACACTTTAAACATAAGATTCATATAGTTCTTTGTTTATTGGGGCTTATTCCCTATTTATTAGCTGCTTATTTATTTATGCATTCAAACCTCAACTGGACAGAAAGTGTTAGCTTGTTAGCCGCACTTATTTTTGCATTCCATCTTGCGGGGTTTTATATCTTGCGCCGTTTTTCAGATGAGTTAGTGCAGTTGGTCAAACACAGTAAAAAAAACAATGACTACGCACCTCTAGCAATCAATCAGAATGACACTGATGAAGTATTTCATATTAAAGAAAATTTCAACAAGCTGCTTCAAAAGCTACAAGCAGATAAGGAGAATTTTAGCGATGTCATTATTAGATTATTAAAAGAATCTCGTAAGGATTCACAAGAATATGAGCGCAGATTGCGGACTATTCGTCCTTACGTAGATCATGGTGTACTGCAAAGCATCTTAATTGAAAAATCTTGCCATACAGAGCTGCGCAGCGAACGCCGACGGGTGTCCGTTCTCTTTGTTGATATTTGTTCTTTCACAAAAGCTTCTGAGGAGCTTCAAGCCGATGAAGTCGTTGATCTTCTTAATGACTTCTTCAATGCCTCTGTGCGTATTATTTATCAAAACAATGGTGTTGTAGATAAGTTTATTGGTGATGCCATCATGGCAGTATTCGGTCTAGGCTCTCCGAAATACCAAGTATCAATAGATGCTATATGTGCAGGGTTAGAGCTTCAAGATGCCGCTAAAAGGCTCTTTTTGACTCGTAAAAAGCAAGGTAAGAAAACATTCAAAGTACGCGTCGGCATCAATACAGGCAATGTTATTGCTGGTGATATTGGTTCATTAGATCGCATGGACTATACTGTCATTGGAGATACCGTGAATGTTGCCTCCCGTCTAAGCGATCATGCTGGAGCAGGCGGTGTGCTTGTAAGTAATCATACATATGCCTCTTGCCATGAATATTTCAAGGTGGAGGCAAAGGGGCATATTAAGGTTAAAAACCGTACAAAAAAAATCGAAGCATTTACAGTTATTGAAAAGAATGAACGCGCCTTTAAACAGCATCAACAGTTTTTATCAAGTGGCAAAATCTCAATAGGGAAATTTTCACAACTTCGTTAACACTGCTCACTGCTATATAGAGCTTCCACAGAAAGTTGTTTTTTACATTTTTTTTTACCACAGAGGTGCGGAGGAAAGAATATGAGCTAGCATGCTTACTCCCTTGTTCAATATGCGCCCTTTTGAACCTATAAGTGCAGGAAACCAGCAGATTGCCAAGGTGCCCTTCTTTGACTTGAGCCATCCGTGGCTCTCGGGGCAAGCCCGCACTTAAGTGCATCTAAATCCGCTGTCCTGCGGATTTATGGTTCTTTCTTGGGCATGCAAGAAAGAATGAAGCATTTGCTGTAAGGTTTAAGATGGTACCCATTGGTTGGACAGTTTACTAGCTTTGCTAAGGTACAAACGTCTGCTTAAACTACAAAGCAAACAGGAGTACAGAATGAGCAAGAAAAGACGTAATCATAGTAATACATTTAAGGCGAAGGTGGCGCTTGCCGCGATTCGCGAGGATAAAACTATCGCAGAAATATCTAGTCAGCATGGGGTGCATGCCAGTCAGGTTAATGCGTGGAAAAAACAGGTTCTGAATAATTTAGAGGCGATTTTTGCTGGTAATTATAGTTCACTATCCGTCGATCATCAGGCTGATAAAATCAAGGAACTACATGCAAAAATAGGCGAACTCACGGTGGAACGCGATTTTTTCGATCGTGCGCTCAATCGCATTCGGTGAGTGAGCGCAAAGCCATGATTACACAACAAGAAAACCTATCACTGAACAAGCAGTGCCAACTGCTTGATGTAAGCCGTTCCACATTTTATTACCA
>Ga0256829_1001588_pt1 | contig 18306 bp, 19 predicted proteins | sample 131447metaG_FD_185979 | JGI IMG/M metagenome (GOLD analysis project Ga0256829, IMG submission 185979) | Hydrothermal vent microbial communities from Lau Basin, Pacific Ocean - 131-447 | ecosystem: Environmental > Aquatic > Marine > Hydrothermal vents | place: Pacific Ocean: Lau Basin | collected...
CCATCCGGGAAAACTCAACGCGGTCTTCGTGGTTCGCCAGGACAGTTCGATACAATCGCTCGATGACCTGCAGGGCAAAAAGATTGTTGCGCCGCCCCGGGAGTCAGCGGTGGCTATCCTTGGCGAACTGGAGTTGCGCAAACACTTCCCGAAGCAGCTCATAAAAACAGGCTATAGCCAGGATCACCTGTCCTGCCTGCAACAGGTGGCCTCCCGGCATGCCGATGTGTGCATCTGTGCCGCGCCGCCACTGGCGATATTCCGCAAGAAACACCATATTCCACTGCGTGTCATCCACATGAGCCGCTGGCTGCCCTCATCCCTCTACGCGGTAAACAAACGCATTCCCGAAGCACAGCGCAAGAAACTGCGCAAGGAACTGCTGTCCTGGAAAATCGACCGCGCCAATGACCGGCAATACCTGCTCAATGGCGTATGGAGCAGCCTTTGCCCCGCCAGCGATACCGACTACGATCCGGTACGCCGGTTGTGGGAAGACTATAGCGCCGGCAAATGATCCTGCCTTTCCGATACCGCATTGCAGCCGTTATTCTCCTGCTCGAGGCCGTCATGATGGGCGCCGTACTGTGGGTGACCCTGAACCATGCCGTCGACAGCGCCACCCGTCAGATCGAAACGGCGGAACGCGGCATGCTTGACATCATCAGTAATATTGCACGCGTTTCACTGCTCAATGAAGACTATGATTACATTCAGGGACATATCGAGTCGCTACCGAACAATCCCAGCATACTGAAGGCGATCCTGGCGGATGAACGGGGCACGATCGTCGCCAGCAGTACGCTCACCGACCTGGGCACGACCTTGCCGGTATTGTCCAACTCCCCCGGCAAGCACTGGCATATCATGTCGATACAGAATGCAGCCGGGCAGCTCGGCACACTCGCTGTACTGTTTTCCACTGCCGAGCGCCATGCCATTTACCATGACGCACTCAACCGCGGCATACTTATCGCTGCCGTCGGGATGACAGTGATCGCCATATTCAGTCTCGGCTTCGGCCACCTGCTGACCCGGCGGCTGGATGCCGTGGTGAATGCCGCCAACGAGGTCGCAAAAGGCAATTATACCGTCCGGACCGGACTGAGCCGCGATGATGAAGTCGGCCGGGTCGGCAAAGCTTTCGACACCATGGCCGACGAAATCGCCGCCGAGCGACAGGTCCTCTCCGATAACAACGCCGCCCTGGAACAAAGGGTCAGGGAGCGCACGCACAAACTGGTTGAAGCCAATCAGGAGTACGAGGCTTTCGCCTATGCCGTTTCGCATGACCTGCGTTCACCCTTACGGGCCATCAACGGTTTTTCCGAAATACTGATTGAGGACTATGGTCAGCAGCTCGACGACAACGGACGGGATTACCTGCAACGCATCTGCAAGGGCTCTGTACATATGAGCCAGCTGATTGACGATCTGCTGACATTGTCGCGGGTCAACCGTGCAAAAATCCGTCACCAGCCGGTTGACCTTGGCACCCTGTGCGAAGAGGTCATCAACGAACTGCGCGAACAGGACCCCGAACGTGAGGTCGAGGTGGTCATCGATACCCCGATGATGGCAACAGGCGACCCGTATCTGTTGCGCGCCGCTATGGTCAACCTGCTCGGTAACGCCTGGAAATTCACCGCTAAAACAGAGAAGGCCCGTATCCAGGTTGAACAGCGCGAGGTCAACGGCGTGAAGCTTTACTGCATCATGGATAACGGCGCAGGTTTTGACCCGGCCTATGCCGACAAGCTGTACACGCCCTTCCAGCGCCTGCATACAGACAGGGACTTCCCCGGCACCGGTATCGGTCTTTCCACTGTGCAACGCATTATCGTACGACATGACGGTGAAATCCGCGCAAAAGGTAAGGTAGGGAAAGGGGCGGTATTCTCCTTCACACTGGGCGAACCACATCCCGGCGACGATACGCTGGCCAGCTGACAAGCCCCGACGACGGCACGAACTTGCATTTTTTGCCGACTGGACGTACGTTCATTCGCCGGATGACTATGGAGAGGCGTCGAGTGCCGCAGATTCGCGAACCCGCTGTTGCCGGCCTGTTTTACCCCGACGACCCGCTGCTGCTTCAGCAGCAGATCGAGGGGCTGCTTGCACGCGAAGCGCCCGCTTCGATACGGCCCAAGGCGCTGATTGTTCCACATGCGGGCTATATCTACTCCGGCCCTGTCGCGGCCAGCGCCTATTCCCTGTTACCCCCCTGGCGTGACCAGATCCACCGGGTTGTCCTGCTCGGACCCGCGCATCGCGTGGCATTCACCGGTATTGCCGCCAGTAGTGCGCAATATTTTGCGACACCCCTGGGTATGGTGCGGGTTGACCACGAGGCCATGAACAGCATCCTCACCAGCCCTCTTGTCCATCTGCTTGACGAAGCCCACCGGGATGAGCACAGTCTGGAAGTCCAGCTGCCTTTCCTGCAGACAGTACTGAACGATACAGTGGGACTGGTGCCACTGCTGGTCGGTGACGCCAACCCCCGCGATGTCGCCGATATCATCGAAGCCCTGTGGGACGGACCGGAAACCCTTATCCTGATCAGTTCGGACCTGAGCCACTACCACGATTACCACACGGCGCAACATCTCGACCAGGCGACTTCAGCCGCGATCAGCCAACTCAACCCGGATGCCATCGACTATCCCCAGGCGTGTGGCCGCACCCCGGTCAACGGTTTGTTGTACGCCGCACAACACCACAAACTGCACGCCACCACACTGGACCTGCGCAACTCCGGCGATACTGCCGGCAGCCGGGACCGGGTGGTCGGCTATGGCGCCTACGCCTTTTCCTGAAGGCTGCCTCGATGCTGTCTGAAGCCCAACACAAGTCACTGCGGGATATCGCGTGGCAATCAGTGCGCCATGGTCTCGCGCACGGACGCCCGCTCCAGGTCGATGCCACGACATTCGACAAGGCACTGTCCGACCCCGGCGCCAGCTTTGTCACCCTGCAGCGGCACGGGCAGTTGCGCGGCTGTATCGGCAGCCTCGAAGCCCGCCAGCCGCTGGTCGTCGATGTCGCACAAAATGCCTTCTCGGCGGCATTCCGCGACCCGCGCTTCCCCCCGCTGGATCAACGCGAGCTGGAAGACCTGAACCTGGAAATTTCCGTGCTCGGTACGCCTGAAATCATGGTGTTTTCATCAGAACAGGACCTGCTGCGGCAACTACGCCCCGGTATCGACGGGTTGATCCTTGAGGATAAGGGGCGGCGCGGCACCTTTCTGCCGTCCGTGTGGGAATCCCTCCCGGAGCGGGGTGATTTTCTCCGTCAACTGAAACGCAAGGCCGGACTGCCAGAGGATTACTGGTCAGACAGCCTGCGGGTATGGCGCTATACCACGGAAAAATTCGGCGGGGAACACTAGCGCGCGGCTGCCGGCAGACAACGCCCCCTGGAACCCGGCAGGCAGGTGCGCTCGTCAATCCATATCGCGTTATCCAGAACGGCGCCGCTCAAATCAGCGCCTTCAAGGCTTGCGCCGCTCAGATTCGCATAAGCCAGGTTGCTGTCGACCAGTCGTGCACCGCGCAGGTTGGCGCCACGTAGCGTTGCACCAAAGAGGCGGGTATGGGAGAGGTCGGCGCGGGCGAGATCGGCAAAATCGAGACTGGCATAGTCCAGCCTGGCGCCACGCAGATTCGCCCCGCCCAGGTGCGCCAGTTCCAGCCGCGTATTACCCAGTTGCGCACCGATCAGCCTGGCGCCGTCGAGCTTGACGCCTGAAAGGTTGCAGTGACTCCAGTTAACGCCGGGGCGTGGCGTCGAACTGCAATCCGGCGGGACAGGTTCCGGCTCGGTCTTTTCAAGCAGGAAAACAATCCCCAGCCCGATCAACACCAGCGCGCTGAAGACAAGCGGGTAACGGTACAGTTTGCTGTGACGGTGCGCCTTGTGCGCCAGACTGAATTTCAACTGGCGATGGCGCAAGGCTTCCCCGGATTCGGCCTGGCGGCGCTCCTGCCCGCTGCGTCGTTCCTTGACGGCTTGCGGCACATCGGGATTACGGTCGCGACGATCTCCCGGTTCACGTTCGTCCTCATGCATTCGCGCCATCAGTAACAATTGATGGTTTTCCTCACCGGGTGGCAACTTCATAACCTCAGGGATCAACTGGGGATAGTCATTCACACCCGCCCATTCACCACCTTCCGGCTTCAGCTCATCACTGTCCCTGATGCGTCCCAACAGGATATAGCGGCTGATCTGGCGATCCGGGTACGGACCCCGCACGACACCCTCCCGGCGTGTATACCAGAGCACCCGCCTGATCCTGTTTGTACTCATTTGCGTCTTTTCCTGTTATCCGGCTTCGCGTTCACTTCTTGCCCTGAATGATGCAGTATAGGTGCCAGTTTTACGCCAAAGGCCAGACCTGTATGGAAACCCCGGGGCCAACCTCCGGCACAGCGCCGATTACCGCGACCCGCAGCGCCGCAATCCCCATCCGCTGGCAAGCTGGCCAGCTGTTGCAGGCCACTGTGGTGGAAAGCACCCTGGACAAGGTGTTGCTTGCCATTGGTAATCGGCAGGTCAGCAGCGAGACTTCACTGCTTCTGGACAAGGGGCAACAATTGACGCTGCAGGTACGCAGCCTCGGGGACGTCCCGGTGTTGCGCATTGTGTCGGGCCTGAGCACACCGCCACTGGCGCAAGCGGTTCGCGCCCTGCTGCCGCAACAGGATGCCATCACCCCGTTGCTGGCCAGCCTGGCCAGCCTGGCAAAAGCACCGCATCCTGCTGTCCCGCCGCTGATCCGTGAGCTGACCCGCGCCATGGTCAACAACCTGCCTGACACCACCGCGCTGACACGCCCGGAAAACCTGCAGAAAGCCATACAACAATCCGGCCTGTTCCTGGAACGCCGACTGCTGCAACAACTGAACCCGTCTGCCACACCCGCCCCGAACCAGGCGCCCGTGTCAGCCATTCATCAGGATTTCAAGGCAAACCTGCTGCAACTGATCCAGCGCCTGCGTAACTGGCCGGGCAGCGTACCGACACCAGCCACCGCGGCAAAGCCCTCCACGCCCCCCGTACAGACCGGCAACCTGCCACCCCCTGTGGTGAGGGGGACAGGGGAAGCTGCAACACCAACACCAACGACAACGGCGCCGCTACGCGGCGGGAACCCGGGTACACCTGCGCCAAACAACCCAGCCAATCCTGTACAGACACCGCTACCGACCAGTGATCAACTGCGGCGCGCGGTAAGCGCTGCAACGACACCTGCGCGTGGCGCCGGGGCGCGCCCGGCAACAGCTTCAATATCCACACCACCAGGGAGTACCGCCACCACAGCAACACCGACAGGCGCCACCGTTCCACCCGGCTCGGCGCCACCGCCCTTTCCGGGCGCTGCGCCTGTGCCGCAGGCCGCCGTTCAGGCCACCATCGACCTGCTCAACCGTATCGGAAACCTGCGTACCGACCTGCTGCAACAGGCTGAACACGCCCTGGCGCGCATCCAGTTACACCAGCTGGCCAGCAGTCATCTCCGCCAGGCCGAACATGGCCTGCTGGAATGGCTGCTGGAGCTGCCTGTGCGTCGCGGCGATGAAATCGATCTCTGGTCGATGCGTATTGCCCGCGAGGAACACGAACAGGCCGCCCGTAAGGCCGGGGCCCGGCACCGCTGGTCGGTACAACTGGCGTTCGACCTGCCAGGCCTGGGCCCGGTACAGGCGCAGGTCACACTCGTCGGTGAACAGGTTTCGACCCGTTTCTGGACCGGCAGGGAAGACACCTTGCCGCTGTTCCGTGAACACCTGCAAAAACTCCAGGAGATGCTCGACCAGGCCGGCCTGGAAGTCGGGTCACTGGATTGTGTCCCCGGTCCCATGCCGGCCAGGGCTGTGGCGCCCCCACTGATCAGGGAAAAAGTATGAGTCACGAGCGTAAACCGGTACCGCTTGCCGTGGCACTGCAATACGACGGCGACAGTGCGCCACGCGTCACCGCAAAGGGGAGAGACAGCCTGGCAGAACAGATTTTGCAGATCGCCCGCCAGCACGGCATTCCCGTACAGGAAAACCAGCCACTGGCCTCACTGCTGGCCAACATTGAACTGGGGGATGAAATTCCGGAATCGTTATACCTGGCGGTTGCCCAGGTGATTTCTTTTGCCTATTACCTGTCCGGGAAAGCGCCGGAATCCGACACGCTGTAGCGACTCAGGCCGCACCGCGCTGCATCATCACCAGCAACTCGGCTTCACCGCGGGTCAGACCACAGCTCTCGACCAGTTCATCGATATTGGCGCCCCGGTTTACCAGCTGGCTGGCCTGGTTGTAGGGCCGGTCACCCACGGCGCGCATTTCCAGGCCGTTCTGTCGCTCGACGATCCGCTGCATCTGTTGTTCCAGCCGAAGCACGTGTTCACCCGCCCCCACCGACGCATTGCACAAGGCGCCGAGTTCCTGCTCCAGCTGGTGAATGCGTTCACTGGCATCACCACACTGCCGGCGAAACAATGACTGTTCGCGCTTCAGGCGGCGAAGACCGGCGAACTGGACGCCCGCCGTAACCAACAGGCCGGCCGTCAGTACCGAAAGAATCAGGATTATCATGACTTCACCTCACGCATATTCATCGATTTGGGGGCCATCGTCCTTGCGTGGTTTTTGCTTGTCCCGCTTTTTCCCGTGGTCTGTAGCCGGTTTACGATGCGGCGCCTTGCTGGTTTCGCCCGGACGCACACCCGGCTGTCCGGGAAGGATACGGTAGGCTGGTGGCAGGCTCCCGATATTTCCCATGTCTGCATACCCGGACAGGCCACCGGCATCGACCAGTCAGAGACTGGCCAGCTCGTCCCACTCTTCGTCGGTGAGCAGTTTGTTCAGGTCGACCAGGATCAGCAGCTCGTTATCGCGGCTGGCAACGCCGTGGATATAGTTGGCGCTCTCATCACTGCCGACGTTGGGGGCCGATTCGACCTCGGAAGTTGCGACATCCACGACCTCGGCCACACAATCGACCAGGATACCCACCACGTGTCGCGCGGTTTCGATAATGACGATACGGGTTGAATCCGTCACTTCGGCTGTTGGCAGGCCAAGACGGATACGGGTATCGATAACCGTCACCACATTGCCGCGCAAATTGATAATACCGAGGACATAATGCGGCGCACCGGGTACCGGGGCAATCTCTGAAATACGCAGGACTTCCTGCACCTGCATGACGTTAATACCGTAGGTTTCATCCGCCAGTTTGAATGTCACCCACTGAACAATATCGTCACCTGAATTTGCCTTGGTTGCTGCCTTGGACATTTCCGGACCTCGTAGCTGTGTTGGACGTAAGCCTGACAAACCGTCAAAAAACGGGCGTCATCTTCCCTTTATCAGGAAAAAAGCAGGATTCATGCCATTTCATGACTCAATGCCTGCGTCAGTTCATCGATATCGAGCAGGGCGCACATCAACTCGATCACCGTACCCGCCAGCCAGAGGCGTTTTCCGGCGGCCGTGCGCCACTTCACCTGGGCGGGCTCCAGTTCGATGACATCACCGATTTTCGAACAGGCCAGCGCCCAGCGTCCCTCGTCGATCACCACCAGGTGCGCGGAACGTTCGGCAATGCCTGTTTCGAGCGGCGCGGCGCGATCTTTCGGGAGGACGAAACGGGCCGTATCCACCACTTTCGATTGCACGCCCTGGTACGGCGTTACGCCGAGGAATAATGGCGAGTGTCCGGGCATTTCGCTGAGTCCCTGTGTATTTGGAACGACGCCCTTGAGTTTCGCCAGCGGCACAGCCAGTGTCAGGCCGGCCACTTCGAACAGCAGGGCCTGGAAACGCGTTTCCGCCCACACCGGAATAACGCTACCCGTTGTATCCGACGCTTGCGCGGGCTCCGACCCGGGTGCTGCGCTTACCCGGGCCTGTGGTTTTTCCGGTGGCTCAACACCTTGTTCTACCGGGGCTTCGCTCCCCGTCAGCAGGGCATCGAGGTAGGCGCCCAGCGCCAGTTGCTGTTCCAGCAGGGTATCGTGACGCGTATCCTGCTTCACTGTGATGCCGCCTTCGCCAGTGGCGCAGCACCCGCCTGTAACCAGCGCAGCAGGGAAGCATAGGCCTCTGTCCCGCGCGCGGAAGGGTTGTGGCGATGGATAGGCACACCGACGCGACTGGACTCGCGGAACTGTGTATCTACCGGGATAACACGCGACCACATGTGATCGCCATAGGCGTCGCGCATGGCGCGCAGCGCATCCGTCGAGGCGCGCGTACGACGATCAAAAAAAGTAGGGATAATGGTATAGGCCAGTGAGCCTCCGCGCGCCCTGCCGATCATCTGCAGGGTGTGCAACATACGCTCAAGGCCTTTCAGCGCCAGGAACTCGGTTTGTACCGGGATCAGTAATTGCTGACAGGCTGCCAGTGCGTTGACCATGAGGATACCCAGCATCGGCGGGCAATCCATCAAGACGTAATCAAAACGCCCGGACAGGCGATCGAGCGTCTCGGTAATCACCAGCCCCATGCCATCACGGGCGCCCAGCTGGCGATCCAGCGTCGCCATGGCGCTGGAGGCCGGCATCAGCGTCATGCCGTCGACACCGGTCGGTAACAACAGGCTGTCGAGCGAGTCCAGTGATTGCCCACCGGCTTTGGCATTGAACAGGGTGTAGACACTGTATTCGATACCGTCCGGGTCAAGGCGGAAATACGACGTCATGGAACCCTGTGGGTCGAGGTCGATCAACAACACGCGCCGGCCCTGCTCCGCCAGCAGCCCGCCTAGGCTTACCGCCGTTGTCGTCTTGCCCACGCCACCCTTCTGATTGGATACGGTCCAGACGATCATGTCCCACCCGTGTCACCCGGGGGTGCGACATCGCCATCCCCCTGCAGCTGTTCCACGCCCTGGCTGATGCGGGGATCGGCGCCGGACAGGATGACCAGTACAACACGCCGGTTTTTACTGCGGCCCTGCGGGGTATCGTTACTCGCGATCGGCCGGTATTCTCCATAGCCGATGGCCGCCATGCGTTCCGGGTTGACACCGAGGCGGGTAAACAGATGCACCACACTCGCCGCCCTCGCCGCCGACAACTCCCAGTTGGAACGGAACTCGAAATTATCGATGGGAATGTTGTCGGTAAAGCCTTCGACATGAATCGTGGTATTCAGCGGCGCAAGTTTTTTGGCCAGTTTGCGTAATACGGGCTGCGAGCTGGCAGCAAGTTCCGCGCTACCCGAACCGAACAAAACACTCGATTTGATTTCCACCTCGATCCAGCGCCTGTCGCGCCGCACCTTGATCAGACCGGCATCGACCAGATCCGCCATGGATTTCTCAATGGAGTCCGCCAGCGCCTGGGCGGCGGCATCCTCCCGATCTTTCTCCGCAGCGGCCTTTTCTTTTGCCTCACGTTCCGCTTTCGCCTTGTCTTCCCTGAGCTTTTTCTCAAGTTTTTTACGAATATCGTGTTCCGGCAACGGAATATGAAAGAGTTCAATAACGGGTTTTTTCCGGTCAAACGGTGTTTTGGACTGCATCGGAGAACGCATCAGGTTACCGACCTGAACGGGTTCAAGACTGCGCGCCGGGGCGGCAAAAGCCGCGACCATGGAATCGGACAACACACGATATTTACCTTCATTGACCGACGAAATGGAATACATCACCACGAAAAACGCAAACAGCAGGGTAATAAAATCCGCATACGACACCAGCCAGCGTTCGTGATTTTCGTGTTCTTCGACGTGTTTCTTTCTCGCCATGCGTCGTATCTCGCTGCAATTATGTTACTGGTAGTACCCCTGTAACTTGGTTTCTATATTGCGCGGGTTTTCACCTTCGGCAATGGAAATCACGCCTTCCACGATCATTTCACGAAACTGGCTCTGGGCATGCACCTGGCTCTTCAGCTTGTTTGCCGTGGGTAAAAAGAACAGGTTGGCGAAACCGATACCATAGATGGTGGCAACAAAAGCCGTGGCAATACCGCTGCCCAGCTTGGACGGGTCTGCGAGATTGTTCATGACATGAATCAGGCCCATCACCGCACCAATAATACCGATGGTCGGGCTGTAGCCTCCCATACCCTCGAACACTTTCGCCGCCTGCATGTCCTGATGTTCCTTGCTGTCGATCTCCACTTCGAGGATCGAGCGGATAACTTCCGGCTCACTGCCATCCACCAGCAGTTGCAAACCTTTGCGGGCGAATACGTCCGGTTCTTCCTCGGCAATCGCTTCAAGACCCAGCAGGCCTTCACGACGGGCGATATTGCTCCAGTTGACAATCTTCTCGGCGGCCTCTTCCGGCTGCAGTTTTACCGGGAAAATGACCCATATCGAAATCCTTATGGCGCGAACAAAGGTGCGTATCGGTGTCTGTACCATGACCGCGCCAAGGGTACCGCCGATGACGATCACGAAGGCAGTAAACTGCACCAGCGATGACATATGCCCGCCTTCCAGCAGGTTACCGCCCAGTATGGCGATAAACGCGAGCATGATGCCGATCAGTGTCAGGATATCCACAATCTAGTGTCCCGTTGCCTGTGAAATACCCGGACCGATATCACGCAGCGACATGACCCTGTCACTGAGGCCCGCTTCGGCAACCGCCATCGGCATTCCGTAAATCACACTGCTTGCTTCATCCTGGGTCCAGACTGTGGCGCCTTTCCCCTTCAGGGTACGGATACCCTCACGACCGTCCGCCCCCATGCCGGTCAGTACCACGGCCAGTGTTTTCCCGCCAAATACCGAAGCGACGGCGTTGAATGTGACATCCGCACAGGGTTTGTAGTGCAGGCTCGCATCGCCGTCACCAATGACAACCTGGACCTCGCCGCCCTGCTGTTTCAGGGTCAACTGGCGACCGCCGGGAGCGATCAATACCTGGCCGGGGCGAACTACGTCGCCATCCTCGGCTTCCTTGACAGACACGGCACATTGCTGATCCAGCCGTGAAGCGAAAGCCTGGGTGAAACTGGCCGGCATGTGCTGAACAACCAGCACCGGCAAACCAAAACCGGCCGGCAGGCGTGTCAAAACCTGTGCAAGCGCTACCGGCCCGCCCGTGGAGCTGGCAATGGCCACGACCTGGAACTGCCCGCGCCGTACCGGCGGCTGCGTTCGTGCAGCCGCGACAGGCGGCGTACGCGCCGTGCGCGTTGCTGCCGGCGCCGCTCTGGCCGAACGTTGTCTTGCCACGGCATGGATACGTCGACACAACAACAACTTCGCCTGGTCACGATCCTTGGCGATATCTTCAAAACGTTTGGGAAGAAAGTCCACGGCCCCGGCTTCAAGCGCTTCGAGCGTGGCCTGTGCGCCATCGTGCGTCAGCGAGGAGAACATCAGGATAGGCAATGGCGTGGAACGCATGATATGCCGGACAGCGGTAATACCATCCATCACCGGCATCTCGATATCCATGGTCACAACATCGGGTTTCAGTGCGGCAACCTGCTCGATGGCCTCCTTGCCATTGGCCGCCGTACCAGCCACCTCCAGCATGGGATCGGCTTCCAGAATTTCAACGATGCGCCGGCGGAAAAAACCGGAATCATCAACGACCAGTACACGCATTACCATGGACCCTGTCCCTTGAATCCCGCACCGGGCGGTGCGTAGCTGTCATGACTACATCTGTCCTGTGGCGTTACCGCCCTGCGAGCCTTGTCGTAGCCGTTCACACATCATCCCTTTACATGTGTCGTGCGTATGCCTTCATCAGGCTGGGCACATCGAGAATCAGTGCAATCCTTCCATCACCGGTGATGGTCGCTCCGGCAAACCCTGCCAGTCCCTGCAGGAACGCGCCCAGCGGCTTGATCACCACTTCTTCCTGACCGACCAGCTGCTCGACGACAAAGCCGACCTTCTGGCTGCCGACGTGAACCACAACCACATGATTGACGGTTTCTTCCTGTGAACCACTCGTCCCGTTCACCAGCCACTCACGTAAATAGTACAGCGGTAATGCCTTGTCACGGACCATAACCACTAACTGACCATCTACGATACTGGTACGCCCGGTATCGAGATCAAAGATTTCACTGACGCTGCCCAGCGGCAGAGCGAACGGCTGGTCACCCAGCTTGACCATCAGCGTAGGCATAATCGCCAGCGTCAGGGGTACGCGGATCGTCAGGCGAGAGCCTTTGCCGGGTTCGGAATCGACTTCCACACTGCCATTGAGCTGACCGATGCGGGTCTTGACGACATCCATGCCGACACCGCGTCCGGATACATCGGAGATTTCCTCCTTGGTGGAGAATCCTGCGGCAAAGATCAGGTTATAACATTCCTTGTCATCGAGACGCGCGGCAGAATCCGCATCCATCATGCCTTTCTCAACTGCCTTGCGGCGCAGCACATCGGCATTCATCCCTTTACCATCGTCATCGATGGATAACAGGATGTGATCGCCTTCCTGTTCGGCCGCCAGCACCACGGTGCCCTGCCGGGGTTTACCGGCGGCTTCACGTTCTTCCGGGCTTTCGATGCCGTGATCGACGGCATTTCGCACCAGGTGAACCAGCGGGTCGGCCAGTGCCTCGACAAGATTCTTGTCGAGGTCAGTATCCTCACCCTGCATTTCCAGGTTGATTTCCTTGTTGAGACTGCGGGCAAGGTCACGCACCACGCGCGGGAAACGACCAAAGACTTTCTTGATCGGCTGCATCCGCGTTTTCATCACAGCATTTTGCAGGTCAGCTGTGACCACATCCAGGTTGGCGATGGCCTTGGATACATCCTCGTTCGCCAGCGATTCCTTGAGATTGGCGAGACGGTTCCTGGCCAACACCAGTTCACCGACCATATTCATGATATCGTCGAGACGGCGCGTATCAACTCGCACCGAGGTTTCCGCTTTACCGGCAGTCGGTGTAGCGGCAGCTTTGGCCTTCGGCTTTTCCGCTTCGGGTTTTTTCACTTCAGCAACCGGCTGACTGACCTTCGGTGGCGGGACGGGTGCTGCGTCCGACGCCACTTTACCGCCTGTCGGCCCCTTGCCGGCGCCATGCAACTGGTCCAGCAGCGCATCAAATTCTTCTTCCGTGATGTTATCGCTAGCGGCTGCAGGGGCCTTGTCGGCAGAATCAGCTTCGGGCTTTTTACCGGCGGCTGACGCCGCAGACGGGCCTTTGCCCTCGCCGTGCAACTGGTCGAGCAAGGCATCAAATTCTTCTTCGGTAATATCGTCGCCACCCGAGACACTGGCCGCTGCATCGGCAGGCGCTTCTTCGGCCTGCTCCAGCATGGCCTCGAATTCACTGTCGACATCATCACCGCTTGCCGGCGCCGGATCCTCCACCCGGGGAGGGGCGTCAGAGGCTGTCGACGTTTCCGCCCCGGCCGCGCCCGCAGGCACCGCAAAGGATTCCAGCGCCTTGATCAGCGCCGGGTCTGCAGGCGTCGGCATTTCACCGCCCTGTACTTCCGCAAACATGCTGTTTACCACGTCCAGTACCTGCAGGACGGTATCCATCAACTCACTGTCGACAGCACGCTCCCCGTTACGCAGGATATTGAAGACATCCTCGGCGCGGTGACAAACTTCGATCAGGCCGTCCAGTCCCAGGAAACCGGCGCCGCCCTTGATGGTGTGAAAACTGCGGAACACGCCGTTGAGCATTTCCATATCATCCGGACTCTGCTCCAGCTCAACCAGTTCCTCGTTGAGCCGTTCGAGTATCTCACCGGCTTCAACCAGAAAGTCCTGCAGAATCTCGTCGTCAGTATCAAGACTCATTTGCTCTACCCTCAAAAGCCCAGACTGGACAATAAATCATCAACTTCATCCTGGCCGGACACCGACTCGCCGCCTGTTTCCACACCCGGTGTGGCCGGGCCGACGCCCTGCATCATGGCTTCGTTTTCCATTGCCTTTGCAACCGGCCGCGCTTCACGGTTTGCTTCCGTTTCGATACCCCCGGACAAACGAACCAGTTCGACCAGGTTGTCCTCGACTTCCTGTACCAGTGTGATAACACGCCGCAGGATCTGTCCGGTAAGGTCCTGGAAATCCTGGGCCATCATGATATCGGACAGCCCGGAGTGGATACTCTCGGTACTCTGTGTGGTGATAGCGAGAAATTCGTCGATCTGCTTGCTCATGGCGCGGAATTCATCGACATTCATTTCCTTGTTACGGAAACGCAGCCACTTTTCCTGCAGGGTATCGGCGCGCGCTTTCAGATCTTCTGAAACCGGCAGTGCATGCTCAACCGCCGTGAGGGTACGATTGGCCGAACTCTCGGTCATCTCGATCACGTGGTTCAGGCGGGCCTTGGCATCGGGAATATCCGACATGGCCAATGACTCGATACGGTCATCGAGCGCAAAACTGTTCAGCGCCTCGTGCAACTGGCGGGTCATCTTGCCCAGCTCCTGGAACAGGCTCTGCTCACGCATACGCCCCAGTTGCTCGATAATTTTCTCCGCCTGACTGCCGTTCCCGGACTCCAGCTCGGCGACCAGCGCACGGGCGTTCTCCAGCAGGGAATCGCTTTCTACTTTACTCGCTGCTTCCATGCCGCTACTCCGTTGTGGCTTCGAGACGTTCAAAAATCTTGTCGATCTTTTCTTTCAACGTCACCGCCGTGAAAGGCTTGACCACATAGCCGTTTACACCGGCCTGGGCCGCCTCGATAATTTGCTCGCGCTTGGATTCAGCCGTCACCATCAGAACCGGCAGGGAGGCCAGTTTCTCGTCTTCCCGCACGGCTTTCAGCAAATCAATGCCGGTCATACCGGGCATATTCCAGTCGGTAACAAGAAAGTCGAAGTTTCCATTCTGCAGCATCGGCAAGGCGGTATTACCGTCATCGGCTTCCTGCGTGTTGTTGAACCCCAGATCACGCAACAGGTTCTTGATGATGCGCCGCATTGTGGAAAAATCGTCCACAATGAGAATTTTCATGTCAGTGTCCAAGGGTACTCTCCCGTCTTACGCTGTTAATCGTTCCCTGTTTCGGCATCTAGCGGTATTTCCTGATCACGATTTTCCGGTCCACTCGCCCATTCGGGCTCTCAGGCGGATGAGTGCCTGACCGTGAATCTGACAGACACGCGACTCGCTCACGCCGAGTACCTCACCGATTTCCCGCAGGTTCAGTTCCTCGTCGTAGTACATGGCCATGACCAGCCTTTCGCGTTCCGGCAGCCCGGAAATCGCCTTGGCGAGTGCCGCCTTGAAATCCGACTTGTGCAGGCTGTCCAGCGGCTCGTTACGCGGCTGGCCCGCTACCGGTTGAGGCGACTCTTCACCGTTGATACCCGCATCATCGATACTGAATACCCGGCAACCCGTGGCGTCCTGCAGGATCCGGTGGTACTCATTGAGTTCGATACCGAGCTTTTCGGCGACTTCGACATCGCGGGCATCCCGCCCTTCCTGGTTTTCGATCTCGCGCACCGCCTCGGCGACCTGCCTGGCCTTGCGATGGACCGAACGCGGCGTCCAGTCGGTGCGACGAATTTCGTCCAGCATAGAGCCGCGAATACGGATACCGGCATAGGTTTCAAAACTGGCGCCCTGGGTGGCGTCATAATTCCGTGAAGCCTCCAGCAAACCGATCATTCCCGCCTGTATCAGGTCATCGGCCTGTACGCTTGGCGGCAAGCGGCTCATCAGGTGGTAGGCAATACGCTTGACCAGGGCAGCATGCTTGGTGACCAGGTCATCACTGTCAGGATCGGGGGTAGCGACGTACATAGCGGCTCCATTCATACCGGCATCTCCATGTGTCCGTTGTGCGACTGGATAAGGCGTTCTACAAAAAACTCGAGGTGTCCCCCAGCAGCACTCGGCACAGGCCATTTATCGGTTTTCTGTGCAAGATTCTTGAAGGCCATCGAAGAACGGCTGCGCGGGTACGCCTGCACCACGGCGCGCTGTTTGCGCACAGCCTTCTTCAGATAGTCGTCGTGGGGAACAGCCCCCATAAACTCCAGCGTTACATCGAGGTAACGATCGGTAACCCGTAATATCTTGTTAAACAATTCCCTTCCCTCCTGGGCGCTGTGTGCCTGGTTGGCGAGTACCCGGAATCGCTGAATGCCGTAATCGACGTTCAGCACCTTGATAAGCGCGTAGGCGTCCGTTATTGATGCGGGTTCGTCGCACACCACCACCACAACCTCCTGGGCGGCGCGACTGAAACTGGTGACACTTTCATTGATACCTGCCGCGGTATCGATAATCAGCGTATCGACATCGTGATTAAGCTCGCTGAAGGCCCTTATCAGGCCGGCATTTTCCAGGGTGGAAAGCTCTGCCAGCCGCTTCACGCCGGACGAGGCGGGTACCACCATGATCCCCGATGGCCCGCTGATAATGACTTCCTCCAGGGTTCGTTCGCCGTCGATAACGTGTGAAAGATTCTTGTCCGGGTGGAGACCCAGCAGCACATCGATATTGGCCAGGCTGAGGTCGGCGTCGAGCAGCATGACCTGCTTGCCGGCGTCAGCCATGGCCACCGCGAGGTTGACCGAAACATTGGTCTTCCCCACGCCACCCTTGCCACTGGTTACTGCAATCACTCTGACTGGATTCGGTTGCGCCATACGTCGTAGTCCGGCTGCCTGATCAAACAACATTTCAGACATGTACATTTGCCCGGCACCCTCCATAGGTCTCCGCCATCAGCGATTCAGCGGGAAGTTCCCGTTCACTCGCGAGGGCTGTCGCCTGCTGTATCAACTCACTGGCGCGCGCGACCTGTATGTCCTCGGGTACCCGCTGGCCGTTCGTGACAAAACGTAATGGCAACTGCTGTTCAATAACGGCAGACAGCACGCCACCCAGACTGGCGGCTTCGTCGAGCTTGGTGAGTATGGCCCCGTCCAGCGGAACGCCGGAAAAGGTGCGAATGGTTTCATCCATGACCGACGGGTGTACGGTGGCCGACAACACCAGCAGGGTGCGGATCGGCAAGCCGGTATCGGACAAGGTGGCAAACTGCTCTGTCAGGCGTACATCGCGTTGACTCATACCCGCCGTGTCGATCAGTACCAGCCGCTTGTCGGACAGGCTGTTCAGTGTGGAACGCAATTCGTTATGATCGGACGCCACCTGCACCGGGATACCCAGCAGACGGCCATAGGTCATCAGTTGTTCGTGTGCGCCGATGCGGTAACTGTCGGTGGTCACCAGCGCGACATGCCGCTGGCCGTGGCGGAGCACATAACGCGCCGCCAGTTTGGCAATGCTGGTTGTCTTGCCCACACCGGTTGAACCGACCAGTGCGACCATGCCGCCCTGATCAAGCAAATCTTCATCGGCGACCGGGAGTCTGGCGGCCAAATCTGTCATGGCCAGTTGCCAGGCATGGTCTTCGTCCCTGGCGTGTACCGCGGGTGCGGAAACCTGTTCAACCAGTGCTGTGCCGAGTTCCATGCGACCCAGGCGGCGCATGACGTCGGCGTGCAGTGGCTCGCGACGTTTCATATCGCCCCAGGCCAGGTGGGCCAGCTGGTGTTCCAGCAGACCGCGGAGCTGGCGGATTTCATCCCGCATGGCGACAATCGAAGGGTCCTGGGACCAGTCGACAGATACGGGCGATGTTGCCGTATTCTGCTCGGCCGGTTGCGCATGACGTGAATAGGTATCAGCCGTCTTGTTCGATACAGCCGGCCCAGGGGCTTCCTCGCGCGCCGCGGTGCTCCCGGACCGGGCGGACAGGGGCGGATCGTTTTCCAGCAAGGATTCGTCGTAGTCGACCGAGGCAATAATTTCGATACCGCCTTCGACCTGGCGGTTGGAGAGGATGACCGCATCGGGTCCCTGTGCCTCACGGACCAGGCGGATAGCCTGGCGCATATCCGGTGCAAAAAATCGTTTCACCTTCATACCTGCACCCCGTCACTGTGTAATGCCATCCATCCCATGTTCACGCGCCTGGACTCCTCGTTCATGCTGCCGTACTCCCCGCCTCAACACCGAGACCCGGTGCATCACCGCCAATATTGGCAACAACCTTGATCTGTTTGTTGTCCGGTATCTCGTTATAAGCCAGCACATTCAGCATCGGAATGCTGTGCCTGACCAGCCGTGCCAGCCAGGCCCTGATGGCCGGTGTCACCAGCAGCATGGCCGGTTGTCCTGCCGCCTCCTGCCGCTGGGTACTTTCCGCCAGCGCCTGGTGCATCCGTTCGGCCAGGCCGGGCTCGATACCGGCGCCGCCTTCCGAGATAGCCTGAATCGAAGATTGCAATATCTGTTCCAGGGATGGATCCAGAGTAATAACTTCAAGTTCATGCCCCATCCCATTGATATGCTGGACGATTGATCGACCAAGCGAAA